>Ga0307513_10005579_pt1 | contig 16592 bp, 16 predicted proteins | sample 15_EM_MG_FD_202174 | JGI IMG/M metagenome (GOLD analysis project Ga0307513, IMG submission 202174) | Populus trichocarpa ectomycorrhiza microbial communities from riparian zone in the Pacific Northwest, United States - 15_EM | ecosystem: Host-associated > Plants > Roots > Unclassified | place... | reverse complement strand
CGGCCAACGGCAAGGGCTTCGAGTCCGCTGTGGCCTATCAGGTCGCCGAGCGGCTCGGCTACCCGGCGGCGAACGTGGTCTGGACGTCGGTGCCGTTCAACAACGCCATCGCGCCCGGGCCGAAGGCGTACGACATCGACGTCAACCAGTTCTCCATCACGCCCGAGCGCAAGCAGGCGGTGGACTTCTCGTCGCCGTACTACCTGGTGCGCCAGACGGTCATCACGATCAAGGGCTCGAAGATCGCCGGCGCCACCAGCATCGCCGCGCTGCGCGACGCCAAGCTCGGTGCGCAGGTCGGCACCACCAGCTACCAGGCGATCACCGACCTGATCAAGCCGACCGTCAAGGCCTCGGTCTTCAACAACAACGACGACGCCAAGAAGGCGCTGCAGAACCGCACCATCGACGGCCTGGTCGTGGACCTGCCGACGGCGTTCTACATGACCGCCGCGGAACTCGACGGCGGCGTCATCGTCGGGCAGTTGCCGCAGGTGGGCGTGCCGGAGCAGTTCGGCATCGTGCTGGACAAGGACTCGCCACTGACCGGCTGCGTCAGCAAGGCCGTCGACCAGCTGCGCCAGGACGGCACCCTCGCGGTGCTGGAGAAGACCTGGCTGGCCGGCACGGGCGGAGCCCCCGAGCTGTCGTGACGCCGGAGCTACCTACCCCGAGCGCAGTTCAGCAGGGCCGGATCGCTTATCGGCGGGGCAAGGCGATCCGGTCCGTGCTGCTCGCCGCCGGCTCCACCGCGGTGGTCGGCGTGCTGCTGATCGTCGCGGTCACCGGATCGCCGGGCTGGGAGCGGGTCAAGGGCTCGTTCTTCAGCTGGCAGATCGCCAAGGAGTCGTTCCCCGCGGTTGTCGAGGGGCTCTGGCTGAACATCCGGATGCTCGTCGTCTGCGCCGTGCTGGCGCTCGCGCTCGGGTTGCTGATCGCGGTCCTGCGCACCCTGCGCGGCCCGGTGTTCTTCCCGGTCCGGGCGATGGCGACGCTGTACACGTACGCGTTCCGGGGCGTCCCGCTGATCATCGTGATCTACCTGTTCGCCTTCGGCATCCCCGGTCTGCGGCTGCAGGGCACCCCCGGGGTGTACGTGCTCGGCGGGGCGGCGCTGGTCGTCACGTACGGGGCGTACCTGGCCGAGGTGTTCCGGGCCGGCATCGAGTCGGTGCACCCCAGCCAGCTCGCGGCGGCCCGGTCGCTGGGGTTGACCTACCGGCAGACGATGCGCCACGTGGTGCTGCCGCAGGCCGTCCGGCGGGTGGCGCCGCCGCTGCTCAACGACACTGTGGCGCTGCAGAAGGACGTGGGTCTGGTGTCGCTGGCCGGCCCGATCGACGCGGTCCGGGCGGCCCAGATCGCCACCGCGGAGAACTTCAACTACACGCCGTACATCGTGGCCGCGGTCTTGTTCGTGCTGTTGGCCCTGCCATTGATCGCTGTCACCGACTGGGTGACACTGCGCGCCGCCCGCCGGCAGAACGCGGGGGCCTGATGCTGCTCGAGATCAAGGCCGTCCGGAAGGTCTTCGGCACCAGCGTGGTGCTCGACGACCTCAGCCTGGACGTGGACGAACACCAGGTGGTGGCGCTGATCGGGGCGTCCGGCTCGGGCAAGTCGACCCTGCTGCGCTGCGTCAATCTGCTGGAGCAGATCGACGACGGCACGATCCGGTTGGACGACGAGGACATCACCGATCCCCGGATAAACCCGGATAAAGTACGACAACGGATCGGGATGGTGTTCCAGTCGTACAACCTGTTCCCGCACATGACCGTGCTGGAGAACATCACTCTCGCGCCGACCCGCGTGCACCGCAAAGACCCCGCGGAAGCCCGTGAGCAGGCGACGGAGTGGCTGGACCGGGTCGGCCTGGCGGACAAATCGGGCAGCTATCCGGACCGGCTCTCCGGCGGCCAGCAGCAGCGGGTCGCGATCGTCCGGGCCCTGGTCAACAGCCCCCGCCTGCTGCTGCTCGACGAGGTCACCTCGGCGCTGGACCCCGAGCTGGTCGGCGAGGTGCTCACGATGATCCGCGACCTCAAGGGCGAGGGCATGACGATGGTGCTCGCCACCCACGAGATGGGCTTCGCCCGCCAGGTCGCCGACCAGGTGGTCTTCCTGGACGGCGGCCGGGTCCTCGAGTCCGGGCCGCCCACCCAGGTGCTGGGCGACCCCACCGAGCCGAGAACCCGCCAGTTCCTGGCCCGGATCATCGAAGCGGGCCGCCTCTAGCCGGCCTTGGCGATCTCCCGGATCGCCAGCACCGCGTCGAGCACCGCGACCGTGCTCTGCCAGCCCTTGTCCTCGATCGAGTCCTCCAGGCCGGCCCGGTCCTTGGCCTGGCCGAGCGACTCCACGGTCAGCACCCCATGGGCGACCGGGGTCTGCTCGTCCAGGGCCACCCGGCTCAGGCCGGCCGTGACGGCGTCGCAGACGTAGTCGAAGTGCGCCGTCTCGCCGCGGATCACCACGCCGAGGGCGACCACCGCGTCGCACTGCTTGGCGAGCGCCTGCGCCACCACCGGCAGCTCCACCGAGCCGGCCACCCGCGCCACGATCACGTCGTCCACGCCACACGCCTTGGCGGCCGCCTGGGCCCGCTCGACCATGTGGTCGACCAACTGGGAATGCCACCGCGAGCCGACGATGCCGAGCTTGAGCCCGGCAGCCTCGACCGTGTTCAGGTGCGGATCACCGAAGCCGGCCATAAGTGCCCCCTTTTTACGAATATCTTCCCGAAAGAAATCCGGAGATTCAGCCCAACGCCTCGAACAGGTGCCCCATCCGGTCCCGCTTGGTCCGCAGGTACCGCACGTTCTCCGGGTGCAGCCGCACCGGGAGCGCCTCGCGGCCGAGAATCGTCAGGCCGTAGCCCTCCAGCCCGGCCCGCTTCGCCGGGTTGTTGGTGAGCAGCCGCATCGAGCGCACCCCCAGCTCGTAGAGGATCTGCGCGCCGATGCCGTAGTCGCGGGCGTCGGCCGGCAGGCCCAGCTCGAGATTTGCGTCGACCGTGTCCAGGCCGCGGTCCTGCAGCTGGTACGCCTGCAGCTTGTGCAGCAATCCGATCCCGCGGCCCTCGTGCCCGCGCATGTAGAGCACGACCCCGCGGCCCGCCTCGGCGACCCGTTGCAGCGCCGCGTCCAGCTGGGGCCCGCAGTCGCAGCGCACCGAGCCGAAGACGTCCCCGGTGAGGCACTCGGAGTGCACCCGGACCAGCACGTCCGTGCCGTCGCCGAGGTCGCCGAAGACCAGCGCCACGTGCTCGGCGCCGTCGGTGTTGGCCCGGTAGCCGACCGCCGTGAACGCGCCGTGCTCGGTCGGCAGCCGGGTCTCGACGACCCGCTCGATCTGCTGCTCCAGCCGCCGGCGGTAGGCGATCAGGTCGGCGATGCTGATCAGCGCGAGGTCGTGCTCGGTCGCGAACACCTCCAGGTCGGGCCGGCGCATCATCGTGCCGTCGTCGTTGACCAGCTCGCAGAGCACCCCGGCCGGGCGCAACCCGGCCAGCACGGCCAGGTCGATCGCGGCCTCGGTGTGCCCGGAGCGGCGCAGCACCCCGCCCGCCTTGGCTCGCAGCGGCACGACGTGCCCCGGCCGGGACAGGTCGGTGGGCTGGGTGTCGGCCGAGGCGAGCAGCCGGATCGTGTGCGCCCGGTCGGCGGCCGAGATGCCGGTGCTGACCCCCGCGCGGGCGTCGACCGTCACCGCGTACGCGGTCTGGCGCCGGTCTTGATTGGTGTGGAACATCGGGGGCAGGTCGAGCCGGTCGGCCTCGTCCTCGGTGAGCGGCGCGCAGATGTAGCCGGATGTGTAGCGGACCATGAACGCGACCAGTTCGGGCGTGGCGAGCTCCGCCGCGAAGATCAGGTCGCCCTCGTTCTCCCGGTCCTCGTCGTCCACCACGACGACGGCTCGACCGGCGGCGATGTCCTTGATCGCCTGCTCGATGTCAGTACGCACGACGGCCTCCCAGCATCTTTTCCACGTACTTGGCGATAACGTCAACTTCCAGGTTCACCAGGTCGCCGACGGCCTTGGCGCCGAGCACGGTGAGTTTGAGCGTGGTCGGGATCAGCCCCACGCTGAACGTGTCGTCGGTGACCGCCATGACCGTCAGCGACACCCCGTCGACCGTGATCGAGCCCTTCTCGACCACATAGCGGGCCAGCTCGCTCGGCAGCGAGAAGCGCAGCACTTCCCACTCGTCGGCCGGCTCGCGGGCGATGATCCGGGCGACCCCGTCGACGTGGCCCTGGACCAGGTGCCCGCCGAGCCGGCTCCCGACGGTCGCGGCCCGCTCGAGATTGACCGGGCTGCCCGGCTTCAGCTCGCCGAGCGACGAGCGGCGCAGTGTCTCGCCCATCACGTCGGCAGTGAACACCCCGTCGACGTTGTCGATCACGGTGAGACAGACCCCGTTGACCGAGATCGATTCGCCGTGCCGTGCGTCGGACGTCACGACGGGCCCGCGCACGGCGATGACCGCCGAGTCTCCCCCGGCGTCCGTGAGGTATTTGACCTCGCCCAGTTCCTCGACGATTCCCGTGAACATCAGGCCTCTTTCTGCCGGAGGGATGCGGTGAAGCGCAGGTCGGGGCCGATCTGGGTGAGATCAGCCAGATCCAGCTCGAGGGCCTCGGCGATGGTGCCGACGCCCGCGTCGACCAGCGCGGCCCGGCCCGAGCCGAGCAGCTTGGGGGCGATGTAGCCGATCACCTTGTCGACCAGGCCGGCCGCGAGGAACGCGCCGGCCAGCGTTGGGCCGCCCTCGAGCAGCGCGGCGCGCACACCGCGCTGATACAGCGCCGTCATCAGGGCGGAGAGGTCGGTGCGCCCGTCCGGGCCCGAGCCGAGCTCGGCGGTGGTCGCGATCCAGGTGGGTGCGGTGTTGTCGCGGACCCGGGCTTCTCGCGGCGTACGCCCGGAGGAGTCCACGACGACCCGCAGCGGCTGGGTGATCGCCAGCGTGCCGTCGCGCAGGTCCCGGACGGTCAGTTGCGGGTCGTCGGCGAGCACCGTGCCGACCCCGGCGATGATCGCGTCGACGGAGCCGCGCAGCACGTGCACGTCGGAGCGGGCCGGGGCCGAGGTGATCCACTGGCTGGTCCCGTCGGCGGCGGCCGAACGCCCGTCCAGGGTCGCGGCGAACTTCCAGGTCAGGTGGGGCCGGCCGCGGCGTACGGCGGTCAGCCAGGCGATGTTGGCGTCCTCCGCCTCGCTGCGGCGCACCCCGGTCTCGACCTGCACTCCGGCGCCGCGCAGGGTGGCAGTCCCGCCGGCCGCCACGGTCGTGGGGTCGTCCACGGCGATGACCACGCGTTTGACTCCCGCGGCGATCAGCGCCCGGGAGCAGGGGCCGGTGCGACCGATGTGGTTGCAGGGCTCCAGCGTGACCACCGCGGTGCCGCCCTTGGCCAGCTGACCGGCCTGGGCCAGCGCGACGATCTCGGCGTGCGGGCCGCCCGCGTACGCGTGGAAGCCCTCCCCGACGACCTCGCCGTCCGCGCTCAGCAGCAGGCAGCCGACGATCGGGTTGGGGCTGGTCGTGCCGAGGCCGCGGGCGGCCAGCGCGATCGCGCGGCCCATTGCCTCGTGCTCGGTGACCATCTGTGGTGCCTTTCGCGCGCGGTGCGGTCACGCGCCGAAAGGGGGAGAAAGTGCCGGGAACCGGGCATCTCGGGAACGGCGACCGCCGTCCCCGGATGCGAGAGCACGCCACAGGGCGCCCTCGGTCCGATTCCGCGCGCTGTCTCCCATCCGGACTGTCTGACCGAGCGGAGTGAACCGCTTGATCAACCGTCGGCCCTGGAGTCTCACCAGGTCCACCGTCCGTCGTGGTTACGACGTCCGGGTCGCGGGCTTACCCCCTGTTTCCAGGAGGATCACCGCCGGTTCGGAATTTCACCGAGTCCCGCCAGCGCGTGGTGGGTCACCCCCGAGTCTTGCACGCGAATCGCCGGATGCAACCTCCGAGGCGATCCACATCACAACGAGGTCTCGTCCGCGTTCTCCGAGTCGAATCGCCGGCGGTCGATCGCCACGTACGAGCCGGGCTGGCTCTTCGCGACCTTTTTCATCTCGGACGCCACCGCGACCACCTCTCGCGGATCGGCGAACCGGCGCCCGTCGGCGGTCGCCTGGGCCACCCCGATGGAGAGCGTGACCAGCGCGGCCCGCTGCTTGCCGCCGCGCCGATCGGGCACCTCGATGTAGCCGCGCTGGGCGTCCACCTCGTCGTAGAGCTGGTCGGCCGAGTTCTCGAAGTCCTCGACCGTGCGCCGGGTCAGCGGCATGACCTGGTCCGGCGTACAGATGAAGACGAAGTCGTCGCCGCCGATGTGGCCCAGGAAGACCGAGGGCCGGCCGGAGGTGGCGACCGCGCGGTGCAGGCTGCGGGCCAGCGCGATGATGAACTCGTCACCGCGGTCGAAGCCGTACACGTCATTGACGCTCTTGAACCGGTCGATGTCGATGTAGCCGACCGAGTAGTCGCCGCCCGCCTTCATCCGGTCCACGATCTCGCGGCGCACCCGGGCGTTGCCGGGCAGCCCGGTCAGCGGGGAGACCTCGCGGAACTCCTTGTTGCGCCGCAGCGTCGAGGAGACCCGGGCGATCAGCTCGGCGGTGTCGAACGGCTTGACCAGATAGTCGTCCACGCCCGCGGTCAGGCCGACCACCTTGTCGACGGTCATCCCCTTGGCGGTCAGCATGATCACCGGAAGCGCCGAGGTGAGCGGCTCGGCGCGCAGCCGGCGGGTCAGCTCGACGCCGTCCATGTTCGGCATCATCCAGTCGACCACGGCCAGGTCGGGCCGCCGGTTTTCCATCAGGGCGAGCGCGTCCCGCCCGTCCCGGGCCCGGAGCACCTCGAAGCCGTGCATCTGCAGGTTGAACGCCACGAAGCCGGCGATGTCGTCATCATCGTCCACAACCAGGATGAGATCGGGCCCCTCCTGCGGGTCCATCCCCAACTCGTCCGAAGACGGCCGAACCACATTGGTACTCACGCTGTCACCCGGGCCCGCTCGGCCAGGGCGCGCAGCTTGCGGACCGCCTCGGCCGGGTCGGCGGCGCCGTAGACCGCGGTGCCGGCGACGAACGCGTCCGCGCCCGCCTCGGCGGCCTGCTCGATGGTGTCGGCCGCGATCCCGCCGTCCACCTCGACCCGCACCTGTAGTCCCTTGACGCTGACCCGGCGGCGCACGGCCCGGACCTTCTCCAGCATCTCGGGCATGAACCGCTGCCCGCCGAAACCGGCCTTGATCGTCATGATCAGCAGCGTGTCCACGTAGGGCAGCAGCTCCAGATAGGGCTCCACCGGGGTGTCCCGGTCGATCGCCAGCCCGGCCCGGGAGCCGGCGGCGCGCAGCGTCTTTGCCAGCTTCACCGGGTCCTCGCACGCCTCGGCGTGGAAGGTGACGTTGTATGCCCCCGCCTCCGCGTAGCCGGGCGCCCAGCGCTCCGGGTCGGTGATCATGAGGTGCACGTCGAACGGGATGACGGTCGCTTTGCGCAGGCTCTGCACGACCGGAAGCCCGATCGTCAGGTTCGGCACGAAATGGTTGTCCATCACGTCCACGTGCACCCAGTCGGCGGCGCCCTCGATGGCTCGCACCTCGTCGCCGAGATGGGCGAAGTCCGCTGCCAGGATGCTGGGGGCGATGATCGGCGAAGGCTCCACGGCTGAAGTGTATTGCCCGCGCCGACGCCGTGGGCTGCCGTTGTGTGTGGCGCCGACCGGCGATACTCGTGGTGACCCGACATCGCCGACCGCAGGAGGGACCCGTGCGACGCTGGCTCGCCGTGTCCGCGGCGATGGTGCTGCTGCTCTCGGCCACCGGCTGCACCGCGGCCGCGGGCGATGAGGGGGTGACCGACGGCTGGCCGATGATCGGCCCGGCGGCGCCGTTCCGGCCGGCGGTCGGCAGCTGTCACGAGACGCTCGAGCAGACCTCGTCGGCGGACACTTACCGGCCGGTCGGCTGCGGGCAGCTGCATCTCAGCGAGACCTTCCACGTCGGCACGGCGCAGGACGCGCCGGTCGCGCCCGGTGCGGGGTCGGCCCAGTCCCGGCAGGCGTACGCCGAATGCGCCGCCCAGGCCGTCGACTTCCTCGGCGGCCCATGGCGCGGCGCCCGGATCGCGGTGCATCTCGGCTGGCCGTCCGCCAGAGGTTGGTCGAGCGGCTTGCGCTGGTTCCGCTGCGACGTGACCGAGGCCGATCTGGACGGCACCGAGGACGCCAGCCGCACGAGCAGCCTGGCCGGGGCGCTCACCGGCGCTTCGCCGCTGCGGTTGGGCTGCTTCAACCCCAAGGTCAACGACGCGGCCGTACGCACGATGACGAGCGTCCCGTGCACGGCGCGACACCAGGCGGAGTACGTCGGCCTGTGGACCGGGCCGGAGATCTCGTACGCAAAACAGTCCGTCGACCGGACCCGCACGGCCGCGGGCTGCCGGCGCGCGATCGCCGAATACGCGAAGCTGCCCGACGACGCGGACCTGCCGTATCGCACCGGCTGGATCTCCTACAACCCGACCCGGACGGAATGGCAGCTCGGCGAGCGGCGGGTGCGCTGCTTCTTGTGGCTCCGCGACCGCACGCTGACCCGGTCGGTGCAGGCCGCCGGGCCGGCGGCCCTACCCGTCATGTAGGGCGTGGAACGCCGCGGTGTCGTTGGAGCGGGGAAACTCCGTCTCCGGCACCGGCACGCCGAGGAAGTCGCAGAGCGGCTCCCAGCCGTCGCTGGCCCGGAACTCGAGCAGCCGCTGCGCCGGCACGGTCGAGCGCACCTGCGCGTTGTGCCGCTCGTAGACCCCGATGGCGTGCTCGCGGTCGGCGAACCGCCCGCCGAACACCCCGTCCCACACCAGCGCCATGGCCATCTCCCGGAACCCCGGCGCGAGCTGCGGGCGGCCCGGCGACGGCGGCGCGTACGCGGCCTGGAAGATCGTCCGGTGCACGCTGTCGTACCACTCCTGCGGGTCGCGCACCGAGAGCAGCACCTTGGCGCGCGGGTGCAGCTCGACCAGCTCACGCCAGAAGAACGTGCCGGGCCAGTCCACAGTCGAGCGGCACCCGGCCAGCGCAAGCTGCAGGCTGTCGGGGTCACCGTCGGCCGCCTTGTGGAACAGCGCGCTGCGCTCGGTGTCGTGGAACAGCGCCATCATGTGCATGCACGGGCCCAGGCCGAGCTGCTCCAGGGCGATCTTCTGGCTGTGCGTACCGGTCCGTCCGAATCCCGCTCCGATCACGTCCATCCCACCCTTATACCCAGGTTTTCTGACCAAAAAGGTGAGGAAGGCGGGAAACCCGGACGTCGGTGCAGGTGGCACGGTGACAGTGACGGTCATCACGCACCGCCGGCGCGGGTGGGTCAGGACGTACGGCGCAGCACCGCCAGGAACATCGCGTCGGTGCCGTGCCGGTGCGGCCAGAGCTGCACGGTCGGTCCGTTGCCCAGCTTCGGCATGCCCGGGGGCAGCAGCGGCCGGGCGTCCACGAAATCGACCTCGACACCGCTGCGCCGGGCCCCCTCGGAGACCGTCACCTGGGTCTCGACCATGTGCGGCGAGCAGGTGACGTAGGCCACTATCCCGCCCGGGCGGACCGCGCGCAAAGCCGCGACCAGCAGCTCGCGCTGCAGCCGGGTGAGCGGCGGCAGATCGGCCGGGGTCCGCCGCCAGCGCGCCTCGGGCCGCCGGCGCAGCGAGCCGAGCCCGGTGCACGGCGCGTCGACCAGGACCCGGTCGAACCCAGCCTCGGGCAGGTCGGGGTCACGCCCCACGGTCCGGCCGTCGGTGGGCAGCACGGTGACCGGCAGGCCGACCGTGGCCTGCTCGACCAGCCGGGCCCGGTGGTCCGCCACCTCGACCGCGGTGACCTCGGCCCCACGCTGCGCGGCGATCGCGCCGAGCAGGCCGGCCTTGCCGCCCGGCCCGGCGCACAGGTCCAGCCAGCGCAGGTCGGTGCCCTCCATCGGCGCCGCGAGCAGCGCGGCGGCGACCAGTTGGGAGCCCTCGTCCTGCACGTGCGCGCGGCCGCTGCGGATCGCGGCCAGTTCGCCCGGCGAGCCGCCGTTGAGATAGACCGCGTACGGCGAGAACGCGCCCGGCGTGCCGCCGACCTCGTCGGCCAGCTCGACCGCGTCGGACCGTCCCGGCCGGGCGCACAGGTGCACGGTCGGCGCCTGGTTGTCCTCGATCAGCAGCCGGGCGGTGTCCTCGAGATCGCCGCCGAGCGCCTCGGCGAACGCCCGCACGATCCACTGCGGATGGTTGTGCTGGACCGACAGGTTCCCGACCGGGTTCTCGTCGTAGGCCGGGGCCAGCCGGGTCAGCCAGGCGTCCAGGTCGGTGCCGGAGATCTCGCGCATCACCGCGTTCGCGAAGCCCGTCGCGCCCGGGGCGACCGCGCGGACCAGGTCGACCGTCTGGTTCACCGCGGCGTGCGCCGGAACCCGGGTGTAGAGCAGCTGATAGGCACCCAGCCGCAGCGCGTCCCGGGTCGGCGGGTCGATCCGGGACACCTCGCGGCCCGCGGCGGTGGCCACGATCAGGTCGAGCGTGCCGAGCGCGCGCAACGTGCCGTAGGTCAGCTCGGTGGCGAACGCCGCGTCCCGGCCGTGCAGTCCCAGGCCGCGCAGGATCTCCCCCAGGACCAGATTCGCGTACGCGTCGTCGCGGTGCACGGCCGCGATCGCCTCGTACGCCGCCTGCCGGGCCGGGTCCGACGGTGGCCGGCCCGCCCTCGGCGCCCGGCCGGTGCGGGCGTCGCGGTCCTGCCCCCGGCCGTAGCCGGGGCCGCCGGGCTTGGTGGGACGGCCGGAGCCGTGCGGCCGATCGGCCCGGTGTGCGTCCCGGTCACTCAAGAGAAACTCTCTCCTTGCTGGATGCGCAGGCCACGGGCCCAGTCGCTGGCGGACATGGGTTTCTTGCCGGCCGCGCGCACCTCGCCGAGGAGCACCGGCGTCGTCGCGGTGCCGGCCAGCACCTGGGTGCGCTCGACCCGCAGCTCGCCGGGCTTGAGGCCGGCCGCGTTCGCGACCGGGCGGACCCGGCCCAGCTTGAGCCGGTCGCCGCGCAGCGTGGTCCACGCGCCGGGGGCCGGAGTGCAGGCCCGGATCCGCCGGTCGACGGCGAACGCCGGATCGGCCCAGCGCACCCGGGCGTCGTCGACCGTCAGCTTGGGCGCCAGCGAGATGCCGTCGGCCGGCTGCGGATGCGCCCGCGCGGTGCCCGCCTCGATCGCGTCGAGCACGGCCACGAGCAGGCCGGCGCCCTCGGTGGCGAGGCGTTCCAGCAGGTCGCCCGCGGTGTCGGTGGACCGGATGTCCTCGGTCAGGGTGCCGTAGACCGGCCCGGTGTCCAGGCCCGCCTCCAGCTCGAAGACGCTCGCGCCGGTGACCTCGTCGCCGTGCAGGACGGCGTGCTGCACCGGCGCGGCGCCCCGCCAGGCGGGCAGCAGCGAGAAGTGCAGATTCACCCAGCCGCGCTTCGGGATCTCCAGCGCGGCCGGCGGGACCAGCGCACCGTACGCCACCACGGGCACCACATCGGGGGCCAGCTCGCGCAGCCGCTGCTGGAACTCGGGCTCGCGGGGGCGCTCCGGGGTGAGCACCTCGACGCCGTGCTCGTCGGCCCAGGCGCCGGCCGGCGAGCGCATCAGCTGCCGGCCCCGGCCGGCCGGCGCGTCCGGGCGGGTGACCACGGCGAGCAGGTCGTGGCCGGAGGCGGCGATCGCCTCGAGGCTGGGGATCGCGACGGCCGGGGTGCCGGCGAAGACCAGGCGCATGCTCAACGCCCCAACCCGAAGATGCCCCGGCCGTGCGGGCTCTCCTTGACCGTGGGCGGCTTCGCCGCGTTGTACCAATCCGAAGCGCGGATCTGCTGCATCGCGTCCTTCTTGCCGGCGGCGTCGAGGCGGTCCAGGAAGAGCACCCCGTCCAGATGATCGGTCTCGTGCTGCACGCACCGCGCCAGCAGGCCCGCGCCGACCAGCTGGATCGCCTCGCCGTGCTGGTCGAAGCCGCGGGCCAGCACGTTCTGCCGGCGCTTGGTGTCGACGTAGACGCCCGGGATGGACAGGCAGCCCTCGGGGCCGTCCTGCTCCTCGTCGTCGGGGAAGGACAGCACCGGGTTGACGATGTGGCCGACCACGTCGTCGACGTGGAACGCGAACACCCGCAGGCCGACGCCGAGCTGCGGGGCGGCCAGGCCGGCGCCGTCCTCGTCGAGCATCGTGTCGGTGAGATCCTTGACGAGGTTGCGCAGCTCCTTGTCGAAATCCGCGACAAGATCGGCCGGCGTACGCAGCACCGGGTCGCCGAACAGACGAATGGACTGGACGGTCACGCGGTGGCACTCCCCTCTTCTGGCCGTTAACCCGCCTAGTCTACGGAGCCCAGCGCGACGGGTAGCGCCGCCCAGCCGCGCAGCGTGAGCCGGTCGCGACGGACCGGTCGCTCGGTGAGCCGCAGATCGGGAAAACGGCGCAGCAGGGCGGGCAGCGCCACCTGCGCCTCGAGCCGGGCCAGCGGGGCGCCAAGGCAGTAGTGCGCGCCCGCCCCGAAGGACAGCGGGGCGTTGCCGGGCCGGTCCGGGAGGAACCGCTCGGGCTCGGTGAACCGCTCCGGATCCCGGTTGGCGGCGCCGAGCAGCACGATCAACTCCGACCCGGCCGGGATCTCGACACCGGCGACTTGTGAGTCACGCCCGGCGAACCGGAAGGTCAACTGGACCGGCGAGTCAAGACGCAAGACCTCTTCGACGTACGTCGCAGCCAGCTCTTCCTCGGCCGCGAGCCGCTTGGCCAGGACGGGGTGCTCCAGCAGCAGCACGACGCCGTTCCCGAGCAGATTTGTGGTGGTCTCGAAGCCCGCCACCAGCAGCAACGCCAAGTTGCCCAGCAGCTCGCCGGCGGTGAGCCGGTCCCCGCCCGCGTCATGCGCCGCGGCGAGCGCGGTCACCAGATCGTTGCGCGGGTCCCGGCGGCGCCGCTCGACCAGAGCGGCGAAGTACTCCTCCAGCTCCAGCGCTGCGGTGTGCGCGACGGCAGCCTGCTCCTCGGTGAACCGGACCTCGAGCACGACGGTCAGCGCCTCGGCCAGCCGCCGGAACCTGCCCCGGTCCGCCGGGGGCACCCCGAGCAGCGCGGTGATCACGGCGATCGGCAGCGGGTACGCCAGGGCGGTCATCAGATCCACCTCGGCCCCGCCCAGCTCGCCGAGCAGCTCGTCGACCTGGCCCTCGATCACCCCGCGCAGCTCGCTCACCCGGCGGGCGGTGAAGACCCCGGCGGCCAGCCGGCGCATCCGGGTGTGATTGGGCGGGTTCTGCCGCAGCATCGAGTCGGCGAACAGCGAGACGGCCTTGTTGGACCGCCAATCCGACCATTGCAGGTCAAGCTGCACCGAGTCGTACGCGATCATCTGCGGGTCGCGCAGGATCTGGTCGGCGGCGGCCCACCCGGCGACGAAGAACGCGCCCCCCATCGGCAGCACCGGGCCCTCTGCGCGGATGGCGGCGTAGGCGGGATAGGGGTCGACGCCGGCTCCCGGCGAGAGCAGACTTCCGACGGCGGTGGCGGCATCCATCGGTCCATTGTGCTGCTCTGTGCCACGTGGGCGTCGCCCGCGGTTCATCGACGGCTCCTACTCTGCGCGATCATGCGACAGTTAGCCTTCCGCGTGGCCGCCGGTGCCGGCGTGCTCGTCTCCACCCTTGCCCTGCTCGCCGCACCGAGCTCCGCCCACCAGCGCGACGTCGCGGTGCCGACCCTGACCGGCTTCGCGTCCCTGCCGGCGCTGACCTTCGTGCCCGGCAGCGAACCGTCCGGAGCGGCGCTCGGCACCACCCCGGTCAACGGCGTCACCGCGCCCTGGCCGGACCAGCCCGTGCAAGGCTTCTCGGGAGTGCTGCGCAACGGCGACGGCAGCTACGACGTGCTCTCCGACAACGGGTACGGCACCAAGGCCAACAGCGCTGACTTCCTGCTGCGGATCCAGCGCCTGGGCCCGGTCCTGGCGACCGGCAAGGTGGACGTGCTGGGCGGCATCAACCTCACCGACCCGGACAAGTTCGTCCCGTTCGCCCTGACCCGCGCGGACCGGGTGCTGACCGGCGCCGACTTCGACGTGGAATCGATCGTCCGGGCCGCCGACGGCTCGCTGTGGATCGGCGACGAGTTCGGCCCGTGGCTGCTGCACTTCGACCGGGCCGGCCGGCTGCTGGCGGCGCCGATCCCGCTGCCCGGCGTCTTCGCCCCGGAGAACCCCAACGGCACGGCGAACCTGGCGAGCAGCAAGGGCTTCGAGGGCATGGCGGCCTCCCCCGACGGCCGCTACCTGTACCCGCTGCTGGAGGGCACGGTGGCCGGCGACACCCCCGGCGACCTACGGATGAACGAGTTCGACCGGCTGGCGGGCAGCTACACCGGCCGCAAGTTCATCTACCGCCTGGAGAGCCCGGGCAACTCGATCGGCGACGCGATCGCGGTCGACGCGAACCGCTTCCTGATCATCGAACGCGACCAGAACCAGGGCGACGCGGCCCAGCTGAAGCGCATCTACCTGGCCGACCGCCGCGACCGAAACCACGACGGTGTGATGGACAAGACGCTGGTGGTGGACCTGCTGAGCATCGCCAACCCGCACGCAGTGGGCGGCTTCGGCCCGGTGTTCCGCTTCCCGTTCGTGACGATCGAGGACGTGGCGCTGCTGGACGCCCAGACACTGGTGGTGCTGAACGACAACAACTTCCCCGGCTCGGCCGGCCGCACCCCGAACGTCCCCGACAACAACGAGTTCATCACGGTACGCCTACCTCAGTCCCTGCACCCGGACCCGCGCGTGCTGCGCACCCCTCGGCAGCTCGGCTAGAAGAGGTCGGCGGGGTCTACCTGGATGCGGACCGGGAGCGTTGCCTTCTTGGCGCTCCGGGACGCCGCCGCCTGGTGCAGGGCCTGGGCCAGGTCGGCCGCCTTCGAACGGGATACCCGCAGCAGCATCCGTTCCTGGTCGTCCTGGGCCGGGACCGGCCCGAGCACCTCGGCGCCGTCCGGCAGCCGGAGCGCGTCGAGCATCTCGGCCACGGCCTCGCTGCGCCCGGTGAGGCTGGCCATCCGGGCCGCCGGCGGGAAGCCCAGCTCACGCCGTTCGGCCAGCTCCCGGGCGGCGAACCAGCCCGGATCCCAGCGCAGTAGCGCCTGCACCGGGGCCAGCGACCCGTCCGCGACGACGATCACCCGGCCGCCGCGCCCGTGCGGACGGGCCAGCGCCGCGGCGCTCAGCCAGCGCCGCATCGTCTCCTCGGCCGCCCGCAGGTCGGAACGGCTCAGCAGCGCCCACGAGTCGAGCAGCAGCACCGCCCCGAACCCGCCCGCCGCAACCGGCTCGGCCCCAGGCGTAGCGACCACGAGGGCCGGCTCACCGCCGACCGTGTCCAGGATCTCGTCGCGCCCGGACGTGCGCACGGGAACGCCGGGAAACGCGCGCCCCAACTCCTCGGCCGTCCGGCGGGCACCGGTCACTGACGCCCGCAACCGCCGCGCGCCGCAGGCCGGGCACGCGTAGTCGGCCGCGGCCCGCCCGCACCAGTGGCAGGTCGGCACGTCCCGCGCGCCGGCCAGCCCGAGCGGCCCGGAGCAGTGCGGACACCGCGCGGGCGTGCGGCACTCGGCACAGGCCACCGACGGCAGGTAGCCCCGGCGAGGCACCTGGACCAGCACGGGCGCGCCGGCTTGCAGCGCCTGCCGCGCCGCCTGCCAGGCCAGGCTCGGCAGCCGCGCGGTGGCCGCCCCGGGATCGCGGGCCAGCTGCGGATCGTCCCCGGTCGGCGAGATGGCCGGCATCCGCGCCCGCAGCGTCGCCCGGTCGGCCACGATCTCGCGGGCCCATCCGGCCTCGAGCAGCAGTTGCCCCTCCCCCGTGCGCGCGAAGCCGGCCACAAGCGCCGCGCAGTCGGTCAACTGCGCCCGGGTGAGCAGCACATCCCGCGCGTGCGGATAGGGCGCCCGCGGCTCGGCGTGCAAGTCGTCCCCGTCGTCCCAGATCACCACGAGCCCGAGCTTGGCGACAGGCGCGAACATCGCCGCCCGCGTGCCGACGACAACCGGCACCCGATGCCGGCTCGCGGCCAGAAATCGCCGGTAGCGCTCCGCGGGCCCGGCGGCCGCATTGAGCGCGACATGCCGCCCCGCACCGAGCACGCCGGTCAACGCCCGATCCAGTCGCTCAAGATCCCGCGCGTCGGGCACAACCACGACAACACCCCGCCCGGCCCGCACGGTGGCAGCCGCCGCCTCAGCGATCCGCGCCGCCCAGTCCTCACCCGGCAACGCCGACCAGACCGCCCGCACCGCCCGCCCCTCCGCAAGAGCCCGCAGATAGGCCGGGCCAGCCCGATACGCCCCCCACCCACGCCCGTCCGCCAGCCCAGCACCCCCGCCCGGCTCCGCACCACCCGCACCCAGCCCACCGCCGTCGCCGACCGAACCCAGATCACCCTGGCCCAGTCCACCCGACGCCAAGCCGTCACGGTCATCGACCCGGCCGGAGCCCAACCCAGCCCGCCCCACAACTTCCGAC
>Ga0307513_10005578_pt1 | contig 16592 bp, 15 predicted proteins | sample 15_EM_MG_FD_202174 | JGI IMG/M metagenome (GOLD analysis project Ga0307513, IMG submission 202174) | Populus trichocarpa ectomycorrhiza microbial communities from riparian zone in the Pacific Northwest, United States - 15_EM | ecosystem: Host-associated > Plants > Roots > Unclassified | place... | reverse complement strand
GATGATGTTCTCAACCATCGGGGAGAGCCCTACTATTTATACTAATGTTCACGCTACTTTGACTTCTCTAGTAAAGAAGTATCTTTCTAAGAGTTCAGTTCGTCAGAACAAAGTGCGAACACTGTTTTACCCTGAATCTTGCCCAGCTTGACTCTGAGAATCTCCCGACTGCTATTTCTTCTGAGGGTGTCCCCACTCCACTAGTAGTCAGTCTTCGATCTCTTTGTCCTGATAGACTAGAATGGAATATGCAGTCTAAATGCCTACATACCAATAGTATCATGAATATGGAGTGATCAAGTCCGATATTCATCTATCAATGCATAATGCATATGCATTAGTAAGAGTAGAGAACTGGTTCTCTAGTCATCGTTCCAATCAGTTAGCCATATCTTGAAATGTGAACTCTTTGTGGTTCCTGAGTAGTCTCCCAGATGCTTCCGGGAAGTCCCTACTCAAGAAGCTTGGGTTCGGATATAGGCTCTCCCCTATGGTGGCATATACCTCGCGCATAATTATGCAAGCTATTCCCGCTAGGGTAATATTAGCTCCCACCAAAGGGGTTTGACCTCAAACTCCTTATAGTACATGTATAGCAATAAACATAAATTCCTTTTAGTACTCTACTAGGTAGGGTAAAAAACCTTCCGCCTTTACTTGGCCACGGCAGGAAAACCTTTTCCCTAGTAATACTACTTAGCCCAATTTTGGCATATCTGGATTCTCCCTATGAAATTCCTCAACCAATTCCTTAGCATGTTCTAAATGCTCCGTTGGTTCCCAGGTGTTTTGATCTTCCGAACACCCTTTCCATTTTACGAAGTACCTCAGTTCTTCAAATGTTCTGGTACTTCCATGAACTCTTCGTTCATAAGAGATCATTTCACTTTTTACTATTTTTTCCACCTCCCACTCAATATCTCTATCTATCTCTTCTGGGGTCATTCATGGTTGTGCTCGGGCAGGTCGAATGGAAGTTCGGTAGGGTTCGAGAAGCGACACATGGAATACCGGGTGTATTTTCCATCGATGAGATATTTCTAACTTGTAGGCGAGTTCTCCTCTTTGTTCTAGGATTTTGAAGAGACCGTAAAGTTTGGAGCTAACTTCTTAGAGTGGCGTTTTGTTCAGATACTTTTTTGCATTGAGCATAACCAAGTCACCAACTTTAAAGTCTGGTTGTTGCTTAGCTTTTCGATCATCATATCGTCCCATAGCTTCCCTTGTCTTTTCCAATAATTTTCTCGCTTGTTGATGTATCGTTTGCATCCAGTGGGCATAAAGGTTGGCTCCTGGATTTTGTGCCTCTCGTTCCTTTACCCATTCGGTTTGTGGATGATATCCGTAGTTTGCGAAGAATGGGGTCATGTCATGTGCGGTTGTAACCGAGTTGTTGTAGGCATATTCGGCTAGGGGTAAGAGGTGATACCAGTCGTCTTGATCATAGTTGACAAAGATTCGAAGATACCCTCCCAACACTTGGTTGACTCTTTCCGTTTGTCCGTCAGTTTGGGGATGGTAAGCTGTCGACATTTTCCTTTTAATCTCAAGTCTTTTACACAATGACTCCCAAAATTGTCCCGCAGACTTCGTATCCATATCCGAAATGATTTCCGCTGGTAACCAGTGAAGTTTCCATACTTCCTTAAGAAATGCTTCTGCCACCTCTTTTGCGGTCGCGTTTTCTTGTAATCTGATAAAGTGGGCCATTTTCCTGAATCGGTCTACAACAACCATGATCTGAGTGTAACCTGCTAAGTTCGGTAGCTGCATGATAAAGTCTACCAATGTGAAGGCCCAAGCTGCATAAGGCACTTGTAAGCGACTAAGTAGTCCGAAGCGTGCATGTCTTGGAGCTTTCGCTTGTTGGCATGTGGTACAGGATCGGACATAGTCATTTACCCAATCGGTTATCCTTTTCTAATGGAAATCTCGTGTGATAGTTTCCAGGGTTTTATCTTGTCCGAAATCTCCTGCTATCTTGGAATCGTGACAACCTTTAGCAATAAGGGTTTGAAGATCTTCGTTATCAGGGATGAATAGTCGATCCTTGTAGTAGAGTAGCCCTGCGGATATCGACCATTGCTTAGGTAGTTCTTTTTCTTCCCTGGTTAAGTTTTCCAACTCTTCCTTTCTCCGCATCCAGTTCTCATCCTCCATTGCCACTTGTTTAACTGATGATAGAAAATCTTCTTCAAATTTCCTTAAGCTGGCTTTAGCAGTAATTGCGTTAGATAGCAGGACTTGGCTTTTGCGTAATATAGGATGTTGATTGATATCCAAGGGATCGTAGAACTGATGGTTGCCATCCGCGTGAAGAAAGCATATCGTCGGTTGGACCTCTTTCAACTCCGTTACTAGCCCGCTACTTCCAAAGCCTTTTCCCGCTCTTTCCGTTACATCTAATCCCTGTACCTCCATCCCATCTTGATCATCCAACCGTTCCACAATCAGCTGAGCTATTCGGTCACCTTTCCTCACTTCATAGTTCAACTCATTATGGTTAACAAGCAGGACCTTGATTTCCCCTCTGTAATCTCCGTCAATGACCCCTGCATCTACCGAGATTCCTTTAGTTGCCAAACCGCTTCTAGATGCTATGCGACCGTAGGTTCCTTCTGGTACTGCGATGGCTAAGCCAATCTTAACCTGTGCTCGGTTATTTGCAGGGATGTGAATGTCTTCACTATTGTAGAGCTCGTATTCTGCCGCTAACTTTCATCCTTTTGTTGGGATTCATGCCTCTTCTGAGAGTCTTTGTACCCGAATTCCCATTTCCTTTTCCATTTGACGCAATCCCTGTTGGAGCTGTTCCGCTTTTGAACCGCATACAATGGCGATTTGGAATTTTCCGAAGTGCTTGGGTTGCAGAATTTGTTGTTCGCGATGCGTAGCTCCCTCCTCAGGGCGGTACTCCGGCCGCCTGCTCAAAGTGTCAGGCTTGCCCCCTTTGGTTCCGAGATGATAGACTATCGTAAAGTTAAAGCTACATAGATTTTGAGCCCACGTTATTTGTCTATGCGTCCAGACTTTTGTTGTAAGGAAATACTGGAGGTTTTGATGATCAGTATAGACTGTTACCGGCTTTTCCGTTCCTTCTAGGTAAGGTCTCCATTCTATGAAAGCGACGACGATAGCTAACAGCTATTTATCGTGAATGTTGTAATTTCGTTCGGATGGTGAGAGTTTGCGAGAGTGGAAAGCCACATGATGAAGCCTTTTGCCGTGGAATTGTGATAAGATGTAACCAAGTACCTAGTCACTGGCATCTGTTTCGACCACGGTGTTCAAATCTGGATAAAGGTGACATAGGATAGGAGCCGAGATGAACCAACGTTTCAGGTCCTCACAGGCTTCTTGTTGTTCCTTTCCCCAGGAAAATTTCTTGAGGTCTCCATTTAATAGGTTCGTAATTGGTGTGCAGATTGCCGAGAAGTTTTTTATAAAACGGCAGTAAAAATTAGCGAACCCAATAATGATTGGAATGTCTTTGACCGAGGCAGGGGATTTCAAGGACTTAATTCATTCGACCATTTTCTCGTTCATTGTCACCCCGTCGGTTGCAACCACATAACCCAAAAAATCCACCTTTTTTACATGAAACATGCTCTGCTCCATGGAGATGGCCATTCGGTATTCCCTAAGTCGTTGTAAGACTTTGCGAACAAGTATAATATGTTCCTCTAGGGTTTGAGAGTTGATTAGGATATCATCGATGTATACTACGACTCCCTGATCTAGGAACTACGGTAATATTTCGTTCATCATCATTTGAAAGGTAGCGGGTGTGTTAACCAATCTAAAAGAAATAACCAGATATTGGTAATGGCCATAAAGGGTTCGAAAAGCTGTTTTCCATTCATCCCCTTTTCGTATTCTTATTAAGCGAAAGCCGTCCTTCAGGTCCAGCTTAGTAAAAATCTGCGCGTCACAGACCTGATACCTCAATTACATCATTAAGGGGATGGGGTATTTGTTGTGTACCGTAACCTTGTTCAAGCCTCGGTAGTCAACAACCAACCGTAAGCGACCGTCCGGTTTTGTCACAAAAAGGATTGGTGTGCCTGCGGGGGATTTGCTGGGGGAAATCTTTCCTTGTTTGAGCATATCGTCAAGGTATATCCGAATGGGTTCGTGCTCTTTCTCTGATCACGGATATATTGGGCCCCACAGTGGTTGGGTATCTGGTTTGAGATTGATGGCATGATCAAAGGTACGGAGGGGAGCAAGTCTTTCTGCTGTAGAAGGTCTGAATAGGTCCATGTAATCGTGGTACTGATCTGGCAGGCGATCCATGATAGTAACCTTTTCTTCATCAATTCTTTCCATCCTGCATATAACCACTGCGCTGGGATCGTTTAGCACATCTTCATCCCATTCTACCGAGATTCCTTCATCCTCGGGGAGCAGATGGGGTTGGCAGTCAGTATCATCGAAGCACCACGCATCTGGGTTGGCACTATTTTTTATCGGGTGTTCTTGATGCCACCACCCAAAAGGTATAATCATTCCATACTTTCCTGCTGGAGCTATTTTGCAGGAAACAATCGACAAGTGTTTGTTTGTCCCTATTCCTAGGTAGACAGGTTTCGTAAAGTGTGATCCACCGCAAGAGATTGCTTCTCTAGTGAAACCTTGGATTTGGACTGCATCAGTCCGTGAGTGGTAATGGATGTGAAGGTCCTTAACGTGTTGTTCGTTGATAAGGAAAATATTCGATCCAGAGTCTAACAAGACTGGGATTCGATAGCGGTTGCCTAGGATATAAATGTGTGCGTGTCCCTCAGGACAGTCATAGCGTTGTGGTTCGTTGATTATAATATCGGTTCGCTTAATGTGACCATAGGTTTGTGGTTTACCTCGCTTAGAAGCCATCGTGGGTATGGTATAGTTGGGTGTTTGTTACAACGCCCGCGTTGTTTCGCCCAGATAGGTCTCCTCAGACAAACTTTCTATAATAGATAATCAAAATATTTTATACTTCCGGGCACCCCACTTCAAGCAGTCTTTACCCCCTGTGGAGAGGTTCCCGAAGATATAAAGCTAACTAAACGAGCCAAATCGCAATGTCAAGCAAATGCAAAAACAACAAATAAACAAACAATAAAAATAAACAAAACTTATCTTTCGTGTAATGTAGTTGTCTTAGGGACTCTGTTTGTTGTTGCATAGCCTGGGTTGTTGTTGCATAAACGCGTTTTTGGTGTTTTTTGAGGTTACGCGAGATTGGGGTATAATACGTGATCATATGGTTGTATTTCTGAACTGTTCGCCATGATCTAGTTGGTGAGATAGGGCAGGCCCACCGATCTTCACCCGTAGGGTCAGGCGTTCGAGTCCAGTCTCTGGCAAGAACAAATGTAATTTGTACTGGTGGCACGTTGGGCCCGGGAAAGCCCAGGGGGTTTCACGACCCCTGATCCTTCTCCCAAGACACCCAAGTCGATAAAATGGGAAAACTGTTCCAAATTAGGTATCCCTGACCCCTTTGGGGGAAAGATAAAGTCCTCCTTCGGGGGGCAACTCAAAAGTCCTTTCTCGGAAGGCAAAAACCCGGGTTCCTGCTTAGGAAGGTACCGATCCACGGGTCCCCTTACTCCATGTTCGACGGTTCCTGCAGGTGTGGTATCCCGGCATTCAGCAGCGAGAATTTTTCACAAGCGCCAAGACTTTGCCAAGACTTTCCAAAACATGCCGAGGTGTAATGTGTGTGAAAAATCTTCGTAATCACTTGCTGCTTGACTTAAGAATTTGTGGTAACTGCTTGCTTCTCGAATCTAGGACGTGACTTGCTGGTGTCCGTGTCATTCTTAACGACACGGTAACATCCGCCCTAGTTTGTCCGCTAAGCGAGATAAATAAGGACTTATAGACTGAGGAAAGAAACTACTTAGATATTTTGCAACGCGTACACCTATGACATTTCTGTATCGGATAATCCCCAGATTTGCGATGGTCTTTCTCGTCGTAATACCTTAATCTTTGCAGGTGGTTCTTGTCGTGCTGGAGGAGGTTGGTGCACCGCGAGTGTGCTAGTTCTTGGTTTAAATCGTAGGTTAGGGTTTCTCCTATTTTTGTCTGCGAAGGTTGCTGCGACCAAGATTGGCTTACGGCATTTTCTCCAGATATGGTTGTCTATGCTACAACGAGTGCAGCATTTCTCCTTTTTCGTTTTTCAACCACATCGTGCTTGATTCCGTCTTGTGCTTTTTTCCAATCGGTATGTTCGTCCTTCGCAACAGTATTGTTTCAATTTCTTCCAGTGTTATTTCGCGGGGCTTTCCATCGGGATGGTCCCTTTCCAGTTTTATTTTCCGATCCCTTTTTTTCATACCTGGTATTGAAACCTTTGTCGGGTTCTTCTCGTTTTGGCTTAGGAGTGGGTGCGTGCGGGGTCGTTAGGGATTTTGTTAATTTTCCCCTTTCCAGGAGTTCCTCCTCTTGCCTAACCACTTTTCTTAAAATTTCCATCCATTCTTCTTCGGTGGCAAATGAAAAATGGGATAGGCGATGTAATATTTCTTGAGGGAGTTTGCTTTCAACACGGACCCTTCACGCTATACCTGAGAGTCCTGCCTTGATGTGGTGACTTTCGAGGAGGAGCAGGTATGTATCGATTTTGCCCTTATAGCTGATTCTGTCCATTTCATCGTGGGCTCGTCGCTCTTCCTTGATACCGATATATCTTTTGATAATCTCTTGTCGCAATCTCTCCCAAGTTGAATAATCGGGATCTCTAGTAAACCCTCCTATTCCTCTCATCACCTTTCAATATTTTTCCGCGAAAGGGGCTACCTTGTTTCCCTTGGTATTACCGAGGGCGAAAACAATGCGGTGAGAGTGGTTCTCCCATTGGTAAGGGTTTCGATCAAAATAATCTTCACATGTGGTTAGCCAGTTTCTACCATCCTGGTTATCATCGCCTTGAAAAAAGTAAGGGGGTTCAGCCGCATTTTTTATTGATCGATTTAGTGTACTGAGTTGTTGCAAGAATTCTAATATGCCTCTCGTACGGTGAGATGTATCTCTAGGAACCGATGGTCTTCCAGCGTTGCGTTCCGGACGTCTGCCTCTTCTGCCCCTCCCATCATCACCTCCTTTATCGTCATCGTCCTCATGGTCACTAGGATCTGGGTCTGGATCTCCACCAATATTACTACGCGGTGGTGAAGGCGGTTTGAAGTTTCCTCCTCGGTCAACTCCCTCTCCTTTATATAGCCTTGGAGTAGAAGCTGATTGTTGATTGGGGTTAGGATTATCTGGAGGAATCGATGGATCGAATTGACCTTGGTTTGAGGCTCCTGGATCACCATCTCCTGCCTCCGTAGGCGGGATTGTAAAGCTGGGTTTTTCGTGATGATCTATTCTGTCCGTTAAAGCTTGTATTGCGTTTTGGAATTTTTGATTTTGTTTGTCCAGAAGCTCTTTTGCTGCTTGGCGGTCTTTTTGATGCTGTTCGGCTGCATTGGCTTTTTGTTGATTTAATATTTCAGCAGCTCGAACTTCTTGGTGTCTCATGACTCTTTGCCATTCGGTGTCCTGTTTTTTAAGTTGTTCAGCAAATTGAGCTTTTAAGGATATTACTTCAGCTTCCAATATTTTGTCTCGGACCTCAGAAGATTTTGCATTTTCTTTTTGCTGAGCTTCTTGGCGCCTAAATTCTTGTGCAATCGCGATTTTTAGCCGCTCCTGTTCGTCATGTGTTTCTCCTTCAAGAGTTGCCAGTGCTTTCTTGGCCTCTTGGAGTTCCTTGTCAACAATCAATTCGCCTTTCGCTAACCTTGTTTGTAATAACCGTAGCTTAGTGTATTAGGCCCTAGCATCTTCTGAAAAAGCATGCAAAGCTATCAAGTTCTCATCTTGACTTTGATTGATGGATGAAGAAATATGTTGGAAGGCTAGTCCGATTTGTTGCTTAAGAAGTTACATTTGGTTTGAAGTATTTCTTACGCGTTGACGGGTGTTTGATCTCGACGTATTTTTCTCAACACGGAATTGCGCACTATGGGAGCAACTCATGGGAGAATGTATGAGTGATCCTGGATTTGAGGTAGTGGTCATAGCACGGGAGGACGGGTCGAATGAGGATGCATGAGGAGTGGAAGTATCGTCATCTTCCGTAGGTTGATCAGGATTACTGATGAGTTCCGGGTGAGGAGAATTGGGGCTCACAAGAGCCATGGTAGAGATTAGTGATCTTTTAAGTTGAAAGGGAATTTCTAACTCTCCAGTATCGTCGAGCCTATTTACGACCCTTCGCTATAGTAGGGATAGGGTGACCAAAGGAGCCTTGTTGTGTTACCCACCAGTTTTGTTCTTCAGCGTCAATAAGCGTCTGAAGAATTTTTTGGTTTCGTTTCACCTGTCCAATGGCTTGCGTTGAGAGAATAATAGTCTGGGGGGTAGAAGGACGAGACAGACCGAGAGGTGGTGAAGGAGAGGAACAAGGTAAAGTTATGCCTCCTTCTGATTCAGGTTCCCAATGGTCTAAAGAACGTGAATCTTGAGTCATCGTGGGTTCAGGTGCGACAATGGCAGCCGGTGGTGTATCTTCAAGGATGAACAAAAGATAATAGAGGATAAAGCAGACGAGGATGTCTGCCAACATAGGAGCCTTGGTGACTGAAGAATAACAATAGAGTGTTACAGGATAGTTAACACAGTAGGATTCCGAGCTATCTAGGCCGAGGATCTTCGAGACAATGGATTATAGGTCAGGAAGGCTCAAGAACAATTGTTTGATAGAGTAATAGAAGAATATCATAATAACCTATAATACTGTTAAGGTCTCTCCTCCGTTGCTTGATGATGTTCTCAACCATCGGGGAGAGCCCTACTATTTATACTAATGTTCACGCTACTTTGACTTCTCTAGTAAAGAAGTATCTTTCTAAGAGTTCAGTTCGTCAGAACAAAGTGCGAACACTGTTTGACCCTGAATCTTGCCCAGCTTGACTCTGAGAATTCTCCCGACTGCTATTTCTACTGAGGGTGTCCCCACTCCACCAGTAGTCAGTCTTCGATCTCTTCGTCCTAATAGACTATAATGGAATATGCAGTCTGAATGCCTACATAACAATAGTATCATGAATATGGAGTGATCAAGTCTGATATTCATCTATCAATGCATAATGCGTATGCATTAGTAAGAGTAGAGAACTGGTTCTCTAATCATCGTTCCAATCAGTTAGCCATATCTTGAAATGTGAACTCTTTGTGGTTCCTGAGTAGTCTCCCAGATGCCTCCGGGAAGTGCCTACTCAGGAAGCTTGGGTTCGGATATATGCTCTCCCCTATGGTGGCATATACCTCGCGCAAAATTATGCAAGCTATTCCCGCTCGGGTAATACACATATAATGTTACCCCGGAACCCCATGCAACTTTTACTATATTTCCTTAACTGTTCGTGAACATATCCAAGTTCTCCGAATGTTACCCTGCCTAGTAGGGTAACTTGGGCCTACCTAGGTTACCCTGTCTAACCCGATGTCACCATGTCACTTTGTTGACACTTGTACCAACTCATGTCTACTGTTAGTTTACTAAGTATACTGGTCTATCCTCAATCTGGTTACCTCTTGGTATACCATATAGGCTTGAGTTTAGTCCACTGTAGCTACCTATCTATAGGGTCGTTACACCGGTGTGGCCGTTGTCTTCTGTTCGATGTTGGCCCCCTATTTCTGGGGTTTTCTTTTATGCCCGGTCACCATCCTCTCCCTCAGGCCCGCGTTTCGAGGCCTTAGTAAACCTTTCTTTTATTCTCGGGAGCCTGCAGAAGGGTTTGGGTCTCTCTACCAGTACGTTTCTACGAATTGTTTCCTTACGTGTCTGAGGTATTACTATCTTAGGTGCTAGGCGAGGGGGGCGTTTCCTATGGTTTCTGCGTTTTTGATTTTTCCAATCACGAGGTGAAGTGGGCGGTTGTTGTGACTTATAGGTTTTTTTCTCTTCATAGCTCCCGCTGCATAAGGCTTTTTGTACCTAAAACAAATAACGCATTATTACAAAAAAAAGAAAGAAAAAAAAAAAGAAAAAAAAAGCAACCATGAGATAGGATTTTCACGTAACAATCTAAGTACTTTTCTATACATAAGTTGCAATAGGATTACTGTTTACTCGTTTGCCATATGAAGGCCTATGCTCTAAGAACCCAGAGACTGTTGTGATAGTCTCGACTGGTAAAACCACACATAGAACTATTGTGATAGTTCTATCAAGCACGACAATCCATCCATCTCATTATCTAACCAGATAGTATTCTGTGAAGGATCACTCAAAGACAAGCAAGCCAGTTCCGTACTATCTGAAGAGATACTGTTTCCTTACCCTTTAGTACAAGATAACAAGACCAGAATACGCAGGAGACGACTGTTGTTGCCTGTTGCATAACAATCCAACAATAGGATTGTTACATTGGGTAGCGTCACACCGCAACACCCAATGACAGCACAGCTCAACACCCTGTCGATCAGGAGATCTACGTCACTGAAGTAGAAATCGAGTCAGAGGCACTGGGAGAAGCATTAGCCGAGTCTATTCAACCCTCACAAGCCACAAGCTCCGAGACTGACAGCTCGGAAGAAGAATCAGACTTGGACGAGACTGACGCAATCCCTAGAAGAAGAAACACGATGGCGCCCGCATCTACCCCCAACTCAGACACAAAAAAAGATGCAACATCCCCACCTCCCCGACCAAACCTTACGCCGGAACAGATACACCAAATCATTGCCGCCCTAACCGGAGCAGCTGGGAACACAAAGAAACCTAACATTAAGGAAGCCAGCACATTTCAGGGCCAATGGGATCAACTCAGAGGATGGCTGACCCAGCTGTGAGTCTACTTCAACGGTGTGGGATGGGAATTTGAATACAACAATGACAAAATCGTCTACGTCCTCAGCCTCCTCAGAGAGGACGCACGGAAATGCACTACACCATACATCGAAAGACCACAAGACGTAACCTGAAGCAGGTGGAAAGATTTCAACCACGAATTGGAATGACCATTTGGCGAAATCGACCAACAAGGAGCAGTAAGAGTAAAGCTCATGAGAATGGCTCAAGGATCGAAAGGAGCCATAGAATACCGGAACGAATACAGACTTATTGCTAGTCAGACAGGGATGGACGATACAACCCTAACTTATGACCTAATGAAGGGATTCAAACCAGAACTCCAAGAGGCTTGGGGAATGGACGGATCGGACTCGGAAGACCCACAATTCGTCGCAAATTCGGCCATTAAAAAGGAAACCAAGATTGTAGCCATAAAACACATGTGACAAGGGGTAACCAACAAAGAACAGACCACATCCTCGGGAAGCTCAAGGAATCAAAATGGAACATTCCGACCACATAATCATAACCAAGGCGATCCAATAGACTTGGATGCCACCTGAAGAAGGCCCGGATTCAACATCTAGGCCAAAGAGTACCAACGCAGAATGAGGAGCAATCTATGCCTCTAATGCGCCAAACTAGGACACCATGCAGCAGCATGCCAAAGCCAGGCCAACAGCAAAGAAGGAGCAAAATGGGAACCAAGGAACTACAACAATAAGCAATGGAGGCCACCAGCCAAAGCAAGAGAAATGGAGGTCCCAACGGAAGTGGGAGAGGAGTCGGGAAATGAGGAAAGTCCCCAGTACGCAATGGTCTGAGGAACAAGTCCAATCCAAAGTCCATTGAGATGAGGAACCTTTACGCGGCACTAAACAACACGGAAACATTGGACAACGAGAATGACTATATTATGCTCCAAATACGACTACAGAGCACAAAAAGACAAGTCACGATCAATGCCATGATCCACTCAGGTGCAACTGAGGACTTCATCAACAAAGGGTTCTGCAGCAAATACAACATCAGAACCATGCAAGCAAAGAAAATAGGAGAAGTTTACCTGGCAGACGGTCTACCTAGCGCTAGGGGACCAATCACCCATAGAGCGAAATTACCTATGGATATCGGTAGCCATAGGGAATTGGCGACTTTCCAAGTGGCTAAACGGCCAAACCATAAGGTCGTCCTCAGGATGCCCTGGTTAAAGCAACCCAGTTCGCGAATTGACTGGGACCAAGAAAGGATGACCTTCGAAAGTGAACGGTGTACGATATGCTGTTTGAAGGAGTCACCAACAATATACGCAATACCAGAAGAGGAGGCATGAGAAGAGAACTTGAGGGCCAAGTTCGGCACCACTCGAAGCAAGAAAGATCAGAGAATCCGAGTTAGGTTACTCGTCCCTCAAGGAAGGTTACTGACTCGAGGCTCGGCAAGAGCAGCAGGACACGATCTGTATGCAAACGAAGCAAGGACTATTGCGGCTCGCCGACAAGAAGTGCTCACGACTGGAATATCAATCATACCACCAAGAGGAACCTATGGACCGATAGCACCACGAAGCGGCATTGCAGTAAAACATCAAATTGCTGTCAATGCTGATGTGATCGACTCCGACTATACCGGCAAAATCAAAGTGGCACTTGCAAACATGGGTGACTTTGATTACCGAATCCAAAACGGCGATCAAATCACACAACTCATCATGGAGAAGATAGTCGAAAGTGACTGTTACGAAGTCCCTACGTTGGGAAAACCCAACAGAGGTCAACAAGGATTCAGAAGCACAAGAACTTCCAAAGCGCAAATCTGCGAAATCAGTGCTCAAGCTTTCGGAACGTTTTACTGAAGATCCGATACAACCATAGGGATCCTCAAGTTCAACAAAAAGGAAGGACGAATAAGCCTAGCATCGGTTAATATCAGCACTGAGCTAGCTATCAAAAGTGGAAAATACCAAAAGAAAAGAAAGCTCACGCAAATTGTGCTGCAGGAATACCATGGATACTTGAACATATTCGAAGAAGAACAAAAAACAAAACTACCACCTCATCGACCAGGAGTGGACCTGTACATAAAGCTTGAGAAGGGACAAGGACTGCCAGTCAAATAAAATCTACGCCGTCTCCCAGTACGAACTGGAGGAACTCTGGAACTACATCAAGCAAAACGAAGAATGAGGATGAATAAGAGAAACCTACTCAGACGGAGGGTCTCCTATCATGTTTGTCAAGAAAAAGAACCGACAGCTACGACTGTGCATCGACTACTGAGTGGTCAACTACGTCCCCAAGAAAGACCGATACCCGCTACCACTGATAGGGGAAGACCTAGACAGACTGCAAACAGCCAAATACTACACCAAGCTGGACATCCAGGATGCCTACCACAACATCAGAATCAAGGAAGGAGATGAATAGAAAACAACCTTCACCACGAAATACGGCACTTACCAATACTTGGTCATGCCTGTTGGGCTAACCAACGCACTGGCAGGGTTTCAAAGATGGATCAACAGGACCCTACAGTCATATATTGATATATGCTGCATGGTATATCTGGACGATGTCCTCATATATTGGAACAGTTTGGAATAACACCAAAAAGATGTAGAAGCCATTATCTGAGCTATACGTAAACAAGGAATGAAACTCAAGCTATCAAAATGTGAGTTTCACCAACGAGAAACGGAATACCTAGCATTTATCATCAATGAACGAAGGAGTCAAAGTGGACCCCATTAAGACGTCGGCCATATGGGATTGGAAAGCACCCACTGGCAAGAGAGGAATGCAGGAATTCATGGGATTGTACAATTCCTACCGACGCTTTATCAAGGAATTCAGCCGCACCGCCAAACCAGTATACGATCGAATCATGCAAGATGTCAAATGGGAATGGGGAGACAAAGAGCAAAAGACCTTCGACGGGCTACGACGAAAGCTATGTTCAACCCCAGTATAAACCTACCTGAAACTGGGCAGACCACTCCTTGTCCAAACCGACGGATCAAAATATGTCTATTCGGGCATATTGTCGCAACAGAATGAGGACAAAAAATCGAGACCTATAGCCTATCTTTCGAAGACAATGATGCCAGCCGAAGGCAACTATGACGTGCACGACAAAGAACTATTAGCAATAGGTCAGGCACTCAAGGAATGGAGACGCTACCTCAAAGGAAGCTAACAATATTTCAAAGTCCTAACAGACCACAAGAACCTAATAAGGTTCACAACGACCAAGGACTCAACCGACCGACAAATCAGATGGAGTGAAGTCTTGAGTGGCTACGACTTCAAAATCGAATTTCAACCAGGAAAGATAGGGGGCAAACCAGATGCCTTAACCAGACGAAAAGCGGATATGCTCCAGGAAGGGGATGCAAGGCTAACACAAAAACAACAGATTCTCTTACCAAAACAAAAATACTTCTACACTTGAATCCACGAAATGGAAACAACGAGATTCGAAGAAACAAGCGACGAAGAACTCCGCAATGAATCAGCTCGAGATGAGGAAATTCAAACGATAAGGAAAGCTTTGGACAAAGGAGACAAAGAAATGAAAAAAGTGGCCCTGGGACGATGCCAGTGGAAAGACGAATACCTCTTGTACCAGGGAAAGATTTGGGTTCCCAACAACGAAGGAATAATGATGAACCTTATACAACGACACCACGATATTCCTCAAGCGGGACATGGAGGAACAGCAAAAACAACGGAGCTCCTACAACGCAAAGATTATTGGCCGCATATGCGGGATACAATAAAACAATACATCAAGAAGTGCGACATGTGCCAAAGAACGAAAGTGGTACGACATGCACCTTATGGCCTAGTGAAGCCAAACGAAGCTCAAAATCAGCCGTGGAAATCAATATCAATGGACTTCATCACGGACGTACCAAAATCAGCTTGAAATAACGCTATTTTAATTGTCATTGATCGACTCACATAAATGGGGTATTTCCTACCATGGGCTAAGCAAATGAACACACAGCACTTCTCGGAACTTTTCATGAGGCAAATATTTCGGCTACACAGAATTCCCAAGGACATCATAACAGACAGGGGATCGATATTCACATCCGCATTATGGAAGGGAACCACGAAACAGCTAAGGATCGAACAAAGATTGAGCACAGCATTCCACCCTCAGCTGGATGGGCAAACGGAACGGAAAAATTCCACTTTGGAACAATATCTCCACGCATACAACAACTATCAGCAGGACAACTGGAAGGAGCTTCTACCAATGGCTGAATTCACATAGAACAACGGATATCAAGAAAGCATTAAACGCATGCCCTTCTTTGCGAACTACGGAATCAACCCTGAACATCAGACTATTGGACACCTGATGCAAGGGCAAATCACACGACAGGAAAACATGCGTCAATTACGCGAGATACTGCAGGCGGAAATGACGAAAGCGCAATTAAGGCAGAAAGAATACTACGATGCTGGAAGAAAGCCAGATCGGAATTTACAATCAGGGGACATGGTCTGGTTATTGCCAAGATACATACGCATTACACAACCATGCAAGAAGCTGGACTACAAGAAAATTAGACCATTCAAAATCTTGGCAAAGATAGGCGGAAGCGGTTATAAGCTCGATCTCCCACCCTCGATGCGAATCCACAACACATTCCACATCTCTCTTCTCGAACTCTACTACGACAACAAGCTTCCCTCTTAACAAACACAACCACCACCTCCAATTATCATTGCAGAAGAACCTGGATACCAATTCGAAGAGATAATCGACTCACGACTACATTACGGAAAACTCCAATACCGAGCCAAGTAAACTGGTTATCCTCCCGAAGACGACAAAGTCTGGTACCCCTATGACGATTTTATCGCAAAGCAACAGTGCCACCAACAGTACCCAGGGAAACCATCTCTCAATCAAGATCAGTGAACAAGAAAGCGGAGAGACCTGGGTCTCAATATCACTAACAGCACAACTTGTACCACCACTATCTCCAAGAATGACGACCCCAAGACCGCCAAAACCCAAGACCCCTCAGGAAGGATGGGAAACCATGGTGGGGCTACCAACGAGCTTCCCATATCAAGCCCCACACAAGTGTGAGGAAGCAGAGAAAGGAGAACGAGCTTGCCGGAAGCACAACCAGCTGTCACGGACAGCATGCTACGAAGACGGGTGCCAAACCCACTTTCAAGACAAAGAAGCCTGGGGATGGTTTCCCCAAGACCGATCTTGGGCTGCGCCATTCCCACCAATATCACGAAACAACAAAAAGCAACAGAGGAAACACCACCAGAGCCGAGTTACCTGGGACAAATGCTACAAGGACAAATATTTCGTCGACACTCAGGAAAAGATAAATGCAGTTTACTATCCCCAGGGAAATGGTGAAAGGAAACCTCTATCGCGATGGCACAGACGGTACCAGGAACCCGACCAAAGAAGGAAATTCTGCGCCCTGAGGAAACGGCAGGAGAGGGAGGGGAGCGAAAAAGCTCAACCGGACGTCGGAGCCTTACAGAGGCAAGTTCCGGAATTGTTGGACGAAAAGAACCAATTCCGAAAAAACGAGGACAAATACCTACTGCAGCTAGCAGATCAGCAAACCACGATAAGTGTAACAAACACATTCCCGTCGGTGTTTCGTTAAACGGGGAACGACTAATAGTAGTGCATATCGTGATCGTTGACTATCTTCATAGTCTCGTTGGAGGAAGTCTTATCATCATAAGACCGGAAGGTA
>Ga0307513_10005577_pt1 | contig 16593 bp, 18 predicted proteins | sample 15_EM_MG_FD_202174 | JGI IMG/M metagenome (GOLD analysis project Ga0307513, IMG submission 202174) | Populus trichocarpa ectomycorrhiza microbial communities from riparian zone in the Pacific Northwest, United States - 15_EM | ecosystem: Host-associated > Plants > Roots > Unclassified | place... | reverse complement strand
AAGTTTTACCGCTTGATTCTACTTTGAATTATCTTTATCTTTATTTTGATCCTTACTTCTACTTTGAGTCTTTGGTGCGGTCGCAATCTTAGGATCCGTCTTCCTACAGAGTGCCCCCGTTACAGCCCCACCGGGTTGTCCCCAGGTGGGAAGAAGTGTGACATTATTGTTTGTTTGGTACTCTTGGGCGTGCTGTTCTGGCTACCGGGAACCCTGTTCGGAACCCGTATCTTAGTGAATTGGTGGGCTGTCCAGATGTCATTCTTCTTTGCTGAGGTGAGGAAATCATCCCAATACTTCTTCTTCTCTCTGATCAACACCTTCTTGTATGTCCCCTTCGCCTCGTCTCTTTCGTGTACTCCAGTCCCGTCATGTCTCATACGCCGGGCAGCTGCAGTGTATATCTTCCTCAGCTCTGTTAACTCCTGTGTCCACCAAGCCTTGGACCACCGAGTCGGCCTTTTCATTGGTGCCCAGCTCAGAGAGCTTCCCGCTCACGAGTCGTGTACTAGTATGTTGGCGATGGCGTTTTCTTTCGGTGAACTCTTGGCGTTTCGTTTGGTTTGTTGTCGCTGTCGATCCGCTGACCCGTTTGAGAATAATTTCCATAAGATTAAATAATAAATTTTAGGAAATCAAGAGGGGACCCAATTGGCGGATATGTCGGATATGTCTGGGCCGTACTGGTTCCATCACCTACCGTGCCCGTCTCCGGCGGCCAGCGTGAGTGGCATTTGGCCGGATTTGCCCAAACTATTGGTGTCGGCGTCTTTCCGCTCTAGCAGCAATTTCACTACTCCTCCACGCCTATTCCAGGGACCCCACAGAGGGAGCCTGGCCAAACACAGCGTCTGGAGTGTCAGGGTTGACATTGATCTGCTCCAGCAGTAGCTTCACTATTCCCTCATGGCCGCCCTCCGTAGCCCACAGGAACGGTGTTCTGCCGGATTTACTTGAGCTATGGGGTTTGACACTACAGTACGCCCCAACAGGAGCTCCACTACCCCCTTATGCCCATTCCCGGCAGCCACGAGGGCGTTGTCCGGCCCGATTCACTTGAACTATTGGGATTGACGTTTCCCCGCTCCAACAATATCCCCACTACCCCCACATGGCCATTGCTGGCAGCCTACGAGAGCGGTATTCTGCCAACCCTTTTGTCTCGTGTGTCGGAGTTGACACCATTGCGCTCCAACAGTGACCTCACAACTCCTTCACACCCATTCTCAGAAGCTGGGAACGTGTTCGACTGGATCTTTTAGACTTGGACGGCGAAACGATACACGGCGAAACGATAGTATGGCGACAACGAAACGAAACGATAAACGCCAAGGAACTCACACCTAAAGGCGATCGCACTCAGGAGCGGGGAAACACTCCTCACTACCTAACAACAACCACAGTCTCTCGCTCAACGACTCCACGATGCTCGATGCTGTATGCTCTACTCTCTAACTAACTAACTAAGGGCGATCACAGGAATATATATCAATCCCAAAGACATCATATCCATCCATGAGCCATAGTGCTGCTCCGTGTGAGTCCACTTCCCTAATCATGACTCCCGGCTAACTAAAGGGAAAACAAACACTCTTCCCACCTCCGGGCTTCCAGCCCTCTCACGCTGGCCTTACAGTACTTCCGCTTTTCTCCCGGCTTTCTCCCGGCTCACCCGAAAGCTGCACGATCCCAAAACTATCGCGCATTCCTCCATTCGCAATGCTTTCCCGAACGTACAAACCAAACGCCCAAAGCCGGAGCCATATGCCCGAATCCTCAGTGCATATCCAAAGCCACAAACAAGCGTGCTCCCGGATGTTATCTGAACAAAGGAAGTATCGTGAGTATGGCGAGCCAGCACCATTTTCAACAGGATCTACTTGAGCTATCGTGGTTGGTGTATCTCCTGCCAAATAGTTGACCCGCTGCTCGCCGCTCCTTCTCATATCTACGACCTGTGCTCCCAGGATCGACAAATCACGATCCCGGCCCAGGAAATAACCTCACCAGTCCCCCATACCCATTTCCAGTAGCCTATGAGAGCGCTGCCCGGCCACCACCCGTGTCGTGCTGGTCAGATCGAATTTAACTTTCTTGCAGGAGCAACCCCACCTCTTTACGCCCATGTCTTCGCCCATATGAGTGGCGTCATGCCCGCACTACCCCTTCGGTTTACATCCCATCTGTTCGTTTGATCAAAGTATTAGCTACTCCGGCGATGCCGAAGCACGAGATACAGTACGGAGGCGAAAACGGCCCGCGATCAGGAGTGCGGCCGATGATAAGACACCGACTGATTGAATTCTAAAAAGATTCGGCTGATATATGATTATCGAACTAGTTGAGAAGATGAGGGAAAATTCTCTCGCGTGATTTGGGAGTTCCATTTTCATGTGGGTTCTCAAATACAGAGAGGAATATTTGAGGAAGGGTGTGCCTCGGGGGTTAAGGAACGAGCTAGGTGAGAGATTCTCGACGTTCTCGAGGTTGAGATTCGTCAAGCAGATTTCCGTCGTCGTCGAGTGGGCTCTGTCGGGGAGGCCGGATGTGTGAAAAGATACTCTGGGAGGGTGTGATGAATCAACCTAACAGTCGAGGTATTCCTATCTATGGCGATGAGTCTTCGGCAATACTCTAACAAGGTCGATATCGCAGCGATGTCGTCGCTATATAGATCGTTTGATCCTATCAGGATTGGCTATGGGATAACATATCTCACCCGCCTGCAGATCCCATGAACGCGAGATATACATTTGAACGGCCACCCCGAGTCTTGCCTTCTCCCCACCCTGATCTTATACCCTTCCCAACACTGCTTCGCACGCGTCTCCCAAATCTAAGTCGTTCTTCGTTGCCCTAAGCTTTTGTCTCCTCCGATCTACAGTCGTTTTCTTCTCGGCGCCTAAGGAGCCAACTAGGAACATACTGTAGATACTATAGATTTCGGCACACATTAGGTATTTTATAGGTGTTCCTGCTTCCTACTCACATTTCTGAAACAGTCTTGGGAATAGTCTCTTTATAATTTCCTCTCCTAAACTCTCGTCCATCGCGTCCGGAATCTTATCCTTTTTTAGTTTTTCTCGCAGGAATATGGTGATGTCGTCCTTGGTGAGTGTTATGGATCTAGTCCTTAGCCTCCAGGGAAGATGCCTCTCAACCTCATCCCGGGTTCCGGGTCTCCCGGTCACAAATATCCGGGCTCCTGGGGACCTCCGGATAATTTGATTGAGTGGGTCAAGAAGCTTTACGCAATGTTTTGCCTGACACGTCTAGGGCATCAGTGCATATAAATATACGTCGTGAGGACGATATACCCTGTAGGAGCTCCATGGTTTTCAGAGCACCAGCCTCCGACCACCAACCACACTCCTTCAGTCTTGAAAAGCTTTGACACTTCTTTCCGGAACCTCCTTTAGTCCATCAACAACCTGTTTAAGCACTAACCTAGAACGGTCGCCAGGGATTGCTCCTCCAGGGCGGCGAGGGCGAAGTAGACGCATTCAACAGCTGCGTTTCCCTCCACGGCCTGCTTTTTTAGAGTCGGGCTAAAATAACTGCATATTAACAGTACCTTCCTCCCCTGAGGATCTTTTCTCTTACCGAATGCAGATCTTGCCAGCCCCCTGAACTCGGTAGCAAAGCAAGGCTGAACCATCAGATTTACCCCCACGGGTACCAATTCTGATATTCCCAAGTTTGGAAGAGCAAGCCCCCTATCTCGTCCACCCTACTGGCTTGAGTTCTCTGGTGCGGTAACTGGGGATCAAGTGGAGATAGCGAGGCCAAAATTTCGGATTCTTGCCAGCCGCCGTATTGTTACTTCACACATTGTCGGAAGAAGTGGTATTATCACGAGAGTTGATAGTATTAAAAGAGTTGGTATTGTTGAAGAGATGTTGAGACATTTTGCATTTTTCACCGTTTTTCAGGTTGTAGAGGATGGGTCCCTGAGCAATTTTATATGGTAGAGTTGATTGATGTAGTTCTTTGGAGGTGAAGAAAAGCGGGTCCGTCATTATTTTGGGGCCCCGTGGGCAAAGGCCTGGTCCAACCCACACGATATTGATTTGCTATCTATGGAACCAACATGATTTTCGGTTGTCATATGCACAACCCTCAAGAGAGTGATGGCAGAATAGAGCAGCGGTGAAATCTATTCATACTGTTGTGTCATGACCATTGGAAATGGAGATTGATTGATTGATCAATGAATCGACCGTGTAGTGTCGATCACACTCTCATTATGGCCGCTTCACGAATTCGAAGCCAAATCGTAAATATAATTCAAAAGCACAAGGCACCGGTTCACTCTAGAAGAAGTTAGTCTCTCTCCCTCTGTAATCACCCCTTTCTACCTTAAACGGCCCTTCGCAGTCTCGCGTCACCATCACCGCTGCCTCTTAGCCACAAAATATCACTCGTTTCTATTAGCCATCCCCCTCCATCTGGTTCCGCTTGAGATGAACCTGCCTATGGCAGGGCAGACTGACCGACAGGGTCTAGGTTAAATGTTCACTGTTATCATATAGACGGAGAGTCGCTTTTATTAATTATTCTGGTGACCTTTGTTTCTGCTTGTTGTTATACTGTGTTGTGTTGCTTTGTCTAGGTGTTGGGGTGTATACGTGTATCCCGCTCATGCATTCCGGCACCCCAATGATTTCCTTTAGTTTGCTTCCCTATAGAGCCTCCTTTCCTTTCCTTCTCTTGTTTTCTTCTCTAAGATCTTCCTCTCCAGCTTCAAAATTAATAAGGATCATTCTCTAACACTTTGCCGAGTTCATTCTCTGCACATGACACAATTCTAAGGATCCCAACAATACAGCTCTTTTGATCTGAAGACAAGAGAAGTGTATGTATATACCTACCGCATCAGTCTATAATTTTACTTCCTGTAAGTATAAACGAGGGGGCTATGATCCTTGGGTTGGAAACCGGGGAATTTTGTATGGGTGTCTCAATCGATGGCACCCAGCAAAATAAGAGCAAAACTAGCGCAAGCTAGGGATCTTGGTGGTAAGATATTCCACAAGTCTCAATTGAACTGAATAATGTTGCTTTCCGCTGGTATGGTTTGCTTACTTTTGTTATTAAGGCTGGGTTTTGTGAGTTTCCCAGCACCCGTATAGTACCAGAGTAGGTGGAGAAATCCTCAAGAAACCCAGAGTTGCTCTCCAAATTGGGGAAAAGGTAAGGAGGGATACCCAGAGACTTATTAAATACTAGGCTCATGTACAGGTCTATCGTGGCAGGAACCATACGGCGATAATCAGCATTTCTGGGGAAAAATCTCCTATAAACCGTTACACCCCTCTCAAGTTGAATAAGAAATAGAGCTGTCGTGTTGCAGTAGTATAGTACAAGTCCAAGACCTCCGCCCAAAAGAAATTTCAAAGCACACAATCTACCTAAACGTATTCTAATATTGAGAAAAAATAAAGAGATTGCCTCGGGTAAGAGAAAGGTCACCTTATCCCAGAAACTTCTAGCTTAATCCTTAAAACGCCAAAAGAAAAACTAACAGCAAAAAACAAATGGACATCTCAGGCCACTCTACACAAGGTTCTTATTCAGGTGGTGCTATATATACCAACATGCGACGGCTTCCATGAGACAAGATGATAAACTCTAGGGAGCCGAGCGGGAACCAAATTAGCGATAGTTCGGAATCAAGCCTGTAACAGTTTTACTGCTCTATCGTGCCCTTTTTTTTTGGCCCAACGTCAGCGGTGCCTGAGCGGATTCCCTGGAGATATTGTGGTCACCATCTTTCCTCTCTGACAGTGCTTCACTACTCCTTCGCATCAATTTTTGGCGATCAGCGGGAGCGGTGTTTGGCCTACACTGTGTCTGGAGTGTCGGGGTTGACATCTGTTGTTAAACACCGGCACTCCGTTTATGACACGCTGTTTGGCATGACTCATGTTCTGCTATTGTTACGGGTTTCTTGGAAGGTGCTGGAAGTTTGTTGGAACATTTAACCTGAATGGTGCACTCATAGCCTTTGCGCTAGGAAGTAAATGAGTGGGCAAGAAATACCGACAGGGAAGAAAAAGAGGAGGTAATGAGGTAATATGCCAAAGCGGGAAACAATGGCGTGATCATGTTAGGGAAAAGGACAGATTGCTTTGTATTGATTTTGTGTATTTAAACAACTCCACTCAACCCACATTGTTAGATGAACTAGGTCACGGAATTATAAGACAATCCTGGATATACTCGTTCATCCACCTGGGCCACTTTCTTGTCCGAGAAGTGCACGCTTTCCATTATACATTTTGTTAACATCTTCCCGTCACAACAGTACGGTGGCTTCACTATTCCCTCACGGTCATTCCCGATAGCCCACGAGAGCGGCGTTCGGCCGGATTCACTTGAGCTATCGGGGTTGGCATCGTTCCGCCCCAATAAAAGCTTCACTACCACCTCACGCCCACGAGGCTGGAGCCTAGTTAAAGAATGCGTCTTGGATGCCGAGACAGACATCCCCACCCCCCGGCGGTAGCGGCTGATCAGAGCCTTGGAACTGTTCTCAGTCTGATGATATCTGAGTGTCAAACCCCCACCAATAGTTTGCTGTCACCATATCTAGCATTAATAATTATAGCTTCCCGCGAGTATACAGTACTTTCTTTTGCACGATGAGTGGATCTATCGCTTTCAGTACTAGAAGCTATAATTCTATTCTTCCGGTCGAACATTCCTGCCTCCGTCACCAGCCCCACTGCTGCCACATAATTCTTGGTTTTTTGGACCTTTGTTCATAAATACAGCTAAGATATCTCTAGAGACTAACTTATCGGCTCAATTCATAAAGTCACGCGGCAAAGTTCTCCGTGATAAGGTGATTTTCACTGCTGGAGACTATGTAGTCTGAATGGGGTATTGCGAGACCGGGGGGGGGGGGGTTATTTCGCCAGTAAAGAGAAATCTCCTTTCAGAAAGATTTTCACCGAGTGACTGTACAGGTGCTTTCATACCGCAGAATTTCTAACGATTGAACTGTGGACTGCAAGTAACAGGTAAGAAGCGTTGGAAAACGTGAGCGCCAATTGGTATGGGCACTTACGTGCACTATCCGTAATGATCAGACATATATTCATCTGACCACTGTTTTCTAGCATTATAGTTCCTATGATAGACGAAACCACTAGCCACTTAGGCACCTCCCCACTTGGACGGATGCTGATTAGTTAATTTCCTCTGCGGAAATCGCCGATTGGTCTCTTCACCTGCAACACCTTAAAACCTTAGGTATAACGAACTCGCCCGGACTGGTCGTGCAGCAGTTTTCAGAGCTTTGAATGGCCAAGCGAGCCTTCAAAGACGCTCGTTATCCGGCTCTGTTCATGAGCTCTCGGCCCATGAGAGAGTCTGATTTTGTTGCTCGACTAGTACAAGCAAGTTCGTTATACCTGAGATTTTGCGACGTTTTGCCTGATTTATGGCCACTATTGTGATTGAAGTTGGTGGATTTATTTCAGGGAATTGCCCTTACTGTGTTGCGAGTAGGCGGGGCCGTTGGTAGTGATTTGACTGAGGTAGGCCGGAGAGGTGCGGTCAGTATAACCCATTTGACGAATTGCGACAGGAATCCTTCCTTTTCAAGTTTAGTCGTCCGAGTGATGCCCTGTATCATCGTCCCCTAGTCGTTGGGGTCGGATTAAGGTGAGGTAAGCCAAGCTTTTGTCATCTTACTGCATAGTACGGTATCAGTCCTAGAAAGCCTTGGTTAGTCCGTGGAAAAAATTCATCATTGCTGGGCCCAATTGCCATTAAAAGCGCACTAAAAAGACCGACCTTCGGAGTCTCGGGGGTCCTGAATCACACCCCCCACCCCTTAATTAATTAAAATGAAATATATGATAATACCGGTAGATAGCTGAGATCTAGTGAATCTGAAATATATATTTCTATAACAAATTACTTTCTTCTGTGGGCAGCGCTCGTCAATTGGCATACCACATCCTAAAACCGGAGGCAAGCTCGGAGAATTCCTATGAGAGCCCAGAGAAAACAACTCTTGTTTTGAAAATTGCTAACGTCATATCATAATCCATCCGATATAGCACTGAATGCTCCAATACTGGAATATGGCGATCAGAATACCAAGAACCACTGTTTTAAGAATTGATTTACTTACCCAGCTGGTGGTTGAGTTCTAGTACTTGAAAAAGTGTCACTTTTGTGGTGGGGGTGACCACCAGCGATGACTTTTGTCAAAGTATTGTACTGTACTAGCCCACCAGTGGTTGTAAGAAAAAACCATTTCCTCATATTTTTCCTCTTCTGGTTCATGATTGTCCTCTGAGTCAACCTCTGCTCTATCTCTCCAATCTACTAACCCCTCCTTTAGAAAATTTGATCCAACCTCTTGAATAGATCTTTTGCGGTCGTTACTCCCATCAACCCGGGTGAATGGTTACTGATATCATATGAGAAGACTTTCCTAGTACATGAATCCTCTCCGATGAAAACCTCTTTGATGCCTCCTCTCTGTCCAATTTGTAGAAGCTCTCAAAATTAACTACCGGTATGCTTCCGTGATGTGACACTCTTTATTTCTGCTCGCCATATTTCCAATGTCTCCTATGTGGTTAGGGACTGTATCATATACACGATCTAAAAACACAAGAGACTAGGCTGCTTTAGAAGGAAATCAGCTTTTCTCTGTAATTGCACATGACTCTGATTACTATTTCAAACGGGTTTTGTCATGGTACATCACCACCTGTAACCCCAGGCCACAAGGTATCAATCTCTCCCATGCCCTTGGTATATGGAAATCATTACATTATGTGTATGATATCAGAAAGATATTCTCCAACGGGTGCTAGCCTAAATCTATTCTATTGCATTCCACTATATTTGAATAATAATAAAAAGAAAAGAAAGAGTTATCGTATAGTATTGTACAAGACTAAGACACCCTCTAACCCAAAATAAACCTCATGATCTATACTCTACCAAAAAAAAACCGGTATCCATGATATAATTGAGAAAAAGAGTCGGATTGCCTAGGAATGGGAGAAAGGTTAATTTATCAAAGAAACATCCAACTTAACCCCTAAATGCCACAATGAATGACTAAAAAGAATAATAAATAAATAAATATCATAGACCACCCCGCACAAAACTCCCTGGTGTGACACTACCCGTGCTAGCGAGTGACGGTTTCCATAAAACAAGACTCCAAGGGGGCAAGCGGGGACCTAATTTCTGGATACGTTGGGAATTTCGCGCCTGTGACAGCTCTACGACTCTATCGTGTCCGTTTTCGGCTGCTAGTGTGAGCGGTATTTCACCGGATTTACTGGAGCTATCGGGGTCGACATCTTTTCCGCTCTAACCGCAGCTTCACTACTACTTCATGGCCACCCGAGGCAGCCCATGAGAGCGGCGTTTGGCCACACTCTGTGTCAGGGGTGTCGGGTTGACATCTTCCCGCCCCAACAGTAGCTTTACTATTCCCTCATGGCCATTCTCGGCAGCCCATGAGAGCGGTGTTTGGCCACACTCTGTGTCAGGGATGTCGGGGTTGACATCTTCCCGCCCCAACAGTAGTTCCACGGTTCCTTCATGATCAATCATGACAGCTCACAAGAGCGGGGTTAGACCAGACACACTCGAACTATTAGGGTTGACATCTTCCCGCCCCAACAGTAGCCTCACTATTCCCTCATGGCCATTGACGGTAGCCCACAAAAGCGGTGTCCGGCCATAATCCCTGTCTGGGATGTCGGGTTTGACATCTCCCCGCCCCAAAAGTAGCTCCACTACTTCCTGACAGGGTTCCGAACAGTCCGACCGGTCAAGTCTTGGATGCAGGACCAGGCTGGCCAGTCCTGGTTGATGTCGATGACTAACTCGGGTGGTCTGGTCCGGTTTGGACTGGTCCCAGACCACTCTTTATCAAAGATCGCATGAGAGTCAGAATGGCACCTGTGCCAACACTTGCTAAGTGTTGGAAACTGTAGTTATGGGTGCGCTCTCCTCTTATCTGTTGCTGTAGCTACGAGTGACACCTCGTGACCACTCACGTCACCCCCCCTGTTCCCTCTCTAATCCTTGCTTCTCTTCTCTCTTCTTTCTTGTTTCTTTCCTTCTTCTTTTTCCCTCTTAATAGTCTTCTTGTTCAATAAGCAAAATAAGTCCTTTGCCTTCTCCGATGGCTACTTTGCCTTTGAACCTGTGGAACTACTCGCTTGCCCTCTTTTGCACCCGATAGTTCTCAACACTAAGAATAGAAGTATAGTTATAGTATGATATTAAAGCCGCTTGTCACGTTATAAATCAACAGCCTCTGAATACAAGTTGATAGAACATCCCGGAGAGGATAGCATGTGGTGGAAATGCGATTACCCGATGGATGAGTCTCATCGAATACCCGTATTGTCTGGTCATGTAATATCACTCACTTAATGCACCACAAATAGTTTCGATACTTGAGAACCTATTTTCGCCACCCCTAATCTAAGCAAGGAACTATCCCCACCATATAATCTATTGAAACAATAGATTTAATTAAGAAAGGCTTTATTTGAACGTAATATATTGTGATAAAAATAGAATACTCTATTGCTTGGTGGGCTTTGTCGGACCAGTCCTAGACGAGTCAGTTTCGATAATCCTGACTGTCCAGTCGGTCTAATTTCAACAATTAGACCAGACTTGACCCCCGACCGGACCAGCTAGTCCAGTCCAGTCTTCCGCCGACCATTCGGAACCCTGCTTCCTGATGGCCATTCCCGGCAGCCCACGAGAGTGGTGTTCGGCGGTATTTACTTGAGCTATCAGGGTTGACATATCTCCCGCCAAACAGTAGACCTGCTACTCGCGGCGCACCTCTCCACCGGCGACCTATGCTCCCGGGATTGACAAATCGCGGTCCAAGAAATAACCTCACCACTCCCTCATGTCCATTCCCAGCAGCCCACGAGAGTGCTGTTCGGCCATAATTCGTATCCTGTTGATCAGGTTGAAAATGTGTTTCTTGCAAGAGCATCACTACTTCTTCATGCCTATATCTCGCAGCTTATATGATTGGCGTCATTCCTGCACTATCTCTTTGGTTTACATCCCATTTGTTCATCCCATCAAAGTATTTACGACTTCGGCGATTCCAAGGTACGAGACACAGTGCAGCGCAGAAAACGGCTTGCAATCAGGAGTATGGTGGAGGGCAAGCCCCCAGCTGATTGGGTTCCAAAGGGATTTGGAGGATACGTGGCTATCGAACTGATCAAGAAGAAGTTCGAGCGCGAGTGTTTTTGAATCATTCGAGAGCTCCATTTTCATGTGGGTTCCCCAATATAAAGAACTATATTCAAGGAAGGGCGTGCCTCGGGGGTCAGGTGAGAGATCCTTAACATGCTGGAAGTTGAGATACGTCAAGCAGGTTTTCGCCATCGTCGAGTGGGCTTTACCAAAGTGGTCGGGATGTGAAAAGATACTCTCGGAGGGTAAAATGAATTAACCTAACAGTAGAGGTACTTTTATCTACTGCGACGAGTCCTAGGCAATAGCCTAGCAAGGTCGATATAGCAGGGATGTCGTCGCTCTCGAGATCAGTTGACCCTATCCGGATCGCTATGGCGTGACATAGTTCATCCACCTGCAAAGGCCGCCACGAATAGAAGATCCACATCAGAACGGCCATCCCGAGTCTTGCTTTGTCGCCACCCTGAGCTTTTACCTTTTCCAGCGTTGCTTCGTAGGCGTCCCTCAAATTTAGGCCATTCCCCATCCCCCTAAGCCTTCGCCTCCTTCGATCTATGGTTGTCTCTTTTAGGATCGCCTGAATGTTTAAGGAGGCAAGTAGGAATCTAGATGCGATATCTTTCAGCACATGGCTTTAGGTATTTTTATAAGTGTTCCCGCTTCCTACTTACATTTCTGAAACTGTCTTGGGAATAGTCTCTATAATTTCCTCTTCCAAACTCTCGTCCATTGCGCCCGGGATCGGATCCTCTTTTAGTTTGGCTCGGAGGAATATGATGATATCGTTCGTGGTCGGTGCTATGGATCTTGTCGCTGCCCTCCTAGCAAGATGCTTCTCAACATCACCCCGGATATGCGGCCTCCCGGTTAGAAATATCCGAGCACATGGCGAACCCTGGAGAATTTGGTTAAGTGAATCCAGAAGCTTCGCCCGATGTTCTGACAGACACTCGTCTAACGCATCAATACATATAAATGTACATTGTAACGATGATATATCCTGCAAGAACTCGACAATTTCTGAGAGCGCTAGCCTCTGGCTACCAATGACCTCCTCCCATTCCTGGAAAGCTTCGACTATTTTTTCTGGAACCTCGTTCAGTCCACTAACAATCTGTTTCAGCACCGAGCCCAGAATCGCAGCTGGGGACTGCTCCTCCCGAGCAGCGAAGTCGATGCAGAAGCACGCAACGGCAGCCCTCTCTTTCCCGGAATGCTTGCATAACGTATCTATCACCAGCGAGCTAATATCACAACTTATTAGCATACCTTCCTTCCTCGACTACTCCTCCGCTTACCTAAGTAGGTCTTGCCAACCCCCGGATCTCCGTAGCAAAACAAGGCTGATCCATCAGATTTGCCTCCACGGATACCCCCGAGCCAATTCCGATATTCCTCAGTTCGGAAGAGCCAGTCTCCTACCCCGTTAACCCTACGGGCTCGAAGATCGTGGTGCTGTATCCGGGGTTCAAGTGGAGATAGCAGGCCAAAATTTGAGACTTCTCGTCTGCCGCCCCATAGTTCTGCACATTGCTAACATGAGTGATATTATTAAAAGCGTTAGGGTTAAGGATGTTGTTACCACCGCATTAAAAGAAGAGCTGCCATTGCCCTCGACGCGATGCTGAGACATTTTGTATTTTCTGATGGTTTGGAGGTTGCAGAGAATGGGTTCTTGAGTAATTCTGTGCGGTAGAGTCAGTGGGTAGAATTCCTAGGAACGAAGAAAAGCAGGGGCGGTCGCGACTTCAAAGCCCTGTGGACAAAAGCATGGTCCGGTCAATCCACCCGACACTGGTTCACCCTCTGCGAAACCAATATGATTGCCGGCTGTCATACCGTATTTAATGGAACAATCGAACCTCGCTCCAGGGCGTTGGAGCTGCATTTGCTACTGAGGTCCTGCACTTTTTTTTTTTTTTGTTTTCAGCTGGGCCTTAGGTGGTCAGTTCTCGCAGTGCTTTCTCCATCCCGATCCATGTGAGGGGATTTTGGACCTCTCGGCGCGAGGGTCAATTCTTCCAGTACCGTAAAAACTTTTGCGATTCGCCCTTCTCGGTTAGGTCGCAAATCTCGGGATTCAGAGACAAGGTTTCTTGAGATGGATCAGTACGAGTGCTTTCCTAACATGGTACAGCCTGAGCGCCCCGGCCTTGTTTGATCTTCACAGCTTTCCAAACTAAACCTATCTTCGGCTAATGACTCAGTCTCCAGGAATCCTCACAATGTTTGCTATTTGTAGTAACATGAAAATTGGGCATCCGAGAAACAGAGGCAGATCATAAGTATAGTTCAACAACGCAAGACACAAGATCGCATCGTACACCGTAAGAATAAGACACGCTCCGCCCGAAAATAGATATTAAAATACATTCTCTATCTGAACCTAAATCTATTCTATCATTGAGCAAAATAGTAAGATTGCCTAGGAGCGGGAGAAAGATTAACTTATCCAAGAGACTTCTAACTTAATGCCTAGAACGCCAGGAGAGAAAGTGAGAGTGAAAAAAACAAGCGGAGACCTCAGTCCACCCCGCACAAAACCCATTTCCATCTGACACTACTTGTGCTAACAAGCGGCAATTGTTGGAAGTCGTGAGATGCTGCTCGGCATGCTCTCATGATAGTCGCTTTATTCCCCGGATGGCTTTGGCTTCGGAGACGCGCTTTGGCTTTCGGGAATGCATTTGGGCTGCGGGAATGCACTTGGGTTTTGAATCGATGCATCCGTCGGAACGAAGGCGGGATAGCTGTAAGGAAGTGGTAAAAAGGCGGTAGGAAAGTAGAAGACCTGGAAGAGAACTTGAAAGAGTTGGATGCTCGGAAGCTAGGAGTGGTGGGAGTTTTTGTCTTTCCTGTTAACACAGGGGTAAGCAGGAGAGGGGGGGTGTACGTGCAATTGCATGGGCATGTGTGGTGGTCCATGGAAGGATAGGAGGACTTTGTTGTGGTTGATATATATACTCCTGTCTTTACCGTTAGTTAGCTGTGGGCGTGGTATCATACTGTAGTTAGAGGGTGTGTTGAACGAAGAGAGCTTCCCGCTCCTGAGTCGTGTGTGTTAGCGATCGCGTTTTCGTTCTGTAAACTCTTGGCGTTTCGTTTGGTTGTCATCGCCGTCGATCCGCTGACCTTTTGAGAATAATTTCTATGATAAAATAATAGACTTTAGGAAATCAAACGGGGACCCAATTAGCGGATATGTCGGAAATGCCTAGCCCGTAGTAGCTCCATGACTCTATCGTTCCCGTCTTCGGCGGCCAGGGTGAGTGTGCATTTGGCCTGATTTACTTAAACTATTGGGGCCGACATCTTTCCACTCTAGCAGCAATTTCACTACTCCCCCACTATTCCAGGCAGCCCACGAGAGGGACTTTGGCCAAACACAGCCTCCAGAGTGTCAAGGTTGACATTGATCTGCCCCAGCAGTAGCTTTACTATTCCCACATGGCCCTTCTCGGCAGCCCACAAGAGCTGTGTTCGGCCGGGTTTACTTGAGCTACCATATGGGGGTTGGCGCTACTACGCCCCAACACTTGCTCTACCACCCCCCTACGATCACTCCTAGCAGCCACGAGAGCGGTGTCCGGCCAGATTCATTTGAATTATCGGCATTGACGTCTCCCCGCTCCAACAATAGCCCCACTACCCCCACCTGGCCATTGCTGGCAGCCTACGAGAGCGGTGTCCGGCCAAACCATTTGCCTCGGGTGTCGGAGTTGACCTCATTGCGCTCCATCAGTAACCCCACAATTCCTTCACGCCCATTCTCAGCAGCCCATGAGAACGTGTTTGACCGGATCTACTTGAGTTACCGTGGTTGGTGTATCTCCTGCCAAATAGTTGACCCGCCGCTCGCCGCTCCTCCCCACACCCACGACCCGTGCCCCCAGGATCGATAAATCGCGATCCCGACCCAAGAAACAACCTCACCACTCCCTATACCCATTTCTAGCAGCTTATGAGAGCGCTGTCCTGCCACTACTCGCGTGCGTTAGATCGAATATCACTTTCTTGCGGAAGCGACCCCACCTCCTCTTCACGCCCATGTCTTAGCCCATACGAGTGGCCCCATACCCGCACTATCCCCTCGGTTCACATCCCACCTATTCGTTTTGAGTAAAGTATTGGCGACTCCGGCGATGCTGAAGCACGAGATACAGTACGGCGCTGAAAACGGCTTGCAATCAGGAGTACGGCCGATGGTAGGCCCCCAACCGATTGAATTCTAAAGGATTCTTCAGATATGTGATTATCGAACTAGTCGGGAAGATGAGGGCAAATTCTCTCGCGTGATTTGGGAGTTCCATTTTTCATGTGGGTTCTCCAATACAAAGAGGGATATTCGAGGAAGGGCGTGTCTCGGGGCTTAGGGAACGGGTTGGGAGAAGGATTCTCGACGTTCTCGAAGTTGAGATTCGTCAAGCAGATTTCCGCGATCGTCGAGTGGGCTCTGTCAGGAAGGCCGCGTGTGTGAAAAGATACTCTCGGAGGGTGTGATGAATCAACCTAACAGTCGAGGTATCCCTATCTATGGCGATGAGTCCTTGGCAATACTCTAACAAGGTCGATATCGCAGCGGTGTCGTCGCTATCGAGGTCATTTGATCCTATCAGGATTGGCTATGGCGCAGCATATCTCGTCCGCCTGCAAAGGGTCCCATGAATGCGAGATCTACATTTGAACGGCCATCCCGAATCTTGCTCTCTCCTCACCCTGATCTTATACCCTTCCCGGCACCGCTTCGCACGCGTCTCCAAAATCTAAGCCATTCTTCATTGCCCTAAGCCTTTGTCTCCTTCGATCTATAGTCGTCTCTTGTGGGATCGCCTCGACGCCTAAGGAGCCAACTAGGAACGTAATGTAGATACTATAGATTTCGGCAAACAACGTTAGGTATTTTATAGGTGCTCCTGCTTCCTACTTACATTTCCGAAACTGCCTCGGGAATAGCCTTTATAATTTCCTCTCTTAAACTCTCGTCCATCGCCTCCGGAATTTTATCCCTTTTTAGTTTTTCTCGCGGGGGTGTGGTGGTATCGTCCTTGGTGGGTGTTATATATCTAGTCCCTACCCTCAGAGTGAGATGCCCCCCAACCCCATCCCGGGTGCCGGGCCTCCTGGTCACAAATATCCGAGCTCCTGGGGACTTCCGGAGAATTTGGTTGAGTGGGTCAAGAAGCTTCACGCGAGGTTTTGCCTGAGACTCGTCTAGGGCATCAATGCATATAAATATACGTCGTTGTTGAGTGTAATGGGGTACGGGCAACCACCCTAGTAGTGTTGTGGAGAAGATAGGACGGCGTTGAGGGTAAACCACTAGTTGCGCACACATGTTTGTTAGTCCTATTTAGTTAGCAGCGGCGCGCA
>Ga0307513_10005575_pt1 | contig 16597 bp, 11 predicted proteins | sample 15_EM_MG_FD_202174 | JGI IMG/M metagenome (GOLD analysis project Ga0307513, IMG submission 202174) | Populus trichocarpa ectomycorrhiza microbial communities from riparian zone in the Pacific Northwest, United States - 15_EM | ecosystem: Host-associated > Plants > Roots > Unclassified | place... | reverse complement strand
GCAAACATTAACATAGGTTTCATATCATTTGCCATAGCATTTCAAATCTTTGAATGTCCTGGCTGGAAACAAATGCCTGTGCAGGCATTTGCCTTTAGTATATCACACAAAGTGGTAGCTACCACTCTGCGCAGGATCAAGATCGACATCGACACTCGTCCCCAAGCACCCGAAGTGATAATTCCCGCAATATCGCTTTGCCTAGAATGCCTATGCAAGAGAGGAATCGGTGTTTGGAACTGGAGAGCGAGGTGGCATGTTTGAGGTCTGAACTTGGTGAGTTTTCCTTCCTCTGGTGGTGACATTGCCTTCTCACACTCGGCTCAGACAAGGCGAATCGATACTCTCACGTCTTATCAGAATACAAGGGATTCGCCCAGGAAGTCCGAATGACAGCTTACGCACTCAAAGGTGTCGAGACCTCGGTCAGCCACACGACCGATTTCCAATGTGAAGGCTTCTGCGAAATGATCCAGAGCCTCGCCGATGCGTCCACTACAGCTCAAGAGCGCATCGGCACCATGGAACATGGAGAGTTCAAAATTGTGGGCTTCATTCTGCCGGAGGATACTGGTTCCTATGGGTCGCGTTCTCCCCTTCCAAGTCAAGAAAAACGAGGTAAAAAACGGAAGGAAAGGGAAGACGACGGTGATGAATTGGGAGCTGGATCTTGGCGTGTGTGATTGATTCTCGCTGCACTCCTCCAGTGCCCTCATCGCGCGCTGTGAGTAGATCGCTTGCTGAGAGGAGAGTGAGTGACGGGAGAGGAATGGCAGAGTTGACTGAGGTTCGTGGGCAGTGCAAGTCCCGGTTCCTAAGCATGGATCTTGTGCAAGCACATCCCCGCCCCGTTTGTTTCGCAACTGATCAGATGATAGAAAATAGCGGAATATTTCTTGAGGTCGCAAGATTATATATACAATACTTATCTTGCGTAACATACATGTCGAAAAGTCATGTCGTATATGATTTCATGAACCCAAGTTCACTCTCACCTGGCTCGCTGCATTATTTTTTTATCCTTTTTATATGTTCTATTCACCTCACTACACCTTATATTACTGGGGTCCAGTTTTTGTTTCAAGCGCGATTCCCCATTTTCTCCGAGTGAGATTCAGTGTAAGATCCTCTTCTCTTCGCTGTTTCGGCACGCCAACAGCTTGGACAGAACAGTGGACCAATATAAGTACACTGAGAAACAATATCGATTAGCTACCTACAAATATATAACACGTTTAAACATCCTATCAAGGCCCCCGGTCCTTCCCCATTCCCTTGTCTATGGTTGACGACCAGGAGCAGGTCTATATTTTTAGTTGGTAAGCGTGATCGGAAGAGGTGTTAGGGGGGGTTGGCACCGCTTCTCGAATGCGTGACAAGGCGTTTTGTATACATCTCAGGCCCGGGCTTCCACTCTGTATCGTCCCACTTGCCTACAACACTTCCATGACAAACTCATGTTTTTTTTCCTTATGTTCAAAATCCCAGACATATCAACAGTTCATGTGTTGCCGTAGGATATGAAGAAACTATACCTTGTACGTCACGGTACCGGCTTAAAATCGGATCGTGTCCAGACATGCTGCACTGTACACGTAGTCGATTGTGGTACATTTCAAGAACCTCCTTCACGCTTCGCAGCTGCAGGTCACGATGCCCCGAATTTTTGTTCAAGTGTTCAAGGAAGCTTAAAATGTGCACCTCACATGTACACCTATAATATCCAATGGAGCATCCTGAACCGCCGTTCAGATTTCGCATTCACATTGCCCAGTAAGCCTCGTTTTACCTACACAATTCCTGAGGTTCTCATTGGTATCCACAGATCTTTTGTCCTCTCTCGTTGAATGGTGGTGAATCGTTGTAATGAGTATTATATTGGTATTATAAGTTACGAAAACTTTGAGAGCGGCAACGGTTGTGTAGGATTGATCATTGTGGCCCTCGTCATCTCCCCTACCTGAAATACTTCGCGAATCTCGACTATGTCAAATTACAACCGCAACCCTCGGGGTGTACTGGTTGACACCCCTGTTAGTACGTTTAGAACTATCATCGACAAGGGTTGACGTCTAACGAGAGGATTTCCGAGCTCCTTAAAGTAGTACACGATATTGAAATCAAGTCAGTAATTTATTGTTTACTTTTACCTCGCCCAATTCATATACCTGATTCATCTTTGCACAATATTTTGTACTCTAGGGATTCAGCTGTTAAGCGCCGCCGTAAGGAACTCAACCTTATGGGCAGTTGGGTCACAACAGCTACCACCCCCTACGACGAGGCACTGCAGCATATTCTCGCCGAAATGTATGCAGATATTAGCAATTCCCGTGGCCGGGCCAACGTCAAGTAGCGTATCGCGTATAACAAACTCACCCACCTTTCTCGCGATTTTATATCTGAAGTCATGCACGCTTTTGATCCCGAAGGCTTCAACAATCGGGAACCTGGATCCAAGAAGATCATCTGCGTCAAGAAGTCCCCCATTGGCATCCATGAACGCTGGGATGGCGATGGCCATGACAAGACCGCATGGGGAGTGTCGTGGCATATCTGTTCCTTTGTCTTGTTGAAGACGTCGGGGTCGGTCATTCAAATTATTCTACTGTCAAAATCGTCTCAAATATCCTTTCTCTTTCAGGCCCCCCTCTCGAGTTCTCGACAGACTGTGGTTTTGAAACGACACAGATATATGGGATTGTTAATGTCCTTAGGTATTTTTGATTACTTCGGTGTCAGATCGGCGACTTGCTGAGTTCTTTATTTTTGGTGTAGGGAGATGTTCAACATTTTTTCTCATAGAAACGGCGCATGAACGACGACGAAGACCCACGGTCACACCAACTCCAATCCGGGCCATCCCTTGTCTCGAAGAGAAAGCGGCCCTCAAGTTCCAGAACTTCTGCTCTGTATAACGGTGCGGCGTTGACTAGCCTATCCAAAAATCCGGCCACTCCCCGTTTCGAAGTCCTCAAAAGTGCTTTCAGACCACCAGTGCGGCTGGTAACAGCAAAGTATAACTGGTCGAGAGACGTTGAGATGGTGGTTTGCAATTTTACCAGGACCAGCTCTCGTTATACTCAGGAAGGACCAAGGAGTGGCCAAGTTGAAATGGAAGTCTTAAAAAAGCGAGATGTCATTGAGGTCAAATTTAGGTAGCTCGTCCATCTCTGTCCGAGGAGGATTCGTTGGCAAAGGTTCGACAAAGCGGGGTATCTATGTATGTTATTGATCTTTTCTTCATTGAGTTTTGTTGGTTAACCTCAGTATTCGCCCCAGGCTAGGTTTGAGGGACAAGAATATGTGATAACCGTACAGATCGGCCTTCAATTTAAAATGAGCGACTCCGAGGTCCAGGACATTCTTGAGGGAGAGTGCAAGCTTCTGTGCCAGGGTTATTCCTATAAAATTGTGTTTGATGCCCTTGCAACGAACAAGAGGATTGTCAGCATATCGAGTGCATAATAATTTTGTATCTTCATGATGACTAGCATTACTTATCGTCGATCGACTTCATAGAGTTTTACTTCAATTTCGAGGGAGCAATACTAGGCAAGATCACGTATACAATATCCAACCATTCAACCGGCGCATACAAAACTCGAACGACCGAGGAAGGCGGGACTTTCCAAAGAATGGGAGGCCTGTTGGCAGAAATTTCTAGCCCTGTCGAGATATTGGTACATTAACACAATAACAAGGAAGGAGACAATCAAACGACATGCCACGGTTCGAGGAGCGCGAGCAAAGGCAAGACTGAGGCCAGTCGCCGACCCTCTCCCATAAATCACTTGCGAGAGAAAGTTATTTTTTATGTAATGACATACAGATCTCTTCTGCAGCAACTCTAGATAATTATCTTGGTATCTTTACTTGCATACCGTGAATATATCGGTGACCGTCACAGAAGGCATTACAAATGAGGACCCCGGCGTGCTAAAATTAGTTTGTCGAGAAGAAAGAGACCTGCTCCTGGTCGTCAACCGTACTTGTCAGGTCAGACTTATTGAACAGGAAGCCTCGCCTAGCAAGAAATGGAAACGTGATGAAGAGGGTGGATCTGGGGGTGACTTCTCGGGATTCTTTTAATCCCAGAGTTGGTGTCGACGTATCGCACAGCGACGGAACCTGCTGAATACCTTTTAGCATCTCAGGCTACTTCGTATCGCACGGCTGAACCTGGAGAGCCAACAGCTTATTTCACCCCGAAGTATACAAAAGCTAGATTGGGCGACAATCCGTCAGAAGCAAGCGCCTCAAGATCCGTCTTAAGGTTACCTTCCGAACCCGATGAAAAGAGAAGTGTTGTTATTGCGAGCGAAGCGAGCAATCATTCTCTAAGGGCTGAAGGCTGGAACAAACAAAGCCAAACTTTCCGGTGCAAAGAGAAAAACAGGGGGGCCTCGACGATGTATCCCCTTTACTTCTGTTATTTCTTGCTCAATACCTCCCAGAATGTACAAATAGATAGAATAGATGATTCTTTATGTATTTCCGCGAAAAATTTCAGGACTCCGCACCATTAAACTCGCTTTTGGGATACTCTTTTTTTCACCGGAACAAACCGGAACCCTCCGGAACCCGTGTTCTCCAGTATTTTCCATCTTGCTTTTGCATTTTCATTTTCCATCTATTTACTCGTTCTATTTAAATAAAAACTATGACCAGGAAGGATGGCGCAATGTCCACCAGCTAGGATGAAGGCGAAGCGAGCCCCCCGCTGCCGGCGGTCCTTAATATGCATATGCGCCATTTATGATTCCTTCGATCAGGTCGCGTTCCTCTATTTTGTCCGAATTGTTTCCAGAAGAAATTCCTCTGCCCCCATCTGCACCAAATTGTTATTCTCCTCAAGTTCTTCCTCGATATGCGCCAGTGTGGCCTCAGTTATACCCGTTTCGGCTCCAGTTCCATCTCCAGTTCGTGCTCCAGTCACTTCGCCAGTACCCCTCTCCATCACCATCGCCATCGGCTCCGCCCTCCTGGAACATGGAAACAGTCTTTTTTTATTTGTAGTTGACGTCGACAAATAATCGCCGCCAACGAATCACGTCTGATATACAAGAAGAACCACAAAAAATGTCTAACATACTAATCCTAACATGACGAAACAGTGCCCTTGCCCGCCTTGCACCGCGGGGAAACCCAAGCCAACCATTTAGGTCACAAGTCGCAAAATTTGCCGTGCACCTTGCATTCCCACAAAATCCCGACCGGTGGGATTGAATAAATTCTAATTCTCTGCAATTCTCTGTATCCAAAAGCTGATGACGCAACTCCGAGGTTAATCCAACTCGCTGGAGATAAAGTACCCCATTTGGGGCAGCCAAAGGGACAAAGGATTGAGGAGAATGCTTAAAGAGAGTGGAGACGAAAAGGATGCCACTCTTAGCTCCTATGGCGCATTCTCTTCAAAAATGCCCCTCCTTTGGGCCCCTCCAAGTCTATCCAGAAATCACTCTTACTTTCTCGATGGAAGAGCGGCCATCTTTGTTCCCAGTTCCAGCACTGATCCCCCTGCTTCCAGCGGGGAAGCCACATCCCGAGAAACCGTAGGCTTATTACCTTCCTTCCCAAGGTCAATCGTGCTTTATCACATATTACAGTATCTTCCCAGATCCAAGGGGGGGAATAAGCGTTGTTGCAAACCTTGGGGGCACCGGGAGGTCAGGGGTTCTTATTCATCCTCCTCATGAGTCTGAAATTATTTTGTCTAGGAAACCTGCCTTAAGATCACCTAAAACGATGGTCGGAACAATACTCACCAGCTCTTCAAGAAATGGGAGTGCCCTCCAAAGCGTTGCTGAGGGGCCACGCCCTTATGCGACCTCGGTTGAAAAAAAACTCCACGGCAGCGATATATCCTTTAAATATTACGAATGGCGCGGAGATGGCCCAATTGGTAATCCTCCACCCTTTCCCAGTGAATTCGGTCAGTTGAAGGAGGGAGACGTCTACAAATATACCGACAACATCAAAAATGAATTATATGCTTGGGGATGGCTAAATGGCGGATGGAAATTGTTAACGCCGATGATCACTACCCACAATTTTGGTGGACAGAGACCTTATGTTTTCAATCTACATAAGCGTATGCCCAAATGGATAACAGCGAGTACTAGGGATAAAATTCTGACGGAGGGTAGAAGAAAAGGGTAGATGTAGAAGAAGTTTTGATACTTACAGTTTGTCATAGCCGTTAGGTGAATCGTGTATGTTCACTTAGCTTGTAGGCCACTGTGTTGCATGGCGTGTACGACTCCATTTCCACTTTCTTTTTCTCCACCTCCAGGTCCTTTATTATATACCATTTGGTTGTCTTATGAGAATTCGTGTATTAAACATAGCGATAAATATATTATAGGGTAAGTAACGTACGGCAATGCACATACATATGTATTGATCCGAGAGGCCGAGCACACTCAGTGCCAGGTGTAGCTCAATCTACCAGACGTGATGTCGTTGTCCATCCGATGGCAGCAGCAGCAATAGGAGCGGCGATGATTGGAAGTACTAGTAGTCGAGACCGCTGTTCATCTGTTGGCCAACGGCATCAACTCGGCGCGTCTCCTCCACCTCTAATCATGCCCACCTTCTTAACATTTGCCTCCGCAACTATCCTCCTTATCAGCCCGCGCTTCCTGAGTCGGCACTGGCGCCAAGTGCAAAAGCAGCAGCTACAACAACAATGGTTAGTGGAAGTAGTCAAAGCTATTGTTCCAACTCAACTGCGACTCCGTACAGCGGTCCCGTTCCATGTCGAATGCGGCGGCTTGATACTTGATCGAATGGGACGTGGTGTGCCGCGCTGGCAGAATGTCGGTTCACGACAGCTTGTCAGGGCACTAGAGAAGTAGGTAAGTGCGAGTCACGCTCGGGTGCTGGCAAGGCTGAGGGGTAAAGGCCAATAGTGGAGTGGGACAGCGCGCCACAAAACATGAACCACCGCTCATTAGGGACGGTTGGAAAAAGGCAGCGAAAGGGGCAGTGCGGGACAAAGGTGAGGCGGTTGCAATGCTGAGAAACCATGGTGAGCGCTGTTTGGGACCCCAGAAGGAACTGGAAGGTGCGGGCGGAGGGCGGCAAAGACGCAAGCAAATCGTCGCTACACCTACAGAGTAAAGAAAGGGCTAGGGGCACAGAAAAACGAGGTCCATCAGGAAATTAAAGGACAAGGATGAAAACCTTACCAGCACACAAATATCATGGACCCCGGGGTGATAAGGAGGGAAGACAGGGCGGCATAGAGCAAGCAAGAGAGACGACGTGTTGATGTTGAAGCTTCAAAGCCTTGTCGGTACAGGAAACAACCGTCCATCCGTCCCGCTGCCCTTCCTCTTTCGGTAGCACTCCCACACGCCATGAAAATTATTATTGCTGCCGACGTCGGGGAGTGGGAGAGGCCAGAATTCGGCGGTGGAGGGACCTAAAAAGAGTGAAAGAGTCTAAAACACATATATTAGGTGTTGTAAATGAACGAGCGCGTTCCCTCGCTCCGCTCGGTCACTTGCAGAACCGGCGTGACTTAAATATGTACTCAGACATTAAGTAATATTGGCAACCTTTCAGGTTCCTTCCAAATGTAGAATGAATGACGCTGGATTATCTACCTTGTAGCGCGTCCTGCCGCGTTTGTTGAGTCTAGAGGGGTGTTATGGGAGACATGGTGATCACGGTTGATCACTAATTACATAATATTCGCTATCCGCTATTTGCCACACTATACGTGTTCGATTTTTTTTTTTGTAAATTTTGCTGCTATTCACTGTGCACTATGGCTTCTATTACTTCATCCACATCTGTTGTCCATGTTGTTGATGCTGTGAATTCCTTCAAGGAGTCAGAATGGATTGGAGTTGGGCAAAAATATCAAGACGTCCCCCCGGAGGTCTCGGATGAATGTAACAGAGTTCTCTGGGTTCCCGAGTTGCACTTCAAGCAAAATTTCCCAGCATTCGATACCAACGTAACCCAATTTATCGGCTTGAAGTTTCCAGAATTTTCAAACCGTACCCCGAAGATGAAAATCAGTACGTGGTTCAGCAAGGATACGCCGACCACGGATCCTGAATGCCTACGTATGCGGCATGTACCGCCGAAAAGAGTCCTCACTCAACTCCTCTCAGCGTTTGGTCAGGAATGGCTAGATGGCGCAAAGTCTATTGTCGACCCAAGGTTCAATGACGGCCGAGATCGCCTGCCATTATGGACCATCCGGTTTTGGAAGAAAATGGCAGATGTGATCAGCGAAAGAGATAAGTGGGCAAAGAGTTATCAGTGGCTGGAAAAGCAGAGAGGAACAAAGCATGAAGAAACAAAGGTGGCTGTGGAAGAAGTGCTACAGGCCCTTGGTACGATCCACTGGAGAAAAAAGCTCAAGTATTGCCGCGGGACAGTCGACACGAGATGCCTCACAACTCTGCTCGGAAATGGTTGGTTGTCGGATAACCATATTAACATGATGATGGAGGAGCACTCGCATGCGGTGGAAGAAGATGCATCCTTGAAGGACCAAGTTATTGTTGCGCCAGTGGAGTTTTCCGAAGAAATCCGAAATAATGGGAGGAATAGGGTTTACGAGAGAAAAGGGGGTGCAGGACTCCTCTGGAAATACGAGAAGCGCATTAAGGAGAAAGGGATCGAAGAATTACTGTTTCCGGTGCATGTGAATGGAAACCATTGGGTTGCAGCATTTGTGGACTTCAAGAATGGAAAGATCGGCTACGGTGTGTCCTGAATGCAGTTTGATAGCAATAGGAATCCACTCACTTGGCTATCCGCAATGCAGGTGACTCCCTCTCACATATCACATCAGAAACTCCCCTTAGAAGATTCATGCTTCAACTTCGCCTCTGGTTGGGAGCACACTTTGACCTGGATCCTGACGATGAAGGAGATATCATGCGCCATGGAAAACAAAAGGATACATTTAACTGCGGTCTTACCACGGCCAACACAATTGCCCACCGCATATTTAAAACACCTCTCTGGACACCTGATCGAGCCGTTCTGGAACGAGTCCAATGGTTCCTCCACATTTTTCGCGTGATGTCGCCGGCAGAAAACCCAATTTTCACGCCGACTGACACTCACATGATGGATATTCATCCGCAAGCTGAAAAACTGCTAGCGGAGGACCTCAATATGGATGATGGTAACCAACTAGCCAACGAAGACGAGAGCTTATCACGGATACCCGCTGAGGTCCTCGGAGTTTCCCCCCCCCAATCTCAACGCTCGTATCAGGCTCGAGCCAATGACAACCCGACAGCCAATGAAGAAATCCTTGCCTTGAAAATCGCCGTTGGCACTCCAGAGCCGTCGAAATCACAACCTCGGCACTCCCATTTGCAAGTACCGCACATGGACGACTCTCAGCCAGCCAAGGAAGACGACAATTCGCAGGACATGTACGTCGACACTCCGGCGTTGTTGACGCCTAAATATTTGCGTTTTCGTTCGCAGATACCGGTCATCCCCCTCAACTTGAAATGCAAGATGTGGGACGAGCTATCACGAACGGGCTTATATGAACACTTGGAAGCCTGTGAGGCCCGCCAGACTTTGAGTAACCAACTGCTCAACGAAATAACTTCCACCAAAGATGACCTGGCTGACCACCTCTTCGGTGTCAATGACGTTTTGAAAGAGTTCCACCTGAGAATAAAGGTCTTGGAAGCTGGGGACGACCTGTTGGCGAAGCTCAAAAGGGAGTGGATGGGGGCACGATCGGAAGTCCAGCAGGAGGTAGATCGGCACCTTGAAGCGGAATTGAGGCGGTCAGAGCTTCAACGGAAGATGAAGGCGCTGGAAGAGGAGAGGGACAAGGCTTGGTCCAGGGCACAATATTTACGCGAGGTTCTTCAGGAGTTCCGAGCTGCGCAATCAGAGGCCCAGCAGTTGGATCATCAAGATCAAGGCCTTGAGGCAAACTTGGAAATGTCCCAGCTTCGAAGAATGGTCAAGTCGCTGACAGAGGAGAAGGACCAGGCTTTGGAGGAAGGCCACCAATTGAGAGGTTTGATCCAGGAATCCCGAAGTCCGAAGCTGTTCGAGTGGGGCGCACCGTCGGATCTGTGGCCTGTGCAAGATCACGGTCGTGCCGAAGAGGTTTCCGATCAACATCGATACTCATCCCTTGGGGCTCGGCAAAGCACCCAAAGTGAGAATTTGCGCTATATAACTTGGCTCAGGGAGCCCCTAGCCGCTCGAAAGAATCGGCGCGAGAACCTGGAGAGGGAGGTCATTGTTTTGAAATCTGAACTTGGTGAGTTTTCCTTCCTCCTGGTGTTGGCGTTGCAATCTTACAGTGAGCTCAGGGAAGGCTTGTTTATACTCTCATCTGCTGTCGGAATATGGGGCGTTTGCGCGGAAAGTCCGGACGACAGCATACGCACTCGAATGCGTCGAGGCTTCCGTCAGCCGTGAGACTGATTTCCCATGTAAAGACTTCCGCACAATAATCCGCAGCCTGTCCGTCGCCTCCACTAAAGCGAAAAAGTACGTCAGTACTATGGAGGATGGGAAGTTCAACATTGTGGGTTTCATCGAGCCTAACGATTCCAATTTCAAAAACTAAAAAGAGAGTGAAAACGACCGTGATGAATTGAGAGTCCCCTCAGTATTAGGCGTGATTAATTCTCACCGCATTTTTTGGAACCTGCACAAGGTATTCTAACCTCCATCCAATTGACATCATCAAACATACTACAATCTATTCCTTTATTCGTAAAATAGAACCTATCAATCCGCTTTGCACACCTCAATTAATTCTTCCCAAGTCCTGGGAAGTCGGGAGTCGACCGGCGTCATGGTGTCATATTACCCTCCTAAACATTTGTGGTTTTCATGATCCTGAGGGACTGGATTTTGCGAAGCGTTTCAGCTTGTGTATATGATGTTTACACGAGCTACCTGATTAGTAAGAGCAGTAACTGTCTGGTAACTTCGCCTGAGTGGGGGCTCTTGGAGCGCGACTTGTGGAGCACTGCTTGTGGAGCACTGTGGAGCAAAGGCAGAACTTAAAGGTCATTGAAATCGGATCGTTAAGACGTTTTCGTTCCCTCCGATGTTGGTTTGGAGAAGGACTCGGACTTGAAGCTGTGCTCGCTGTGTGAAGGTGAAGGTTGGAGAATTTGTCGGGTATGGCCGGGTAAGTAATTTCTCTTCTTCGAGGAATTCAATTATTCATGCAAGTTCTCCCTTACCTGAAATACAACGGTATACAATCCGTAAGTCTCGTCATTCACTTATCAAGGCTGCTGTTCACGTCCCGTCCACTAGGATTCCTGAGGCTGTCGTTCAGGTTGTAACGTTTTCTTTTTACGAAGTAGGGATTTAAGTAGGCGCTTAACCTCAGAGTAGTCTACTAGTTTAGCTCATAAAAAATGTTGTATAGGGTATATGATTTTAAATACTCATTTCTGTACTTGACCTGTGATTTATGAAAATTAAATTTAGGTGCTCTATTTCGGTCGTATTCAAAGATGATGCGATATGATTATGCTCTGAGCTCTGATGTGCGCGCCAAGCGGCAACATTTGAGCACGGTGGAGAGGCCCGAGCGGATGCTTTCGGTCCTGAGCTGGTCGCGTGCTCGGACGATGCGGGGGAAACGCGATGAATCTATCTATGGTAATGGCACGTGACCCCTGGAGTCACTGGTAATGCACAGGAAGTGTCGCTTGATGACACTCCAACGGATAGCGCTGATAAAGGACTTCCATCTGCGTAAGCGGCTATACGACTCTGATAAACATGCTGATATGCATATGCCGCCCACGAAATTTGATCAGCTCTTATGAGTCCATCGGCCACCTCAACCATATTGATAATGCTAATTTCGATTTTTCCGACAGTCTTGGGTCACAGGAATCCGTTCAAGTTCTTTCTATAACTCTTAATGAAACCTCCTATGCTCTTCCGCCGAGGAGCTAGTCTTAACCTCACAAACGAAGTTGAAAATAGCCGCATTCCCGATGATATTCAAATTCGGTTCAAATCCCCTTCTGAAAATTCCCGATGATATTCAAATTCGGTCCAAAAATCAAATTCCCAGTAAATTCTTTCGGCTTTAAAATTTACCTGAGGATTTTCAAATTCGATCCAAACATTCCTTTTCCACTCGAAAATTCGCACTTTCCGCAGATATGTATTATTTCACTGTCAGAAGATTCCGTGCGAGCATGGAATTCGAAGAAATGGTAGGGTTTCTTCAAGAATTGAAATGGAAGTAGAGGATTCGATCAAGATCTGGACATGAATTCCCGAAATGGGATTAAGGCAAGAATTTTCGAATTTTACGGTAGAAGGTGGAGTGGAAATTGCGGACATTGGGTAGTGCAGCATAGGGTTCTTCAACAATTGGCCTGATTCGCAACAGAATTTCGAGGAATTTGCTAGGCAATGGAATGCTGTTTCAGCTCACTTAGGATATAAACTTGCGCCACTGGTTATCTTTACTTCATACTTAACGTACACATAGGTCTTGAAAGTACTCGAATACACTGAAATTACCCGCTGAAGTTCTCCCACTCCCTGTTCTCGATGCAAAGGTCACGCCCCCATTTGTACCCCTGGCCATATCCCCGTCGCCACCAGAAACTCATGTATGATGTTTCTTCGCCGATCGCATACCATAGTGTTATCTCCTCTAATGTTTCATGTTTCTTTTCCGTGTCCTTCGTCCAACCCAAAATAATCTGATACTCTTCTTGAATATTTCCAGGTATTCCAACCAGCTTGTCGGTGGTGCTGATGTGAAGGCGTTTTAGGTCACGCAGCTTCCTCAGGCTTCGGCCCCATGTCAACGAATTCCAGGGATATCCGTTGGGATGGACTGCCTGCAGACACGTTTGTCAGTGAATTGACAACAGAAATGACTGAGTGTTCAATATATTTACCTCGTCGATGCACTCCACTAGCCGCATCGTCGACACTGTGGGTAATGCATTCACAAGACGCGACATAACATCGGCTGTGTCGCTTGGAATATACTCCATTGAGAACAACCGTACGTTCGCGCCGGCCTCCGATATCCTTTTGAATAAATCGCGATACCCAAATTCGTCGGGGGTGCTAACATCAGCGAAGATGCGCTGGGTTGCCCTAGAAACCAGTTTGGAAATGCATTTGAATTCCCCTCGCACCTCGTGGAGTTGTTGGAGTGCTCTGGTGGACTGGAGCGCACAGTGGGCTCTTACTCGGCTGCATGGGCCGAGTGTTATGTCGGATATTCTGGAATGACGACTGATAAATTGGTGCAATCCTTCGTGGGGTAAGTTTTTTGTTGAAAAACCCGTCAAATTTGGAAAGCGAAGAGTTGAGAATAAGCGCAGGCATTGAGCAATGGAGAGTTCCTGGACATCGATGGAGAGCCAGATAATTTCTTGGCAATATGCCAGGAAGGAGCTCAGTTCCACGACATTGGAAGACGTCAATCTGGCTACGTTAATTTTAAGCATTCTGACTTTGCGTCTGAAAGCTGCACTGTTTGTTGCAATCCTTCTGTACGTCTGTATCTCGGAAGTCGTCGTGATCTTAATATAGGTCTGGAAATATGGCAATTAACGCTCATTGCGTGCAAGGAAAAATAATTACTTACATCCTCAGGTAGGCAGGAGACATAAGCGGCTGTCTTCATATTCACGACCAGTCAGTAAAGGCAGTGGGAACAAAGGAAATAGTTGTCTAACCTTTCGTGATCGCGTTTCTATCATGATGTATGGCAAACTACAAGACTGCGACGCCCTTGGTATAAAAGTTCTTGGGAATGAGATGAGTTTCTACTCACTCGCACGGAAAGAAAGGGTATAAAACCAATGCTCATATATATATGCTCCTGATCATGAAAGGCCGAATTTCAATCAGGACATGAGGCGGAACCACGTGATCGCGTCGTCCTCAGATGACTATACCGAGAACTTGAAAGATTCATAATCGACAACGTCTCAAGGCTATAGGTCCCGGATCGAGGAGGAAAAAGCAGGCCAGGATCCGTTAGCAATGAGTCACCTAAGTGCAGTTTCGCTCATGTGTTAGGATTCGAGATTAGTTCGAAGTTGGTGGATTCCTAGGCCTATGACAGGAATACAAGTCAGTCTAGTTTGTTCCTTACAGAAATGCTAGGCCGCTTTCGCTGTGTTCGTGGCTGTGTGCTGAAAAATTCCTGTTAGCACCACGAACAGAAATCAGAAACCTAGCATTTCTCCGATAGCCGTCAAGTACAGATCCTACCATTCAAGTCCTCTCCCCTACATCCCTCTGTGCGCCCTCTTGCATAGGACCTCACATGGCTGTGGGCAGTTCAATTTCTGAGATACCTCGTTTCACCTCATCGACAACAGGTTCGGATAGCTTGGGCCTGCGTTGGCATCTGCAAACGCGTTTTTGCAGGCCCCGGGAAGCTCCTGGTGATTGGTGTCCGCGATCTTGCGGGTTTGAGGGCTAAAATTCGTCAAATCTGTGTCCATTTTTTGTGCATTTGAGGGCCCGAAATCACCTACTCTGTCCACTTTCTTGCGGATTTGAGGGCTGATCGAGGTCGAGCACTCGATTAATAACCAAGAAATTTTCAATTTTGTGGGACTAGGAGCTCAAACTGTTTTATCTGACTTCATGCCCACGATTCGTGTCCAGAGAGTACAGAAACGAAGACGCACGAGTAAGGAGCAAAAACCGAAATATTTCCTTTCCTTTTTTTTTTTTTGAGTAATCACATGACAACCTCTGTAAACACAAGTGGGTTACGAGTCCTATTTATAGGATTCGTCTTTATACAGGGAACAAAGTTTTGATGGTGATACAAGTAGCCGGTAACTCCCGTGATGGCATTATATAATCAATCTAACACCAGGTTTCCACTGCTGTGGTGGGACTATTTAGAGGGGGGGGCAAAATATTTCGGCAGATTGTTTGAATTTTGCCGGGTCACGTGAATTTTCTTATAAGGAGCACACGTGACCATTCATGTGACCAAGCAAAATTCAAACAATCTGCCCAACTATTTTGACCCCTCCTCTAAATAGTCCCACCCCAGCAGTGTCCACAATCGGTTGGTACCCTGGTCGAACTGTTTAATTTTCATCTTTTAGTCGATTAAAATGATATTCGAATATTTTTCTACTTAATACAGAGGTTACAACATGTAACTGACGAGAGGTATGCAGCGAAACACGTCTTGATAGCCTTTTCAGTATGTTTCTTGAATATCACATTCAAACTCGAATAATTTACCTGTAAATTTTGTATCTGGTATCCTTAGAACGTTATTAAAACTACACAGATTTTTATTTTATTATCGTGTCAACGGATGTATACATCGAACATAATCTTTGAGGGGGGGGATCGGAGTTTGAATTCAAGATCAACCTCGATCACGGTTGATCTTGCACCACCTCAAGACACCAACGCCGCCCGTTTCCTGCCCCTCCCCTCTCCCGAGGGATGTGGGTTGGTACTGAAAATCCCGCCTGGCTTCCCCTCCTCTCTTCTGAGGGATGTGGGCCGTGGCGTCAATCGCGTACCCCTTGCCCACGCCCTCCCCTCTTTTGAGGGATGTGGACAGGTTTCGTTCGTGTTCAGAAGGATCAGGGGATGGGCGAGGAGGAACATGGGGGACCTACATGGTGCGTCCTAACTCCCTTATACCTGAAACCGACGTAACGAACCTCACTCAGTCTCGAAAACCCCCAACCACAGCCCACCTAATGCCAACGAACCTAATCCCAACAAGTGCCTAATGACGACAATACGGCCCAACGACGACGAAGATAAGTCTGCCCAAAGACAGAAACTCTAACCCAACGAAGGCAAGAAGGCAGAAATGGCGCGAGGGGCCAATGCACGAAGAAAGCGAGCCAACGACGGCGAACGGGAGCCAACAACAGCGAACGGGAACCAATGACAGCGAACCGGATCCAACGATAGCGAACGGGATCCAACAACGGTGAACAGGAGTCAACAACGGCGAACGGGAGCCAACGACAGCCAACAACGGCGAATTGAAAACAAGGAGGGCGAATCGAAACCCACGAAATCGAATTACCACCCATCAATGCCATACCGCCCGCACCCAATCGATAACGAGTAGCACTCTCATTATCGATTGAGTGGTCTGCATAATCGATTACGCGTACTGCTCGCGTTATTGATTAGGTGGTACATATAATCAATTCCGTGTACTGCCCATCAACGGAATGGTACCGCCTATCGACAACATGTAGCGAATCCGCGGCAGATCAAATTCAACAACGGCGAGGGAAACCCAATGGCAAATGCAACCCAACTGTGGCGAATTGAACGTGCAGCCTCAGCCCAATGGGCCCCAATTACGACTTAGTAGTTTTTTTTCTTCTTTATAACTTCCTCTTTTTTCTTTGTACTCCAATACTTTAATAAATTTCGTTGCAAGTTATTGAATTGAATGAACTATCTTAGATAAGATAAACAAGGTGGACAGCCATGTAATCAGCCTTAGTCGCTACATTTATATATCAATACCCAGGACTTGTCTAAACCATATGATCAATCCACACCGGGTATTCCCCACCACCCAAAAAAAAGGACTTTTGCCGTGCTGCCGGGTTGGTTAGGA
>Ga0307513_10005574_pt1 | contig 16601 bp, 22 predicted proteins | sample 15_EM_MG_FD_202174 | JGI IMG/M metagenome (GOLD analysis project Ga0307513, IMG submission 202174) | Populus trichocarpa ectomycorrhiza microbial communities from riparian zone in the Pacific Northwest, United States - 15_EM | ecosystem: Host-associated > Plants > Roots > Unclassified | place... | reverse complement strand
GCATCGGAGGAGGAAGAGGACCCCGAGGTTCCGCTATTCGACAGGGGGGTTCAATCGGATTCCGAAGAAGACAACGAAGAGGAGGAGGAGGAGCCCGTGAGACCCAAGGCCCGTTTCTTTAATCGAGAACGACCGTCGACAAATTCTCAGTCTCCCAACCCATCGCAGACGAAGGCGACATCTGCCCGGGACAATGAAGAGGAGGACTCAGTTACTGGTATCTTGGATTTACCCCGAGACTTTTCGAATCCCTAATATCCATCGCAGAGTCGGAATCAAGTGCAGACGAAGTCCGGAGACCAAGTCAACCAATTCCTGGTCCTTCGAGAAGCGTTAAACCGCTTGATGGAGGTACCACCCTGCGCTATGAACAGAGAAGTTACATCATTTATAAGATCTCCTTTATACAGATAATTCTGTGACAGAATCGGAGACAGAGTCGGAATCAGAGCCTGAAATCCCAGGGTCCAGCGCGCCTCCAGTCGCGAAAAGCGGTACGTTAGTTATTATTTCACCAGCCTGCCTTCAATGAACTCTCGGCAGTATATCCGAATGCAAAACAAAAGGCATCTGTTGAGGTTGATTCAGTCACCGAGTCAGAATCCGAACCAGAAATGGACCTAAACCCCGTAAGTTGTGCTGCCTTTGAGTGTCATTAATTTATTCAAAAGTTCTCCAGAAACTCCGTCCAAAACCGGGTTTCCCACTCAACGCTAAGCAACAACACGAAAGGGCTTTGGTTCTTGACGAAGAATCGGGCGTTAAGATTCCAGCTGCCATAAATACCTACCTCCGCAGTTACCAGCGGGATGGTGCAAGGTTCCTGTGGAAACAGTATAAGGAAGGGAGAGGAGGGCTGCTTGGTGATGATATGGGTCTCGTAAGTGTAATAAAATCTTTCGCGTTATGCTTCTCTGACTCCTTGCCTCCCATTTTTAGGGTTCGTCTCGATCCTGCTTTAATCTCATAAACGGAGAAATGCTCAACTTTTTTCAGGTAAAACCATCCAGGTGATATCCTTCCTATCCGCTATCATGAAAAAGGATGGGGTCATCACGGATAGACGTCGCCGGCGGAAATATGTCTCCAAGTTGCAAGACAAAAAGGCGTGGCGGGAGAGGAGGGAACTGCCCAAGGCGAACGCGAGGTGGCCGACATGCTTGATTATTGCGCCTAGCACTGTGGTTCACAATTGGGAGCGGGAGTTCCAAACTGTGAGGCCTTATCCCCGGATGATTCTTTTCTCTTTCTAACTCTCGAGACAGTGGGGGTATTTTGAAGTGGGGTTGTACACCGGCACACCAAAGGAACGCGAGGAAGTCTTACACGACTTCAAAATGGGACGATTGGATGTCGGTGCGCATGGTAGTCCATACTGCTTTGTGTCCATCCCTAACCCAAATTTTATCCCCAAGTTGTCACCTCTTTCGATCTTGCACGTCGAGATATAAACCTTCTAGACGACCTGGCGTGGAGTTGTATCATCGTCGACGAAGTACACCGTGTCAAGAACGAGGTCTCGAAAATCACACGCGCTTATCATCAATTCCACTGTCTTCGCCGATTTGGACTTACGGGAACGACAATCCAGAACTCCTACAAGGAGATGTGGACTATCTTGGATTGGACTAACCCCGACAGGCTAGGGTCATCTAAGCAATGGCATGGATATGTCGTCAAACCTCTCACAGCAGGGCAATCTGCTGGTGCTACGGAAGAAGAAAGAGCGAAAGCCGTGGCTGTGGCACGTATTCTGAGAGATAAACTGTTGCCAAATTTCTTTCTCCGAAGGTGAGTCACGACCTTCTTTGGCTCCGAGTCCGTGTCCAGACACGTTTTCTTTGCTCGACAGAACGAAAGATATCATTAGAGATCAGGTACATTTTATTTTTGCATGATACCCCTTATGTGCTACTAACATATTCGTGGACAACAGCTACCTCAAAAGACGGACCAAGTCGTTTTCTGCCCTCTTACTGACAGGCAGATATTGGCTTATAGGCATCTTCTCGAGATGGATGCACTGCAGAACCTAATCCATCGGGATGATCCTTGCACATGTGGATCTCGGAAGCTGTAAGCTCGCGGACTTTGTGTCAGAATTTTCAAAAATCCAACACAATGCATTTTGCAGGAGGAAATCCTGTTGTCATCCCTTCATCGCAGGAGACGTCTTCAGGTATATGTCGGTCCTCATTAAGCTTTCCAACCACCTTGGCTTGATCCTACCAGGTGAGTAACCTGAACCCTCTCGATCAACGCCATAGACTCATGTCTGGCAGGTCCGAACGACTCCCCTGAGCAGGTAAGACAATCCCCCTTTGCTGGGATTCATCTGACAGGCCGTTTGTAGACCACCAGGAACCGCGTATTGGCGGAAATTGCTTTCCCAGAAGGAAATATACCGAAGTATGGCACTGCCATGATGCAACCCCAATACTGTGGAAAATGGGCTGTAAGTTTCAAAATCTACTATCTCTGGCTAATATTGATATCATTGTCTAACAGGCTCTCGAGGTTCTACTCAAAGAATGGCGCAAAGACCGGACGAATAAAGTTTTGATTTTCACGAAATCAGTAAAGCTTTTAGAGATGCTCGATTTTCACCTGCAAACCCGTGGTAGATTGATCTCCTTCCCCACCGAGTAACTCAGTACTAAGAATCTCTGGTAGGTTATGGGTTCTTGAAGCTGGACGGAAGCACCAAGCAACATGATCGTTCGTGGTTTGTTTGTTTCGAAATAGGATTCTCATGCTTATATTGCCTAAAGGTATGCCTATGATCGATAAATTCAATACGGATCCAGATGTCTACATTTTCTTGATATCGACGTTGGCAGGAGGTACTGGGCTCAACCTAACAGGTAAGCAAATTTTACCGTGTTCGTGATTGAACTCATGATCTTTCGCAGGGGCAAATAAAGTCGTCATTTTCGGTATCTACAAACTTTTGATCTGATTCAATGCTGACAAATGGATTGACTACCTAGATCCAAACTGGAGCAAGTGTCTCTATTCGCCATTACAGAGTCGTTTACTGACACACTCTCTGTTAGATCCTGCGCATGATCTACAAGCAATGGACAGGTAAGCAATCGGCAATACCTATTCTGATACTCTGATGCGACTTTTCTCTAGAGCATTCCGATTCGGTCAAAATCGAGACGTCTCAGTTTATCGCCTTCTCGGGGCCGGGTCTGTAGAAGAGCTCATTTATGCACGACAAATCTACAAGCAGCAGCAGATGGCCATCGGGTACGAAGCCAGCGTCCAAACACGGTGAGTGTTGGAAGTCCTCACCCCCGTTTCCTCTGATTGATCAGAAAACATCAGGTATTTCGAGGGAATTCAAGGTGACAATGCGAAGAAGGGAGAGCTCTTCGGGATCAACAACATATTCAAACTACATGAAGACAAATTGGCGACGAAGATGGCTGTATGTATATTCCTTCACCTAATTATAAACTCGCTCGTTGGATCCTGACCTGTCATCACTGCATTTTAGATTGAAAAGGCCAACTTGGCGGAACTGGATTGGGCGCTTGCCAATATGGACGCCGGTTCCCGAGGGAAGAAGCAAGCGAAACCGACGAATGAGCTGGTAGAAGCTGACGCGAAGGTGGGAAAGGATGATGTATGTATCCTTCCGTCTAGGTATTTCGGGTCGTGAACATTTGATATTATAGGGAAACATGAAAGGCCTTGGCGCGCTCCTTTTCGACGATGGTTAGCTTCTTTTCAGCTACAAACAACCAATCTGATCCATTCACAGACCCACCCCTCACTGCACCTCGCGAGCAAGATGTCATCCAGAAAACTCTAAATGCCATCGGAGTTCGGTATAGCCATATGAACGATGAAATTCTGGTGCCGAGTAAAATTGAGGAAGAGCGAACGAAGCAAACTCTTTTGGTGCGCTGTTGACATTTTTTTTTTTTTGTTGAACAATATTTTATTGACCAAATGAAACTGCAGAAGGTTCGCAAGCGTAAGAGTAGAATCGGGTCGGAGAAGGAAGCCTCGCCTAAGCCGCAGTGGCCGCCAAAGAGGAGACATCACAAGCCACAGCCTACACCCGAGCAACAGTGCGCTTCTCGCTTACCCTCGTTGGCGTTTCTAATTTTTGTCTTCCGTCAACTCTGTCCCAGATTGAATTCTCGACACCGTGCCCTCATCCAGCTGGGAATGATTAACAGCCCGGAGGATGTACCAGAATTTGCTCGTGATTTGTAAGTTTTTCTTCGCTGCTCTTATTCTTCAATGTTTTCTGATAGTTTCCTCGTTTAGCGCCCGTCAATCTGCAGAAGCGCAAAGGCAGATCATCGCGGAGTTGGATCAATGGTCGGCTAACCAGGCGGAGTCTGATTCGTCCTCAGATTGATTTCGCGCTTTTGTCATCTTCCATTGTTTTACTGTATGCTGTACTAGGCCTGTCTTATTCGTTCTGATTCGAGTCCTCGTCGAGTCAATGCGCTATTTTAACGTTAACCTCCATTTACCTGAGATCCAACAGCAAGAAAAGATGATTATGCATTGTACCCTCAAGTACTACCAGGATTTTCGCGCACAATGAGTTTGAGATCGTTAGGTGTGCCGCCGTCCATCTCCACCAAGCGATTTACGGATACCCTAGGCCGAATCAATGTCCCAACGGTCTTCAATTTCGACGCTGAATTACGGGGATTAAAATCGTATCCCATGTCTCAACCGACCGCTGACACCACGGGACAGGACTGCGACTTTGAGAGAATATGCCACGTTGCTTTATTCCGGAGAGATCATAAGGCTTGGTTGAGAGGTAAATTTTGAGAAATCCAACGTCGGTATCATAACCCTGACGTATAGGGTATGTATGTGGTATTTCGCCTCCGCTACCGTAGCCAAGAGTAAGAGTACCTCCGCTCTTGAGAGGGGGTTCAAGTGTTAGATGTGGTCCATTGGCGCAATCGGTGGTATAGTAGGACACTAGCCCGAAGGTCAGATCTTATTCTCAATGAGCGCGAGGCATAACTAGGACTCACGGATTTCGAAATTTGTATTATCAAAGAAGAATGCGTTCACGTAAAGATCCACCCCGGTGCGATTCGTGATAGAGACCCCATATGGCTTGTCGTCATCTTCGACCACAAAGTCAATAAACTTGTTGCGGCAGAGGTTTGGACCAATGCACCTCAGATGTGCTGTCGTCCAGTCGAAGGAACGAATCTTGGGGGGGTCCAGCATAAAAAACCCCACACTGATGCGATCCTCGGCGGTGATATAATTGTTAGCACTGGTTCTATTGAGCTCACGGTGATAGTGGGCTGCTCTTTCCAAGATCCAAGAAATATTGTCGGGATCTGGGTTCACCTGGTCCGCGATCACATTGACTCCATGTGTAGTCACTCTGTTATCTATAACCTCGATAACAAGATGACGATCCGGTAAACTTGTCCAGATTTTCAAATGTGCCACCTCCTGTTCGGTAACAAGACAAATGTTCTCCAGCTTTGATCCTGCGCGGTGGAATATATAACGGTAGAGAAGTTGGAAGGGGTCATCGGGGGGGGTGTAAAGACGAAAAGTTGCCAATTTTCCCACTTTTGTCTGGAGTGCTGAGAGCGCAGAGATTGGCTGGCCGAGAGCAAGACTGGATCCACGAGATAGCTTCATTTCGGCAGAGAACTCCATCACCTTGTGGACGATCAATTTCCCCAACGATTTCTTCTGCATCTTGTCTGTGTCGCGATACACCGTGAACTCCGCACCAATTGCTATTCCTTGAGCCTCGCCAGCAGCTAAAGTATATTCCGAGGTATCCCTTCCGACTTTTATAGGATAAAGCCTTTGAGAGAGGGTGACCTTGCCATCAAAAAGGAGTCGTGTTTGAGCATGACCTTCGCACTGAGGAGTCTGTCTGGAGGCAGGTAAAGCCTATCAGCCTGAAGGAATAAATTCCGATATGGCGATCGATAATACTAACTTTGGAATGGGTTCTATGTTCGCCAAAATATCGCAGTTCCTAAGTTCGTCGGGCGATACTTTGTCAAGAAGTTTAAGCAGGGCCATTGAGAGTCTTCCACGACCCTCACACTCTACGGCGTCTTCAAAGGAACTGCATGCCGATATAAGTATATGGGACCTCAACCCACGATGCGAATGTCCAGCATGAAGACGCGCGCCTCTGGAATCACAATCCCAGATGTCGCGATCGGTATCTCTGTCGAATTCCAAATCCCCTAGAAAAACGGAACGAACGAGGGTTGCAGAGTTGTCTCCACCGCTACGCGTCCCCGACGCTGAATTACAGCAGTCAAACACAACCGTCTTAATTCAAGTAATTTGAATGAGAACAAGACTGAATAGAGGGCCAAATCCACCCACAATGTTATTTCCTTTCTTTTTCGCAATTTCGTCAATCAACGCTCCGATTGTGCGATCTGGAATAGGCAGTACAGATCCAGGAACAGGAGTTTGGTCCAGGATATTACAATTGTACGGTATGATGACTTCTATCTTCGGGTTGGGTTCCTTCCAGTCGGGGTGGGGGCGTAGCTGACTTCCGTGGCCCGCGTAGAATATGAAGATTGGGTCACCTCGATTAATACGGGGGTTTTCACTGAGATCCTGAAACGCCTGGATGATCGCAGATCTAGTGGCTTGTTCGTTGAATAATGTGGATATCTGATCCTCTGGAACACAGAGTCGTGTCATCAGATAACGTCGGAATTCTTTGCCATCCGGAACGGCGCCTCGGAGGGAACTAAAATATTCTTTCCGTTGATAATGGTTGATGCCGATGATGAGGGCAAACAAGCGGCTAAGCGCAGCGTTGGAAACATGATCCTGGAAGAATTGGGCTGACCGTGACGTACTAGTGGTTTCGCTTCCTGGTTAAAATTTTGTTACTTTCGGTTTATCCGGGGGGGGGCGGACTCACTTCTCGGTGTTGGTATTCGTCCTGTAGAAATCGGTGATCTCTGGTCTGCTACGTAGATCAAGGTCAATCGGAGAGTTTAATTGAGGGGATCGCCATCATACTCACTCCCAGCGTGAGGCAGGGGTCGTGGTACGGGTGTGGTTTTGTTGTAGAGACATGGATGGTGGGGTCAGAGATGCCGTGCGAAGGAGAGCTGTTCGAGGCTGCTGACCTTTTAACAACGAGGCGTTCGCAAGGTCAAAGATATGTCGCAGAACTAATTTGCCTGAAAGATAGATATATCCGGGTTGTCCGTGCCAATAGGCGCCCACCTTCAGTCAGTCTTAACCCGGATTGGAGCAACAATCTGGCTCAATTTTTTCGAACCATATATCCCGATTTTCATGAAACATTCCCATATTCAAGGAACCGGGTGACGATCTATATTAAGCTCCGTTCGGACTCTCCCTCAACCCCCACAGAACCTATCCAGTGTGGTCAGTTCACGACTTTACAGCGATCTCGGATTCTGTTTTCAGAAAACCATGTTAACTCTCACTTTCTGGGTTGTGGCTCTCTTCAGTACAGATTTGAGTCTATGGCGAATGAACGGCGAGTGATGTCAGAGCGAAACCGTCAAATGTTCGTCTGGCATACACAAGAAGATCACAAAGTCTTTGTTGCCATTAATCTAGATTGGAAGGTTTAGTTCAGATCAAGGAAAAGGAGAGAGCCCACAAACTTCGAGGGTCGCAAGGCACCACGCGTTTGTCCATTGTCGACGCCTAAGATGTAGATCCTTAGCGGTGCTTTGCGGGTCCCCGACTCTTTTTTGAAAGGAAAGAAATAATTGTACAGTAATAAGTACACATTGTTACGGTTAATATGACGTGGGATTATTTTTATATGGTTATGTAGTTGTGAACAATTTCTTGGGGACGAAGGCAATATTTGGCTGTGTTACAGGGCTCGTAGTCAACTCGTAGTACGAAGTATCATGCGTAGGATCACATCTGTAGCCCCTGGATTAATAGCTTGAGATCCCCCCACAAAAGTCCTTTGCCACAGCCAGGACATATATATTTCAGACTTCAGACTCTTGTTCCTTGTTGCTCGAGGTTTCTGAGAGCAACCCGGGATATCGTCTGTCGAGTCTGTAGTATTGGATAAACTCAGGCACAAGTGAGAACATTTTATTAATTTATTTCAAACCGATAACTGGCCTTCGTAATTGGCACTAATGATTGTTGGCCCAGTGCTGCTTGTCGTGAACCTTTGGTTCACTCCTTGCAGCACCAGATATCAAGCAGATTTTGAAACTGTTAGACATGCTGTAGCACATGACCAAAAGGAGGGACATTGCGAATGAGGACAAATGTCTCAGCACAGCCGGAGCCAATTTTACCTAAAGGTAGTGGGAATTCCCGAAGCTGTATCACGCGAACACCGCGCTCTTTTCCTTTCACGTTGCCCAACGTTTGTTTACCGACCTCTAGTCCTCAGTCATGCACCTCCATTGGTGACAAGCACACCGTCACCAGTCCAAAAAAAATTACCTGTCAATGTCCTTCCTCCACGCCCTGTTATCAATCTGGGCGTGTCCCTGTGGTGCGAGAGCGTGCCTACTCAAACGGCTGAGTTTCTTTGCGGTCGATCTCTATTCTAACACCCTGCACGAATGCCGAGCGTTATGGATGACGACTTGGAGAGGGATTTTTTCTCGGGAGGGCTATGTGTTCAAGGCGAGAGAACACTTCATCTGAGCCCCAAGGTGGTCGCTGGGAGCTCGAAGACGTCGTCGTTAACACTACTGCAACTACAGTTCCCTTGCGTTGTCGAACTCTGTCGGGGAAAGTGGAGAAGCGTCGGATATTTGCAATCAAGAAGGGATGGTTGTGGAATCTAGGTGGAGATGTGAGAATAGGTTGCAATGGCCAGCGTTTCTCTCAATTGCCAGGTTCGTTCATTCTGTAATGATTCTTCTATCCCTCCTCATCTTCTATCGCTCCCCATCTTGATGATTCTCCCCTTCTTTCCATTCTTTTGTTTGACTTTCTCTCTTAATCGCTTTTCCCCCTCACACTTGTCAATGTTTTTTTTTTTCATTCGTTCTTTTACAGCATCCCATCTCCTCTAGCTTTTGGATTATCATGGATGAACGGAAACTCAGCCCACAGCCCCCACCCTTTCGTTCCTGCGCCCGACCATGATCTCTTTGACAGGTGTCTAGGCTCAACCGTCAACAACGGCTCCATCTGTGCCTCATCTGCCAACCTGAACTATCGTCTACGCCCGCGCACACAACTCCCACCTCAATGCCGACGTCCATAGCCGAGTTTTTCCTTTGTGGACCATGAGTTCCAGCAGCAACGGCAGCAAGGCGGCCCTTCGTCGTCCTTTCTTTTTCGACAAACCCAATCAACAGAGTCCATTGCCTCTTCGGCATCAGTCCCTTCGCTTCGCGTTCTGCTTCCTCTTCGTGGCTCGCACGGGCAACGATACTTGGAAGCTGCCCACCGGTCCTGAGGCGTACCTTCCGTCCAAGGAGCTTAGGACCGTTGGCAACCGCCGCCTGAGGGAGGTCTGGGAGGACATGACTGCCGTTCAGATCCACGATGTTTTTGATTTCATGAGTGTGAGGTGGACGAGCATGGACCTTGTTCGAATTGGCGTTGTCGGAGAGTCCGTCGCCCCCGTCATCGTCTGGATCAGCGTCAAGCCTGACACAATCTCCGGCAAAGACGGTATCGCCGCTGCTAAGGAGTGCAAGGAACTTCTCGTAGCGAACGACATCTACGACGTCGAGGTCGAGATCCGAGAATCGGTCGTCTGGGGCAGTCGAGCGGTGATGAGGCCTGAGGCAGAATGGTTACGTGTCCATAAAGACCAGCACAAAGCACTGCGATGACAAAGTGCGTTTTCTATTTTATCGAGCTTATTTATAAATTAGGAGAGTCCGTTGATGCAAGTTTTAACCCTTCCAGACGGTCTCAAAATATGTATATAATGAAAGAATTGTTATGCCCCTGCAATTCCAACTTGATTCCAACTTGATATTCTGGCTCGTGGGCTTCCGGGAATCGCTATTTCCCCGTCAATTCATGTGCAACACCGCCGTAGTTTGACTTCGATATTTGGGCTTCCAGGGATCGCTATTTCCCTGTCATTCACGTGCAAATGCTCTTTGGCGTTCAAACTCTTTTTTTCGAGATTTTTGGCCCTGCGGCGAGCGGTATCGAAGATAGCTACGCACCCATGAGCACACGAGGTATGCCTATTAGTATATTCTACAAAGGCCTCATGATCTGGCTTGCTGAAATGAACTAGGACGTGCGCAGCCGCATGAGAAATTCAGGAAGGATGGCCACTATGGATCAGGATTTGGGGTTACGGCCACCCATCTCGCGTTCAGATTCCCGCAAGATATTTGGGTTTTTGGTCACAACCCCACAGCTATGCCTTGACAACACCCTGTATCTTCGAGCCCGCAACGTTCTCTCGCCCTCCTACGTCTTCTTACCCTGGCCCCGTTTCGTTTGATTTGGAGTTGTGGCAGCATTCCCAGTTATTTCCAATGACGCTTCTCGATTACTGGGCTCGCGGAACACTTCGTTTCGATGTCGTCAGCCTAGTTTTCAGCGCTACCCTCGGGCCATGCGAGTTGGAGGAAACTTCCCTTTTCCATATACCTCCACTCTTTTCTGTCAATCGCTAACCATGTGCATTACCTTGCGGCGTGGCCACCTGCTTGGCTGTTTCCCCCCGCCCTTCGGGGGGAAGAGAGACTGAGGCCAGTGGAAAGTGGACATGGTGTTTTTTATACGCTAGAGCCAATTAGGAAGGCCAATTATTGGTTTGAACTAAAATATTCTCCGAGTTTGTAGGAACGACAAAGTACTACACATCCGACAAAATTTGTACAAGAACCTTCTTTATAGACTCAAATGTCACTTCATCTTCACCTCGTACCTCGGGAGGGGACTTGAATGTCGCGCCAAACAAGGCACTAGTAAGCAGCTGTGGGATATCACCCTGGGGATTATCCGGGCAATACCTACAGATTGGTGGCCTAACAAGCTCTATCCCTGTTGGATCATTGCCAACCACCCTCGACGCCTTTACCAGGTCCTCCGCATCCTTCGTCCCTTTTGCTGTCAACAATATCGCATCAAATCTCGAATGGTGCCTCGTCGCAGAAAATACATCAGAAAGATAAACCTGCATGAGATATTTGCGTTTTGCTTCGCGTCCTGTAACGACTTAATAAATGATTGCAGGAGGACAGGCGGGTTAAAGCATGACGATGACTTGCGGTGTAACTGCAGAGGCTTAGTGAACGTCGGCGGGGTGTGTGGGTAGGAGGCAGTGGTATCGTCACCTTCGGCGAAGGACTCCCCGGTTGGAATGCGATGGAATGGTCGCGGCGCAGGTGAGAACGGCAATAAGTGCAGCTCGGCCGGATATTCTGCGAGATGAAGACGTTGCCGGTAACAGTGAGCAAAAAGGGGCGATTAACAACGGCGGCTTATCTTCTCCCGCCATTGGCGGGAGCCCCAAGGGCCAACCGGCCGTGCTGATACGAACTCGTGGCTGGACAGGTTAGTTACTACGCGTCGACATTGTGGGATTGTTCGTCAATGATACGGCTCCTCGATTTGGCTGCGGGAGTGAAGAGGATTGAGAGATCGGCAGATCACATATCCATCCATAACATATATCACCTCGAGCAACAAGGAACAAGAGTCTGGAGTGTCCTGGCAGAGCCTGGCCGTGGCAAAGGACTTTTGTGGAGGTAGTTACTTATTCAATCCAGGGGTTACAGCAAGGCTACAGATGTGATCCTACTACTCAGTCGTTGTTTGTTCATGATAAATCTTTGAGCTGCCAATTCAGGTGCGCATGACACTTCTCAAGATGCTAAGTTCGAACTTCGCTTCTTGGACACTGCTCGGCGTTCGCATATTGTCAGGGTCAAGGAAGTATGTGGAAAGTATCTGAATCAGCACAAGTATGACTAGCGTGATGCCAAGGAAATTGCCATACGAATACATTACTTTTTACTTACTTTTTGATGACTTTGCATGACTCTTTTTACCCTTTGCCTTTTACTGAGCATGTGACCACTGAAGTTCGTGGGCTCTCTATTTTCCCCAATGACTTAAACTAACCTTCCAACCTAGTTTAGTGGCAACGAAGACCCTGTGATCTTCTTGTGTACAGCCTTTGACGGTCTCGCTCGGACAATGGCACTCGCCGCTACTCGCCGTTTCCCATCGGCTCAATATGTACTGAAGAGCGCCACAACCTGGAATGTGAGAGTTAACATGGTTTTCTGAAGAGATAACTCGAGATCGCTGTAAAGTTGTGAACTGACCACACTTGATAGGTTCTGTGGGGGTTGAGGGAGGGAGTTCGAACGGAGCTTAATTTAGATCGTCACCGGTTACCAGTTCCTTGATTATGGGAATATCTCATGAAAAGTACGAGGATATATGATTTGAAAAAATTGAACCAGATTGTTGCGGAGTTGCTCCAATCTGGGTCAAGACTTACTGAAGATGGGCGTCTATTGCATTCACGATCATCACGGACAACCCGGATATATCTATCTTCCAGGACAATTAGTTCTGCGACGTATTTTTGACCTTGCGAACGCTCAAAAGGTCGGCCTTGAACAGTTCTGCTTCGCACGCCATCTCTGACCCCACCTATGTCTCGACCACAATATCACACTTTGACCACTCGTGCCACGGCCCCTGCCCCACGCTGGGGGTGAGTATGACGGCGATCCCCTCAATTAAATTCGCCGATTGACCTTGATCTACGTAGCGGACCAGAGATCGATTTCGACAGGGCGAACACCAACACTGAGAAGTGAGTCCTTATACCTCGCTCCACTCCGGATAAGTAAACTGAAAATAACAGTTCTTTAACCAGGAAGCGAAATCACTAGTACGTCAGCCCAATTCTTCCAGGATCATGTTTCCAACGCTGCGCTCAGCCGCTTGTTTGCCCTCATCATCGGCATCAACCACTATCAATGGAGAAGAAAATTCAGTTCCCTCCGAGGCGCCGTTCGGGATGGCGAAGCATTCCGAGATTATCTGACGAAACGACTCCGTGTTCCAGAGGACCAGATATTCACATTATTCAACGAACAAGCCACCAGATCCGCGATTATCCAGGCGTTTCAGGACCTCAGCAAGAACCCCCATATCAGTCAAGGCGACCCAATCTTCATATTCTACGCGGGCCACGGAAGTCAGCAACGCCCCCACCCCGATTGGAAGGAACCCAACCCGAAGATAGAAGTTATCATACCGTACGATTGTACTCTGGACGTATCTGTACAGCCTATTCCAGACCGCACAATCGGAGCGTTGATTGACGAGATTGCGAGAAAGAAAGGAGACAATATTGTAAGTGGATTTGGCCGTCTACTCAATATTGATCTCATTCAAATTACTTGCAATAAGACGGTTGTGTTTGACTGCTGTAATTCAGCGTCGGGAACGCGTAGCGATGGTGACGACTCTGCAACCCTCGTTCGTTCCGTTTTTCTAGGGGATTTGGAATTCGACAAAAATACCGATCGCGACATTTGGGATTGCCATCCCAGAGGCGCGCGTGTTCATGACGGACATTCGCACCGTGGGCTGAAGTCCCATATTCTTATATCAGCATGCAGTTCCTCTGAAGAAGCCGTCGAGTATGAAGGTCGTGGAAGACTGTCAGTGGCGCTTCTTAAACTTCTTGACAAGGTATCGCCCAACCAACTCAGGAACTGTGATATTTTGGAAAACATAGAACCCATCCCGAAGTTAGTATCATTGAACACTATATCGGAATTTATTCCCTCAGGTTGATGGGCTTTACCTCTTTCCAGACAGACTCCTCAATGCGAAGGACGTGCCCAAACTCGACTCCTTTTTGATGGCAAGGTCGTCCTCTCTCCAAGGCTTTATCCGATAAAAGTTGAAAGAATTGAAAGGGATAACTCAGAATATACCCTGGTCGGCGCTGGCACTGCTCAAGGATTAACGATTGGTGCCGAATTCGAGGTGTATCGCGATGCGGACAAGATGCTGAAGAAACCGTTGGGGACATTGATCGTCGACGATGTGATGGATTTTTCTGCCAAAATGAAGCTGCCTCATGGATCCAGCCTTGCTCTCGGCCGACCAATTCCTGCGCCGCTCTTAGCACGTCAGACGAAGGCGGGAAAATTGGCACCGTTTCTTCTTTGCATCCCTCCTCAAGATTCCTTCCGTTCTCTGTATCGTTATATACGCTACCGCCCAAATTCAAACCTGGAGAGCATTTATGTTTTTACCAAACCGGAGGCGACACATTTGAAAATCTGGACAAGTTTACCGGATCATCTTCTTGTTATCGAAATCACAGATAGCAGAGTGACTAGACACGGGGTCAATGTTGTCGCGGACCAGGTGAAGCCAGACCCCGAAAACCTTTCTTGGATCTTGGAGAGAGCGGCCCACTATCACCGTGAGCTCGACAGAACCAAAGATGACCACGATATCACGGCCGGGGACCGTATCAGCGTGGGGTTTTTCAGGCTGAAACCCCCCAAGATTCCTCCCATCGGCTGGACGACAGAATATCTGACGTCCATTGGTCCAAACCTTTACCGCGACAAGTCTATCGACTTTGTGGTCGAAGATGAGGAAACGCCATATGGGGTCTCTATCAAGAATGACACCGGGGTGGATCTTTACGTGAACGCATTCTTCTTTGATAATACAAATTTCGCAATCCGTGAGTCCTGGGTATGCCTCGCACTTAGTGAGAATAGAATCTGACCATCAGGATAGTGCCCTACTATACCACTGATTGCACCAATGGACCATATCCACTTGAACCTCCTCTCAAGAGCGGGGGTACTCTAACTCTTGGCTACGGTAGTGGAGGCGTGCCACCATACAGGTACCCCATACGCGAGGGTCATGATACCGACGTTGGGTTTCTCAAAATTTACCTTTCAACTAAGCCTTATGATCTCTCCGGAATAACGCAAAATGACGTATTCTCCCAAAGTCGCGCTCCTAATCCTTGGCAACATCGGCCGGTTGAGACATGGGATACAATTTTAATCCCCGTAATTCAGCGTCGAAAACCACGATATAGTAGACCGTCGGGTCCCAGCCAAGGGTTGCATAAATCGCTTGGCGGGGACAGAAAGTGGCGCAGCTAACGATCTGAAATTCATTATGCGCGGATATTCTGGTTGTACTTGAGGATCCAACACGTAATATAATTTCCCTGCTGTTAGAACTCAGGCAAATGAAGGTCAATGTTGTACTCTGGTTGTATGATAGTCGGGCTTAAGTGTCACTCCCTTGAAATTGAGGGGGAAATTCCCATGTTAATATAGCTCGTTGACTCGACGAGGGGTCAAGTAAGAACAAGACAGACCCAGTACATACAGTAAAGCAAAGGAAAGCGAAGACAAAAACCCAAAAGAAAAGCATCACCGTGACGGGAATTGGAAAAGTGCGGCAGAGTGTGCGGCGATCGTGTGCGGTGGCAAAATCCGCTAGGCAATAACGTGACCAATTTCACCAAGTCCCATGACTCCAATTCGACGCGTCTTGCGTATTTGTAGTAGATTTATGAGGCGAGAATGAACGCTGTGGCGATTTTTGAGAGGCTTACCTTACATGGCGTAGTTAGACCTTGCGAGCCGCGTCGAGCAATTACATGTGGCGGACATCAAATGTGTCGACTTTGTAAGCTAAGTATGAAGTGTAGAGTCCAGGGAGCTTCAAGGTTCCTGCCTTTGTGGATCCTTCAATCAAAAAGCGCACCTCCACAGAGTTCACACTCAGATATATACATATTATAGAGTGTGTGGCATAGAGAAAGAAACAAGCCATGTTACCATCATGTGTGCCCACCATGGTGTATTCACCTTTGTGGAAACCTCAATAACACCTGACCCTAACTCCCTAATAGAACGGTTTTTATTCAATCGCTCGAAGCGCCCACGTAGTGATTAACAGGTACATGCTATTACAGGATGTCAGAGGAGGGAAACTAGTCCTGTCATCATGTTATGTGTGCGATTGCCACACTTTCCAATTCACAAATGCACTCCACCGTGATCAATCTGATGATGAATCAGATTCGACCCGGTTTAGTGTTTAAAAGTCCGGTCCGGTCCGGTTATTGGGTCCCCATGGGCGCTAACCGAGACCGAGTGCATTCGTGAATTGGAATACTGCGGCGATCACTGCGGCGATCACTGCGGCGGGAATTTCCGTGTGGGCGGTCAGCCGCCCTCCAACCCTCCTCGCGAGACTCCTTTATACCTATCTACTGTACTATAACGACATACGGTGTTACGATGTAGTGGCATAAGATATATTTGTATTCACACAAGAGCCACAACCAAGATGACTTGCACCACATCTTGGTTTGATTGCAACAATCACCTGGAGCCCGCCTTGTACAATACTTACAACCTAGTAGCTTACGGTGGCACTCATCCAATAGCCTGTGTAACTATTTATGTAAATAATCTATTGGTAATTGTTTATCTCGGGTTTGCATGACGGGAACCAGTGAGGCAAGTGGTCAAGACTCAAGAAGCACTCGCCAATGGCCATTTGTTATAGAAGTTCCACTGAAGTGCAACGTCCAATCATATTTCTTACGACAAGTAACAATATTCGTGGTTAATTGA
>Ga0307513_10005573_pt1 | contig 16604 bp, 10 predicted proteins | sample 15_EM_MG_FD_202174 | JGI IMG/M metagenome (GOLD analysis project Ga0307513, IMG submission 202174) | Populus trichocarpa ectomycorrhiza microbial communities from riparian zone in the Pacific Northwest, United States - 15_EM | ecosystem: Host-associated > Plants > Roots > Unclassified | place... | reverse complement strand
GGGCGCAGCCAAATTATGAGTGATGTATTATGACGCCGTGTAGTTGACTGAGCAAACATTGCCCTTGCGAAAAAGAGAAGGAGGCTAAATAGAGCATCAAATCCTCTAAGTAGTAAGAACAAGGCCCAAGAAGTTCACTCGTCTCCTATCGTCAATTTCCTTTCCAAAGCTTAGTTAAATCATGCTTTTATCGACCCTGGTGGTGTCACAACAAAGCCAAATTACTACGGAAGTTGATTCTCATGAGAATTTTAGACGTGATTCGATGATAACCCCAACCAAAAGGCCACAGCGAAAAGAAACACCAAGAGTTCACAGATGAAAGCGGTTGCACAACTCACGAGCGGGGAAGTTCACTTTTTTTTTACCAACACTATCTTAAGCACTAACTAATTAACGGTAAACGCGGGAGTAGATGTTTTAAACAGCGCCTGCTGGAGGGCGGACGATGGACGACAAGATTGCGAAACGGCGGCTATGAAACGAAATGCGAAAAGTTGGGGCTGCACAAGGCAAATCCTTAACGCACAACTTTGGGGGGGGACTTCTCATTCAACTACTTGCTCACCCTCACCACTCACAACAATGCTCAATTAAACTAACTAGCGGTGAAGATAGAAGTATATATAAAAGCAACCGAACTTTCCAGCCATCCTTCCCTCCTTCAGCCGGATGTAACCCAGGTCCATTCTCTTGCACGAATTTCTGGCTTCCCCTTCTGCAAACTCTCACGGTAACAAAGAAGGGGCGAACATCACAAAAAAACTTCCTCAGGTTCCATAGCCTTCGCGCATCCAAATACTTCCCATTATCCTTCCGGTGCTGCATCGATCCTAGGTGGATAACCGCCGGATTCGTCTGAACAATTACTGGATAGGCTGCACATATGCGGACCATGCCGAATAACATCAAAAACACTGCGGTATTGCTTCTAGGCTTCCGCTTTCCTGCCGGCAACTGTACGGATCTAGCGCACATATCCGAAACCTTTATTCAATTGACAGGATAAAAGGATAAGCTGTGCGCGCAAAGGGTGGAGCAACCAGGGCGGGATCAAAAATTCCAACAAGATATAACCACAACACAACGTCCTCCTATCCTTCCATAAACTACCACACATATCCATGTCTCCAAATGTCTCCCCTTCCCCTTTGCACACTCCCGTGCTAACAAAGGAAGGTCAAATTCCCACTCTCCATTGCCTTCGGGGGTTATCCAATATCAGCCCATCTGGACGCTTCACTTCCTTACAGCTCTCCCACATTTCTTGCAGTCTTCCCGCCGAAGGCATCGATTCGAAGCTCTGGGGTATATCTGCGGCCAAAATGCTTTCCCGAAAACTAAGGCGTGCTTCACGAAGCCACAAGCAAGCGTGTTCATAAAAACTGCCCCAAACAAAGAGAATATCGTGAAAACATGCTGAGCAGAATCTCGCCATTTCCAACAGAGAATATGTGTGATTTTCCTGAGGGTTGACCGTAAAACTCAATTTACCACCACGGATCCTAATATCTCAGCTCAATTTCCCAACTCTCAGAATGCAGTAGTGCCAGTGTTAGTGAAATTTCCCAAGGACCAAGTATGATGCTTACGCAGACACTTGAGGCACTCCGCAATATTAAAAATATGATATGAACAACCCGGGTCCCGCTGGGGGCTTTCTGTGTGGGAGGAAAAAGAGAGATCAAAAAGTCACAGGCGATTTTGTTTATGATTTGTATCCACTCCTACCTTGACTGGTTATATAGTTAGAAAAGAAAGAGTAAACTTCCCACTCCGTCCTAAAGTTATTTGGTGCGTTGTGCTCATTGGAGTGGTATTCCCCCTACTCTAACCCCCACCCTGGGGGAACGATACACAGTGAGGGATATGCAATATTTAACTTGAAGTGTCTGACTTAAAGAGCCTGAGCACACCCATCCGAAATACTGAAGCCCGAGTGATCCCTGGGGCCGTATCGGACCGGTAGCTCATCCCGTCCTACCCAGATCTGCCCTGGGCCGTGGTCAGGTGAGCGAAGAAAGGACGGACTTCGCAATTTGGAACACTGTCTAACACCTCCCTATCCTTTATCTGCTCCAACAACATCACATACATCTCTCCAAACCAAACAATCACTTTGCGCTTTTGTTCACCCGCCCATGCACCGTCCTCTGAGGTAGGATAATATGGATAGTTAAAGAAACCATCAGAAATCTAGAACTAGCTACCAAGGAAGAACTTATATAATATTATATTCAAGTTGTTTTTGTTTTTGTAATATTATTATTTCAATATATTATGTGTCCGGGCTACACACCATCGCTCCCCACAAATATTCCCACCAATGCAAGCAAACTCACCATATCTTACGTTGACAGGATCTAGTTTATCTAGCCAACACCACAAAAGAAAGCCTCACCGTCTTCTCGATACCACCAGACCATTCACTCGCAGTGTTCCCAACAACCCGGGGACAATGAGGGATAGCCGGAAACTGCACGAGTGATGCCTCATGATGACCTATTGATTCGTTCGGAGGTGTATGATTTCGACTTGTGCCAGTACCTGAGGCCCAAGAGATAGGACTATAGTCTCCAACGGTCCGTCCGGTCGTCACCTTCTAGGGCGTAGCCCGCCCCAGCGCCTCAAAAATGACGGACTATCAGCTATAACCCGTCCCGTCCTGCCCCGAAGAATCGCGTACTGGACGTCTGGGAACACTGTTCACCTATATTGTAAAGATATCTAGTAGGTTGCGGTTGGGGTTGTGGCTCGACGATTTGAGGCCTCCCCGATGGTATACTAGTACACATAGCAGAACCAGTACCGGAGCATAACAGTCAGTGAAGGGAACCACTGGGGATAGCTTGATAGCTTTAGGGGGGATTACATGGGGAAATATACTAGCTGCTTATGAACCTAGGGCGGATTTTTCTTTTTTTCCTTGACACCTATTCCCATCCAATTGCTTGTGGTGGGCGGTGCTGTAATGTACTATCCTATTATCAACAAAGCACTAGGTAAGCATTAACCTGACGAGTAGGAATGGAGAAGCGCGTCAATGGGAGAGTGTGGGGGTCACATGCAAGTAGACGATAGAGTAAGAGAATTCACGTAGAACTTAGGCACTTTATAGGAAGGATATGAAATGTAATTTCCACTACTCACCACGTCCAGATCCTTCCATGGATCACCACTCCTATATCTATATTTCCTCACATGCCCTTATTCCTCGGTACACTCTCGTGATAACAGAGGAAAGGCATGTCAGTATAATCTATTATTAAACAATCTCCCGTATCCGAACTACCTACATATCTCCTCAACGATCCTTCACACTCCCGCATAAGAGCCAAGCGCATTTTTCTAACAGGAAATGTAAACACAGAATCAAGTCTAACCTGAACTCCAAGGGAAGAAAAAGGCGAACGAAAATCAAAAGGTAGATAAATCGGAAATATCTCGGGGAAACTAGAAGAAAAAAACGCACTTATTAAAGCCTCCTTGCATCCAAATCGACGGAGGTCTTGGCTGCACCGGCTCCCTCTTATTGAATAAGAATAATGTAGTGAAGAGGAAGGAAGGGTGTGAAGGACCAGAGAGAAAATACGAATAAGAGAAGGGGTGATAAAGCACCGGTCGACCGCGAGTAAGGGGATTGTTTAGATATTACTGGGATGGGTCTTAATTTTCCTTCGACGGCAGCAGAGCCCCAGGGGCCAGATAGGAAGTGGCTGGGATCGCCGGGGTGATTGGGGTAAGAGGTCGTTATCTGCGGCGCCGGTAAGAGTATCCAGAGGGTCCAATAACCTTGGTCAGTGATCGGGGGCTGACGGCAGAGGGGCGGGCTGGCCATTGGGGTCTATGGGGTCGGGATTAGGATCATGAGAGCTGAATTGGATCTCCGCCTCATGCTCGTCCCGCGGCAGGGCGGGTGGTAGCAGCGATATCGAGCCACTGCGATCGGCTGTGGCGCAACCGGCAGTGCCCAGCTCCCGTGGGGGTTCCACAACTCTATAAGGTCCTTCAGAGAGAGCCAGCGACCGTGGGATTTAGTTCATTTGCCTGGCATAGCGGTAGGGGCTTCTTTCCGCTCCATAAGCATATTTATTATCCCCTGATGCCCTTTCTTAACCGCCCACGAGAGTGGTGACCGGCCAGATTCGGTGTCTGCACGGTTCGGATCGACGTCCTCTCGTTCCAAAAGCATCTTTACTATTCCCTCATATCCGCCCCCAGCCGCCCACGAGAGTGGTGTCCGGCCGGATCCGGTGTCTGCTTGGTCAGGATTGACGTCCTCTCGTTCTAAAAGAATCTGTACTACCCCCTCATGCCCCGATGTGGCTGCCCACGAGAGTGGCGTTGAGCCCCATTTGTCTACCTGGTTGAGATTGACATCTTTTCGTCTCAAAAGAATCTTTACTATTCCCTCATGCCCGCTCTTAGCCGCCCAAGAGAGTGGTGTCCGACCATAGGCGGTGTCTGCCTGGTCAGGATTGACGCCCTCTCGTTGCAAAAGTATCTTTACTATTCCCTCATACCCTTTTTCAGCCGCCCACGAGAGTGGTGTCCGGTCAAAGTTGGTGTCTGCACGGTTCGGATCGACGTCCTCTCGTTCCAAAAGCATCTTTACTATTCCCTCATGCCCGTTCTCAGCCGCCAACGAGAGTGGTGTCTGGCCATATGCGGTGTCTGCCTGGTCGGGATTGACGTCCTCTCGTTCTAAAAGCATCTTTACTATTCCCTCATGCCCTTTCTCAGCCGCCCACAAGAGCGGTGTCCAGCCATATTAGGTGTCTGCCTGGTCGGGATTAATGTCCTCCCGTTCCAGAAACATCTTTACTACCTGTGAGTGCCCTCTTGCAGCTGCCCATGTGAGAGCCGTCATCCCCATGCAATCATATGAATTAATGTTCCATCCCTGCATCTCCAATAGAGCAGACACTATCCCCGCAATCCCGAGAAATGCTACTCCGTGGAGTCCTATAAATCCCGTAGGTCCTCCGACTCCATCAAAGTACGGGCCCCCGCCACGGTCTCGATTCCAGTGTAATAACAGCAGTTGAGTGGATATATGCTCATCAAATCTATTGAGAAGCTCTAGTGCAAGTATTTTAGAATTTTCCGTCATCTCCCTTCTCATATGCATCCCCCAGTATACAGACGCATATTCTAGAAGGGGAGTTGTTGCCGGGGTTGAGCCAAGAGTTGGAGAAAGATTCCTGATACATCGAAAATTGAGGTATGTCAGGCAAACCTCGGCAATTTCTGAGTGAGGATTACGGAATAGGGTTGAATCGCGCGAGAGATGTTCCTGAAGAGTGAAGTGCACCAGTCGGACTGTGGATGAAGATACCTCAACCGTGACAAGACCAAGACAAGATGATACGAGTGTCCGTAACGCTGGAACGCTTTCCAGATCAGGATCAGTAGATCCTATCTCCACCCCCAAGGCATGACAGAGCTCATTGGCTCGTAACGGCCGTTCCGAATACACCACCCACATCAGGACCTTCAACCCGAGCACCGATTTATACCCTTTCTGGGCTTTTAGTCGCGTTAGGGTTGCCGTGTAGGCATCACTTAATCCACCGCCAAGTGTCACCTCCTCAAGTTTCTTTCTTCTCCGGCGAATTGTCACCTCGCCTAGAATGGCGTCGATGTTGAGCGAAACAAGGAGGAATCTAGACGAGACTTTTGGTTAGTATACACCACTAATGGCATGGAAATGGAGTGGAAATGCGAAATGACCCTACTCACATATCAGATATCTTATCTAGGATAACTCTCACAATATCCGCCTGTAAATCGTCGGTCATCGCCTCTGGCTCGGGATCCCTATCTAACCTCATCTCCACATAATTCCGAATGTCATCCGTGCTAGGGCTGATGGGTATCACAACCACCTTGGAGAAATATCTTTGAATATCTTCCCGAACATGGGGCCTCCCGGTGAGGAATATTCTCGTGCTAGGAGACTCTCGAACAAGATTTCTCAGAGACTCGAGAAGCTCCGGTAGGAACTTGGGTAAACACTCATCCAATGCGTCAATGCAGATGAAAACCCCGGGTAGTGAAGCAATAGTAGTCCTCAACATCCGCATTAGATCCGCAAGTCGCGGCCCTCTACCACCAACCTCTTTCTTCGCTTTTTGAAAGGCCTCCCGTAGATCCTCCGCGATGGCTCCTCTGCCCACCAGCTGCTTCAGAATTGCGCCTATAATGTTCGCGATTGTCTGCTCTTGCTGGGAAAGGAAGTCGCAGTAGAAGGCTGTAACAGCAACATTTTCCTCCCCCGGCTGATCGCACAGGCTGTCAATCACCAAGGAGCTAGTGTTTCTAGTTGTTAGTATTAATTGCTTCTTTAAAAGAACTCCACCTCCTACCTTAGATATGTCTTTCCCACCCCCGGATTCCCAGAGCAAAACAAGACAGCCCCATCGGCTCCACCCTCACCCCTCCTCCACTCCCGAAACTCTCCCGTTTCCAAAAACCAATCCCCTACACCGTCGAACCGGTCTGTGCGCACGCCTTGGTGTCTATTACTTGGCTCGAGAGGAGATAGCCATCGCATAATTTGCGCATCCTCGTCGGACTTATAGATGTTGTAGTTGAAACTACCTATTATATTGCCGGAGTGGGCATTCTGATCGCCCATGCTGACTGAATATGAAATTTGGGCCATGATATCTTAGCCAAAGTGTTGGTCAAATGTCGAAACGGTGCAGTGATTTGTACGAAGACTTGGGAACAAACACGCTGTGACTACAGCTGAAGAAACCGGGGCGATGTGGCTTGTTGTGGCGCAATTACTATCCAATCATTTCCCCACTGTGAGGGTGCATTACTAATATGGTACAAGTATATGTCCCACAAAGACTTCTGCCGAGCGGCTGTGGGAACACAGGCAGAATGTTCCTTATGGTTCCCCCATCCCCCCCCAAATCTCCCTTAGTGCTGGAAAAGCCCCCATACATACAGGTTCCGATAGATGTTGGGGCTTGAGTAGTGGTATTAGGGTTGTTCCGGGAATCCACCGTGCTTCAGGGCGGGAAGTTATGCCGGTGCCGATTATGAGTATGTAAATGGACCTCAAACGGTAAGACGGAAATGCTACCTAAGTATTCCTTGCTTCTTGTTTTTTTGACTCGTGTGATAGCGAAATAAAGCGAGCAATACTCTAGCGGTTCTTTGGTCTGGTGCTATTTTCACTTGACCCCATGTGTATCACCAATCCCGACACTCAGTTCAAGATTGAAGGGGGCATATAACTTGATCTCGAACAGTAGAATGACAGACTATGTAAGCGCTTCTTGCTTCGCTTATTGACTTATATAATAGTGATATGTAAGTTAGTAACTATTTGTTGGAAATTAACCCCTTTAGGCTGCTCACCATATATCTCTCGTTCCCACTGGATGGGAAACACGACTACGATTAGCTAAAAGCCTAAAACGAACGATGGCTTCACAAGTGTTCCACCACTATTAGCTTCTTACCACCTAACACCCTGACCCTGCATATCTGGTGCGACATCACCAAACACCGATTCACCAACGATGAAACACAAACACCTGCAAGAGCCGAACATCCATCCTCACCCTCGGGGACTGACACTACCCTCGGCAGGTGGCATAACAATACCCTCGGGCACGATACTTCTACCTCGGATATGGATCGGCACAACGCAAAAGAAGGACGACCTAGGGACGGAAAGTGGGAGAGAAATCTGGCATGCTCTGGAAGTGTGCGGGGAGGAAGGTTTTCACTTGAGGAGGATATAAGATAGCCTGTTCTTCCCTTTGTTTGTTCATTATCAGTTGATCATTGCATTTCCGCTCACAGTCCTACGGTCATCTCTTGTCTCGTCAAAGTCATTCGTTATTATATACAATCTCTTTTATTCTTTGGTTCACCTCTTATATCTTTTGTTCGTCATCTTTATTCGTATCAATAAAAGTGTTTGCATTGTTCAACAAACGAAGGATTAGATCCATTGCGCCCTACCACCTATTAGTTGTTTAAAACTATTAAGTAGCTATTTGGCCTCCTAATATTTTAAGGAGGTTCTTGACCAATCCCAAAGCTCAGTTTAAAAAAGCAAGCTTCTGGATTTGAATTGTATGTTCTTCCCCTTTCCTTGGCTACAAGTGAAATCCTAATAAGGGATGAGAGTGGATTGGTGCCATCTACTTCATCATATCCGTTGGCCCATTCGGAAGACTTCCTCTTTTCTTGATATTTATCCTCGGGATGTTGGTTTCCTTTGTCATCCGGACGATCCGCTTAGTGCGATGGATCCTCTACGATATGAGTCAGAGGGTGCCGGAAGGGTAGTGTTTGCCCCCATATCTCTCCATAACACCACTCCGGGCTTTCGCTCGCCTAGCGTGCCGCTCTCCTACAGGGTCTATGTTCTCCCTAGCTACCTCCACGCTAAGAATCTCATCTTGATGAGTTGGACTGTCCAAGTAGCTCTCACCTTAAGCCAATACGACCGGTCTCAAGGGCAACGGATATATATCGAATCTCCTCTGCTGCGTCTGGTTCACAGTTGAATTGATCAAAGCCTACTTCTGTATGAACCGGCGTCAATGAATCGCTAGTCTAGTCAAAATCAAATTTCGGACTCCCGAGCAGGTGGCCAAGACCCTCGCTAGAGGCTACACGGAGGATACCCTTGTATACCGTACATGAGGGGCATCCCTGAAGTTGTATACCGGTACCTAGTTCTCATCCCAGTCAACAGCAGCGGCCAGAAGTCAGATTTGCATGGCATCGAGACGCCCCCCAGCCAAGGTGTTATTTCGTTTCTTTTTCTTTCTTGAATATTAACTTCTCATATGTTTGCCATTTACTAGTACATGTATGGCCGGAGAATTTCTTATATGCCAGTAGTTCCTTTGCTTGTGTTGTTGCCGGCTTCCTTGAAGGTTTTATGTACCGGTAGAATGAATTGAACCCACCATTCTTAATATTTTAGGGGCCTTAAAGCTAGAGCCATGCCACATGACCCCTGATCTTTTTAATTTCGTTGCGCAGTTTCTGGAGACCGGAGTTAACTCTCTTCCGCTCCTATTCAAACCATCGATATACACGCAGCGGGTTTGCGTTTTGGGCCGGCAAGAATTTGTGGGATGCAACCAAAGAACCCCCCCCCTCCCCACACCCGAACTATGAGCCCTGTTACTACGAAATACCCTAGGCCCAATGGGCTCGATATTGTCAACAGGCAATGCGAACCGATCCCTAAATTCAGAACTTTGATATATTCTCTTACTTCGACTGTGTTTTGTATCTACCTGCGCTTCCGGGGGGTAACTTACCTCATCATTTAATCCCGCCGTGAGCGAATGTAATAACTTAATAACATGCTTGACATTCATAGCCAATTTTGGAATTACTTAGTATTTGGGTCTACGATAACCTCCCGAGAGCGTGGAACTGTAGTCGGTGAAACACCGCCTGTTAACCAAGCAATAGTAGTAAGACCATTGAACACCGCAGCCAGTTGCGAAAGTAAACCTGAAAACAAGGTTGAGATAACAACACCCGTAGTCAAGCACGCCGGATAACCTCCCTGTGGAAATAATTAGAAGATTAGTTCCTGAGAAGTGCCATAGTTAAAGTCGGCACCTACTGGATACTAATAACTCAGTGTGGGATAGCCAAGACTATTACAGTACTGTGGGGGAGAAATCTGGCTTTACTTCTTTTGCATATCTGAGCTAGCCTGTAGATGACTTAGAAAGCATGGATAGTAGGTCATGAATCATGGTATGACTTTGCTTAGGAAGGGAAGTACGGTACTCGTACTTGCACGCTGGGCTTGTGTTGAATGGTGGGCAGTGGTTTTCTTTCAGACAACGGGCAAAGGAAGAGCGCGCAACCAGAAGAAGGCCTGAGAGGAGGATCACCGGTACCTAAATAGTCGGGCAACCAGGCAAGGTTGGGTTTTCTTTTTCGCTTAGATTTTTTTCCCTCTGTGTTCTTCCGGGTGAAAGATTTGTCAATTAGCTTAGGAGAGTTGAATTGATCATGGCTTGTGGTATTTCTCTTTCCAGATGGGATTTCCGGATAGTGAAAAGTGTTGGCTCGTACGTAGTATCTACCTTACGGAAGGGGAGAAGTAGGGGAAAACAACTGTCACTTTCAAGAAACCTCAAGTAGAAAAGAAAACCACACAAGTCACGATCAATTCAAACTCACTGGACTACTTCACAAACCAACCCAAAAAAAAAACCGCACAAAAGACAGAAAGTTCCCGTCACAAAGAAAGTCCAACCTCACAGGTTGTCCGACTGACTAGGTACAGGCCTAATTTTCCTTCCTTAAACTACAGTTAAAATAGTTCCTCCGTTGTGCTGTATATCTCCCTCTTCGTCGCGGTGGGAGGGAGGAGGAAGAAAGCGTGAGAGAAGCCAAAGAGCCTAACTTACCTAGACACTCCTGTCCGCCAAGCCTAGGCAACCGCTACCCCTGCAGAAACACACGCCCCCAAAGCCAAGATCATGACTGGCTAGCTTTTTAGTCTGTTATTCGCAGGTAAGCAAGAAAACCGCAAGAAAGTCAAATTTATACCATAACACTACCACAAAAACTCAATAGATCCACTAAAGCCCATCGACCTCTGATCACCCCGATCAGAGACAAAACACACCCAGAAGGAATATTGTTTTCCAGACAGGGTATAGGTTGAGGAGGCCAAACTTACAGAATCTCATTAACTTATATTAGCAATTTTATCAACCAATTCTCCTAAACATATTGCGGTTTAGAAGGTGACTCATGTTAAGATCCCCCGATAGTGGATCTATCGAGTTTTTGCGATAATAATAGGTGAAAATGTACTGTACGGTATTTTGAATCGGGAGTCGGGCCTAACTTGATTTAGTGACATCACGTGAATCGCAGTTGCTGGCAGTTTAGTAGATACTCGGATACCAGGGCTAGTCCGCGAACACAGGGCTGACAAAGCTAACGACGATATTAGGAATAGCGCACGCACTAAGGGGTGTGTGTTGAAAACCAGAAGAATTCCTCGAACGCTTTCTGCTTTACTATTGGTTGAACTATCTATTCAAGGTTTCTATTGGATATTTGCCACTTTAGCTCATGTTCAGAATAAATCCTGGTGTTCGCGGACTAACCCTGACACCCGAGTACCAATACCTTGCTATACTCGTACACATATCTATGGATTGGTTAGTCTAAGATGTGGTGACGTGGTAAGCAACTTGTAGATGGGTGAGACCGTCGCTTTTCCTCCTCGCACATACTTTCTTTGACTTTTAGTTCCCCTACAATCCTCCCGCAGCAAGGCTACAAGCATATCCTTCCTGTCGCCAAGACTCCATGCAAGTGGTCTCCTATCCTAGGACTATGCGGAGAGGAGTGGACCAGCTCCCGCAACACTGTTTACCGAGAAGGACTGCGGGAATGCCTATCCACTCATGAATGTGGCTTTGCTCTTCACACCACCTTTTCACTATTGTCGATCGAAACAGTCTGCTGAGTTTACGTGTACTCTTATGTTGGAGGTGGATGTCTTAATCCCAATTCTAACATCGCACCGATGGGAAAATAGGTCTGAAAAACTGCCGCCTTCCTTCCTTCCTTCTCATTCTCACTCTTTCCACAATAACATCCACCGAGCTCCTTCGCTTCACACCTAACCACTGGTAATCTCTTCCCTCCCTGTCTCTCCCTTTCTCTTCGCTTCTCGTCTCTTCACCCCGACTTATTTCCTTTTCTCCCTGCTCCAACTTCTCCGACTTCCAACTTATTATTGTTTGTCCGTCAGCGAGGGATAATTAATCCCAGATATATAGCTGCTCTCGATGTCCCAAGGCCATGCTATCGATTACATCACTAAACGCCGGCGATTCGCAATGTCACTGGAGCCCCATTACCGGTGTTTCTTCCCACGGAATTTTCTGGATCGGAGATCGTATGGGGTGACTAGAAAGCTTAGCCCCATAGGCCTAGGGTATGTGAAATTCACAAAGGGGAGTCTTGTCCTGGTGGTTGGATTGGGGGCCCTTGGACGCCATCTCAACTACCGGTAATTTACCATCTCATGTCTCACGCGGCCCGTCAGCTCACAAGATCTCACTCGACAAAATAAACAAATTGCTTCAGTCAACAGAAATAGCAGCCCAATCGAATTCAGTCAGATCCAGCAACGTGTATCTCAGAAGGGTCGGACTGATATAGAGAGGAAAAGCGGACCCAAGACCGAGCGGGTCAAACAAACCACGCAACCCGACCCCCGCATACTACACCCCCGGCAGCTGCCCTCACCCTGGCGCAGCCCCAGCAACCCCTCTAGCGTCCGGATTCAGCACTCCCAACACCGCAGCCCTAGCCGCCTCTCATCTAACCGGTCCCGCGAGTGTTATTCCCTGTTGCTCGATCTGCTTAGGATTTGTGGAGGCTCCTGCCGTCTCGGCTGGCGGCACCAAGTCCTTCGGTTGCTTTGTCCTCGGCCTTTGATCGAAGGGAGTTTGTTTACTTGCCCTCACCACTTAGTATTATCTCAGGCGGTATGTACCGGATCGGGGAAAGAAGGAAAGAAGGGGTGGGTATCTTGTGCTATCTGTTGTCCATGTGTTCCTTCTGGCTCCATCCGGTGAGCCACTCCACATCTTGTGGCAATGGCTGTTTTATCCGCAGCGCGTTTGGACAAACACTCTTACGAGCCCTCAACCCGGACAGGAGTTCGAGCCAGGACAGCAACCGGGGGTGCGTATTCAACTACAACCTAGCGGAAATAAGGCCCAACGGGGGAGGTGGCAGTCCTAAGCGGGGCTTGGGGAGTTGGTTAAGGGGTCCACCAAGGCCTCCTAGCGGGTTACGAATTCAAGGCTACCAGAAATGTGATCGTTGCCCCCCATCTCCCTTTACAACATCACCTACAGCCCTGACGCGCCTCAAATGTTGGTCGCCTACCAGGCTGAGATCCTTCCTAACAACTTCCTCGCCAAGGGCCTCGTGTTGGTGAATTGGGGTATCTAACTAAATTTAGTCTTTAACTAATGAATTAAGCTGAACAATCTTAGAATCTTGGATAGAAATAGCACCTCTTCTACTCTGCTTGGTTCACTGTTTAGAACTGTCTGGGGGCTTTACAGGGACAAGGGGGGTAACGCCAACGAGCCGGTCAGCACGGGGCGGGTGGACATGGCTCTGTGTTGGGCAACTACCCGACTACCGACCTTTTCTATGATCGCCGGGCCCGACACGCTATGCCTTTATCAGTACAGTCACATGCTCTATCTAGCCAGCATATTGGCAGAGGGCAGCGATTATAGAGGGGGCTAGAGGGGTATTAAAAAACTATGGGATGTAGGAAAGGACTATAGGGGGAGCTACAGGTGGTAGGTATTGGGGAGCTCTACCGTGGATATGGGGGAAAAAATGAGGGGGACAGCCGGGGATGGCTACGGACAGGGGGGAGGGGGGGTAGCCAGACTACAAGTATGAGTGATGTATTACAGTCACTCGACAGAAGTGTTCGTGATCTGAGACATGTTTAATTGCGGTTGCGCAATTCGATAAGTGGGGTACTCGTCGTGTCCTGACGTTTGTGAAATGGACTGGACGTGCATGGTGGCGCAAGGAGGTGCAGGGAGGTGCATATAAGAGCCTCATGGTATAAAATTCAACACAAACGGAAAAATAAACAAAAAATAAAAAGTTATTATACATTATATTATATCAAAGAATAAATAAACAATTAAACATTAGAAATAAAATATTATTTATGATAAAATTAAAAATTAAAAATTAAAGTTGTTTCCACCTCCATCATTAATACATGCTTGAATTCGTTCATGCATTGAGTTAATATGAAAATTGACTCGCTCTTCGGGATAGTTATTCCAAGCCTAGAATAGATGTATCATAAGTATAATAAAATTTAAATTAAATTAAATTAAATTAAAATAAAGAATAGATTATTTTTACCTCTTCAAGGACAAGCCTAATTTGGCGAGCAGTCATCCTTGGCCCAATCTGCTCATGTAAAGTATCTTTTAACTCGGTCCAAATAGTCTCAATTGGATTTAAATCTGGTGAGCTTGCTGGCCAAACCAGTTTTGTGAAACTTGAACCAAGCTGCGCACGAGGAATATCATGATAATTGTGGACATGCGCAGGGGCATTGTCCTCCATTATCTTGATATTCCTCTGGGGGAACTCGGTGGCTAGCTGAGCTGTGAAGGGATAGAGGAGGGGGTTGAGAATTCTGTCCCGGTATATAAACAAGTCAATACCCCCTCTTCTATCCTCCTTCCGGGTCTTGAGCAGCGGATTTGGAAAAGGCACTTCCAATCCTAATGCAGTAGCATGCTTATTTTGTGCTAACTCATATTCATACCCTCTTCGGAGAGTAATAAGTGCCTCTCTTCGTTGGTTTGCTGTCTCATATGGAGTGGTATACATATGATACGGAAGCTCATGACCTTAATTGTAATTATTAATATTATTAGCTTTATATACATTGTAAATTAAAACCAAAAGAAATTCTAAAATTCTAATAATAATAATAAAAATAAAAATAAAAATAAAAATAATATCAAATTTTATAATAATTAAGCTTGTACATACAGATTTGCCATAACAGATAGCACACCAAAACATTACAGTTGCTCCCTGAGCAAACTTTCTATTAATGTTTTGCGGTCGATAGGCTTCCCCTGCACGGCGTAAAACCCTACGAGCGCGCCGCGATCTAAGGTTTCCCATCTCAAAGTATGATTTGTCCGTAAAAATAATATTTCGCCAATCGTACTCTTGGTATTGAAGGCAAAATGTAAGGGGCTGTTTGGCAGGCCGTTGTTTGTAAAATTCTTGATTTCAAAACGTGTTTTGTAAACATGTGTACAAACAGTCAATAATCGTTATTTGAACACATCAGTGTGCCAAACCCAACCTTTGTTTCTACACGCGTTTTCAAATCAATGTTTTGTTAACTGTATTTAGTTTAATTATTTTATAATCATTTTCTAGATAAGTAATTTGTAAATAAATAAAATAAATTAATAATTAATAATATAACTTAGAAAAATCTTTAAACACAATTCTCAACCAGAATCATCACTGGCAGTACGAGAACATAAACGAACGTCAGAAACCTACAAGTCCAGCATGTCTGCAGATTGCGATGAGGACGAAATCAGCAATATATTGCAGGTTTATCAATACTTATTTTATTTTATTTCTTTTTATTTAATAGTTGATGCTACAATATTTACATTTCCTTAATATCTAATAAATAAAATCAAATATATATTAATTGTAGAATTAATATTTTAGTAATCATAGTAGACAATTTCCAAATTGTTTCAACACACGTGTTGAAACAACAATTTTCTTGTATGTACAAATAATGCTCTGCCAAACCCAACCGTTGTTATAACACATGATTTGGCCCAAAACACGTTTTGAAATCAAGAATTTTACAAACAACGGTCTGCCAAACAGCCCCTAAGTCTTCTGACCTTCTGCTCTTCGGATAGTGTAGGCTTGGTAACTGGTTTCTGGCGATAGATTTTGTTTTCACGGAGTGCTCTGGAAATTGTTTGCCTACTAACATCTAGTTGTGCTGTTTTATTTTATATTTTATTAGCTATTATACAAATTTAAATTTATTTAATAAAAAACAAACTAACAGATAAATAAACAAATAAACAAATAAACAAATAAACAAATAAACAAATAAACAAATAAACAAATAAACAAATAAACAAATAAACAAATAAACAAATAAACAAATAAACAAATAAACAAATAAAATTAAAATAAATAGATAAATATGATACCTGCTTCAGCAAGTTGAGTAAAAGTCATTCTGCAGTGTTCAGTATCTTGCAGTGTAACCTCAACTAGATGTTCTTTTTGAGCTGCAGAGAGGACAGCATTGCAGCCTTTGACAGAGTTCGGTAATGGTGTCAAATTTTCATCAAGACAAAGATCCGGTCGCTGGTTGTCACTTGCCCGTTGGCGTGCAGTCTGAATAATGTTTGAGCAGGTACTCATTAGTACTCTCATTATTTCTGAAATTTCTTTCAAGCCCATCTTCTGATCTCCCTCCAGCATGGCATAGCCAACAATTTGGCCCCTCTTGGCCATAGATGTTGTTGGCCCTCTCGGTCTTGCCATTTTGCGCAATCACTTGTTGGTCTCAATATTGGAGAAAAGGTACAATGTTTACTCTCCCCCTTTTGAGGTTGTTGCCCCTTGGCTTAATAATATACTAATTGATCTACTATACCTATTCTAGTTGAGCATGGGCCTTTCTGCACCTCCTTGCGCCACCATGCACGTCCAGTCCATTTCACAAACGTCAGGACACGACGAGTAGTGGGGCTTCCGGTCACCGTTGCAACTCTGTACCCGCGCAACAATTATTTGTCCACGATCATCAGCAAAAAGGCGGCCTGCGTCAGATACAGTAGTATTGCGTCCTGACTCTCCTAGCCTGGACTCTGCATCCTGTGCGTCCTGTGCGTCCTGTGCGTCCTGTGCGTCCTGTGCGTCCTGTGCGTCCTGTGCGTCCTGTGCGTCCTGTGCGTCCTGTGCGTCCTGTGCGTCCTGTGCGTCCTGTGCGTCCTGTGCGT
>Ga0307513_10005572_pt1 | contig 16605 bp, 17 predicted proteins | sample 15_EM_MG_FD_202174 | JGI IMG/M metagenome (GOLD analysis project Ga0307513, IMG submission 202174) | Populus trichocarpa ectomycorrhiza microbial communities from riparian zone in the Pacific Northwest, United States - 15_EM | ecosystem: Host-associated > Plants > Roots > Unclassified | place... | reverse complement strand
AACCCCCATGGGGTCCGATCTATCCAATGTCGGCGCACCAGTTGAATGAGCTGGATAAGTACCTCAAGAAAATGATGGCTGAGGGAAAAATAGCTGACAGCGAATCCCCTTACGGCGCTCCAATCCTTTTTGTTCCGAAACCTGATAGAAGTCTACGGTTGTGTGTAGATTATAGGAACCTCAACAAATTGACGATCCTGAATAAATACCCCCTACCACTGATGGATGAGCTCCGAGACCGCGTTGCGGGAGCAAAAGTGTTTACGAAACTCGATCTAAAAGATGGATATCATCTTATTCGAATGAGGAAAGGCGATGAACACAAGACTGCCTTTCGTACACGATATGGACAGTACGAATACAAGGTCATGCCTTTCGGGCTCGTCAACGCTTCCGCTACCTTTCAGACAATGATGAATAAAATTCTAAGGGAATTCTTGGACCACGGAGTTGTCGTCTATCTAGACGATATCCTAATATACTCCGAAAATATGGACGACCACATTAAGCTAGTCCAAAAAGTGCTAGACCTATTCGAACAACACGACTTGGCAGTCTCATTGAAAAAGTCGGTGTTCCACCAAGATGAGGTCGAATTCTTAGGATACGTTGTCAAGACGAGCGGAGTCACCATGAGTGATAGGAAAGTCAAAAGCGTTCAAAATTGGGCACACCCAAGGTCGGTTAAAGAAGTTCAGATCTTCATTGGATTCGCAAATTTTTATCGCCGATTCATCAAAAAATTTTCAAAAGTTTGCAAGCCAATAACCGAAACATTAAAAGGAAACCCAAAGGACTTTCAATGGGGAAGAGAGCAGGCAGAGGTGTTTGAGGAGTTGAAGAGGAGGTTTACAACGGCACCAATTTTATTGCATTTTTACCCAGGAAGGAAAACTGTGGTCGAAACGGAGGCAAGCGACTTCGCGCTCGGATGCGTACTGTCACAATACCAAGGGAGACGGCTTCACCCAGTGGCTTTTCATTCCCGAAAACTGAACAGCGCGGAAAGAAATTACGAGATACATGACAAGGAATTACTCGCAATAATGGAAGCGTTTAAAGAATGGAAAAGGTACCTCTGGGGGGAAGAAGAACCCGTGACGGTATACACGGACCACCAAAGCCTACAGTCCTTTTTGACCAAAAAGGTCTGGAACCAGCGACAGATTCGATGGGCACAGGAGTTGACCAACTACAACTTCAAAATAATCTATCGACCAGGGAGCAGGGGCGGGAAACCCGACGCGTTAAGTAGACGGCCGGAGTACCGTCCTGAGGAGGGAGCTCGTCACAGTGAACAATCGATTTTGAAATCTGAACATTTTCAAATTTCCGTAATTCATCAAAAACGAAACGCAGAGACAGCCCTCGTTCAAGAAAAACGCGGGCCCACAAGCCTCAGGATAATGAAACTTTGGGACAAGGCTATAATCCCGACGAAAGGATCACGGTTTGCGGCTGGTCATGACATCTACGCCCTGACAGATGGCCTGGTACCAGCAAAAGGACAGAAAATGGTTGAGACGGGTATTGCGATAGGATTGCCGGAAGGAACGTACGGAAGGCTAGCCGCGAGAAGTGGTATGGCTAGCAAGATGGGAATAGCAGTGGGCGGTGGTGTAATAGATGCAGATTACACGGGAGAAGTCAAGGTCATACTTTGAAATCATTGCGAGGCGGACTGCGTATTTAAAGCAGGAGATCGGATAGCACAACTCATTGTTGAGAAAGTTGCTAATGCCGACGCCATGGAAGTAGATGATTTAGGAATAACCGAGCGAGGAAAAATGGGCTTCGGATCAAGGGACATGAACCCCAAGCGATCGATCACGGCTAAGGAAGAAAAAGTCAAAATATGTTTCCTTCACGCGGAGACAAGCGGAAACGAATTCTTTAGTGCGGCTGATATCGGAAATCACCCTCGGTTAATGAAGGAAAGAGAAATGTTATCAAGCGCTCACGTCAATGCAGCCCTGACGCGAACAATGAATGATGCATTTCTAGACAAGATTAGAACGGCTGGGAAGGAGGATGAAAAGGGGCAGGACCGAGGCCGTGAACTGGTTAGACTAAGAGAAGGCGGGAAAAAGATGCCGAACGAATGGATAGAAAAGGACGGGTTACTATATTACAAAAATCGGTTGTACATCCCCGAGGACGAAGCCCTTCAAACAGAGATAGCCCAAGGCTGTCACGACTCATTAGTAGCAGGGCACTTCGGACAGGACAAAATGATGGAGATAGTAACAAGGGACTTTTACTGGGAAAAACTCGCAGATTGGATCAAAGACTATGTACGATCCTGCGACGAATGTCAACACAGTCAATCCCCAAGGCATGCCAAGTACGGATTACTTCAACCATTAGAAGTACCTTATGCCGCCTGGTCCTCCATATCAACGGACTTTATCACCCAACTACCAGAATCGCAGGGTAAGACCCAGATCATGGTAGTAGTAGACCGGTTCACCAAGATGGCTCATTTTATCGGCCTCCACGAGAATGCGACCGCCAAGGATGTTGCGGATACCTTCCTTCGGGAAGTTTGGAAACTTCACGGATTGCCGACCGAAATTATATCGGACATGGACGCGAAGTTTTCCGGCGAATTCTGGGAATCATTATGCAAAATGCTAGGAGTTAAAAGGCGCATGTCAACGGCGTACCACCCTCAGACTGATGGACAAACGGAAAGGACCAACCAAGTGCTGGAAGGCGACTTACGAACATTTTTCAACTACGATCAGAACGACTGGTACCAACTATTGCCGTTAGCAGAACATGCCTACAATAACTCGGCAACCAACGCACATAAAATGACCCTATTCTTCGCCAACTACGGTTTTCACCCACAGACAGAATGGATGAAAGAGAGAGAAGCTCATAACCCAGGTGCGACATTGTATGCTCACAGGATGCAGGACATACATCGACAGGCGAAACAAACCCTCGAGATCACGCGGGAATCGATGAAGAAATACTATGACCGAAAGGCGACAGCACAACCCAACATCGAGGTCGGCGACTTGGTAATGTTGAATGCGAAAAAAATACGTACCAAATGACCATCGAAGAAGTTGAGTCCAAAGCTGTATGGCCCGTTCAAAGTCTTAGAGAAGAAAGGAAGTGGAGCATACAAGCTAGAAATATCACCTAGGTGGAAAATTCATCCCGTGTTTCACGTTTCGCTGTTGGAACCCTACCGGGCCTCGAATCGACCGACTCGCGAACAGCCTCCACGAGACCCCGAAGAGATCGAGGGAGATTTAGAATGGGAGGTGGAAAGGATCGTCAAGAGTGAGATTATTTCCTACACGCGAAAGGTTCGAGGAAGGAATAAACCGATGACAGAGCTTCGGTACTTTGTGAAATGGAAAGGCTGCGCGGAGGATGAAAATATGTGGGAACCCCCCGAGGGAATGGGGAACGCGCAGGAAGAGGTGGAAAGGTTTCATAGAGAAAGCCCGGAGATGCCGGGCCCACCAGAGGTCGAGTGACATAAGAAAGGTTTTCCATCAGTGGACAAGCAAACGCGGATGGTTTTTACCCCTACTATGTAGAGCTCGAAATAAGATGAAAAGATTGTATAATAGACATTGAGTATTCGGGACGAACACTTCGAAGAGGGGAGCTCGTGTTAGGTGCACGGACTCCCCGTAAGGATTTACAGGGCAAGGTTACCCTACCTTGGCGCATACGAACTTCGAAGGAAAAAGATAACACCCCCCTCCAGCCCCGGCGTTGGGACGGCGCGTCATAACTGGCCGCCTGGGTAGTTGCGTCCCAACACCAAAGACCACTATCAATGGAACACATCTTATAACACCGTATATGTCGCGGCCGTCAGTCCGACCGGGTCCTGTTCGCAGGATATATGAGGGGACACCTTCGGGCACCTTATGCAAGTGGAAGTAGGTGAATCGGACGAGGCGCATAAAGTTACAGACACTTGAAGACTGGCAGTCGGAAGAGTGGGTCAAAGGTAACAGGACGTTTCGCACAAAGGTTAGTCCCCTCGTACCTACAAAGTCGTGTAGAGTATGAAGGCGGTAACTATGCCCAGTAAGTGGATCGGGTGAATCCACAAAGGACAAGTTGGTAAAAGATGAAGTCCGAGGGAAAAAGCCTATAGGTACGATCCCGAGGACAAGTCGTGTAATGCCGGAAGACAAGAATACGAGATGCAGTTGCATACCGAATTCTCGACGGAACCAACCAAAGAAGAATGGCCATCTTCTGTCCAGCGAGTTAGACTACCCTCGGCAAGCACGGGGGCAAGATAATTCGTAACCACGGTTGTCAACGGATAAATGGATGAGCTGACACCTGACGTTGTCTCCACACCATCAGGAATACTAGAAGCGCAGACCGATAAGTTGGCTATGGGAGCAAGAGGTGTGGGAGAGAGTTTTCAGGGTCTACGAGTGTTCGCACTCAGGTGCTGTTCGCAGAATTGCCGGCAAGGTAGTTGGTTAGTATAGAGTTAGCATGTATACCGCGATTGCTCAGACGCGGAATATAAATATCGAAGCATCTTCGCGGCTATTAGACACCACAAGCACGGAGAAGAGATCTTATCAATATAATAAGTTATTCTACACTTTTATATCGTTACCAATACTTCGACGATCTATAGCAAAGCAGACCATTATATCTAGCCTACATTACTCGTGTCTTCTTAACGAGTTCTCCGATATAATCACGATTAAGGTCCTAGCTGTCGGAATACCTCACGCCGAAGCTACCACCTAACAGCGGGAGCCATGCTCACAATGCGGGAATATATGTCAGTAGCTGGAGAAGGTATGTTTTTCTAATTAATTTGAATAGTTACTTGAAAATCTGAAGAAAAGTAAGAAACTTCTCTTTCTTGAAAGCAATGGGTTTAGCTGGGCTTGTGCAAGCAGTTACCAATTACTGGAGTGAAACGTACATCGACCAACACCAAAATCTAGGAGAGGAAGGTTATCAGCAAAAGATTTATTTCTCTTCTTGTGTGTCAGACGTACAGGACGCACAGGATGGACAGGACGTGAACTCACATTCTGGATGGGACGTTGATGTGACGTCGCGTCCAGAAGATTCGCTCAACATCCCTTTGCGTCCTGACAATCTCCTGAAATGCAAGCTACGTCCTGTGCGTGCTGACGCCTTCCGACGCTAGTCTATCATGTCCTGACGTCTTCCGACGCTCGGGTATCATGTCCTGATGTCTTCCGACGCTAGGCCATTGTTAAGTGGTAGCTTAGGCGTGAGGTATTCCGACAGCTAGGAGCTTAATCGTAATTATATCGGAGAACTGGTTAAGAAGACACGAGTAATGTAGGCTAGACATAATTATTCACTTCGATGTAGATGGTTGAAGTATTGGTAATGATATAAAAGTGTGGATAACATATTATATTGATAAGATTTCTTCTCCGTGCGTGTTGTGTATAATAGCAGCGAAGAGGCTTCGATATTTATATTGCGTGTCTGAGCAATCGCGGTATACATGCTAATTCTATACTAACTAAGTATCTTGCCCGCAACTCTGCGAACTTCACCTGAGTGCGAACACTCGTAGACCCTGAAAATTGCCTACCACACCTTTTGCTCCCATGCCCAACTTATCGGTCTGCGCTTCTGTAATTCCTGATAGTGTGGAAACCTCGTCAGGCCTCAGCTTTTCCGTTTGTCCCTTGACAACTATGATTACGTGTTATCTTGCCACCGTGCTCCTCAAGGGTAGTCTAACTCGCTGGACAGAATATGGCCTTTCTTCTTTGGTTGGTTCCGTCCAGAATTCGACATGCAACCGCATATCGTATTCTGGTCTTCCAGCATTACACGACTTGTCCTCGGATCGTACCTATGGGCTTCTTTCCTCGGACTCCATCTTTTACCAACTTGTCCTCTGTGGATACACCTGATCCACTTACTGGGCATAGTTACCGCCTTCATACTCTACACGACTTTGTAGGTACAAGGGGACTAACCTTCGTGCGAAAGGTCCCGTTACCTTCGACTCACTCGTCTGACGGCCTGTCTTCAAGTGTCTGTAACCTTATGCGCCGTCATCCGGTTCACCTGTTTCTACCTGCATAAGGTGCCGAAAGGTCTCCCCGCATATATCCTGCGAACAGGATCCGGTCGGACGGATGGCCACGACGTATACAGTGTTATAAGATGTGTTCCATTGATTGTGGTCTTTGGTGTTGGGACGCAACTACCCAGGCGGCCATTAATGACGCCCCGTCCCAAAGCCGGGGCTGGAGGGGGGTGTTATCTTTTTCCTGCGAAGTTCGTGTACGTCAAGGTAGGGTAGCTTTGCCCTGTACATCCTTGCGGGGAGTCCGTGCGACTAATAGCCATCGTGTCCTGAGGCCATCCTAGGGTCTGTTGTATGCTCCTTCCCCGTCCTGATACCTATATCCTCCGCACTATTTACCTTATCCTTCCAGGCGCCGGTTACTTCTTGTTGCGCCTTCCAGACACATGATACTCCCAACCTCCATCCTGACGCGCTGATCACATTGCCACTAATCTGGAGCTCTTCCTCACACTCTCCCATGTTCTAGATTCAAGTTTGTTTTCCCAAAATTATTGTGATATTGCTCATAATTTATTGCAGTCATCCCGACACCTTATACTACAGTATCTCCTATGATACTATGTGAGTATTGCATATGACCTTTATTACCCCCGCTTCTGCGCGTCCTGGCATTAGAAAAAAAAGTTAAATCTACCTACACGGACCACCTCCACTTAAGCACCCTCAGTGGTATTCGCACCATCCTGCTGGCCATTGGTTTCCTCCAGCGCCCCCGACGCCCCCTGCCCTGCTTCTCTGCTCTGGGAATCCTCCAGGGTGAGCGATAAGCGATTGCTCATTTGAGAGTCGACGGCCCCCCCGGCCTTGTGAAGACTCCCATGATTCCACCCATCCGAATCCAGAAATGTTAGCTCCCAGTCAATTGTCGTTTGACTGAGATCCAGAGAATTTTCCGTCTCCTGCGACTGATTTGGACTATTCTCGAGCCCCCCCAGGCCCCCGAGGTGGATGTCGATCGGTATCTGTCTTGGTAGTGCAGGATCTCCCGAAGTCTGGCTGCCTAGCTGCTGCTTCAGTTCTGCATAAACGACATCGTTATTGTCAGAGAAGCCCTATCTCCGCTCCTGCCAGATGCGATGCTGTTTCTGCAGCCTCTGTACGATCTTCTGACTAAGGTTTAATTTAAACATGTCCTGCGTCGCCCGGGCGAACCCCGCCATGTGTTCTTCTGCCGGATAAAAAGACCTTGCGTTTTTCACCACTAGTGGAGTCAGTTGTCAAAAAACAGGCAATGGTTCCGACTCTCCCACCTTAAACTAATCCAGGATTGAAGTTGGGCGGTTTCTTATGTACCCCCATTTGCAATGCCCCTAGTGAATGGCACAGTATTGCACATGTCAGACAGACCATCGTACCGTTTATGCGCTTCAGAAACTTAGGGTCCAGCATGACTTACATTTTGATTTTGTCGACATACTTGCCGTATATAGCGTCTCCAATCTGGGGGGCAAGGAACCAGAAGGTTAAGTCCTATATTCGTTCCACAATTAGTCATGTCCACCCAAGTCCAATGGCTGTAACTAACCTCATATCTATGGGGTGGGCACATGAACCTGTCCCGTTCTAGCAGATAATCAAGCCTGCGCGCTATGGCGCTAGGATTATCTGGCGGCAGATCGTATAGCTGTCTGATATTATGCTTCACATGATACAAGAATTGCACTCTCACTGCAGTATGGTTTTGACGGAGCTGTCCCAGTCAGTGACCGTCTCTACGCCGTATCACCTCCGGCTAAGTCAACTTACGTGCTTTACACTCTCCTCCGATGGCTCAATATTCCCAGCATCCGATATCGTCTCCATTGCCTTTCCGATACTGTCTATGTCTGAGATGTCAAAGCAACCGGGTTCAGCAGTGTGTTATCAAAAAGTGTGTACCGGAGCATCAGCGCCATCGCCTGCTCTTAGATGGTCCCGTCAGCCCCTGTAATAGTATTTCGCTGTGAATATGTCCCCGGCCTGGGCCACCCCAGTCGTGGGATACCCGGTTCAGCTACCGGACTCGAGGATCTAACACTAGATGTAGTACCACTGTGGGTGGCTAGCAGAGACGAATATCCCACACTTGATAACAGAAAGGTCGGCAGAGTGTAGGCTCTACCATGGATTGTGCGTCCACGATTTGGTGGTGTCCGTCTAATAAGAGGTACGTCCTGTGATCCGGATGTAGTTGAGATTTGCACCATGGGTCGTTGTCTGTTTCCCTGTCAGTGAGACCCCTATGACCTATAACGCCGTCGGGATATTGTTCCCTCGGAAATGTCGGAGGCGTCAACATCGATCTCAGACTCGGATCCAGTTTCATCTGCATTGCATGGGTTTTGGCATTCATCGTGGCTATGGTTGCTTAGATGAACCGTTTCCAAATGCCCTTGCCCGTCGGGCTCCGCATTGGGTTCATTGTTCGCCCTGGTTTGTATTGTCGTTCCTCGCGGATGCTCTGGCGGTCTTGCTAGAAGCCCGGTGTCACCCAGACGGGGTGATTGGGTTTGACGGGACGGCTGGTGGGTTAAGAGTGTCTGGCAGCTGCCAGATTGGTCAGCCTGGCTTCTCGATCCGGATTCAATCGGGTCAGGTACAACATCCCGCCTACACCCATTGATATTCAAGTTGCCCACTCGAGGGGCTGGCTGACTGGAAGCCATGGTATCCGGTACCACGTTGCATCTACGACCATGCAGATTACCAACTCGAGGTGTTGGCTGACTGGATGCCATGGTATCTGGTACGACGTCACGTCTACGCCTATTCCGATTACCAACTCGAGTTGTTGGCTGACTGGATCCCATAGTTTCTGGTATGACCTCGCCTCGACGTTTGATCCGATTGCCTGCTCCATTGGTTGGCTGACTGCATGAATTTGTCTGTCGTTGCCGATGCATCGTGGAATACTGGAAAATCATATGTTAGCCAAAATATAACTCTGACTTTTTGGGAGCGAAGAAAATAGTTCAAGCTATATTTATATCGAGTCTTGTGAAGAGGAGGAGTTTGCATGGTATTCTTGTTTTCGATAGGACACATTAGGTCTTATACACTAGGACTTAGGGGGGCCGGGGGTGCATCATACACTATCACTCAGTATGGAACACAGATATGCTCTTGCGAAAAATGTTTTTCTGAATATTCAACAATGTGTCTGTGGTCCTGCTACTCCCAGCAGTCCTATACTTCAAGACTTCAGGCTTAAAAATTGGGACGAAATGGGGGCGTTCCTAACGCGGAGTACTAGCCACAAAAGGTATCCATTAGCGACCATAATTCTAGCAAGACATTGGCTACACCTAAAGCGGATGATAAATATGGAACCTCAACTCCAGTCGACAAATCAACACACTTGAATGTAGAACGCACTCGAGTCGCTCGATGACTGCCCCCAGCCCCTGGACAGTTCTGGTTTGATAAAGTGATGTGGGCCGAATCTAGTAAAGGTTAAACTTCAGCAAAGGCAAGGCTGGGAGTCTAAGATGCAAGGGAAAAAGGGGATCAGGCACAAGAGATTGAAATAGCTAGTCATACAAGATGCTAACGCAAGGGGGCTCAATGGTATGATTAATATCCCATGCTAGCCAAGAAAATCCCAGGGTGAAAATTCAACATCTAAACTACCAAGCTTGCACAATCAGACAGGTAATGAAAATGTAAAAGAAAATCCACAGAACAAAGATTCAGTTGCCGGCAACCCTGGTGCTTCGTCGACTGCCCTTTGGCGGCGTTTGGGTGTTTTAGCCCGCGGCTATAGGGGCATCATGAGTGTTAGGAGCCGGGGATGAAGGGGACCCAGGGGAGGTCGTGATATCCTGATCCCGTGCAGCGGCCGGGGTTTGCAGTGCCGGCAGAACAGTCTCTGCATTTGGCGTACTGGGAGCCAATGGGATAAACTCAGCATCTGGTGTGATTGGAGGTGCCTCAATTGTCTCAGTATTGGAGATCGTGGGATGTGGCGCAACTGTGGGGGAGACGGGGGTGGGAGCGCTGACAGGACACTGATCAAGCGTCCCAGAGAGTTCGGCAGGAGCACTATCCTGGGCGCATGGTATGCATCACGATCGCTTCCTCTCCGGTTGGGATTTCTCAGCGAACCAGCTCTCCATGGCGTCCCCTGGATCAGCTGTAGAACGGTACTCTGCTGCTCGGAATCTGACGGTGCCGACCGCTTCGAGCGCAACACTGGCACAAGGGAATTAGAGCTTGATGCCTCCTCTTCCACGTCCAATGGGACAAACCTGGTGGCGCCGGATTGCCTCGAGGGGCCAGGGGTGCCTGAATTGTTGTCCTATTCAGGCGGTTTAGTTATTGAGTTAAGTATTCTTCTAGGTAGCTGAAACACAATAAACTTACGTCGATAACAATTGTCTGCCACTCCTGGGGCATCTGAGATTCCCATTCGCCCTCCGCCACATCCACCTCACTGTCTTCCTCCTCATCGTCCGCCCCCTCGTCGTCCTCGTCGTTGTCCATGTCTCCCATTTCATCCCAGTGCTCTCCTGATTGCTGCCTCATACGCCTATTTCTTACCACGATGTGGTCGTACTCGTCGTCCTCGTCGTCCCATTGGATGCCCCCTACTATATCTTCTGCCTGCACGGAATCATCCCAGACGTTGCGGTCAAAAAATGGGTGTCTGCCCCCGAAAAGCTCTGACGTTGATCTGTCATCCCCTGCTTCCTCGAGGCGTGACTCCAGAACCATGAGATCCAGTGGATGTTTGTCATCGTTAGCAAGGAGCCACGCCGGAAGGTCATCATATTTGTGGAGGAAGATGAGGTCTCGGAGGGGAGTGGGGCTGGAGGATCCAGACTCAGTGCGTTGTGACCCTCACGAGTTGCACCGATAAGATATCGAGGGCACAGAATCGCCTCCTCAGCACGTTGCGCATTTATCACACAGAGCAGGGTTTTTATGCTTGGCGACTCGAGGACTCCCCATGCGATTCCCCGATCAGAGCCATTCTGCCACCAGGGATGGCCAAGGAACGCATGCTCACCTTGAGGGGCACCGGTTTGGTGAACAATGTAGATCCTGATTGCCCGTGGGGAATATGCGGAAGTCGAAATCGGCGATGCCACTGAAGATATGTATTACTCAGAGGGACCGCAGAACCTAGCGTGGATTGATCACTTACTCGGTGGTCCAGCTACCTCATCACCAGCCCGGTCTGCGTAGTCATGCTCCATTGCCGTCTGTAGTTTCTTAGGCGTGTCCTTGACCAACATCCTCAGTTGACGACTGACCTGGTTGATGGCGTCAGCGTGGTGGTATTATCTTTTTACAAATTCGATCTGCGATTTGACAGGTGGGGGAGAACTGGCAAAGTCGAGGATCACCGTCAATTGATCGTCGGTTAGTCGTCCTGGATTGAACGAGCGGGACTTGACATAGCCCCTAACATCGCGACGCCATACCTTGTAGGCTCTAGTTTTGGTTCGAGCATTCTTGAATCCACACCTGCTTTTTACAGATGATATGTCGCCATAGTGCCCACTGATTCATGTGTTAGTTTAATGGGTTCTTGGATATATGGGTAGGTGGTTGTTGACGTACCCAGAATCCTCAACGGCCGGAATGAAATAGCAATTTTCACGGGATCCCGATGGCCCACTGTGACATGAATGACAACCGTCAGCCACACAGTGGAGCAGGTTGGAAGAATAACGGTGTCAATGGATCATAGGTTGCCTTCTCTCCGCACTCTGTCCGTGGGCAGCAGCAGGCGGGGGAGCTCTCCGTTTACCGCCCCTGCCTTCACTTTCGTGGTGCGGGACTGCCAGACGTCTACAACCAATCGTAATATTAATATCAGGCGCAGGTCAAGGGTCTCACGGCGTGAACTTACTTTCCTAGGCTCACAGAGCTTGCTTGTTTATTCTTTGTGGCAGGTACGCCAGGCTGCCTGAATTAATTCCATATTAGTATTGCCTACGATTAAACGATTGGACGAAGTTGCTGCCCGTTTGCCCTGGGCTCTTCGGGCGCTCTCACGGGGCATTTCAACTGTGAGAAGTGATGAAGGGGGGTGGGGGGTGAACGATGTGAAGGAGGTGTGAAGAAAGGGAAGGAGGGCAGATGACGACCTTTATAGACGTCAGGAACGCTCGTGGTACATGGTAAAAAGAACTCCCCAGACGTCGGGGTTGTGTAAACATTGAACCCTACGATGTGATGACCTTGTAGAGCTTGCACGACTCCGACTATCTTGCACCCACGATTCAAAGGAAGACCTATCTTCGTAGGCTCTACATTTAGCTGTATAGATAATTCAAAACGATGCTTATCGTGTATCTTCAATGATATATGAAATAAGCTTTTAAGGCTCTACAGGGTCCGGACGCCAGGTGGTTGTTGTTCTGGAGATGCTAAGAGACGTCGTTGCCCTAGCTACAAGACCTTTGATGTCAATATCTTCGCGGAAGACCCCAGTATCATGCGGCTTAAAAGATAAGATGAGATCATCTGCGAAGATCAGGGGCTCACTCACTTGTTCTTGCGTGAGGCTGACATCAACCCTCATCGACACTCATCGATACTCAGCGACTCTCATCGATACTCACCGACTCTCATCGATACTCAGCGACTCACAGTGATACTTCGATGTTGAGGAGGACGCCAATACCGCCATATTTCCCTGAAGAGTTGATCTATCTAATCTATAAGCTTAAAATTCCAATCCTGAATATATGAAAGACTACAATAAACAAAACTAATAAAACAATGAATCTATTTAGACACTACAAGCAATCGCCCCGCGGTCTCATCCATTACATTTTGTGACCCCCCCCCGGCCATTGAACCCCTGCGAAGGCTCTTCGCTCTGTGTTCCTCACAATTGTTGCTCTTCGGATCTCTGCCAATGCGTACCTCTAGGCCTTTCATAGACTCATGCTCCGATGCTCCTAAGCATGTTTTCCAAAATTTAGGAAAGTCTAAATTTTCATCATCCGGAGCACCGCGCTTGAGGGTCTCGCTCCTGCGTGTTTGACGCCCAAGTAGCTCAGAAGACATTGGGACCTTCAGTCGGTGCAAACATTTGACAGCGAGCGTGGTACGAGCTATGGTGGATTCACCAGTGTCGCCAATAGGGGGTGGCGGCATCCCGGGGCTGTGCTGACCCTTAGTGCTGGTGTCCGCGACCTGAGCTGAGGCGGATGACCCCGGAAGGGCAACGCAAGAGGCGTCTCCATCTTGGTGATCCCCTGATCGATGGCATTCGCGTAATCAAATCTGGGCAGTACATATGGAGCCAGGTAATGTATGTTCCCCATATGTCCTGCTGTGGAATCGGCCCAAGCGGCGACAGCATCCTCATGACAATATTGGTGTGCCTTTAACGATGGTGTCGCCAGTCATGTGTAGCCCTCGTTGCCGTAACAATACATCATGAGATCGAGTGCGTCATCGAGAACTGGATTCGCCAGGAGCCAGGCTCTTACCGTGTCATCGCTATCGATGAAAATATAATCAATGCAAGATACCCGTTCTGAAGGAACACTGCCGAGCCTTCGGTGGCCTTCTCCAGTGTCACCAAGTATATAGCGAATTCGGTCGTTTGGTACATTTCTCGAAAACATAGCCGACAGCCCCCGGATGTCATAGGAATCTAATTCCGCGAACTGGACTCCAGTTATATGGGGGGGACACCAATGCAGCATGTTATAGTCAGGCCTAAAATATAAGTTCGACCTCCATTGTGGTATCAGACCCTGGCCGCGTCTAGAAGGCCAGGTCCAAACAATACGCACACCACGGGGCCTCCCAAGTAGAGCACTCCAATCTAATAATCATTAGTCAGCAATTAAAAACACAAAAGGCCCTAATTGTTATGAAAGAAACTAACCTGTTGGCATAGGGTCGGGAGCAGGGTAATTCACACCCCTAGGAAGGACCCTAGGAGTCGGGGCATTGCTCCTTACCAGAGACGGAGTCGATATAGCTGTCTATGGGTCTGGAGTGCGCATCTGATAAATCGCCGGCGCATCTGGTGCTGTTGCGGTATTCTGAGCGTAATAGTTTAGAGGAGGAGGATCTGCTAATGGATTAGGAAGAGCGTTATCGGCGGGAAGGGCAGGTGCATTTTGACTCGGCAGAGCATAATTCGCAGGAAGGCCAGGTATGTTTTGACCAGCAGGAGGGTAAATCGCAGGATGAGGAGATACATTTTGCCCCGGAGGGAGGTAATTCCCATGATGATTAGTACGTTTTACGCCGGTACACTTTGTGACGCTACACCTTGCGCGGCTATACCTTCCGTCGGCGGGAGCTAATTCGCATGATGAGCAGGTACGTTTTGCACCTGACGGGAGTAAGCCCTTGGAATGTTTGCCTCACGGGACCTGGGTTTGTTACAGTCGTTGCGGGACCGCACTGGTCTGGGGCGTTGGGGGGTAGTAACCGATCGCTCAGCATGATCTGATTATAGAAACCTCCATTCTGGCCCAGTGGTGCAAGGCCTGTAGAACGATTCTTCACGGTGGTTCACAACTTTACCCTACAGTCCTTAACAAGTTGAACTAGAGCCTCATCGATCTGGCACATAACAGCCCTGTTATTCGGTGCTGCGGCTGTGACAAGGCTGTCGCAGGCAGGGCGTAGTGTCCTCATACCAGCGACAATTTGGTGGAAATTGTCGTCTGGGAATGTATGGATTTTCCTAAAGCCCCTTGCAAGCATATGATCCTTCACCGCCTGCCCCCATTCGTCATACAAGTGGCTGTCATCCGGTATGCCCATTGATAACTTGTGATCAACAATCTTTTGATAATTGGAGCGTCTTGAACTTATATATCCTCTCAGAGATACGGGCGGAAGGTAATAGGTTTGGCCTGCCAGAGCCTGCAGGCTTCCCGCATTTGGCATATAGATGTACTCTACGTTATTATGTGCCATATCGCTAGACCTTTGGGTGTTTAGGTTGCGGCAGGGGTGACAATAGCCTGCAGTGTGAATTCGGTGAATATCGTGGACATTGTGAGTGTGAGTTAGTTCTGGGTATGAATTGTGTGGATTTCGTGGAAGTTGTAAATGTGAGTTGATTCCGAGTATGAATTCATTCGATGAGGATCAATGCTGATTATATATACAACTCTCAGTCATTTGACTGTTTGAATGCCTCTTGATTCTTTTCAAGAATTTGTAGTTCTGGCACTAGCATAGCCAGGGCTTTATTGATTCATGTATATGTTAGAAATGAAACATTCCCTCTGAAACATGACCATCATGAAACATGAAGTTCACCGAGCCCGTTCATGAAAGAAACCATAGCTGATACTACCTGAGGTCTACATCTAGAGCGCTAAAGCGGATTGACCTCTATTTACAGTATAACGTACAAAGCGTGCGCACCTCTTGAACCTATGTGCGTTGGGATCAACACTAAGCACTGCTGCGATGCCTGGCAAATGTCCATTCTGTCGAGAGAAATAGACCCAAGCAGCAGCATATGAGAAACATTTAGGAACTACGCACCCCAATGTTAACATTATCCTCTCCTCCACTACTATACGATATCCATCATCGGCCAGCCATGTTCTTGACAGGCAAAGTAATGTTGTGGGAGAACGTGCGGATTCTGACAATGAATCCGATTCCGAGCCTACTGGGTGCGAGCATGACTTATTGACTGGGAATGTTGTGTACGAGTCTGATACTGAAGTGCTTGACAACACTGCTTCTTTTTCCGCCGGCCAACAAATGCAGTTGCCGGGCGCTGGACAACCAATTGGGGACGTGAACGGGTTCTAGCAAGAAATGGGTAATCTGTGCGACGGGCCATGGGCACCATTCCCCAGCGGGCAAGGGTTCAGGCTTGCCTCTTGGCTACTTGAGAGTCAAGTACCGAAGTCACGAATCAACGAATACATCGCAAGTGGCCTAGGTAATTCTGACTTTGTCGGCTATGGCTCTATGCACCCGGTTGAGAAGCACCTCCGGGAATTGGATCCATACAGTAGTTATTGTCTGAAATTGTGAGTAAGCAAGGCAGATTTCACATGACGCATCTTTATGACTCATAAGGTATGTTGGATTCCACACTATGAGGTCACTTGACTCATAGTTTTCACATGACTAGGCACTCGCGAGTCATCATTATATTATGATTGGTTGATTGTTTCATGACGCACGATTGTGACATCATATGATGTAATGACGTTCGCACATGACTCAGAATCAGAGACAGGGGCTTCATGCATGTGACTCACTTGAGCACATGACTGGGTTTATGGATTATGATTGGTTAACGGAATATTGCGCAGTGACTGATATGAGTCATCTGATGGATTTCACACTATGTCTCACTATGAGGCATAGAAGTTATGTAATGTGAGATGATGAGTCACCTGGGTTAGGGTTGTGGGAAGATGCCTATATAAGATGCTTGGTTCCGACCAAGGGATAGACCACGCTTCTCGCAAACTTCTTCCCCCCCCCTACATTTCGCATACAATCTCAACTCTACCCCGCTTTGCGTCCGGATCAAAACCCTCTCCCACTTTTCCCCCCCTTTCGTCGCTATG
>Ga0307513_10005571_pt1 | contig 16606 bp, 17 predicted proteins | sample 15_EM_MG_FD_202174 | JGI IMG/M metagenome (GOLD analysis project Ga0307513, IMG submission 202174) | Populus trichocarpa ectomycorrhiza microbial communities from riparian zone in the Pacific Northwest, United States - 15_EM | ecosystem: Host-associated > Plants > Roots > Unclassified | place... | reverse complement strand
TAGTAACTCAACGGCAAGCCAGCGCGAGACCTGTAGCCTGTAAATAATGACAGGCAAACTTTTGAGCTACAAGTAAAAAACCGGCCTAGGCCGGTCATAAATTGGTTCGAAAGCCACCGCTTCCGCCATAGACCGTTCTCATCAAGCGATCAATCGCCTTTTTCTGCGTAGCTGCTTTGCTATCGCGCGAGTCACCCAAGTCTTTACCGCCTTCTACTGCGCCTTCGGTGTGGCATGGATCGTCATTTCCCGTGCTAGTTTCCAGTTGATCCAGCGCTGACTCGCCCGGTCTTGTTTCATTAACAAAGTCCATACTGTTCAGGCGAATCAGTCCTACAGGGCGTGATCTCGTCAATGCATAGGCTCAGCTTTATTCGTAGGATAACCATGCCAGACGATAAGAAGCAAACCGGTAGCGTACGAGGAGTATCACCATGCGCACAGAAACCATCGAGCATGACAATTTGACGCTTGGCCTGTTGGCGGCCGGAAATCCTGCCAAGCAGGCTATCGTTCTTTTACACGGCTGGCCTCAGTGCAAGGAGGTCTACGACCCAGTGATCAACGAGCTCGCCTCCGACTACTTTGTCCTCGCCTTCGACCTGCCGGCGATTGGCGACTCGCGCGGCGCCCCGCGTTCTGCTGAAAAAATGGTGTTGGCGGATATCCTGATCGGAGCGGCTGAACGAGCGGGCGCGCAATCAATTGTCTTGGCAGGCTTTGATGTGGGTGGAATGATCGCGTACGCGGCCGCGCGCGATTACGGTCATCGGATCGCGGGCGCAGTCGTCATGAATACCGTTATCCCGGGGATCGATCCATGGTCAAAGGTTCTGTCAGATCCCCGTATCTGGCACTTCGCGTTTCATGCAATACCAGAGCTGCCCGAGCTTCTGGTCGCTGGACATCAGCGCGCTTACTTCGATTTCTTCACCGACTTCCTCGCGGGCAATAAACAAGCAATCTCTGAACGGCATCGGGCTGCGTTCGCGCATGCTTATGAGCGCCCCGAGGCGCTTAAAGCAGGCTTCGATTGGTACCGGACCTTGCAGGCCGACACTGAGCGCAACAGGCAGCCCAAGGAGATTCAAACACGGATGCTTTATCTGCGCGGCGACGCTGACGGCCGTTCACCAGCGGATTACCTCCCTGGCTTGGAGGCCGTAGGCGCGAAGCGTGTCGACGGTCAAGTGTTGCATGACAGTGGTGAATTCGCCCCGCTGGAAGTTCCGCAGGCCTTCGCTCAGGCAGTTGCCTCGTTCGCGAAGACATGTCAAGGTGGTTAGAAGATGATTTCGTGCAGATTTGCGGGGCTCTCTTACAATTCCCACCGTTCAACCACCGGGGCAACCAATGACAAAAGGCTACTGGATCGCACGGGTCGACATCGCGGATCCGGAGAAGTACAAGGCGTATATTTCCGCCAATGCGGAACCGCTCAGCAAGTATGGAGCACGTTTCCTCGTACGCGCCGGGCAGTTTGAGAATCCGGAAGGCACGAGCCGCACGCGCAATATCGTCCTTGAATTTCCTTCCTACCACGCTGCTCTCGACTGTTGGAAGTCTGCCGAGTACCAGGACGCGATCAAACTTCGAGCGCCAGTGTCGACGATAGATCTTGTCATCATAGAAGGCTACGACGGCCCGCAACCAGTCTCATCCGAAGTCTGATGTCCTGCTCACGCGCAAACATCTACTCTTTCCATTGAGCGGGCAACATGAACACCATCTCCATCCATCAAGCAACGTTGGCCGACCTGGACGCACTCACCCTGCTCTTTGATGAGTACCGCCAATTCCAGGGACAGCGGAGCGAGTTGGCCGCCGCACGTTTGTTTCTCCAGGAGAGGTTTGATCACGGGGAATCGATCATCTTTGTGTGCCATGACGGCACCAGCCCCGTGGGGTTCGCTCAGCTTTACCCGATGTACTCTTCCGTTGTACTGTCACGGGTCTTCGTGCTGAATGACCTCTTCGTTCATGAGTCCAGCCGGCGCAAGGGCGTGGCCTCCAGGCTGCTGTCGGCGCTTGAGTCCTACGCTTGGTCTCTTGGCTCAGTTCGCATCACACTGAATGTTGCGCGAGACAACGCATCTGCCCAGGCGCTGTACGAGAAACAAAGCTGGAAGCAGGACGAGCAGTTCTTCGTGTATCACCGTTTTCCCCAGGACTAGAGAAGCTCGTGCATCCACGGTGCACCTTCCATCGCATCCTGCACTTCAGTCAGCCAGAAACAGGGCCTGCAAATCGTTGAGAAAATCAAAACCACGCACTGTCGGCCTGACGCGGGCGAAGTCGCGTTCAATCAGGCCCTTGCGTTCAGCTTCGTCCAGGCCGGTCTGGATCGCTGTCAGTGGCAACCCGGTTTTTTCTGAAAAATCCTGCAGTTTGAAACCCTCGCGCAAGCGCAGGGTGTTGAGCATGAATTCAAAGGGCAAGTCGGCACGGCTGACCTCATTGTCCTGCGCCACCGGGGTGCCGGCCAGCGCCTTGTCCATGTACAGTTTCGGCTCACGAAAGCGCACCTGGCGAACCACGCGATGCGCAAAACTGAGCTTGCTGTGCGCACCGGCCCCTATGCCCAGGTAGTCTCCAAACTTCCAGTAGTTCAGGTTGTGCAGGCAGCGGTGACCGGGCCTGGCGTATGCCGAAACTTCGTAACGGTCCATGCCGGCAAGACCAGTCAGTTCCGTGATCCGGTCCAGCATGGCGTATGCGTCGTCTTCTTCGGGCAATGCTGGGGGATATTTGGCGAAATAGGTATTGGGCTCGACCGTCAGGTGGTAAATGGAGATGTGCGGTGGCTGAAATGCCAGCGCCTGCGCCATGTCCTGCTGCAGGTTCTCCAGCGTCTGGCCCGGCAGCGCGTACATGATGTCCAGGTTGAAGGTGTCGAAAGCTTGGGCGGCTTCTTCGACGGCAGCAATCGCCTGGGCGCGGTCGTGGACACGGCCGAGCGTTTTCAGGTGCCGGTCGTCAAAACTCTGCACACCCACCGACAGCCGCGTGACACCCGCGCTGCGAAAGGCCTTGAAACGGTCTTTTTCAAACGTTCCGGGATTGGCTTCGAGCGTGATTTCACAATCGGGCTCGAGCCGAAGCCGTGCGCGAATATCACCCAACAGCCGATCAACGGCCTGAGGTGAAAACAAGCTGGGTGTACCGCCGCCGATGAAGATGCTGTGCACGGTGCGGCCCCACACCAGCGGCAGCGAGGATTCGAGGTCCGCCATCAGCGCATCAAGGTAACGCTGTTCGGGCAACGCGCCCTGGGCCTCATGCGAGTTGAAGTCGCAGTAAGGGCATTTTTTCAGGCACCACGGCAGATGCACATACAGCGATAACGGCGGCAAGGCGCTCAGTTGCAAGGTGCCGTCCCGCATGTAGTGCTGGATGTCCTTGAGCCCCGCCCCGGCTTCCTCCACGGGTGGCGCACTGACGATGGGAACCGGAAAAATCATGGCGCCCTCGCTACAGCCAGCGCTCGCGCATCAGGTCCATCATCTGGCGCGCCGCCATGCCGCGGTGGCTGTTGGCGTTTTTGACTTCAACCGGTAATTGTGCAAAGGTCTTGCCGAATGCCGGAATGAACATCACCGGGTCAAAACCGAATCCGTTGCTGCCCGCCGGTTCCCGGGAAATTTCACCGGTGACGCGTCCCACGGCAATCAGGGGCTCCGGATCATCGGCGGAGCGCAGGGCCACCAGTGTGCTGACCAGAGCGGCGCGACGCTGGTCGACGCCGGCCATCTGCTCGAGCAGCGCGCGCACGTTGTTGTCGTCGCCTTTGTCGTAGCCAAACCGTGTGGCATAAAAGGCGGTGTCCACGCCCGGCAGGCCACCAAAGGCATCGACGCACAGGCCGGCGTCGTCGGCCAGCGCCGGCAGGCCGCTGGCCTGCGAGGCGTGGCGCGCCTTGGCAAGTGCGTTCTCGACAAAAGTACGGAAGGGCTCCTCGGCCTCGGGAATACCCAGTTCGGCCTGCCTGACCAGCGCCACACCCAGCGGCGCCAGCATGGCCTGCAGCTCGGCCAGTTTGCCCGGATTGTTCGATGCAAGTACGATTTTCATATGGAAAATATGCTCCCAGCCCAATAAGCGCGGGCGCAAGCAGCTATTAACTCAGGAGCGACTTCTGCTGCAATGCAACCAGCTCGCTGATGCCTTTTTCCGCCAGCTGCAACAGTGCGTCCATTTCCTTGCGTGAAAACGCAGCGCCTTCAGCCGTTCCCTGCACCTCGACATAATGGCCGGCACCGGTCATCACCACATTCATGTCGGTGTCGCAATTCACATCCTCGACGTATTCCAGATCCAGCAAAGGTGTGCCCTGCACAATGCCCACCGAAATGGCAGCCACGTGGCCGATGATCGGCGTTTCCTTGAGCTTGCCCTCGGCCAGCAGCCTGTTCACCGCGTCCTGAGCGGCAACAAAAGCTCCCGTGATGCTGGCTGTGCGTGTTCCGCCGTCAGCCTGAATGACGTCACAGTCAAGATGGATGGTGCGTTCTCCCAATTTCTTCAGGTCGAACACTGCCCGCATCGAACGGCCGATCAGGCGCTGGATTTCCTGTGTACGCCCGCTCTGCTTGCCGCGCGCGGCTTCACGGTCGCTGCGGGTATGGGTGGCGCGCGGCAGCATGCCGTATTCGGCCGTGACCCATCCTTCGCCGCTGCCTTTTTTGTGGCCAGGTACTTTCTCTTCGACCGATGCCGTGCAGAGCACCCTGGTTGCCCCAAACTCGATCAGGACCGAACCTTCGGCATAGGCAGTGTAGGCACGGGTAATACGTACCGGGCGCAATTGATCGGCCGCACGCGCACTGCTTCGTGAAAATGAACTCATGGTCAAGGCTTTCTGGCGGGACATGCCCGAGGAACGTGAAGGAAATAACAGAAGTCAGGGGCAAGGCAGCACCTGCAGCCGAACCAAGCCGGGCCTGGACCTCAGGCTTTTTTGGCTGCCGAACGGCGAATGGCTTCGTTGATTTCGGCAATGGAGCGTTCAATCGCTGCATCGTCGAGGTCTTCGACACTGGAGTCGAGCACGCCCGCCTGGATGGTCGATGCAAAAACACCGTCCATGATGCTGTCGGTCGAGATACCGCGCGTCGACTCGAAAGCGTCGGGCGTTTCCCACTCCATGGCCAGCACGGTGACGTTGTCGCTGTGCTCGCCCCCATTGCGCAGCGCGTGCTCGACCATTTCGGGCACGGCGTCAGACACGTTGTTGGCAGCCATGTGGCGCACAATTTCGGCGTCTGTCAGGCTTCCCCACAAGCCGTCGGAGCAAAGCATCAGTTTGTCGCCCTGCTGCAGCACCACGGGACCGGTGATATCAAATACCGGCTTGGAAGGGGAGCCCAGGCAGGTAAACAAAATGTTGCGGTTCAGGCGCTCCAGCTTGATGATCCCGGCGTTTTGCTGCTCCAGATAGGAATGATCACGCGTGCGCGTCAGCAGTTCGCCGTCGCGCACCACATAGAGACGCGAGTCGCCGCAGTGAACCCAGGTCGCACCGGTACCCTGCAATATGGCTGCCACCAGCGTCGTGCGCGGTGTGTCGAGCATGCCCTTTTCGCTGGCATAACGAATGATTTGATGATGCGCTGCCATCAGGGCAGACGACAAGAATTCAGTGGTGTCCCTGACCAGTGGCCGGGCTTCCTTCTGGTAGAGCGCGGAAATGGTCTGCAACGCCAGCTGTGCCGCGACCTCGCCTTCAGGATGGCCGCCCATGCCGTCAGCCAGCACAAACAGGCCCGACTCGCGGGTATAGCAATACCCCATGCGGTCTTCGTTTTTCTCGCGGCCACCTTTGCGGCTGACCTGAAAGACTGAGAATTTCATTTGAATTTCGTCGCAAAGCCGGTAGCCTTGCGCGCGGTTTTCTTGGTGTCTGACACCATGTTGTCAAACTGCAGTCGCATTTTTTCGCCGACCGTGAGTTTGGTATACCGCCGTTCACCCTCGCGGCTGAGTTCTTTCTGCAAGGCAAAGACCGACTGCGGCCGCGACAGTGGATCAAGCGACATGCACCACTCCACCACCTCGATCAGGTTGTCCGAATAAACGCCGCGCAGCCGCGACAAGGCCAGCGAAAGCCGGTCTTTTTCCAGGCGCTGCGGCGCGTCATTGGGCGGATAACCCTGCATGGTCGCGTAAATGCAGGCACCGATCGCGTAGATATCGGTCCATGGCCCCATCGACGAATCCCGGCGGTACATTTCTGGCGCGGCAAAACCCGGTGTGTACATGGGCCGGATGAAATTGCCCTCTTTGCTCAACACCTCGCGTGCCGCGCCAAAGTCGATCATCACCGCCTTGTTGTCGTCGGTAACGAAGATGTTGGCCGGCTTGATGTCCAGATGCAGCATCTTGTGCTGATGCACGATACGCAAACCGCGCAGGATCTCGTCAAACAGCGAGCGGATGGTCGACTCGCGAAATACCTTCTGCTTTTTGAGTTCGCGTGCGGTGATGATGAAATCCTGCAGGGTCCCGCCCTCCAGGTAGTTCATCACCATGTAGACGGTTTCGTTCTCGCGGAAGAAATTAAGCACGCTGACCACGGACGCATGAGAAATCTGCGCGAGCGAGCGGCCTTCCTCGAAAAAACTTTTCAGGCCCAGCCGGTACAGCGACAGTTTTTCAGGTTGCACCTGGGGCAACAACTCGCCCGGCGGCCGGCTGGCCAGTGAAGACGGAAGGTACTCCTTGATGGCGACCTGCTGGCCTTCGTTGTCGACAGCCAAGTAAACTACCCCAAACCCGCCGGCCGACAGCTTGCGCACGACGCGATAACCGCCAATGACAGTATCGGGTGGGAGTGGCGCTGGCTTGACCTTTGACATAATTTGGGATTAAGCAAGGTGACGGGATCACCAAGTCCTGTTTCTCTACGAAAAGCGTATTACTAAATGTCAGTTTACAGCATGACAGGCTATGCGGCCGTCCAATCCATCCCCGCGCGAAATACCCCGGAAGCGGACGCCGCTACGGATGCCAACGCGCGCCTGGGTGTGGAAATACGCTCGGTCAACAGCCGCTTTCTGGATCTGGCCTTCCGTCTGCCCGACGAGCTGCGCCAGGCCGAGCCCGCCCTGCGCGAATTGCTGACAGGCAAACTCAAGCGCGGCAAGATCGAAATGCGCGTTTCGCTGGAAAGCAATACCGGCAGCAGCCTGCGGGCGCCGGCAACGTCCACCCTGCAACGACTGGGCTCCATGGAAGACACGGTGCGGTCCTGGCTCCCTGGTGCAACAGCCCTTAGCGTTGCCGATATCCTGCGCATGGCCGCAGGTGAGGACAAAACGGCCCACGACTACAGCGACGAACTCCTGAAACTTGCCAAAAAAGCGCTCAAGGACCTGCTGGCTGCCCGGGAGCGTGAAGGCGCCCGCCTGGCGCAAATGCTGCTGGACCGCACCGCCCAGCTGCGGGCGCTGGCAGCCTCGGCCGAACCCATGGTGCCCAAGCTGGTAGAGCAGCAGAAAATCCGCTTTATGGAGCGTTGGAAGGAAGCCATGGCGCTGGGAGGCGGGAGCACCCTGCCCGAGGCAGCGCAGGATCGGGCATTGACAGAAGCCACTTCCTTCGCGATACGCATTGACGTGGCAGAGGAAATCACGCGGTTGTCCTCCCATCTGGACGAAATCGACAGGTTGCTGGCCGGGGGCGGCGAGGTAGGCAAGCGGCTGGATTTCCTGATCCAGGAACTGCACCGAGAAGCCAATACGCTGGGGTCCAAATCGGGGTCGCTGGAACTCACCCACGTTTCTGTGGACATGAAAGTGCTGATCGAGCAAATCCGCGAGCAGGTCCAGAACATCGAATAAACCCTGCCGGCCCACGAATCAACTCAACCTTCAAGAACCTGCCGCCATGGACTACCCCGGAAACCTGTTTGTTGTTGCTGCGCCCAGCGGGGCCGGAAAATCCAGCCTGGTCAAGGCCCTGATGGAACTCGATGCACGGGTGCAGCCGGCGGTGTCGCACACCACACGGCCTCCCCGTGGGCAGGAAAAGCACGGGCGCGAGTACTTTTTCATTTCGCCTGAAGAGTTTGACGGCATGGTGCTGCGGGATTCATTTCTTGAATGGGCCCATGTGCACGGCCAGCGCTACGGCACCTCCCGGCAAACCATCGAAGAGCGCGTGGCGCATGGTGCCGATGTCATCCTGGAGATCGATTTTCAGGGCGCCATCAATATCAAGCGCATTTTCAGCAATGCGGTGCTGATCTTCATCCTGCCGCCCAGTTGGGAAGAATTGCGTTCGCGGCTGGAGCGGCGCGGCGAGGACACGCCCGAGGTGATTGAACTGCGGCTGAAAAACGCCGCTGTCGAGATGGCTCAGGCCCATGAATTCGACTTCGTTATAATCAACGAGTTATTTGAACGAGCGGTTTTTGACCTGAAAACCATTGTTCATGCCCAGCGGCTCAAGTTTGCAGCCCAACGACGTGCACGCGCCGAGACCTTCAAAGCCCTGCATATTGCCTGATCTGCTGCCTCGTTCACCTATTCCCATTTAACCCGGAGATCATCATGGCCCGCATCACTGTTGAAGACTGCCTGGAAAAAATCCCCAACCGCTTCCAGCTCGTTCTGGCTGCTACCTACCGCGCCCGCATGCTCAGCCAGGGCCATGCGCCCAAAATCGAGAGCAAGAACAAGCCCGGCGTAACGGCCTTGCGTGAAATTGCCGAAGGCAAAATCGGCCTCGAAATGCTGAAAAAAGTTCCCTCCTGAGGCAACCTGCTCCCCTTCAAAAAGCACCGCATGCGGTGCTTTTTTATTTCCCAGAACCGGTGCAAAGCCCGCTTTTTGCATGTTTTATTGGCACCGCGATACATTTAAGGCATGAGCGCCCTGGATTTTCCCATCGCTAACGCCAAGTCAAGCCCGGCTGCCGCCAACGCCGCCGCGGCGAGCTTTGCGGCGCTCACCGCCAAACTGGACTACATGAGCGCCGAGGACGTCGACAATGTCCGGCGCGCCTACCGCTTTGCCGACGAAGCGCACCTGGGTCAGATCCGCAACGGCGGCCTGCCCTACATCACCCACCCAATCGCCGTGGCCCAGCAATGCGCCGAATGGAAGCTCGACGCACAAGCCCTCATGGCAGCACTGCTGCACGACGCGATCGAAGACTGCGGCGTCACCAAGCCAGAGCTGATCGAACGTTTTGGCGCACCCGTGGCCGAACTGGTGGACGGACTGACCAAGCTGGAAAAGCTGGAATTCAACACCCGCGAGGAAAACCAGGCGGAATCGTTTCGCAAAATGCTGCTGGCCATGGCGCGCGATGTGCGCGTCATCTTGATCAAGCTGGCCGACCGCAGCCACAACATGCGCACGCTCAGCGACGTGCCGCGCAGCAAATGGACACGCATTTCGCGCGAGACACTGGACATATACGCTCCCATCGCGCACCGTCTCGGCCTAAATGCGACGTATCGCGAACTGCAGGACCTGGCCTTCCAGCACCTGTATCCATGGCGCTATGCCACGCTGACCAAAGCCCTGGCCAGGGCACGCGGCCGCCGGCGCGACGTGATCAAGCGTGTCCAGACCGAAGTGGAGGCCGCCTTTACGAGCGCCGGCATCCAGGTGCATATCTATGGGCGCGAGAAAGCACTCTATTCGGTCTATCGAAAGATGGACGAAAAACACCTGTCCTTCGCCCAGGTGACTGACCTCTATGGTTTTCGCATCATTGTCGCGAACGTCACCGGGTGCTACACCGCGATGGGCGTGCTGCACCAGCTCTACAAGCCCCTGCCCGGGAAATTCAAGGATTACATCGCAATTCCCAAGGTCAATGGTTACCAGTCGCTGCACACGACGATGGTCGGGCCCTTTGGCACCAACATCGAGTTCCAGATGCGCACCGAGGCCATGCACATCGTGGCCGAATCCGGCGTTGCTGCACACTGGCTGTACAAAGCCACCGATCCGGAAAGCGACGCGTCACAGCGACTGGGCACGCAATGGCTGCAGTCCCTGCTGGACATCCAGCACGAAACCCGCGACGCTGCCGAGTTCTGGGACCACGTCAAGATCGACCTCTTTCCCGATGCCGTGTATGTGTTCACCCCCAAAAGCCAGATCATGGCCATGCCACGCGGGGCGACGATTGTTGATTTCGCCTACGCCATCCACAGCGACGTCGGGCATCGGGCCGTTGCAGCCAAGGTCAACGGTGAGCAGGTTCCACTGCGTTCCGAGCTGCGCAATGGTGACGTGATCGAAATCATCACCGCCTCGGTCTCCAGCCCCAACCCGGCCTGGCTGGGTTTTGTGCGCACCGGCAAGGCCAGGTCCAAGATACGCCATCACCTCAAGACCATGGCGCTCACTGAATCGCAGGAGCTCGGCGAGAAAATGCTGGCACAGGCGCTGCGTGCCGAAGGCATAGAGCGCCTGCCCGAGGACAACGACAAGAACCACGCAACCTGGGAAAAAATACTGCGCTTCTCCGGCAACCGCTCTCGCGCCGACCTGCTGACCGACATCGGCCTGGGCAAGCGCATTGCCAGCATGGTGGCCAAACGCATTGTCAGCCTGCTGGCCGAAACCGGTGAAAAACCGGACCAGCTGCTGATGAGCCGTGAACGCTATACGGCCCACGAATCGATCTCGCAGGGCGCACTGGTACTCGACGGCAGCGAAGGCGCCTCGGTCCAGTTTGCCACCTGCTGCCACCCCATTCCAGGTGACGGCATTGTCGGCTACCTGGGGCGCGGCGAAGGCCTTGTCGTGCATACGGAAGACTGCGCGGTTGCCAAAAAATTGCAGCAGCGCGACAGCGAACGGTTTATCGCGGTCGACTGGTCTGACGAGCCTACACGGGCGTTTGAGGCCGGTTTGCTGGTTACCGTGTCCAACGGCAAAGGGGTGCTGGCCAAGGTCGCCTCGGCCTTGGCGAGTGCAGAGGCCGATATCACCCATGTCGACATGGGGAAGGACCCCGCACAGGACGCCACCGACCTGCGTTTTGACGTGCTGGTGCGCGACCGTATCCACTTGGCGGCGGTCATGCGCAGTGTCAAGCGCACCACTCCGGTACTGCGGGTCCAGCGCGCCAAGCCAGGCGTCTAGGGCGGCAAACCCGGCGACCCGGCGCTGCCCGGCGCGGGGTAACTGACCTTCACAACCTCAATGTCTTTGAGCCCGCCGGGTGTCGCCAGTTTCACGTCATCGCCCACCCGGGCTTTAAGCAGCGCGCGGGCAATAGGCGAAATCCAGCTGACCTGGTTCTGTGCACTGTCTGCTTCGTCAATACCCAGGATGGTGACGGTCTGCTCCAGGCCGTTGTCGTCGGCGTAGGTGACCGTGGCGCCGAAAAAAACCTGGTCGTTGCCAAAGTGAACGGCGGGGTCCGAAATTTCGGCTATTTCAAGGCGTTTGGTCAAAAAGCGGATGCGCCGGTCAATTTCGCGCAGACGCTTCTTTCCATAGTGGTAGTCCCCGTTTTCCGAGCGGTCACCATTACTGGCCGCCCAGTGCACCACTTCGACCACCTTGGGACGCTCATTGTCGATCAGGTCCAGCAGCTCGGCCTTGAGCCGCGCATAGCCATGCGGTGTGATGTAGTTTTTGCCGCCCGCGGACAACGGCGGGAGCGACAGGTCTTCGTCGTCTTCCGCGTCGGTTTCTTTGGTGAAAGCTTTGCTCATGATGAGCCTGCAACAGTGAAAACGGGTTCCAAATCAGGACATCGTAACGAAAAAGCCCTGGAACCTTGCGGCTCCAGGGCTTGACGTTTGGTGCGGCTGGCAGGAATTGAACCCACGACCCCTTGGTTCGTAGCCAAGTACTCTATCCAACTGAGCTACAGCCGCTAAGCCTCGAATTATAGCCTATTTGGTGGGTGGTAGGGCGTCACAGACTTGAACTGTGGACCAAAGGATTATGAGTCCTCTGCTCTAACCAACTGAGCTAACGCCCCACGTCGCCAACAGGGATTGTAAGCCGCTACTTGCTGTGGCTCAGCGCGCTGCTGACCATCTTGGCGGTGATGTCGACGATCTGGATCATTTTTTCGTAAGGCATGCGCATGGGCCCGATCACGCCTAGCGTACCCACCACTTTGCCATCCACTTCATAGGGCGCGGTCACGATGGACAGCTCCTGGTAGGGCACCACCTGGCTTTCACCGCCGATGTAGATGCGCACGCCTTCAGCCCGGCTGGACACATCCAGCAGGCGCATCAGCTGGGCTTTCTGTTCGAACAGGTCGAACAGCTTGCGCAGGTTGCCCATGTCACTGGAAAAATCGCTGACGGCCAGCAGGTTTCGCTCGCCAGAGATTACCACCTCGTCGCGCGACTCGATCGCCTCCGAACTCACCTGCACCGCCGCCTGCATCAGGCTGGCTATCTCGCCGCGCAGGGCTTCGACTTCGTTTTGCAGGCGCTCGCGCACTTCTTCGATGGCCATGCCCGCGTAATGCGAGTTGAGAAAGTTGGCCGCTTCGATGAGCTGGGTCTGGGTGTAGTCGGTCTCGGTGAAGATGACCCGGTTCTGCACGTCACCATCGGGCGAAACGATGATGACCAGGATACGCTTTTCGGACAGGCGCAAAAACTCGATGTGGCGGAACACCGAAGTGCGGCGCGGAGCCATCACCACGCCGACAAACTGCGACAGGTTCGACAGGATGTTGGCGGCATTGCTGAACACCTTTTGCGGCTGGTCCGGTGCCAGGCGGGGCGCGCCCAGCGAGTTGAGCGCCGAATACTGCTCGCGCTGCATGGTCAGCATGGTGTCGACGAAAAGACGATAACCGCGGGCCGTCGGGATGCGGCCGGCCGAGGTATGCGGGCTGACGATCAGGCCCAGGTCTTCCAGGTCGCTCATGACGTTGCGTATGGTCGCCGGCGACAGGTCCAGCCCGGAAGCCTTGGACAAGGTGCGCGAGCCGACCGGTTGACCGTCGGCGATGTAGCGCTCCACAAGCGCTTTTAACAACAGTCGGGCACGTTCATCAAGCATGAAGCCATTCTACGAAGCTTGCCGCGGATGTTGTGATGTAATTTGACGATGAAGTCGCAATTTCGTCACGTCGCCCTGATCGGGAAGTACCACGCGCAGGGTTCACGCTCGGCGCTGGAAGAAATTGCCAACTTCCTGCACACGCAGGGTTGCGAGGTTGCGCTGGAAAAAGACACGGCCAGCAATACGGGCCTGACCCGGCATCCGGTACTCGATGTGGCCGGTGTCGGTGCGCACTGCGACCTGGCGCTGGTCGTCGGCGGCGACGGTACCATGCTGGGCATAGGCCGGCAACTGGCCCAGTTCGGCGTGCCGCTGGTCGGCATCAACCAGGGACGCCTGGGCTTCATCACCGACATTGCCTTCGAAGATTTCCAGACGACGCTGGAACCCATGCTGCGCGGCGAATACGAGGAAGACCGGCGCTGGATGATGCAGGCCGAGGTGGTGCGTGACGGCCGCTGTGTCTTTAGCGCCACCGCAATGAACGACGTGGTTGTCAACCGCGGCGCCACAGCCGGCATGGTGGAACTGCGGGTCGAGGTCGACGGGCGTTTTGTGGCCAACCAGCGCGCCGATGGCCTGATCATCGCAACGCCGACCGGCTCCACCGCCTATGCGCTTTCGGCAGGTGGCCCCCTGCTGCATCCTTCGATCTCCGGCTGGGTGATGGTGCCGATTGCGCCGCACACGCTGTCGAACCGGCCCATCGTGCTGCCGGATACCGGCGAGATCACCGTGGAAATTGTCGCCGGCCGCGATGCCAGCGCCAATTTCGACATGCAGTCGCTGGCCACCCTGCTGCACGGTGACCGCATCACGGTGCGGCGCTCGCAGTACCAGATGCGCTTTTTGCATCCCAAGGGCTGGAGCTATTTCGATACCCTGCGGAGAAAACTTCACTGGAATGAAGGTGTGGCATGAGCCTTAAAAGCATCGCTCTGCGCGACTTTGTCATCGTGCGCGAACTCGCGCTGGACCTGGAACGCGGGTTCACCGTGCTCACCGGCGAAACCGGTGCCGGCAAATCCATCCTGATCGACGCCCTGCAACTGGCATTAGGCGCGCGCGCCGATGCCGGCGTGGTGCGTGAAGGTGCGCAGCGCTGCGAGATCAGCGTCACTTTCGATGCCCCAGCCCAACTGGCGGGCTGGCTGGACCAGGCCGGCTTTGCGGCCGAAGATGACTTGCTGCTGCGCCGTACCATCGATGCGCAGGGAAAGAGCCGGGCCTGGATCAATGGCAGCCCGGCCACGGCCACACAGCTGCGCGAGATCGCCGACCTGCTGGTTGATATCCATGGCCAGCATGCCTGGCAAAGCCTGACCCGTCCCGATGCGGTGCGTGGCTTGCTGGATGCTTATGCCGGGCTCCCGGCGCAGGCCCTGGCACAACCCTGGCAGGCCTGGCGCAGCGCGCACAAGGCCCTGCTTGACGCGCGTGAGGCGCAGGACAGCCTGCAGCGCGAACGCGAGCGCCTGGCCTGGCAGATCGGCGAGCTGGACAAACTGGCCCCGGGCGAACACGAGTGGAACGAACTCAACACCCAGCACAGCCGGCTGTCCAATGTGCAGTCCCTGCGCGATGCCGTGCAGACCGCAGTCGATGCGCTGCAGGAGTCCGACGACAACGCCGCTGCCCTGCTGGGCCGCGCGCTCACCGCGCTACAAAATCAGGAGCACATTGAGCCCGAGTTCAAAGGGCTGGTCGAGGTTTTAAGCAGTGCCCTGGCGCAGATTGAAGATGCCGTGCATTCGCTGCACGGCTATGCGCGGCATGCCGAGCTGGAGCCGCAACGCCTCGCCGAGCTGGACGAGCGCCTTTCGCTCTGGGTCAGCCTGGCCAGGCGCTACAAGCGCACGCCGGCCGAACTGCCGGAACTGCTGGCCGCGTGGCGCAGCGAGCTGCAAAAACTCGATGCTGCGGCCGACCTCGTCGGCCTGGAAAAAGCCGAGCAACTGGCCAAGGCCGCCTATATGGACACAGCCCGTGCAGTCACCAAAGCCCGTACCAAAGCAGCCCCCTTGCTGGCCAAGGCCATCACCGAGGCGATGCAGGGCCTGGGCATGCAGGGCGGCAAATTTGAAGTGGCGCTGGGCAAGCTGGAGCAGCCCGCGCAGCACGGGCTCGAACAGGCGGAATTCCTGGTGGCGGGCCACAGCGGCAGCACACCGCGACCGGTCGGCAAGGTGGCTTCGGGTGGCGAACTGTCGCGTATCGCGCTGGCCATTGCGGTCACCACCAGCCAGCTCGGGCAGGCGCAGACCCTGATTTTTGACGAGGTGGACTCGGGCGTGGGCGGCGCGGTTGCGGAAACCGTGGGACGCCTGATGAAACAGCTCGGCAAGGACCGCCAGGTCATGGCCGTCACCCACCTGCCGCAGGTCGCCTCCTGTGCCGACCATCACCTGATGGTGGCCAAACGTCCGGACAAGGGCCAGACGGTCAGCACGGTCGAGCTGGTCCATAGCGAACAGCGTGTCGCCGAGGTGGCGCGCATGCTGGGCGGCGAAAAGCTCTCCGGCACCACGCTGGCCCACGCCAAGGAGATGCTGGGACAATGAAAGCCGCTATCCATCCCGCGCCCGACATGGACATGGTGCTGATCACCGGCATGTCCGGTTCCGGAAAATCCGTTGCGCTGCACGCGCTGGAGGATGCCGGTTATTACTGCGTGGACAACCTGCCTCCAGAGCTGCTCCTGCCCTTTGTCGCGCTGGAAAAGCAGCATGGCGCCAGCAAGGTGGCCATCGCGATGGACGTGCGCAGCGCTACCTCCCTGCCGCTGGTGCCGCTGCAACTCGCGCAGATGCAGGAGCAAGGCGTGGCCGTGCAATCCATCTTTCTCGATGCCAGCACCGACACACTGGTGCGGCGCTTTTCGGAAACCCGGCGCCTGCACCCCCTGTCGCGGCGCGACGACTCCGACCAGCAGCGTGCACTGGTCGACGCGATTGACGAAGAGCGCGAACTGCTAGGCGACATGCGCGAACATGCCCATGTCATCGATACCAGCATGATCCGCGCGTCGCAGCTGCAGGGCTATGTGAAAGCCCTGATTTCCTCGCCCGCCACCCAGCTAACGCTGGTGTTTGAATCCTTCGCCTTCAAGCGCGGCGTGCCGGTCGATGCCGATTACGTGTTTGACGTGCGCATGCTGCCCAATCCGCACTATGAACCGGAATTGCGCCACCTGACGGGCAAGGACGACGCCGTGGTGAACTATCTGCAGAGCCACGCAGAGGTGGGGGACATGTTCCACCACATCGAAGAGTTCCTGGCCCACTGGCTGCAGGCGCTGGCCCGCGACCACCGCAGCTATGTGACAGTGGCCATCGGCTGCACCGGCGGGCAGCACCGTTCGGTTTATCTCGTCGAGCGGCTGGCGCAGGTTTTCAGTCCGCACTGGGTCACACTCAAGCGCCACCGGGAACTCGACGCCGCCCTGTAGTCACAGGCAGGCAGCGAATTACTATTGTTTTAGGGGCTTAGGAAGCAAAGTTCGTTAAAGAGGGTTGCTGCGAAGCAAGGATAGCAGCGCTTTGTAGAGGCTGGAATGGCGGTGATTGAACCTGAACTCCGTTTCTTTCAGGTGCAGATAGAAG
>Ga0307513_10005570_pt1 | contig 16609 bp, 7 predicted proteins | sample 15_EM_MG_FD_202174 | JGI IMG/M metagenome (GOLD analysis project Ga0307513, IMG submission 202174) | Populus trichocarpa ectomycorrhiza microbial communities from riparian zone in the Pacific Northwest, United States - 15_EM | ecosystem: Host-associated > Plants > Roots > Unclassified | place... | reverse complement strand
GCAGCACCGGTCACCACGACGACGGCCCCCACGGCAGGCCCGGTGACGACCCTCCCGAACCAGCTCCCGCCCTTCGCGAGCCGGCCGCAGACCGGGACCCGACCGGGCTCCTACACGTTCGCGGTGCTGAGCGACCACCCCGTGACCCTCACCTACACGGACAGCAACGGCGATCAGGTCAGCCGCCCGTCCGTGCCGGCGCCCTGGTCGGAGAACATCGCCACGGCCGGATGGGGCCCCGACACGCACCCGATCCTGTCGGCCACGGGCGACACGACGATCACGTGCACGATCACCGACAACGACACGGGCGCGGTCGTGTCGACCACGACGGCCTCCGCGACCGTCACCTGCTCGGACCTGGGCTCCTGAGCCCGGCACCACGGACCGCACGACTCCCGTGACGGGGCGTTAACACCGCGCTCGCCCGCACCGAAGGTCCCCGCGCAGGACGAAGGCGGGAGCACAGATGACGGCGACGGTGAGCGAGCACATCGGGCACTACCGGCTCGAAGGTCTGCTCGGCCGGGGTGGAATGGGGGAGGTCCATCGCGCGTACGACACCCGTCGCCAACGGACCGTCGCCCTCAAGCTGCTCTCCCCCGCGCTGGCGCACGACGCGGGGTTCCGCGAGCGCTTCCGCCGCGAGGCCCACGCCGTGGCCCGGCTCAACAGCCCGCACGTCGTGCCGATCCACGACTTCGGCGAGATCGACGGGCGCCTGTTCCTGGACATGCGGCTGATCGAGGGGCGCAGCCTCGACCAGCTGATCGCCGACGGGCCGCTGGACGTGCCGCGCGCGGTCGCCGTCGTCGACCAGGTCGCCGCTGCCCTCGCCGACGCCCACGACCAGGGAGTGGTCCACCGGGACGTCAAACCGTCGAACGTGCTCGTCACCCCGGACGGATTCGCCTACCTCGTCGACTTCGGCATCGCCCGCGCGTCCGACGGCGACACCGGCCTCACCGCCACCGGCGCGACGGTCGGGACCCTCGCCTACATGGCGCCCGAACGATTCGCCGGCGGACCGCCCGACGCACGGTCGGACCTCTACTCGCTGGCCTGCGTACTGGTCGAGTGCCTCACCGGCTACCGGCCGTTCCCCGGCCAGAGCCTGCCGACCCTCATGCGGGCCCACCTCGACGCGCCACCACCCCGGCCCAGCATCCAGCGCCCCGGTGTGCCCGCGGCACTCGACGACGTCATCGCCCGGGCGATGAGCAAAGACCCGCACGACCGGCACCCGGATGCCCGGGCGTTCGCCGCCGACCTGCACCGGGCCGCGAAGGACCGGTCGGGCGGCACCCGCGCGGTGTCCCTGCAGGAGCGGCCGGCACGGCAACCGGTGCGCACGTCCGTGCTGCTGGCCGCGGCGGCGGGCATCGCGGTCGTGGCCGGTGCGGGCGGTGCGGTGCTCGGCGTCGGACTGCTCGCGCCTGCACCGGCCGCCACCGTCGGCGCGCCGCTGCCCACACCCGCCCCGACCGCAGCAACCACCGTTGCTCCGCTGCCGCCGATCGCGGCCTCTCCCCCGGCCTCGTCGTCGAGCGGGCGACCGAGCTCGTACACGTTCCGGGTCGAGAGCAACTACCCGATCACGTCGCTGATCTACACGGACAGCAAGGGCGACCAGGTCACCCGCCAGTCCGTACCCGCGCCGTGGTCGGAGGTCATCTCGACGGCCGACTGGGGAGCCGACGCTCGCCCCTCGATGACGGTGGGCAGCGCCTCGACCAAGGGCGACACCACCATCACCTGCACGATCACGGACAACGACTCAGGCAAGGTCGTCACAACAAAGACGGCGGCTAAGGCCTTCGCGATCGTCTCCTGCATGGACTTCGGCTTCTGATCCCGGCGTCAGGCGAACGCATTGCGGTTGGCCTCAACCCAGTCGCGGAACGAGCGGGGCGGCCGCCCGAGCGCGCGCTCGACGTCCGTCGTCACCGAGGTCTCGTCGATCAGCCCGCCCCGGTAGAACTGGAAGAACGCCTCGACGTAGGGCTGCGGCATGCTCGCCTCGTACTCGGCGCGGATCTCCGCGTCGGTCATCCGCTGCTCCCGCAGCGGCCGGCCGAGCACGTCGCCCAGCACGGCCAGGCGCTGGGCCGCCGTCAGCGCCTCCGGTCCGGTGACCCGGTAGGTGCCGGGCGCGCCGGCGAGCCCGTGCAGCACGACGGCGGCGATGTCGGCCGGGTCGATCACCGACAGAGCCACGTCCCCGAACGGCTCGCGCACGACGTCGCCGGCCGCGAGCTGGGTCTGCCAGCGCAACGCGTTGCTGGCGAAGGCATTGGGCCGCACGACAGTGGCCGGGCGCCCGCTCGCCGCCACCAGATCCTCCGATTCGAGGTGGTAGCGGGCGACGGCGTTGTCGCGGTCGCCGCTGGGCGCCGCCGACGACGACAGGAGCGCGACGGACGCGCCGGGGGGCAGCGCATCGAGGGTGCCGGCGAGCCCTGCGTACCCGGCGAGGGTGAACAGCGCGTCGGCACCCTCCAGCGCGGCCGCGAAGGTCGCGACGTCACCCATGTCACCGGCGACGGCCTCGACGCCATCCCGGGCCGCCCCACCCGACCGGGACACCGCCCGCACGGTGTGACCTGCGGCCACCGCTGCCGCCACCACCTCGGCCCCGACGTTGCCGGTGGCACCCAGCACGACGATCAGCATGTCCACGCTCCCCGATTCTGTGCACGATCTCTGCATGACCGAACCCGACCGCCGCAAGGTCCGCGAGTTCGCCCGGCACATCTTCGGCCTCTACACGGGTGCCTCGCTCGCCTATTTGATCGACATCGGGCACCGGACGGGCCTGTTCACCGCCGCCGCGACGGGCCCCGGCGACGTCGCGGACCTGGCCGGACGGGCAGGGCTGGATGAGCGCTACGTGCGCGAGTGGCTCGGCGCGATGGTCACCGGCGGGATCATGACCGTCGACGCCGGGATCTACGCGCTGCCACCCGAGCACGCAGCCGCCTTGACCGGCGACGGCTCGAAGAACATGGCGCCGATGGCCGCCATGGTCACGTTGCTCGGCCGCAACCTCGACGGCGTCGTGGACGCGTTCCGCCACGGCGGCGGGGTGCCCTACAGCGCGTTCCGGCCGGAGTTCGCCGCCGTGATGGACCAGCTCAACCGCCGCCCGCTCGACGAGCTGCTCGTCGACGCGTGGCTGCCGCTGGTGCCGGGGCTCACCGGGCGGCTGTCCGCCGGTGCCCGGGTGGCCGACGTCGGCTGCGGCACCGGGCACGCACTCACGCTGCTCGGTGCCGCGTTCCCGGCGTCGACGTTCGTCGGGTACGACCTGTCGTCCGAGGCGATCGCGCTGGCCACGCGCGAGGCCGCGGAGCTGGCGAACGTCCGGTTCGAGGTGGCCGACATCGCCGAGCTGGGTCCGGCCGAGCCCTTCGACGTCGTGTTCGCGATCGACGCGATCCACGACCAGGTCGATCCGGCCGCCGTCCTGTCCGCGGTGCATGACGCTCTGGTGCCGGGCGGGCACTTCGTGATGGTCGACATCGCGGCGCAGACCGAGGTGGCCGACAACGTCGGCAACCCGTTCGCGCCCTGGATCTACGCCATGAGCACCCTGCACTGCATGACGGTGTCGCTCGCCGAGGGCGGCACCGGTCTCGGTGCCGCGTGGGGCGAGCAGACCGCGCGGCGCATGCTCGCCGACGCCGGGTTCGGCGAGGTCGCCGTCCATCCCGCGCCGGGCCAGGCGCTCAACGCGATCTACGCGACGACCCGGTCCTGATCCGCGAGCGCCCGACGCTTCTCCACCCACAGCTCGAAGATCAGCCCCGTGAACGGCGGGATGGAAGCGAAGAACCCGACGATCGCCCGCGGCACCGGCCACCGATCGGCGACCGCGACCCAGATCATCGTCGCGATGTAGAACACGAACATCGCGCCGTGCACCCGGCCGAAGATGTAGACGCCGATGTCGTTGTGCACGACGACGTACTTGAAGAACATCCCGATCAACAGACCGACCCAGGAGATCGTCTCGGCGATCGCGGCATAACGGAACCAACGGGCAGCGGTCGACACATGATCGATGCTACGGGTGGCGATCGTGGGCGCCGCGGCGTACCACGGGGGCATGCGGTGGCGACCCGGTCGACGCGGCGACGAGGTCGCCGTGATCACCGATGCCCCGGAGTCGCCGGCCGACGAGCAACGCCGCAGGCAGCGGCTCTACACGGCGATCATGGTGGTGCACATCGTCGGCTTCGCGCTCTCCGGCGTCCTGTACTACACGGCGTGGTGGCTGGGCCTGGTCGTGTTGATCGTCACCACGCCGCTGCCGTGGATCGCCGTCATCGTCGCCAATGACCGCAGCCGCCGCCCGACCCGATCGCACCTCACACCACCGGCGTCAAGCCATGCCGCCGCTCCCCCAGCACCCGTTCGCAGTTTTCCGACTCCGCCGCGGCCGAGAAGCCCCGACGGGCGGCCACAGCCGCCGTAGTGTCGGCGAGGACGAGATCGTGGTTGATCCGCGTGGCCGCGGTCATCCCTCCGGCCGCCGACTGTACGACGGACGCTGCGAGATCGGTGACGTTGCCGGCCACCCACACACCCGGGACGGCCGTGGCGCCTGCCGGGTCGGCCGGCACGTACTCGCCCATGGGGTGCTCGGCGACCTCGATCCCGAGCCCGGCCAGCAGGTCGCCCCGCGCGGCGAACCGGGGACGGACCGCCAGCGCGTCCACCGCCACCTCGGTGCCGGACGCGAGTCGCACCGCAGCGAGCCGATCACCGTCGATCAACAGCTCGGCCACCTCCCCGTCGACGACCTGGATGTCGCGGGCCGCGAGCTGCTCCCATTGCTCGGGGGTCGGCTCGGGCCCGGTGTGCAGGAACAGCAGGAGGTGATCGGTCCACTGCCGGAACAGCAGCGCCTGCTCGACCGGGCCGAGCACGCCGATCCGCTGGTCGCGCACCTCCCAGCCGTGGCAGTACGGGCAGTGCAGCACATCGCGGCCCCACCGTTCGCGCAGGCCGGGCACGTCGGGCAGCTCGTCGACCAGTCCGGTCGTGACGAGCAGGCGGCGCGCGGCGATCTCGCGTCCGCCCGCTGTGGTGACCACGAAGCCGTCCCCGCGACGGCGGGCGCCGACCACCGGGTCCTGCTCGACGCAGCCGCCGTAGCCCCAGATCTCGCGACGCCCCTCGGCGAGCAGTCGCAACGGCGGGATCCCGTCGCGGGAGAGCAGCCCGTGCGCTGCCGCGGCCGGCGCGTTGCGCGGCTCCCCCGCGTCGAGCACCAGCACGGACCGGCGCGCCCTGGCCAGGGTCAGCGCGCCCGACAGACCGGCGACGCCGCCGCCGATCACCACCACGTCCACCGTCTCGTCGCTCATGTTCCTACCCTGCGCCGCCGTGCCACGACACGACAAACCTTGTTGCCGTTATGGCAAACACGCGGTCGCGCAGGACGGGTCGCCGGATTACCGTGGCCCGATGGCCGAACTCCTCACGGACAGCACGTGGACGATCCAGGGGCGGACGGTCACCCTGCCCGTGACGATGACCCACGCGGAGGCCAGTCTCGCGGTCTTCTCCGCCACGGCCGACGCCGCCGCCCATCACCTGCGCGGGACCGAGCTCGAGCCGTGGACCGTCGGCGGGCGCGCGTTCTCCGTGCTGATGCTCGTGCACTACGACGAGTGGGAGCTCGGCGTCTACGACGAGGTCGGGGTCGGCCTGCTGGTCGCCGGACCGGGCCTGAAGATGGGGTTGCACGTGCTCGACCTGCCGGTCACCGGCACGTTGACCTGCGAAGCGGGACAGGACTTCTGGGGCCTGCCGAAGTGGATCATGCAGGCGGACCTGCAGTTCGCCGGCCGCACCGCCACCGTCAGCGTGCACGACGGCGCCGAGTTCGTCATGCAGGCCCGGCTCGTCGCGGGCCGGATCCCGGTGCCGCCGGGCACCGGCATGTCCACGCCGGTGTGGAGCAGGTTGAGCTACGGCGCCCAGGCCGGGAAGCTCCTGCGCGGTGAGATGCCGCTTGCGGTCTCCGGGGCCACGTTCGGCCGCGGCCGCGCGTCGGTGGAGCTCGGTGTGCACCCGATGGCGCTGCGGATGGCCGACCTCGGGATGACGAACCGCCCGCTGTTCGTCATGCATGCCGGCCACGCGACGGGCTCACTCGGCGCGTTCGCGACCGTCGGCGGGCAGCACCCACGCCGGCTGTCCTGATCTCCGGCACTCGGCGTCGTCGCACGACGAGCCGTACACGGGCAGGACGATCGGCCACCATCGCCGCCCACCGCCCGGCGGAGCGGTCATCTCGACGACGGGGCCGCCCGGCCCGGACACCCGCAGCTGAGGGGTGGTCGGTCTGCGCTCGCGCAAGGTCCGTGCCACGACGACGGCCAGCAACGCGCCCGCCGCCGCCATCACGGTGACACCGGGCCAGCCGGCCGGCAGCGGCGTCGCCCCGGTCCACACGAGCGTCCCGACGATCGAGACCACCACCTGGACGGCGAACTTCGCGATGGTCACCGCGGTGATCGCCATGCCCTGCTCGGCGGCGTCGATCCGGGACCTGATCACCGCCTGGACGGGCAGCACGGCCCCGGTGCCACCGGCCTCGACCAGGTAGACGGCCACCGCGATGGTCATCATCGTGGCGAACGGGCCGAACGCGCTGCCCAGCGTCGCCACCAGCCCGCCGAGAGCCAGCAGGCCGGCGAGGGCGGTGACGAACCCGACCGGGTTCCGCTCGGTCAGCCCGGGCGTGCCGGCACCCGAACGCATCCGGTCGACCAGCACTGCGAGCAGCGCCACCCCACCCCCGGCGACCACGGAGAACCCGACGACGGTCGCGGTCGATGCGGACCCGCCCGCGGCGTCGAAGGCGGCTCGCCAGAACCCGCTGAACGCGGTCAGCGTGACCGCCACCGCGCCGTAGAGCAGCGCCACGGTGCGCACCACCGCGTGCCGGAACGTTCGCAAGGGCGCGATCAGGGTGGCGCGCAGCCGCACGTCCGCCGGGAGCACGCGATCGGCCTGTTCGGCCGGGACGGTCAGCCACTGCCCGATCGCGCCGAGCACGGCGGCCGCGGCGAGGACCAGCAGCCCGGGGCCGACCGACACCGCGACGAGCGGGGTGATCACCGCCAGCAGCACTGGGGCCACCAGCACCGACCCGAACAGCACCAGCGCGACCGCCAGGTCACCGGCACCCGTGCGGCTGCGCCACTCCTCGACCAGGAACGCGAGCCCCGCCCACCCGCTGGCGGCGACCCCGAGCACGAACGCCGCCACGAACGCGCCGAGGGTGCCGGCCGCGAACAACGGGTAGACGGCCGCGACCACCGCCAGCGACACCGTTGACAGCATCCGCCGCGACGAGACCGCCCATCGTGGACCGACCACCACCAGCCCGATCGCGTTGCCGATCATCAGCGCCGTGAACAGCGGTCCCGGGGCCAGACCCATCGCCTGCGACAGCAGCGCCATGGCGTAGCCCGCCGTGGCGAGCACCCCGAGCCCCCACGCCGCGGAGGCCAGGAATGCCGCGCTCGTCGACCGCGTCAGGCGTTCGCGCAGACCGCGTACCGCGCCCGCGAACCGGCCCGGGCCACGACCGGGAGCGGCGAGCGCGGACAGCAGGAGATCGTGCTCGCCTGCGGTGAGCCCGACCGATTTCCGGCGCCAGTCCCGCAGGCCCAGCCGCCAGGTGGGTGCGATCCGTGGCGTCCAGCCGGTGTCGACGAACAGGGCCGTGGCCGAGCCGATGTCGTCGATGCCGCGGGAGGAGAGCTTGCCGGTGATCGTGGTGGCGGTGGCCGCGTCCCCGCCGAGGGCGATCATCCGGGCGCGCAGCTCGTCGAGCGTGCCGATGCGCAGCGCGCCGATCACCCGGGCCAGCACGATCGGCGCCAGCAGCACCGGCACCGCCAGCAGCGCGAGGTGCAGGTTCGCGGTCGCGACCAGATCGGCGACGGGCGCACCCAGCGCCACCTGAGCCTTGATCGCCGTGGAATAGCCGCCGAGCACGGTCGCCGACAGCGCCGCCCCGAGCGCGATCGAGCCGGCCTTGGCGGTGTTGTTCAACGACGCGCCGGTCGCGCCCTCCTTCCACAGCGCCACGGGCATCCGCGCCCACGCGGTCAGCACGGCGCCGGCGGTGAGCACCGTCCCGAACGCCGGCAGCCCGGGCGCGATCGCCAGCCACGCGATCGGCAGCGCCAGCACCAGCGACAGCACCGCGACCCCGGTCAGGACCCGTGCCTCGCTGACCGGCCCGACTTCGACGTCGCGACCCAGCATGCGTGCGATCGCGCCGGGCGAGCCGATGAGCTTCTTGAGCGGCGCCCACAGCGGCCCGACGAACATCGTCGCCAGCCCGCGGACCGTCACCAGCGCGGTCACCGCGGCTCCGGTCGTGGCGAACACGGCCTGGGTCGGGTCGTTGATCAGGGCCAGCTGATCGACCATCGCGCCGCCGAGCGCCGCGGCGTAGAGCCCGGTCAGAGCGGTGAACAGCGGGATCGACGCCGCAAGCCGAAGCAGCCCGCGCTGGGTCCCCACCAGCTGCGCCAGCGCACCCTTGATCGACTCGCCGATCTTCGGCGGCGCCCGCGGGGACGCGCCGCGCCCCATGCCGCGCAGCACCCACCACGTCGCGGCGGTCAGCCCTGCCGCGATCCCGGCCAGCACCAGCGAGGTCGCCGCCACCCCGACGAGCGCGACGCCCTGGGTGATCAGGATCGGCAGGAGGAACTGCACCGCCTTGAACGCGAGCTCGTACTGCCCGTTGCGGGCGTCCTTCAGCTCGACGGCAGCGGGGTGGTACCGCTCCATCCGGCCCCGCGCCAGCCCGCCCGCGGTGCCCATCATCCCGACCATGATCACCGCGGGCAGGAACAGCGCGGCCATGCCCGTCGCCCCGATCACCACCAACGCCGCCGCCCCGAGCACCCCCAGCGCCACGGTCGGACGCATCGTCCTGATCAGCCGATCGCCGAGCGATGCCGCGGCCAGCCCCGCTCCTGCCGTGATCGACGTGCCGATCGCGCCCTGCGCGGTCACCCACTGCACCGACTGCCCCATGTGCACGGCGAACGCGTCGGACGCGTACGCGGGCGCACCCGCGGCCTGCCCGGCGAAGGCCCCCATCGCCCCGGCCGTCGGCGCCCGGAACCGTGCCCGCCAGCCGTACATCACCAGGGTCCGCGTCGACGTCACCTGCTTGCGGGAGTACCGGGCCGCGGCGGCCGCGGCCGTCGCCGGCACGGCTGCGGCGCGCTCCCGCTCCTGCGCGGCCACCAGCCGTTCCTCGACGGCGGCCAGCTGCGCGGCCAGGGCGGCGACCGCCCGTGCCGGCCGCTCACCGCGCAGCTCCGCCGGCACCCGCCGCAACGCCCGGACGTACCGGGCCGCTGCCCACGCCCAGCGCATCGCGGCGACGCCCACCCGCACCCGGCCGCGCAGGCCACCGATCCGGTCGGCAGCCAGCAGCCGCCGGGTCGCCGAGGTCCGGGCCCGACCCCGTGCCTCGATCCCGGCAGCCGCGTTCGTCGCGACGGCCAGCCGGCGCTGCAGGCGCTCCCACTGGCGAGCGATCCGGTCGATCTCCCGGCTCACCACGCGCAGCTCCGCGAAGTGGGCCAGCAACGCGCTCCGGCCGCCGCGCAGCCACAGCGGCACCCACGCCCAGGCCCGCGGGTGTGCCTCGGCCTGGGCCCAGACGGCGTCCTGCACCACGTCGAGCAGCACCGCCGCCAGCTGCTCGGCCGACAGGGCGTCGAGGTTCGCACCATCCAGCACGGCGGCCGGGGCGGCGGCCAACGCGGCCCGCACCTCCGCAGGCGCCTGATCCCAGAGGTCCGCGAACGTGCCGGCGAGATCGACCGCGACGCCGTCCGGGGTGTCGACCGTGCGCAGCAGGCCGGCTGCGACGAGGTCGCCGACGAGCCGACCGACGACCGTCCGGTCCGGCAGGCCGGCCAGCCAGGCCGACAGTGCCGCCCGGGTCGCGCCGTCGGTCCCGCCGTTCTCCAGGTCGTCCAACAGCGCGCGGCCGTCCGCCTGGATCAGGCGCAGCACCCAGGTCAGCACGGTGCTGGGTCCGGCAGCGCCGAGCGGGGCGGCGGGCCGGGCGGCCAGCACGGCCAGCGCGTCCATCCGCTCCGTCCACGCAACCAGCCGCTTCGCCCGCGCCGCACGGATCTTGGCCCACACCAGCGCGACCACTCCGACGATCGCAGCGGCTGCCGCCACGCCACCGAGCACCTGCGGCCGGCCCAGCGCCGCGGCCGCGGCGGTGGCCGCGTACGCGGGCGACGCGGTGACCAGCATCGTCGCCACGGCGGTGCCGGCGATCAGCGCGCCGCGCGCGACGCCCGTCCAAATCGCGGCCGGGGTGGCACGCGTGCCGCGCATCCTCCGGTCAGCCGCCGACGACCCACCAGCCAGCACCGGTGGCCCGCGCCGGTTGATCGGCAGCCACTCGCTCTTCGGGCTCACCGTCTGGTCCTGGGGCGCGTTGCGCGGGTTGACCAGCGCCGGCGGCGCCGGGACCGGCACCGCCGTGCCGTCGCCGCCGACCCGGACCCACCCGCCCTCCGTCTGCACCCGCGCCTTGGACGGCCCCACCGCCTCGACGTACACCGGTGCCGTCGCCGCGACGACGTGACGCCCGATCGCCTGCGACAGCTCCCGCACCGCCCCGCCCGCGTCGGCGCCCACCGCACACGCGCACAGCACCAGATCACCCGGGCCGGCCCCGATGCCGAGCTCGGTCAGCACCCACCCCAGCTGCGCTCCGCTCAGCCGGACCTCGACCCCGTCGATCACGTACCGGAACCCGTCCCGCGCCCCGTGCACCACCACGGTCACCTCGCCGGCGACGGTCCGCAGCCGCTGCCCCAGCCCCTGCAACCGGTCCCCGGGCGCGACCAGCACCACGCTGTGGCCGTTCGGATGCACCAGCGCCTCGGCGGCGATGCGCACCAGGTCCGCGTCGGTGGCATCGCGCACCGCCCCGTCCAAGGCGTGCACCCGACGCTCGACCGCCGCGAGGGCCTCGGTGGTGACCTCGGCAGAGGTCAACCCGATGTGCAGATCCGCCGCCTCATCCGCCGGGGTGAGCAGCTTCAGCGCGACACCCACGTGGCCGCGGCCCGGGTACGCGCGGTGGAACTGGTCCAGCCGCAGCTCCTCGGCCCGGCCGTCCACCTCGAACGTCACCACCGCCCGCACGATCTCCGCCAAGGCCTCACCATCCAGCTCCGGCATCCGTTCGTGCACGGCCCGCCGCACACCCTCGGGATCAGCAACCGTCAGGTACAGGGTGTCGAGCAGCCGTTGCTCCTTCTCGTCACGCTCCTGCTTCTCCTGCGGCGACAACGCGGCACGGTTCTTGACGCTGACCACCATCCGCGCACCGGACGGGCCGATGATCAGGTAGTCGATCTCGGCGATGTCGCCGAGCCGGGAGCCGTCGGCCCGCACGGGCAGCACCCGCACGTTCTTGAGCAAGACGTCGTCCGGGCCGATCTCCGTCGCCCTGATCACGTCCAGGGCCAGCTCCTCCACCGCCGCACCGCGCACGTTGCGCAGCCACCCCGCGCTGCGCAGGTAGGCAGCCGGATCCGCGTGGTAGAGGGCCCGCTCGGCCGTGGCCTCCAGAGCCCGACCGACCCGGGCCACGAGCCCGTCGAAGACCTGCCGATCCGCCGCCGACCCACCACCGGCCAGCACCGGCGGCGCCCGCGGCTCGATCGGCAACCGGAAACCGGGCGCACCGACCCGCTGCGCGCCGAGCACGGTCGCCGGTGCGATCAGCGCAGCCGGCGCCGGCACTGCCCGGACCGGCTGGTCACCGTCGACACGCACCCAGCCCCCGTCGCTCTCGATGCGGGAGCCGAGCGTCGGGTCGTGGTGGACGGTGAGCGGTGCGGTCGCCGCGGTGACGGGCAGGCCGATCGCGCGGGAGAGCTCCCGCACCGGCCCGTCCGGGTCGGCCCCGACGGTGCACGTGCAGAGCACCAGCTCGGTGATCGTGGCCGCCGGCACCCCGAGGCCCTCGAGCACGAAGGCCAGCTGCTCGCCCGTCAGCCGGACCTCGACACCGTCGATCAGGTACCAGAACCCGTCCTGGTCACCGTGGATGACGACGGTCGCCTGGCCGGGGGCGGTGCGCAGGTCCAGGCCGTAGGCGCGCAGCAGCTCACCGGGCGCGACCAGCACGATCCCGTGTCCGGCCGGGTTGACCAGCGCCTCGCCCGCGATCCGCGCCAGGTCGGCGTCGGTGGCGTCGCGCTGCTCGCGGGCCGGCGGCGGGGCGCGCAGCTTCGCGGCGCGCCAGGCGTCGATCCGCGAGGCCACCAGGAGGACGCCCGTCGCGATGGCGCCGACGGCGAGCACGACCGGCCAGCCGACCGCCGGCAGTACGCCGCCGAGGCCGAAGGTGAGCAGGCTGGATGCCAGCACGAGGTTGGCGATCACGCCCTTGCGGGGCGCGATGCGCCCGAGCCGCAGCTCGGCGGCGACGCCCAGCCAGGACAGGTACGCCGAGGACACGGTCAGGGCGACCCCGGCGAGGGCGAGCGGGCTGTGCCAGACGAAGGCGACCTGGATGGAGAACAGGAAGTTCGCGATGGTGATCACGGGCATCGCCCACGCCTGCGCGATCGCGCGGATCCGCGGGGTCAGGTTCGGGTCGTAGCCCACCCAGCCGGCGATCATCGCCGGCAGCGCCTGCACCAGGAACAGCGCGTCCGCCAGCGCGAACACCCCGTTGACCCCGACGCCGAGCAGGTCACCGGTGGCCAGCGCCGCAACGGTGCCCCCGATGTGCAGCGCGAGGTTGACCACGAACGTGCCGGCCAGCGCGGTGTTGACCAGGCGGCCCAGCAGGCCGGCGTGCGGGGACAGCCCGTACATGGACTGCGCCTGGACGCCGAAGATGCTGCCGGCCTTGTCCAGGAAGATCGAGAACTCCTTCAGCGAGGTCTCGAACCGCGACTGCGCCGTCTCGCCCGCGCCCAGCGGGACCTCGATCAACGCGTGCGCGTCGATCAGGACCTGGCGGGCCAGGCGTTCGAACTGGTTCAACCGCCACGCCGGGACCCCGTCCAGCGCGGCGTACTTGCTGATCACACCGATCAGGTTGCGGATGGTGTCGTGGTCGAACTGGCCGCGCTCCAGGATCGACTCGGTCATCACGCGCAGCTCCTGCGCGTAGACCGTGCGGTAGACGTTGAGCGCGCCGCGCACCGCGTACGCCCAGCTCGCCGCGATCGGCGCGAGCGGCAGCAGCCAGATCGAGCCGGCCACCATCCCGGCCACGACGACGGCGGTCGTCACCGCGGTCAGGACGGTGAACTTGCGGCGCAGCTTCGCGATCGCGGCGTTGTCGGCGCGCTGCGCCAGCTCGGTGCCCTGCACCTGCCCGGTCACCTGGCCGGCCACGTCCGCGTCCCCGGTGGCCAGCAACGACTGGTGCCCGGCGATCAACGCCTCCAGCGTCAGCGGCTTCCCGTCGGCGTCACGCAGGCCGAGTCCGTCGGCGTCGGTGGCCAGAGCCAGGCCTGCACGTGCCGCCAGCTCGACGGCCTTGCGGTCGGCCTTCGCGGCCTTGAGCGCCTTCTTGGTGAACTGCGCCGCCTTGATCGACGCCATGATCAGCTTGGGCGAGATCAACCGGCCCGCGGTGACCCGGTGGTTGACCGCCTTGGTCCACATCACCAAATTGCGCGCCTGGTCGGAGCCCTTCCGGGCCGGGTCGAACACCGTGCGCGGGTCGACGAGGTCGATCGTGGCCACCTGCGCGGGGTCCGGCGCGCCGACCTGCAGCTCGTAGCGGACCATCCAGTCGCGGACCACGGCCTGCCGGTCCGCGTCCAGGGTCTGCAGGAACTCGTCCCACAGCCCCGACTTCCACTGCACGTACGCCCAGCGCTGCACGTCGGCCCGCGCTTCGCCGATCAGCCGCTCCAGGTTGTCGTGCCGCACGTTGTGGAACGCGTCCAGGCCCAGTTCGGCGCGGATCCGCTGGAAGATCGGCTCCATGTCGTGCGCGTGGCGGTAGTACTGCGGGTTCGACTCCGGCTTCACCGCGTCCGAACCGAAGATGATCCGCGTCGGGTGCGCGCGCACCAGGTCCATGAACGCGTCGGTGATCTCCGGCGTGGCCTGCAGGTGGCGCGCCACCTCGTTCCACGAGATGTCGAACGACACGTGCGCGTACGCGGGATCGTCGAGGATCTTCCCGATCAGCTTCAGGTGCTCCACCGACAAGGTCGTCCACTTGCCCACACCCAGGTGCGCCAGGATCACCTTCGAGTTCGGGTACTTCTTGAGCAGCGCCAGCAGCGGCATCCCGAACCGCTCGTCCGGGGTCTCCTCGCCGAACCGGCCGTCGGCCAGGATCCGCGCCAGCCCCCAGTCGTTGTGCAGCACCACCAGGTAGCCGATCTTGGACGATGCCTTCAGCAACTCCGCCACGTGCGGGTTGTGCACCGGCAGCGCGTCCAGCTCGGCGTGGGACAGCAGCTGCTCGGCCTCCCGCGCGTGCCCGTTGGCGACGAGCAACGCCCGGATCGCGTCGATCTCGCCCAGCAGCGTCTCGACCATCCGGGCCGGAGCGGTGCCGGACAGATCGCGCAGCGCGACCGGCAGGTCCGCCGCCGTCACGCCGCTGTTCCGGTCCGCGACCAGAGCCCGCAGGATCCCCGCCGCCGTGACCAGCCGGCGCACCTGGCGCTCCCACTCCGGGTTGAGGATGTGGATCGCCTCGTCACCGAGCAGGTCGCGCACCGCCTCCTTGGCGATCGTGGTCTCGCCGACCATGACCGCGAGGTCGGGGTTGAGCATCGCGATCGTCTGCAGGTAGCCCTCGGCGCCGGGGATGTCCAGGCGCGCACCGGTCACGCCCATCACCGCGCGCCACCTGAGGTCCTCCGGCAGCCTGCGCACCGCGTCCACCAGGCGGACGTCGGGGAACGTGCCCCACATCTGGAGCATCGGCACGTGGTAGACCAGGCCGAGCGTCAGCGCGTTGGCGACCGCGTAGTAGAACATCCCGCCCGTGGTCGAGACGCCCTTACCGCGCTGCGGGATCGGGTGGAACGTGATCACGCCCTGGTGGTTGTCGTCGGCCAGGCGCTGCAGGAACCGGGCGATGCTCGTGGCCCGCGGGTCGTCGTAGCCGATGTGGTGGAAGTGCCCGTCGGACAGGTCGAACACCGGCATCCGCGACAGCCCCAGCAGCTCCACGATCCGCCGGTCCACCATCTCCAGGGATTCGACGCCGCCGGACCGCAGCTGCTCCTGCAACCACTCCGTCGACACCACCCGGCCGTCGGGCAGCACCGTCGTCCCCGGGTTCCCGGACTTGCCCTGCACGCGCATCCAGGCCGTGAAGATCGGGTCCCAGAACTTGTTGCGCATGCCGGGATCGGGGGTGGCGAAGCCGGTCATCGCCGACACGGTCGGCCAGCCCAACCCCGTCAACCGCATGATCGCGATGACCGGCAGCCCGGCCTGGGCAGCAGTCTTGACGGCCGGCGCGACGGCACTCATCCACAGCTGCCGCGCCGACGCAGCCGCAGCTGCTGCGGTCCGCGCCTCGTCGGCCGCGGTCTGCAGCGCGCCGACGACCGCCCGGTGCGCGTCCCGGCGGGTCCGCCAGTCGGCCTGCTGGTCGAGCGGCGCGAGCTGGAGCCCGCTCCGTCCGGTGATCTCCAGCAGCCCGCCGGCCTGCTCCACGGCAGCCTCGGTCGCGGCGCGGTAGCGGTCCTGCGCGGCGAGCGCCTCGCCGTCGAACTGCTGCCACGCGGTCCACTGATCCTGCTTCGCCCGCAGCTCGGCCCGCAGCGCGGCCCGGGCCCCGGTGAGCAGGCGATGGGCCCACGGCGGGCCGCGGATGCGCTGCGCCAGCCACTCCCGCAGACCCGGTGCAGGTGCCGGAGGCGCGACGGCGGCGGCGGGGCGCAGGTCGGGCGCACCCGGCGGGAACTCGGCCAGCGCAGCTCCGTAGCCGCCGCCGGCCGACCCACCGGCCGACCCCCCGGTCAATGCCGCCACCGGGATCCCGATCGCGCGGCCGACCGCGCGGCCGTCCTGGCCGGCGTCCAGCGCCGCCTGCGCCGCGCCCTCGAGCTCGCCGCGGAAGGTCTCCGTCGCGGTGAGCCACTGGCCGACGATGCGGTCCCGATGCTCCTCGGCCCGGGCCAGCGTGACGCGCTCCTTGTGCAGCGCCACCACCACCAGCGCCAGATCGCTCGCGAACCCGCGGTGCTTGCCCGGCACGCCGCCGACGGACGGCGGCACGTCGGCCGGGATGTCCGGGTCGGCCGCGAACGCAGCGGCGAGCGCGAGCGGGATGCCGAGTGCCTTCGCGATCTTGCGCAGCTCCGCCTTGTCGCCTGGCCTGCGGCCCTGCGGATGCATCAGCCAGCGGACCCCGTACCGGATCGTCTTCTCGATCGCGGCGCGCGTCTCGTCGACCACCTTGTCCGCGGTGGTGATGTCGTCGCGCGCGTCCTCGACGTCCTTGACGGCAGCGGCGACGCGGTCGCGCAGGATCGCCAGTTCACGGGTCGTGACGACCGGCTCCTTGCGCGACGCCGTCGCGATC
>Ga0307513_10005569_pt1 | contig 16609 bp, 7 predicted proteins | sample 15_EM_MG_FD_202174 | JGI IMG/M metagenome (GOLD analysis project Ga0307513, IMG submission 202174) | Populus trichocarpa ectomycorrhiza microbial communities from riparian zone in the Pacific Northwest, United States - 15_EM | ecosystem: Host-associated > Plants > Roots > Unclassified | place... | reverse complement strand
ACATTTTTAGAGGACATGCTTGTATACAGCTTCCATCTGTGTAAAACTTTCCTGCAGGATGAGCATATAAAGGACTCTGGTGTTTGTAAAGTCAGGTTCCATTGATGACCTTAACATTCTGTTTCTTTTAGGTTTAGCTCTTTGGGTCTATATGCCAATATAAAACTTCATAACATTTCCTTTACCTTGGGTTACAAAGAGTGAAAAGAATTGAGGCAGTTCTTTGTTTTTCTGCTTGCCAGGCCTGTGATATCCCACAGGCTATATTACCAGGTCCATTTAACCAAAGTAAGGAGGCTGCTTTTGAGGACAAGGCTGGTGACCATTCAATGGCTGTCTTTTGTGAGCCCTTTAATGAAATAAGTGAGACCATTGCTCCAGAACCAATGATCACAGATCAATCAAGAGAATATCTGCCAGCTGCCATTGAAAGTCAGATGTTGTCTACTCCATCCCATCTACGCCCATCTTTCAATAGGCACTTCTCACAGAAGACTTTTTCTGAAGAGGAGAAGGTGCAACTGTTAGCATCTCCTGTTCCTTCATCAGTTTCACCATCTGGCGATCTGCATAATGAGCATCTCAATGAAGCAAGAACTGCAGAATTTCCTGAGTTTTGTTCTAAATTTAATTTTAGGACTAACCTGGACATCGAAAGCGAACGAGCAAGACAATTGTGCATCCCATATTCCAAATTTACTTCTTTCAATCCTCTGCCTAGCCAACCAATCAATCCTGAAGTCTCTGCTGATGTGTATACTTCTACCAGCCCCAAGTGTAAACCTGACTCATCTGTTGATAAATTACTGTTAGAAACGCCTGCACAGTCAACTCCAAGGAGAGCAATGCATAGCTCTGATGACCAGCACATGGACACTACTGGCCAAAAGCAGACATTATCTTGTAAGCCTGCAAAAAGGGTGTTAGATTTCTCATACATGGAAGCCGATAAAGGTGCATCAGAATACTATGAATTCTTACATGATAGTAGCACTCAACCTCTTGCTGGCTCTTCTTCACTACTTGAAAAGGTGTGCCATTTCCTGTTCAACCTATTCATATTTGAAGCATCATTTTGGAAGTCAATAAATTTAATGGGTATGAACCTCTAAATGAAAATCTTTTTTACTGATTTCCTGTGGTGCCATCATTAGCAAGACATTCCTTCTCTTGTTATTTTTTAATGAATAAATTATATGTATCTGAAAATAGTTCATCCAGCAGCTATTCAAAACCCTCGATAAGATGATAGTTGTTCAGTCATTCTTATGAGGTAGAAAAATAAAGGATGACATCCACATTTTGCGTTTTGGTCTTTTATTTGGTATGCTTGGGAATATTGTTTAGGATTAACTTTTGCATGGCAGCATGTATGTCAGACCTGCAGACATGCATGTTGAATTTTGCCTTTTTCATTCGTTACTTGCTGGCATGCTTTGATTGCATTTTGTCCTTGGAGCAATTCTATTGACTCAAAACTCTTTATACTTATTCACTTTGCAGGTGGAGGGAAGCCTTGCTCACTCATCTGTAGATCAGAAAACCTGTCAATCTGATACAGTGCACCAGCAGATGTCTATTCAGTTGCCTGACCTAGTTTCTCTGGTTCATCACATATTCCAGTCAGTTAACTTCTCCCCAATTACAAAGGAGGAACTTGTGCACAAGATAATTCTAGATAGTTTAGATATTGTTGACAGAAGTAGGTCACGATGGGTCTCCCTTTATAGCAGCACCCTTCATATTTTTCTCATTGAATCATTGGTTAGTGAACTCACTCAGTCTACTTTTACAGGGGAGGTTGAAGAACAGATTGGGATTCTTGAAAAGCGAGTTCCAGATTGGATTTGCAGGTTACCAACACCTAGTGGTGATGTCTTGTACAAGTGGGTGTATCGCACATCTCTTTGATCTGTTATGCAACTATCTATCCATGAGGAGAACTGTAAAGAAAATATTGTGTGGGGCACCTAGACATTAGAAGATGGATATGCATGTTTCTCTGTATACGTGAATATTTTGCAAAATGCTTATAACATGTCACAACTAAACATGTTAATCTGTCATTTTTAGGTAATAAAGTAACACCATAATTTCTTTCTAACAATATTGTTAGTTTCATTGGGGGGGGGGCATCACATGTAGGTGAGAAAACATGCTAAAAATGTTAAAAAAAAAAAAAAAATCTAAAACAGCAAGAGCTTTTGTGTGAAGGAGAAAGCTTCTGAAACTTATTTTCTTCAGCAACATCAAATCCTATCAAGCTGTTTTATTTTGCTGTAACCCTTCGATGAAAGTAAACTTTGATGATGTGGATCAATATTTGTTATGTACATTGCTTATGAGATTGTTTTTTCTATTTTTGTTAAAGTAAAGTTTATTTTGTATTTATGAGTTGGCCCTATTGTCATTCCCTCATGCCTTTCTGGCCTCGTGCAGGATCAAGAAAATGTCAGACTTGGACACAGTTCAGGCGATGGTCATAGCATAGGTCAATATCTAAAGGTATCTTGATTTAGTACAAGTTGTTCTGGCACTTGAAGGGAAATGTAATTTGATGCATGGACTCGGACCCTGAGTTCTCGCTAATCCCATCCTCCCCCAATAATTTGCTTTCTTGCTTAATTATATAGACACAGTAGATTTTTAGTCGCATAAGGATGGTGCAGAGCGAAACTTGTATTTGACTCGACTGATCGTTGAATGTTATGTTAGTAGGGTGATCTCTGCTTCCATTTTTATCCACAGGCTATTCATTTCTACCTCGTTCTTTTATGTATAATTACGTTGAATGCAACTGCAACCTTGTTTAATTCGATGCACACTATGAATCTTGGAGACCAAACTGCTCCTCTTATTTAATTTTCATTCCTTCTGACGCCTTGGTTTTTCATTTGGAAACTGTTTGTGCTGGTTCTTCAGACGCAATATTTGTATTTTCTTGGTTCTAATAGAAAAGCTCAGAGATTTGAGAATATATATATATATATATATATATTTTTTTTTTTTTTTTGAATTCAACGGTATATTGTCTGCAAACAATTACTTGATGTGAATGGAAAAACATAAATTTATTTGATCATGAGTAAAAGTTGGTAAATTTGTTCAGGGAAATGATGTTTTTACCATCCCTTCAAGTTTTTTTTAGTTTTAATTTGGAAGCTCCACAATTATAAACTAATAATTAAGGAAATTCTGGATGTCTTTTTGATCCTTTTTTGCGTTTAGTTTAGTTATTAAGAAACTTGTTATTGTTTTTGCATTTCAAAAGCGTTTTTGAAAAAAATTAAAATTTTTTTATTTTTTTCTTTGCTTCAAATTAATATTTTTTTTTGTGTTTTTAAATTATTTTGATGTGTTGATGTCAAAAATAATTTTAAAAAAATAAAATAAAACTATTATTTTGATATATTTCTGAGTGAAAATTATTTTGAAAAACAACTGCAACTACACTTCCAAACACACAATTAGTTGATTAGTTATGTAACCTGTGCCTTGTTGTGGGTTAACTACTTATATTTTTTTATTAAAAAATTATACATGCAGATTTTTTCACTGTATTTTTATAGTTTAAGAAATTTAAGTTCAAGTAAAAAAAAATTATGAATACATGTAATCAAATAAATTGAGAACTATATGTGTAAATAAATAAATAAAAAGTCATTAATGATATCTAAAAATAATACTTGAAAAATTAAGAAACAAGTGTAGATCAATATATTTAATCTCAAAAGACGAGATATTTATCCAATTGTGTTTTCTAAATTTGTTTATTAAAATAATTTTTTATTCAAGCAAACAATAATAGAAATAGAGATACAAATTAAATTGATTGAATAAAATAAAAGGGGAAAAAACACCATGCAAGGTTGCATATATTATAAATATTATTTGGATTTTTTTTTATCAAAAATAAAGTTCATCCATACAGAAGATTAAAAAAATTATAGATGAATCAGAAAACTTTTCAAATTTAACTGCATAACAAAAAAAAAAATCATAATTTAAAAGAAGTTTTCCAAACATAATGAAAAAAAGAAGGGGTACAAATATAAATATAAATTAAAAAATTTAGAGAAAAAATCATAAAAAAATATCATTAATTTTTAAAAAAGAATTAGAAAAAAAGCAAAGGCCAGCCCAGCCCAGCCCATCTAGCCCATTTTGTTAAGGGTAACGCGTAGGCCTGCACGACTGAACCCTTATTTTTCTTGGTTACAATTAAGAAGGATAATATATCGTAAAAAATTAGACAATGTGTTACCTAATGAGGCAGACGAAGCGTCTGATCTTGCCTACATTCTGGCCACGGTAATGGTTAAAAAATCAAGGCTTAAGTTTTTTGACTTAAGAACCTATTTTGAGGCAGGCAAAGCATTGTTTGATCTTGCCCAGATTCCAGCCATTAGGGTGGCGAGAAAATCAGAGCTTAAATTGTTTTGACCCCAAAACCCATTTTTCAATCCATTTAGACCCAAAACATGTATAAAACATCTTAGGAACCATGATAAACCTATCCAAGGCCTCAAAAAACCATCTCAAAAACCAAAATCAACCCGAGCTTATATCTGTTTTTTCATGAACTTTAAAGGTAAGAAAAACATCTAATGTGAACTCTCCTCATCAAATGAAACCATTTGACACAAATATCGTCTATTTTGATAGCATAAATCAGTGTCAATGATATTTTTCTTTCTTTATCGTTGGAATTCGTGACCTTTCTCTCAACGAGAAACTAAAAAATAATAAAAAATGAACTTTTGTACCAAATTTGAATTTGAAAAATATTGAGGTACTGAAATTGTATAGTCTGCGTTCTTTTTAAAGTTCAAGGATCAAAGTGTATCTTTTATAAAACTTTTGGCACGCCATCCATATTTGGTACCCTTTTCATTTCGGTCCCTTATCTTTCTATCCCACCCTTTCATAAAAAATCAGAATAATTTGGTTTTCAATTAGGATTAATTCGCTGAAAAAAAGAGTTTAAGGATCAAATTGAAAAAAAAAAAATTTACACAGTCCATCCATAATAATATGTGAGAGGATGAACAAAGCACTTCCACACAGTAAAAAACCCACGCCTTTTAGTTCTATACTTGATAAACAGAGTTTTTTATTCAAATGTAGGTGTTACTGTAACTATCTGTTTTGTTTTTTTACATTATTACTATTAGACGATTTATTTTAGAATTTTAGTACTTATTACTCTCTTTACGCCAGGATCCAGTGACTCACTCTTTTTTCTTCCATAAAAAAAAAGACTGAAAAATAAGAATAATAAAAAATGAACTTTTGTCCCAAATTTGAGTTTGAAAACTATTAAGTTACTGAAATTGTATAGTCTGCATTCTTTTTAAAATTCAAGGATCAAATTGTATCTTTTATAAAACTTATGGCACGCCATCCATGTTTGGTACCCTTTTCATTTCGGTCCCTTATCTTTCTATCCCACCCTTTCATAAAAAATCAGAATCATTTGGTCTTCAATTAGGATAAATTCGCTGAAAAAAAGAGTTTAAGGATCAAATTAAAAAAACAAAAAAATTTACACAGTCCATCCACAATAATGTGTGAGAGGATGAAGAAAGCACTTCCACACAGTAAAAAACCCACGCCTTTTAGTTTTATACTTGATAGGCAAAGTTTTTTATTCAAATGTAGGTGTTACTGTAACTATCTGTTTTGTTTTTTTACATTATTGCTATTAGACGATTTATTTTAGAATTTTAGTACTTACTACTCGATCTCTACGCTAGGATCCAACGACTCACTCTCTTTTCTTCCATAAAAGAAAGATTGAAAAATCAGAAAAATAAAATTTAGGATCAAATTTGAATTTTTGAAAATTAGAGGGACCTTTTTCCTAGCACATAAAAAAAATGGGGAATAGAAAAGAACTTTTAAAATAAATTTCAAATTCGCCACTCATTCAACCTGTTTTTTTCATTTTAGTCTCTTATCTTTTAATTTAACTTTTTCTTAAAAAAAAAAAAATACAATTGGGTGCTAATTTATACTCATAAGAGTTAAATCATGTAAAACTGTATTATGAGTAATGAGTAGATGAACACTAGTAGCAAAAAGACATCTTTTAGTATCTTTTAATAATAATAATAATAATAATAATATCATTAAGTACTATGGATTTGTTATCGGTGAGTTCTCTAATTTGAAATAGTTTTTTTTTAATATAATAATACTTATAATAAAATTCAAGTAAAATTAACAATTACAAATTATTCAGTTTATGAATTTAAACATCAAACCCAAATTATTTCGCATACATGTTCGCATTTTTACGTAGTACGTAGACATCATATCATTATTCACATATGGCCAAACTATACGTGCTCATGACGACGACGACTTATACCTAAATTTTGGCACTGCTCAGTCCTGTAATTAATTGTCAAATTTATGATGAAAAAGAAATGCTAATTCAAAAAATAAATTAATTAGCATAGCATCCATCAACAAAAAGAAAATACACATGATATTTGTAAAAAAACATGATAAGTGTACAAGAAAGTAAGATTCGATGTGAAAACAAACAACAATACTGAAATTCATCAAGTATATGATTTGAGTTTTAATTTAGTAAGTTATTATTTTTTACTTGAAAATAAACAACAAAACTAAATCAAATAACTTAAAATTTTTTTATGGAAGGTTTTCTGATTTTTATTGGCACAATCCAACAACCAGATTAAAAATTATAGGTGTTTCAATCAAATAAGTTATATGACATGACTAAACCTCGTTTTAATTTTAAATTAATTTTATTATTTTATAAATATATCTGTTAAGCTATCAACACGGTATAGATATAAATGATTGTTATCCAAATAATCAAAACTTCTGACATGAATACATAAAACAATTATATTCTTAGTCTTTGTTAGGATGTTCTGTCCATGAAGATCTCTTTGTTTTGTAACTCCATTCTTAAAAGATTTTGCTCACTCCAAGTGAAGGAGGTCTAATTGGTTCCCTTTCGGTTTTATGTCAAGCCAAGTGGTGCAAGTATTCTGATTTGTCAAAGGAGGTCTACAAATCTTCAAGTTAATTTGGGACCCGATGTCTAGAGCTATATTTTCTAGCTTTATATATCGATGGAGAAGCCTGCATACCGAAGTAACTTCACCGCCTCCTACAAAACTGAATCCATTTCTAATTTCTCCAAGACCACCTTAAGTTTAAATCATATCATATCACAACGTTATATAAACAAAATATAAAAAAGGGTCTCGTTATTTTTTTATTATTGTTGCTGTTATTTTGATACATCATACATGGATCCATTGAAACATATAGCTAGGTATATCAGTACTATACCTGCAGAGCCATGATCTCGCTGGCTCTGCTTGGAGTAAGAGACAATGAACCCATTGAGACCCCTAGAAAGAAAGAGAGAAAGAAAAAGCCAAGAAACATGACTAGAGACAATGGCAGCTAGCCTATTCCATCATTATTTAGCGCCAACATATTTTCAGCATTCATATGGATGAACTTAAAGGCCCAACCTTCTTAAACGCAACTAAGAGACAGAATTCTACTTCTATTATTCTCATATTGTCATAAGAACATGACAATGAATGTCCAGATAAACTCGCAGCTTGAGAACCCTTATGTCTGCCTTGAATTTGTGGCCTTGCCTGAACAAAGTGAATTCATGACATTTCTATATCTTCCATTATGAATTCCTTTCAAGTAACAACTTTCAATCCTTTAATCACATATTTATCGTAAAACTATGGATACTTTCAATTCATGGTATTATGAGCATAACTCTCAGCTAGAGCATTAATTATAATAACCCAAATTCTTCAATCTTGTTATTCTCCTTTTCATCATTCTCCATTTCTTCTTCAACTTCTGTAAATCCATTATTTCCGTTCTCCATTTCTTCTTCAACTTCTGTAAATCCATTATTTCCGTTCTCCACTCCTTCTATCATATACAGTTCTTTTATCACTACACTGATGTCCTGGTATATTTATCTCCACACTTAAAACACCGTCCAAGTCTTTTTCTTTGCCCATACAAGTAATTCGAAGGATGTTTTAAAGATTTATTATTGGAATGATTAAAAGTTTTGACTGAAAAATTACCTGTTGGTCTTCCATAATTGAAAGAAGGACTGATTCCTTACGTGATTTTGCTCATTCTTGACATGACATTATTTGACTCCACCTGCCATTTTTTCTATTCAAAAGCCATCAATATATTAGCTAGCCTTAAAATCTTTAACATTGATTTAATATTATCTTTTAATCAAATGATGAAACTGGAAATGTAATATAATTCAGGCAGTAAAGGATTTGATGTATTTATCAAAGTTTTCAGCTCCTCAAACTTTTCCGCAAAGCCTTTTGCACTTCTTTCTTATACAAGCCTGTTGAACTCTTCTACTATATATGTCATCTTTACTGCCAAATATTTTATCGATGGCTTTGGAGAATAATTCATCCAAATTAACCAAATACTCATGTCCACAAACATACCCTTTATACCATACTTATTCCTTACCATCAAGATAGTATGAAGCTAACTCTACCCATTGATGCATGTGCAAGAACAAGGTTAAGCTTGAAATATTTCTTGCATCTCCTTATTCGACAAGAACTTTGCAAATCAACCATTGACAGTGTTGGGTTATACTCCATCTTGTGTTGCTCCTAACTTGCCAATTATCTTCACGATTTTGATTCCTTCATGATTTGAATTAGTTCCTACATCCCTTCCAGTGTTTGGAGTACTTATCCCCTACTTCTCTTCTTGCCATTTGACTAGCCAAAAAGGACTGGAACTATATATGATCATGATAATGACTTATACCTAAATTTTGGCACTGCTCAGTCCTGTAATTAATTGTCAAATTTATGATGAAAAACAAACAAACAAACCATAAAAAAAACAAAAAACTAATGCCAAGTCAAAAAATAAATTAATTAGCATAGCATCGATCAACAAAAAGAAAATACTATCATAAACCTGTGTACAAAAAAGAATGGTTCGACATGAAAACAAACAACAAAAATTGAAATTCATCAACTTACTTTTAAATATATTTTATCTTACCAAGTATATTTTTGGTCAATAAGCAATAACTGAATTGAAGTTTTAATTAAAATGTATATACAACACTAAATCAAATAACCTAAGATTTTTTGAAGGTTTTTTTGACCATGATGGGCACAAGTCGACTGGTATCTCTATAGAACTAGATCTGTAAATTTGTTTTTGACAAAATCTATATAAAATCAAACTATCAGATCAAAAAGTTATGAGTATTTCAATCAAATAAGTTATTTGACATGACTGAACCTTTTTTAATCTTAAATTAATCTTATTATTTCATGAATGTATTTGCAAAGCTATCCATATGGTCTCGTTATAATAGATTCTCATCTGAATGATCAAAACCTCCTACATCAATACATAAAACAATTATATTCTTAGTCTTTGTTAGGATGTTCTATCTATGAAGATCTCTTCGTTTTGTAACTCCATTAGTGAAAGATTTTCTAGCTTTAATATCAATGGAGATGCCTGCATACCGAAGTAACTCAACCGGCCTCCTACAAAATTGAATCCATTTTTAATTTCTCGAAGACCACCTTAAAGGAAGAATATTACACTTGCATCATGGTCACGAGATTAAAAAAGGGTCTCATTATTTTATTATTATTGTTGTTGTTATTTTGATACATCATACATGGATCCATTGAAACATATAGCTAGGTATATCACTATACCTGCAGAGCCATGATCTAGCTAGCTCTGCTTGGAGTAAGAGACAATGAACCCATTGAGACCCCTAGAAAGAAAGAAAGAAAGAAAAAGCCAAGAAACATGACTAGAGGCAATTGCAGCTAGCCTATTCCATCATTATTTAGCGCCAACACCCTTTCAGGCTTTCAGCATTCATATGGATGAACTTAAAGGCCCAACCTTCTTAAACAAAACCACGAAAGGTGACAGTTTATCACTAAGAGACAGAATTCTACCTCTATTATTCTCAAAATAAATCCCAATATCCCTGCATAAAACTCCGCAGTGACAAATGTCTTCAGGACAGAAAACTAGCTTGTACCCTAATGTGCCAGCCTTCTCAATCTTGAACCAGTTGGTTAATGTATGAACACCAGGATTTCCTTCTTCCCCACCCGTTGTCACAAACCATTGCACCTCCGAGTTGGAAGATTTCTGAATCTTCCAAACTGACGAGTGGTCACAGGCTTTCTTGATAGAAAACTTGATGTTAAGATCAGTAGAAACTCGGATGACATCATCTTCGGAGCTGGCAGGTGAGAAGGTAACTGGAAGACCTTGTAACTGGTCCAACGAGTATTGAATAACATCATCCGGGCACGTTTTATTGGTCGCCGAAACATCCCCGCCTCCAGCCCCCCAGATAGCAGAAGTGATGATGTATTCCGTGCCTGCTTTAAGTTCTTCGCCCTGAATGTCAAGCACCGGCTCAGTATAAGCTTCTATTGACGGCACGGAGAGAACAAAGGCGAAGAGAAGAAAGGAGAACCACACCAACAATGTAGACTTCATTGTTATTTGATGTTTTTGAGATTCTCTGTTCTTGGATACGAAAAACAATGCCAAGAAGCTTGCATTTATAGAGCTAGAACCTGGAAGCTCAACAATTATTCAAATGTCGTTGTCACTATCTATCTTTTTTTTTTTTTTGTTTACATTATGAAATAAGTTTATCAATTTAAACGTCAAACACAAATTATTTCGCAAACATGTTTCGCATTCTTACATAGTACGTAGACATCATACCATTATTCACACATATACGGCCAAACTATACGTGCTCATGATAATGACTTATCCTGGTATAAATAATTGTCAAATTTATATAATGGAGGAAAAAAGCTAAGTCAAAAAATAAATTAACTAGCATTATTTAAAACCCATTTTGGTTCCTTGATATTTGTAATATATAAATTGCCCGGTTAGGTTGGACCCTTTTCCCACCAAGTTTCAAACTAAATCAGGTTGGAATTAACATTTATATGACTTAATTGGCAAAACAAGTCAAAAAACTATTTATTCTACCTAGTAAAAACCTGATTTGACTTAAAAAATTATGAAGAAGGTGGTCTTTAATATTATTTTTTAAATATTAAGACGATGATGTTTTGAATCGACCCGGACAATACACCAAACACATGACCTAGTTAGATATAATAACTTTATTTTTTAAAAATTATCTTTTCATTTAACTAGCTGGTAATAAAAAGAGGCTTTCTTTTTATGTTAAGGGTGGATGGCCTCTTGTCGCCCCATCTTTTGTTTAAGAAAATGCAAACGACATATTCTTAATAAAATTGACCATATAGTATTGATTTGAGTTTTACTTAACCATGTTGATTTTGATGAGTTCTTCACAACATTTAATATCGTAAATAAATTAATAATATATATATTAATATCTTAATTAACCATATTGATTTGAGTTTTAATTAATTATAATATTGATTTTGATGAGTTATTGCTCTTCACTTGAATTGAATCATGCAAATATTGATAGATCCTTGATTATAGAGAAGTGGGAGGAGATCATAGCGTTGCATAAAAGATTGATGGCCACACTGTTTTGTAGTGAAAATGATCGTTAATTTGGGGATGGTTTCTTGACAATAATCTTTCTATTATATTTTTTTAAGTATAAATGTTACCGACCCATCAGTGTATATAGTTAAATTTTCTTTTTAGATTTCAAATATAAATACAATTTTTTTTAACTCAACTAGAGTTCTGCACAATATTTAATATCATAAATAAATTTATAATATATATTAATATCTTAATAGAATCCTTATTACAAATTTAATAAATATGAAACATTAACTAAACATAATAAAATAATATTACTTACAATAAAAAAATAAATTTTAAATTTTTTACAAAACTACCTCCCTCCTAACAAAGGTTAATATCAATGCATTTTATCTGCCACCACTGATATTATTTTTTAAGTATAATGTCAGAGCATCTTATCTGCCAGTACTTATCCTGTCTGCTACTCAATAATTAAAGGAAGGGCACGTCATCCTTCGTGTTCATGGATCTCTTCTACTTTTTTTTTTTTTTTTTTTACATTATGAAATAAGTATATGAATTTAAACATCAAACACAAATTATTTCACAAACATGTTTCGCATTCTTACATAGTACGCAGACATCATATCATTATTGTCAAACTATATGTGCTCATGATAACGACTTATCCTGAAAATAGTTGTCCAATTTAAAATGGAGAAAAAAAGCTAAGTAAAAAAATAAATATTAAAGAATATAATAAAAAATCTATGATCTTATTTAAAAAGTAAAAATTAAAAGGTATTCAATAAAAAATTCTCAAATAAATCATGAATTAATATATTTTAATGAACTTAAATAAAAATTCAAAGAAAAAAATAAAATATTAGACAACAAATAGGCTAGGCGTGTGGGTTTAAGGGGACCAGCATAATTGGCTCACAAAGAAAGAGTTTAGTCATGCGAGCTAGGTTTTCTTTTTATGTTAAGGGGTGGATAAAGTGTTCTCGCCCCATCTTTTGTTTAAAAAAATGCAAACTATGCTTTAACTGTATTTTCATATTTCGAGTATCGAAGAGGTGACAAGAAAATCAAACAATGGTTTTTTCAATCCAAAAAATATTTTTAACCTAAAAACACCTAAGTAAATGGTCTTGGAACATCAATGAACCAATTTCTCAGCCAAAAACACCCCTAAATTGGTAAAACAAAATGCAAAATTAAGTCAAAATAAATTTTCTTTTTCCATCTACTTCTTCCAACAACATATGGATAAAAAAAATATATATCTAAATAGAACACCTCTCATTAATTAGAACTCATTGACACCAAAAATAATTTTCTTGGTCGTTGTAACGTGGCCAACTAATAACTCTCTCTCTCCTCTTTTATTTTTCAATGACTCCCTCTTTCATTTCTCTAATTCAAGGATTGAAATTACATTTTCATTTAACTACATGATATTAAAAATAGGCATGTGTAGGAAAGCAACTTAATAATGTCTTTTTAAAAGAAAAAAATATTATGAATAGTTGTACAAAAAAGCACTTGTGCAAATAATAAAAAAGCTATGATCTTAGTAAAAAAAAACAAAAATTTAATGGTATTAAATAAAAAAAATCTCAAACAAATTATTAATTAATCTATTTTAATGGACTTAAATACAAATTCTAAGAAAAAAAATTTAAGAACAAATAGGCCAAGCATGTAGGCTTGGGCAGGCCACCACACTTGGTTCGCAAAGAAGGAGGTCAAGCACGCATGCTAGGCCTTCTTTTTTATGTTATTGTGGTAGATGACTTGTTGTCGTCTCTTTTTTGTTTAAAAAAATATAGATGATTTGTCTACTTCATTTCCAGATTCTAACTATTAGGGAGGTGGTTGGAAAATCAAGCAATGGTTTTTTCAATCCAAAAAAATATTTTTAATTATATAAAAGTATACCGATAAAATATGTTTGTTGATATATTCCAAAGATCATGAGAATTGTTCACTTCCCAATGCGGTTATAATTAATGACCTTTTGACTGTTCATTTTTTTTTCCAAACAGAATCATTGACGTAATGAAAAGTTGTCAGTAATATTTGGAGGGGCTTTCTGAAAATTTTCGCGCAAGCTGAAAATTCTCACTTGACTTTACAGACAAAATCACCGACAAAAATATTAAAAATATTAGTATTTAATTATCCATCAGTAATACCTTCGATAAAAACTAAAATACAAAACTTAAATTATGACAGATTGGGGCTTCATCTTCTTCTCTCTTCTTCTCTCACACACCCATTTCTCTTTCTTTCTCTTCTCTCTACCTTCACACCATAGATTAAGCATTCTCTTCTCATCCTAAGGTTCTTTCTTTATCTTTCTTTCTCTTCTCTCTACCTTCACACCATAGATTAAGCATTATCTTCTCATTTTCTATATATTGACTAAAGTTTGGGAGAGTGTTTGACTAATTTGCCAAGCAAAGAATAATAGAAGTGCCTAGGCACCAACAGGAAAAAGAAGAAAAATAAAAGAAACGGATAAGATAGAGAGAGAGTAGTGGCAAGACAAGAATGATATATGGAGATGTTTTTGGATCCACATCCATTATTTGCTTTGGATAATCGTTCCGATATGAGACAAAAAGAGTAGCGGTAATTGTAAGTGGCTGTCAAACAAAATAAAAGAAAGGGCCACATTATTATTATTATTATTATTATTATTATTATTTGATGAAGCATACATGGATTCATTGAAGCATACATCGCCAGATCAGGAGAACCCAAAGTGATCACGACGAAGAAAGGCGAGGCCAACAGCCAGGACAAGAGACATCAGCAGCTAGCCAGCCTGCTCCCATCACTGCCCTAGTATTTTCAGCACTCACAAGGATGAACTTGAAGAGCTAACTTTCTTGAAATTAACTAAGAAAGGTTGCAGTGCATCACTTAGAGACAGAGTCCTAACTCCATTATCATGAATATAAATGCCTACGTCTCTACATAAGGCTCCGCAATCGCAAACTGTAGGACAGAAAACTAGCTTGTAATCATCACCTGCCTTCTCAATCTTGAACCAGTTGGTTATTGTTTCAATGCCAGGATTCCCTTCAACCCCACCAGTTGTCACGAACCATTGTATTTCCGAGTTGACAGACTTCTGAATCTTCCACACTGTTGATTGAACACAGATTGATGAAGCAGAAAACTTGATGTTCAGATCAGTCGAGACACGGATGACTCCTTTCTTGGGATTCACAGGGGTGAACGTAAGTGGAAGACCCTTTGATATCTCAAGAGGGTCTTGGACAACGTCAAGCGGGCAGGTTTCGTCTCTTGTGCTGGCCATTGTAAGCCCACCTCCTCTTCCACGGAATACTGGCAAGATGTAATATTCAGTGCCTGCTCTAAGTTTCTCGCCATCAGTGTCAAGCACTGCCTCGGTCGCATCTAAATCACCTGCTATTGATGGTCTTGTTGAGGCTAAGGCAAAGACAAGGAAGGAGGACAGCACTAACAATGTAGACCTCATTGTTATTTCTATTGATGAGATTTTCTTGTTCTTCAATTTGATGCAAAAACTGAATGGAGAGAAGCTTGGATTTATGGAGCTGGAATTGGAATGCTCAACAATAAAGAATGACTTTCCTCAATATTTTTTTATTCTTCTTTTTAATTTTAAAACCATTATTTGCTTGCTGTGTTCATGGGGAATGACTTTTTAAGTATAATGTCAGAGCATCTTATCTGCTACTACTAGTAAATTACTATTTCTTGGTTGATGCTTATCTTGTCTGCTACTTATTAATTACAGGAAGAGCGCATCATGCTTTTTATGAGCCTCTTCTAATTTTTGTATTAAAATATTTAAAAAGTGTTTTTTTTTAAATTAATATTTTTTGTTTTAAATTAATATTTTTTTTAATATTTTTAAATTGTTTTAATGTATTGAAGTGAAAAATAAATTTTAAAAAATAAAAAAAATATTAATTTAATATATTTTTAAGTAAAAATTATTTTTAAAAACAATTACTATTATAGATATTTTAATTTAGCATTTTTTCCAATTAATTTGCAGATCAACCCACGTGGTTTATATGGAAACTAGATGTTATGCCCGCGCGATGCCGCGGGCTTGTGGCATGCTTGTGTATTGTTGTGGGTTTGTGGAAAAAAAAATATATGGAGAAAAACTGTTGCAATTCATAATATCTTCAAGGAAAAAAGTACAAAGCTAAATTCACAATCAGCTTAATATTAAAAAAATAAAATCGACAAATATAATTTTGAAAAAAATCATAAAAAAACGAAAGGGAAAAAAACCAAGCAGTGAAACACTGTAGCAATCTATAGTGTTTCATGAGAAAATCTAAAGTTGTAATTCTCAACCAGCTCAATATTAAAAATAATAAAATCAATAAATATAATTTTGGAAAAAATCATTAAAAAAATATGTGGAGGAACACTGTAGCAATCCACAGTGTTTTAAAGAACAAACTACGAAGCTAAATTCTCAACCAGCTCAATATGAAAAAAAAATCGACCAAGACAATTTTAGAAAAAAAATCATACAAAAAGAAAAAAAAAACCATGTGGCGAAACACTGTAGCAATCCACATTGTTTTAAAGAAAAAAAACTACAAAGCTAAAATCTCAACCAGCTCAATATTAAAAAAAATAAAATCAACAAAAACAATTTTGAAAAAAAAAAACACAAAAAAAATGAAAAAAAGAAGAAGACAATTTTGGGAAAAAAAAAGAAAAAAAATAGGAAAAAAAAACATGTGGGGAAAGTTAAAGCTAAATTCTCAACCAGCTAAATATTAAAATCATTTAGGAAAACACTATAGCAATCTATAGTGTTTTGTGAGGAAATATACAATTGTAATTCTCAACCAGCTAAATATTAAAGAAATAAAATTAACAAAGATAATTTTGAAAAATATCACAAAAAAAAGGAAAAAAAATCATGCAGGGAAACACTGTAGCAATCTATAGTGTTTCATGAGAAAATCTACAGTTGTACTTTTCAACCAGCTCAATATTAAAAACAATAAAA
>Ga0307513_10005568_pt1 | contig 16610 bp, 10 predicted proteins | sample 15_EM_MG_FD_202174 | JGI IMG/M metagenome (GOLD analysis project Ga0307513, IMG submission 202174) | Populus trichocarpa ectomycorrhiza microbial communities from riparian zone in the Pacific Northwest, United States - 15_EM | ecosystem: Host-associated > Plants > Roots > Unclassified | place... | reverse complement strand
ATTTTTCACTACTAAGAGACAACGAATTCCTTGTCTCCCCACATTGACCAGATATATATCCCCCATATTACATCATTCGAGGGTGGACGATCGCCGCGACGTCGCTCACGCGCGACAGTAACATGTAAATGTGGGTGTCTAAAAAATAATAAAAAAGAGATGTGTGTGTTTATACTTTTATTATGTATGTTATTGAATCATTAAATAAAAAAAAAGGCAAAATAGAATTTAATGTTTAATTTGCATATGGTCAAGTATTTTAAGGACAAATAAAATCATGTTGTATTTTTTATGAAAATATAAGAACATGTTTCTACATCTATTTTGGGATTTAATAACTAATTTATTAAAGCCTTAAAAATTTAGTTAATATGTTAATTTTTTAAATCATATTAAATCACAAAGCAACTTATCTCAGGTAGGGTGTGTTAAGGGTGCTAATATCTTTTCTAGCCACAATTATTCTTTTACCCTCGAATCTCTGATAACGACCAGTACATTCAGGTTTTCTAGTAACCTTGAATCGAATACTAGGTGGCAACTTTCAAATCAAACAAACAAACACAAACAAAAAATCATCATTAAACACCGCACGAGAAACATGCGACATTACTTCTGCCCTTTACTTATTCAAGTATTATTATGCTAGCTTACTTTTTATGTGTTTTTGCGTTGCAGTAGTCTGTCAACATTTCTTGATTATCAGTTCGCCATTGTTGTGCACGCCTTCTCCTTTTGTCTTCTGGTTAAGCTACAGCTTATCTTTTCTTGCACACAGTTCTCCTTATTTTTATGCCTTTGTTTTTTCTCAGCTATTTGGCTAAGTGTCCTTCCTGTTAGCTAAGTTTTAACATATCTTTTTAGTTTGTGTTTTCCTTCACCATCTTAACATATCTTTTTTTAATTTCATCTTATATATAAAAAAAACATTTATTCTTTTTCATTTATAAAGTTTGTATTAAAATAAAGCTTTATATTTTAAAGTGTGTATATAACAGAGCACTTATTTTTTTATTTATGAAGTTTGTATAAGAATAAAGTTTGATTTATTTTTTAAATTAAAATTTTTATATAACTTAATTTTTTTTTTTTTGGAGAATAAAAAAGACCATATCCTGTTTTTAAAATAAATTACCCTGATAATGAAATAAATAAGTATCCCATGCCCAATCATGGCAAGAAACCAAGAAATACATGGTCCATCATTGCTGCTTCTTTCCAATCAAATCGGAATAAATTTTTGCATCGCGTAAGTAGTAAGGATATAATTAAAATGCAATAACACGAACTTATTATTGAAAGTCATTTTTACGATTAACCCAAATATTAATTTATGATAATAAATCTTACAATTATCCAAAAAAGTTGGATAAACATGTCATTCTTTGAACTTTTCCGATAATTATAGAGATAAATACCATGTTATACCTGCAGGAATCATTTGTTGCTAATATAAATTCCATGTATTACTTGCAGTTGAAATAATTCACATTAGTTTTTTTCTCAGGTAAAAAATATATATTTATAAAAAAAAAAAAAAAAAAGCAAAAGCACAATTATATATATATATATAACATACAATGCACTTATCCCTTTATTTAAAAAAGCAACTCTCGATTTTGCAATGAGCATATTTTTTATAATTGCTTATTTGCTATTGTCCACCTCTAAAGTTTAAATTTTTTTGCTAGCTTTCTAACTTTCCCCCTTTGTTGCAGGCCTGTTGTTCCAATTGTTGTTGAGCTATCTCTACATTGCAGGGAAATAAAACACCACCTTCTTCTTATCTTGCTCAAGCTAATAAAGGTGCAACTTTATTTCCTAAGTTGGCCAGCTTTTTACATATTTTATTTATTATTATATCTTTCTTTTCCATTTTATGCTCAATTATTTTCCAAATCAATTTGAATTTTTTGATGTATTCATGTTTCCTATATTTCATAATTAAATTTTCTATTCAGTTTCTTAATCTTTTACATAATTCCCCCCCGTTTTCATTTATGTTCTCAGTTCTAACCATGTTATTAGAGTTGCCTTGATTAGAAAATTTAAAGTCATCGCCCTTACGAATTTAGTTTTCTTTGCACTATTTTTGCCCATTTTTATTTTTCTTTCAACTTTTAGAAACGACTTTATGACTAGCGATCGACAAAGGTTACAACTATTCCATCATATTGAACCTGGTGTTTCTTCACCATACAACTCAACAACCCAAATTTATAGTGAAGAAAATTTGGGTGACGAAAATTTTTCGTTCAAAGAGACAACACCATGCAACTCTGATAATCTAATTAGTGATCACTCGCTTTTACATGCAATTGATATTGGTGCATCATATTGTACTTCCTTACAAGGAAACTGTTCCATCTCGAATAATATTGCGTCCACCTCAATGGCATCAACAAGTCAGGCATATTGTGCTCATGAATTACCTAGTAATGAAAATTTCAATAGCAATACTAGCTTTGATATTAACACAACACATGCAGCAATTACTTATCTAAATCCATTAGCTGGCCAATCTGAATACCGGAAAAAAAAAGTAAGTTTGCCTTAAACTTTCATGAACTCTCAACCATTTCTATTACACCTTACATCATACATGTTTGTTTTTTTAATTATTTTTCATTTTCTTTGTAATTTCTAGGGGAAACATACGAGTATGTTGACTTTGGTGATAAGACTTTTACATGTCGCCATTGTAATGCACTTTTTTTTTGCTTCAAGAACGTCTTGCACGTTCATCCAAAAAGAATCTAGCTTTCTCGCTTTGTTGCCTTAATGGTCGAGTTTCTCTTCCTACTATGCAACCAACTCCTCCAATTCTTGATTTTCTTCTTAACCCCAACAATGGCTCTGTCTCTTAAATTTTTTTAGACAATATACGAGTTTATAACTCTATGTTTGCTTTCACATCAATGGGTGCAAAAATTGATACTTCTGTTAATGACCAGCGTGCCCTGTATGTGTTCAAGATAAGTGGTCATTGTCATCATTTAATGGGCTCCCTCTTACCTATGCACGGAGAATCACCGAAGTTTGCACAACTCTATGTGTTTGACACTGCTCACGAATTTGAAAATCAACATTTACCATTTACAGGAAGCTCCAGATCATCATCTTTAGATGAGGATATTGTTGTGGATCTTTTAAAGATGCTTGATGAAACAAATGAACTTGCCAAGCTATTTCGCAAAGCTAGAGATAAAACTCAGAATATTCAATCTATTGATTATAAACTTCGTTTGCTAAAGCGAAACCATGATTCACGTCAATATGATGATCCTACATCCAATGACATTGGTGGATTAGTTGTTGGAGATATTAGAGATTTTTTCTCTGAACGAGATATTATTATTGAATGCTTTTCAGGCTCTTTAAAGAGGATCTCGAAATTACATCCAAAATTCATGGCATTGCAGTATCCCTTTTTGTTTCCTTTTGGTGAAGATGGTTGCTCATGTAATATTATGTTTGTTGACCATGGACATGAAAACAAAAGGAAAAGGTCAAGAGTTCCAATGCGAGCATATTATGCTTACCTTATAAATGAAAGGTCTGGTTGTCATAATACCATTATCAAAGGAGGTCGTTTATACCAGCAATTCTTGGTCGATGCATTTGTTAATGTTGAAGAAGATCGCCCTGATTATATTAGAGCTAATAAAAAAGATTTGCGTTCAGAAGTTTATAAAGGTATCCATGAAGTTGTGCTTAAGGGAGATACTTAAGGCTCCTCAACTGGAAAAATCATTGTTCCATCTTCTTTAACTGATAGCCCACGTTACATGATCAATAATTACCAGGATGCAATGGTTATATGCAGGGCCTATGGAAATCCCGACCTATTTATTACTTTCACATGTAATGTCAATTGGCTTGAGATACAAAGGGAGCTCAGGAAAGATTGAATTTACAAACACAAAGACAAGCCTGATATCATTACACGTGTTTTTAGATCAAAGGTTATTGATATGTTAGCCTATATAAAATTAGGCAAACCTTTTGGTCAAACAATTGCAGGTACCTTATCTTTTATTTTATTTCTTCTAAAGATTACAGCCTTCTATTGCTATTATGATTATTTATCTTGATATATTTTTTCCATTTTGTAGACGTTTGTGCGATTGAATTTCAAAAAAGGGGTTTACCACACACTCATATGTTAATTTGGTTGCACTCGAATTTTAAATGTCGTACAATCGAAGATGTTGATTCCATTGTTTCAGCTGAAATTCCTGACAAATTTACAGATCCAATATGTTATGAAATTGTTTCAAAGTTCATGATACATGGTCCATGTGGTCTTGCAAATCTAAAATCACAATGTATAAATGAGGGAGTTTGCTTAAAAAGATTCCCAAAAAAATTCAAGTCACAAACTATTTTTGATGATAATGGCTTTGTTTATTACAGGTGTCGTGATCTTAAAGACAATTTTGTTATGAAAAATGGAATTCAACTCAATAACAGATATGTTGTTCCATATAATAGGGAACTCTTATTGTGATACAATGGCCACATAAATATTGAGATTTGTTGTCAGTCAATGCTAATCAAATATCTTTTTAAGTATGTGAGCAAAGGCTTTGACAGATGTAGAGTTGTTGAAAAAGACCATACTGACGAGATCCATGCATATATGAATTATCGTTTTATATGCCCATATGAAGCAGTCTAGCATCTTCTACAATTTCCAATACATTCAAGATCACCTCATGTTGAACGACTTTAAATCCATTTGCCATTACATCAAAATATTGTTTATTCAGGAAATGAAAGTCTTCCATCAATACTTACAAAACCAGGTATTGAGAAAACAATGCTCACAGAATGGTTCACACGTAATAGAGTTGATCATGAAGCACGTCAACTTTATTACTCAGAATTCCCACATAAATATGTTTGGGATCCTGGTCAAAAGGAGTGGATTCTAAAATCAAAAGGTTTCAGTCTTGGTCGGTTGACATATGTTCACCTTGCTTCAGGAGAGGTTTATTTTCTAAGGTTACTCCTTAACCATATAAGGGGAGCATTGAGCTTTGATCATCTAAAAAATGTTTCAGGTGTTATACATCCAACATTTCAGCTTACTTGGAAGACATGGGGACTTTTAGAAGTTGATAAAGAATGGGAAGAGATCTTTTGTGAAGCCATGGCTAATGCAACATCTCCTCAAACAAAGAATCTCTTTATCAGTGTTATTCTTTTCTGTGATTTTGCTTATCCAAAAATTTTATTCAATAAATTCTGGCTCTCAATGTATGATGATATTATCACCCGTTTCAAATCTAGCTTTGCCATGCCTAATCTTAAATTATTCGATGATGAGCTTAAAAACTATGTTTTATATGAGCTTGAGCTTTTATTCAATGATGCTACCTCATCTCTTGAGAAACACAAACTTCCAATGCCTGATTAGCATTTGTTGTCCAAAAAAAAAAAAGACTTTTGAGGGAAGAACTTAACTACGATATTGCGGATCTTATATGTCAGCATTCATTAGCTTTCCTGCAGCTCAATCAATATCGGCTAAATGTTTATAATTGTGTTCTTAAAGCTGTCCTTGAAAAAAGACAAGAGCTAATTTTTGTTCAAGGCCATGGAGGAACAGGGAAAACATTTTTGTGGCATACAATAATTAATCGGTTGAGATCAGATGGTTTAATTGTCCTTGTTGTAGCATCATCGGGTATTGCATCGCTTTTACTACCTGGTGGTCACACAACTCATTCAAGATTTAAAATCCCTCTTACTGTTTCAGATACTTCATCGTGCAAGATTAAAAAAAAAAGAGACCTTGCACGACTTCTAGAAATGACCTCTCTCATTGTATGGGATGAAGCTCCGATGAATAATCGATGCTGCTTTGAAGCATTGGATCGATCACTTTGTGATATCCTAAGAAATGGTAATGAATTGCCCAATAATATTGTTTGCAAAGCATCAAGTGATGGTGAGAATGCAGATATTTTGTATCCTGTTGAATTTATCAATCAACTTGAGTTCAATGGAGTGCCGTCCCACACAATTTCCTTGAGAATTGGCACACCAATAATGCTTCTATGCAATCTTAATTTATCAGCTGGTTTATGTAATGGAACAAGACTTATCGTTACACAACTTGCTGAGAGGGTCATAGAAGCTTAGATAATAACAGGTTCTTTCATCGACAATCATGTTTCTATTCCCAGGATTCTTTTTCCGATAAATGATACAAAATGTTCATTCACAATTAAACGAAGACAATTTCCTATAAGACCATGTTATGTTATGACAATAAATAAAAGTAAAGGACAATCATTGAAGATTGCTGAGTTTTTCTCAAGGAACAAGTTCTCACTCATGGACAATTGTACATTGCTCTTTCACGTGCTACCTCAGAAGAAGGACTTAAAATTATTACATGCGATGCTGAAGGGAATCATTCAATCTATACAAAAAACATTATGTACAAGGATGTTTTTTGCTCTCTATCAATGTCATAATCTCTTGGAACCACGTGTTATTTATTTCCAACCTTTTGTTCCCTATTTTATTGCTTCTTTAAGGTAATGCTTTTTAGAGAAAATAAAATTATTTTAATTGTTATTTTTTATTTAAACATGTTTCCTTTTGTTGTTTTTCCCTGTTCATTTTAAATAATATATTTGCAATACATACCCTACAATTTACAGTTCATATATTCTTTTTGTTAATATTAACTTTATTGTTTTTATCATTACTCCTAATATTTTTTTTTTGTTAATCACTTACAGGATAATGGCTCTACTTATAAAAGAAATTAAAAAAATACAACTTCTACCCTTCATTACGAGCTAGAGCTTGTCGTGTCTGGATTGCTAAATTTAATAGCCAGCCTACCAACTTTAATTGTGTTTTTGTTGATAATCAGGTAAAATTTATCATGGATACATGAGCACTAATAAATTTTATTTTCTATATATTGAAATGTTTGGATGACACATCTCTACTCATTTTAGGATATTTTCTTTGACATGACAATTTACCATTTTTTTTTGCTTGACCAAAAACAGTTCTTTGCTCCTAGAATTCCCTATAAAAAACCAAGTTTCCTTTCCTTTTTAATTCGTTACTCTAAACTTTGCTATAGTTAAATTCAATGCTATACGAAGAATTGTTTATTCAATTCCTTGGCAAAACTTTTGTGCTATTCAAATTGTAAAAAAGTATGGCATAGGGAATAATCATGTGAAAACAATGTATTTTTAACCGTGAATGCTTTTTGTATGCAAGTATTATGAAAATTGTGTGCAGTAGTCATCTTCTTTTACGATTGCTGATCTGAAAAATCTGAATGTAGTGCCAATGACAATCCTCTTGCATATATTTCGTATCTATATATAATTAATAATCATTTGTATTCTGTACATGTTTGAAAAACCACAAACCCTTTACATTGCATTTGTTTTATATAATCCATACAAAGTTTTATGCTTTCACGTGTTCCATTACTTAGCATGATTTAATAGAAGAGTTTGTGGAAGTTTTATGATCCATTCACTGTTAACTACACAGAGCCAAATAACTTTACCAGCACCCAAAATAACATTAGGTCCTAACCAGCCAACAGCCAGAATAACCTATCCCCAATGGTCTTGGATCCTGCTATGCACTGGACCCAAATGCCCTTGGGTCTTGCAATACCTCTCTCCCGAGGTAAAAAAAAAAAATCTTCTTTAAATAATTTACAAAATCTTATTACATAAAAATTATAAACCTTATTGCATATTGCATTCAAGATTCTAATCCATTTGGTTGTTCACATGGTGAACAATTATTTTTTTTCATTCCGGCATTAAACTTCTTTTTATACAGGGTGGAGCTATTCAAGCTTTAGCTAAAGCAAGGGATCTCCCAACATTTGCAACAACAATTATTGAAGGAAATCACTATGAGATCAAAGGATTCTATACTTGTGAAAACAGAACAGTGAACACAGTTACTGCCCATGATACTGTAATTGATCTCAAATCTAACACAAAAATTACACCTATTGAAACTATCCAGCCTTCTGCTCCTAGATACTACTTCAATTTTATTGACTATGCACATTTTATGACCAAATCAAAAAGATCTAGAGTTCTTACAGGTTTTCCATCTACTTCATTCCTTTAACCTATTACAAAACATTTGTAGTATTCAGTTCAATTTAACAATATCACTTAAAAATATTCATTGCTATTTTCTAAGATGTCCTTGGAAGACTTAAAGCATTGCAGCCACTCGAACAAGTTATGGTTCGTGGACAAATGCTTGAAAATAAGAGAGAATTCATTCTTAAGAACATACGGTGAGTTGAAAGATTAAATGCAGTTACTTTACTTTTGTCAAATTTATTGATCAAATTTATTTTGTATTTTCTTTGCAAGTGGTGAGGAACTTCGGGTAACTCTTTGGGATGATAGTGCCCGAGACTTTGATGAGCTCGCTCTTCACAAGCTACCTTCTCCGGTCATCATTGCATTTGCTGGATTTCATGTCACAGAATTTAAGGGTAATTTTAACTACCATTTAATTATTTTTCTTTAAAAGAAATCTTTTACATTTTTGTTCTCAATCTAACCCAAGTAATTCCCCTTTTGTTTTATTAAAAAAAACTCTTTTCTTCACAAGAAAAACCAAATCTTAACGGTACAGTTGCCTCTCTTTGGTACTTCAATCCAGACATACCAGAATGCTTAGCATATAAATATTTGTAAGTTATCCAACCATCAACCATCTCTGTTATGTCTTTATTGAATTTTTTTCTAACTATTTATTTTTTCACCATCTTTTTCCATCAATTTTGCATTCAGCTTTGCACAGCTACCTGTTGAGATCCAACAACTACCCTCATCCTCAAATGCTAGTTTATCAATGGAGGAACATATCAAAGAAAATAGGAGAACAATACATGAAATTCTTTGCATGAATCATTATGAGAACAAAGTTATTTTTTTCACCCCTCTATCATTAACTTTGATAACATGTTTCAGCTTCTTCATGTAATTAATTTTTCAAACTCATTTTACCACACCCCTCTAACATATATTTTCTTTGTGTTCCCAGCACCTGAGATTCACCTACGAAGCTTTGATTGTTGACTTTGATTTTCCTCATGGATGGTGGTATCCAAGCTGTCCAAAATGCAACAAAAAACTTAGTGGCAGCGAAAATAATTACACATGCATGGATCATGATGCTATCAACTCTCTTCCAATTCCATGGTAACTCATCTAATTTATCAATTAAGACAATATTAACCTATTAAAAAAAAAGCACAAACAATTGATATTGCTCAGGTACATTATCCTGTAGTCCTTATTAATGAACATGTCATCAATTTTATATCATAGGTTCTGCTTAGAATGCATTGTTACTGATGGAGAAGATGTCGCTAATTTCCTTCTATTTGGAAAAACAGCTGAGAATTTTTTTGGAGCATCGGCCCACCATTATGTCTATGACAAATAATTTATTGATCCCTCAGTTATTCCGCCTGCGATGGCAGCGAAGCTAAACAAGAGCGTGATTTTTTAGCTTCGTTTTGGAACTTTCAAATCCACCACCAACAGATGTGAAATTATCATAACAAATGTCTTTGATAACACCACAAATAACAACATCCATGCTCTAGAAACACCACCTGCTGAATCCTCTACCACATCCAAGACATCTACTCCATTAAACTCCACAAAACAGGTTCCTATATATCCATGTACCCCACAAAATATTGTCACACAGCTCAACATTGCTCCTCTTTTCTCAGAATCATCACCCCAGAACATATCCCCAATCAATGAAACAAGCCTGAGCTATGGAGCACGACGTGCACTTGATTTTGAAACTGCAGCTTAGGCAAATTTACCTTTCCCCACACACTTGCTTTACAAAAAAACAATTATCATTAACACATGGTAAATTTCATGGTTCTTGACATATGGTTCTTTTGCCATGCATCTCCTTAACTCATTGGTTAAAATAGTCATGAAAATGAGGGTGGCAGTGCAATTCAAGCTCAGGAAAATGTGCAGACCATAGCTATATTTGATCGATCACTTCCATCTCTGAAAAAACAACGGGCAACATCCTCATCACCCTCAAAGGTTTGATTTTTAACCTCACATTCTTCCATTACGTCTTATTATTATTTGTAATGCTCTGCCCGCAACTTATTACTCTTTTTTGAATTGCAAATCATTGTCACATATGATTGTTTCCTTGGTGGACGCCATGAGACTTGAAATTAATTTCACTTTAAATAAAGTTTATAATGGCAGCATAAATTGTATATAGCATAATGTTAAAAAAAAATTAAACACACTTACCTTTTATTTTCTTCCCTCATCCACACATTTTACTTCATGTAATTCACAAATACACATACAGTTTTCAACATTCCATTCCATCTGCAACAAAAAACAAAAAAAGCAAAAACATTTTTCTGCAGGCTATTTAACATGTAACTAAAGCATCAAATTATAGCCAAGTTTTTTTATTTTATTGCATAAATTATTATTCCATCTTATTTTATATTGCTCATGCTAGCAACACACACGTTTGGCACATTTTTATGTTTTTTTACATTATTTTTTTTATTGTCTTTCCATCACAGGAGAACTAGCAATTTCTACGCTAATGACTTGGATTTGGATTTCTGCAACAAGAAGATCACTGCTATCTCTATAATTTTGATATAATATGCAAACAACAATGTCCTTTAAATGCCTAACAGTCTGGCAACTTATTTAAACTTTTGCTTTTGTGTATAACTTTATCTATATTATCAAACTCTTAACACTAAACTTGCCTACAATTCTCTTTTGTTATTACCTACCAATCTCTTCTTTTGCATGGATGTTATTTTCCTTCTACCAAAAAAATACTACACCTTCATGCTTTGTCACCTTCCACGCACCCTCGACTTAGTCCCCTGCCAGGTCAAGTACAATAAACTTGGCTTAGAATAATGTTCTAATAATTTAGTTATTTTATCAAATTACACTTAATTTTATATTTACTTTTATTTACAAATTACATACAGATTATAAGAAAGTTTGAACCCTCCCTCTATTTTTTTCTTCTCATACAAAGTTATCATATAAAAAATGTTATTATTTATGTTCTAGATATTATTAATTTTTTTATAATTCAAGGTATTCATATTAAAATATAATTAATTTTATTTTAATTATTATGGCGCTTGAGCTGCCTATACTTTTAGTGTAATTACAAGTATTGATATTAAAAATATCATTATTAATTTTCTTATTATTCTTTTTTTAGCATAATTAATTTTTAGAGTATTAATAGTAAAAATATTATTGTTTATTTTGTTGATTTTATTTTTTTAGTATAATTAATATTAAAAAAATTATTATATTTTTTCTTAATATATTTTTTTGTATAATTGATAGTATTGATATGAAAAATATTATTATCATTTTAGTCTAATTAATAGTGTTGATCTCAAAACTATTATTATTTGTTCTCTTAATATAATTAATAGTATTAATCTCTAAAATATTATTATATTTGGTGTAATAAATAATATAATTTTTATAATAATTCATATTATTGCCACTAAAAATATTATTATTTGCATTATAAAAATTATAGTATTTTCATTAAAAATTATAAGACCATAAATATTATTATCATCATTAATAAATTTTTAAAAACTGCTATTACTATGAAAAAAACCACATTGAGACACCTGGCGCTTGAGTTTTCTCCTGAGAGCGGACAGCCCAAGCGCCACGTGGCGCTTGGCCTGACTACTCTTCGCTGCAGTCCAAGCGCCAGGTGGCGCTTTGGTTTGGGCACTCATAGGCATGGCCCAAGCCTAGCCTTGGGCCTAGCAGGATGCGCCACCTTGCGCTTGGGCGGGCTGAGGCAAGAGCCTTACCTGAGCGCCACCTAGCGCTTGGGCGATCCGATGCGAGGGTCAGACCCCAGCGCCACCTGGCGCTTGGGCGATCCGATTAGAGGGGTTGACCCCAACGCTACCTAGCATTGACATGCCAGGGGCTGACCAGAGCGCCACCTAGCGCTTGGGCGATCTAATGCCAAGATCAGACCCCAGCGCCACCTGGCGTTTGGGCGATCTGATGCGAGAGTCAGACCCAGGTGCCACCTGGCATGTGTGTTTATATAATAATGTGTTATAAATATTATTTTTTCTCTTATAGTTCAAAATGTTCATATAAAAAATATTTTTATTTATGTTATAAATATTATTATTTTTATTATCACTCAAAGTATTGATATATATTATTAACTATTGTAATTATGCTTGAAATTCTTCATATAATTATTTAGGTTATAAATATTATTATTTTTATTATCATTCTAAATATTCATATAAAAAATATTATTTGTGCTATAATTATTTTTAGTTTTGTTATGATTAAGAGTGTTAATATTAAAAATAATATTACTTTTTTTAATTATGATTAAAAGTATTAATATTTGTAACACAAATAATACTATCTTTTATATGAATATTTTAAATTTTAATAAAAGTAATAATATTTTTTAACCCAAAAACTATTCATTATGCAAATAAAACTATTTCTAATATTAATACTTTTAATTATGATAAAAATTAAAATATTTAAAATCCTTAAGTTAAACCCAATAGAATTGGGTCACGCTAGACCTAATAGAATTGGGTCAGACAAGACCCCATAAAATTAGGTGATGTCAGACCCAAGCGCCACCTTGCGTTTGGGCGATCCGATGCCAGGAGTTGAGCCAAGCACCACCTGGCACTTCGGCAATCCGATTTAGGGGCTGCACCAGCGCCACCTGGCGCTTGCACGATCCAATGTCAGGGATTGTCATGCCAAGGGCTGACCCGAGCACCACCTGGCAAATAGGCGATCTGATGCAAGGGATTGACACGTCAGGGGCTGACCCGAGCGCCCCCTGGCGTTTGAGCGATCTGATGCCAGTGGCAGACCCCGGCGCCACCTGGCGCTTGGGCGAACCGATTCGATGCAGGGGCTGACCCAAGAGCCACCTAGCGCATGGGCAATCCGATGCGAGGGGCTGACCCAGGCGCCACCTTGCGCTTGGGCGATCCGATGCAGGGGCTGACCCAAGCGACACCTGGCGTTTGGGTGATCCGATGCGAGGGTCAGACCTAGGCACCACCTTGCGCTTGGGCGATCCAATGCAGGGGCTGACCTAAGCGCCACCTGGCGCTTGGGCGATCCGATGCGATGGTCAGACCCAGGCGCCACCGTGCACTTAGGCGATCTGATGCCAGGGGCTGAGCCAAGCTCCACCTGGCGCTTGGGCGATCCGATGTGAGGGTCAAACCCAAGTGACACCTTCCGCTTCGGCGATCCGATGCCAGGCACTTGGGCGATCTGATGCCAGGGATCGACATGCCAGGGGCTGACCCGAGCGCGCCTAGCGCTTGGGTCTTCGCAAGACCCAATTGGCTATGGCAGCCAAAACGCCACGTCCCGCTAAGGAAAACCCGAGCGCCACCTGGCGCTTGGAACGCCCGAGCGCCACCTGGCACTGTGGCTGATTCAATGCTCTGGACAGACCCCAATGCCACCTGGCGCTTAGGTCTTCGCAAAGGGCACCATTGGTTATAGCAGGCCCACCGCCAAGTGGCGCTTGGGTCTGGGCGCATCCACGTCCAACCGCATGTGTGTTTATATAATAATGTCTGTTATAAATATTTTTTTTTCTCTTATAATTCAAAATGTTCATATCAAAAATATTATTATTTGTGTTATAGATATTATTAATTTATTATAACTCAAAGTATTAATATAAAAAATATTATTATTTGTATTATAATCATCCTTGAAATTCTTAATATAATTATTTATGTTATAAATATTATTGTTTTTATCATAATTAACAATATGAATATTAAAAATATTATTATTTGTGTTTTAAATATTATTATTTTTATTATAATTAATATTATTAAAAAAAATAATTAATAAAATTGAAAAAACAATTATTATTAATATTAAAAAATATATTATTTTTTATATTACAGATTTTTTCGGTAGTTTTTATGAAAATAAAAAGTGAGCCCGCTGTGTAATGCGGGGATTATAGATTTTAACAATAGTTTTTATCAAAATAAAAAGTAAGTCCGCTGCGTAACGCGGCCATCCAAAATTTGATTAAAAATAATTATTTATTGTACCGTAGAAAACTTGGAATTTGGTGTTTTAATAAAAAAATTTGCAAAGATTTTATTTTGCCATCATGAAGGAAATAACAATAATTGGTACAGATATTGAAATTTGCATGTAAAAATACCATATGAAATGTGCAAAGTCAATAATTTGTTGATTTTTAATTGGGCAACATAATTTATTTGAGTTTGATATTTGTTGGTTTACCGTGATCTAAAAAAAAGCCCTGATATTTAGTTGGTTCTTAATTTTACGAGCGTTTATTTTTGTTATAATATAATTATATTAAAAAAATTGTTAAGCCTGATTAAACTCAGGTCACAGATTTGTCTAGTAAATTTCAATTGATTTGGAATCAAGCTTCATAATTTGTTTCGAGTTACTTTCTATAGAGCTATCGAAATCTCAAGCAAATCTCTTGTCATAGAGTTAGTACTCGATTTTACGAGCAAATATTTTTTTATGATTAAATAAAAAATAGTCTAAAAACAATAAAATTGATAGAGTTCATAACCTAGATCACGAGCTTAACAGATTAAGCCGTGAAACTCGAATCGATCCAATAAATCATTGTCTTAATAGTTTTAAATAGTTTAAAAAAAAATTATGTCACCTCAAGATTTATATTAAAACTCAAACTATATTTATACCACTCATCCGACATGCTTTTAAACTTGTTGAATGGACTGTATCATGTTTAGATAACTTTGAAACTGTTTGATTTAAAACACGGGGTAGATAAGCAAACCAATTGGGAGGATTCGGGATTAACCCATTAGCCACTAAAAAGCTTTCTTGTAACCTAAACAGTTTTTTTTTAATGTAACCCACGCAATCCATGTTGATAGTGAAGATCTAAATGGGATTTTGTTGATTAAACAACTGGTGTGATATAAAGGAACTAATCTCATCAAATCATGGACAACTAAAAATATTCGCACTTGAGGGTCTAGCTGCTGTGGTCAATCGTGTGACTTGTTCCGCTCCCGTCCCGGGTTCGACCCTCTATGTGCACGCCTGTCACCCCCGCGGTGTCTTACCTGCTCCTGGGCTTGCAGGATGTTCAGTGGGCCGTGGGGAATAGTCGTGGTGCGCGTAAGCTGGCCCGGACACCCCACGTAAATCAAAAAAAAAAAAATATTCAATTTATTCTCCCGTTTTATTGAATAAGTTAATCATTGACAAAAGAATATTGCAATTCGATTAAAAATAATTATTTATTGGACTGTAGAAAACTTGGAATTTGGTGTTTTAATAAGTTTTTTTGCAAAGATTTGTATTTTGCCATCATGAAGGAAATAAGAATAATTGGTACAGATATTGAAATTTCTATGTAAAAAAACCATATGAAATGTGCAAAGTCAACATCATAACCTACTCAGCTGAAGATCCGAGATCTTGGGTTCCTCATGTCAATTCATATATCAATAGATAAACTCTAAAGTAACGTTGTTGAAAACAACGTAAAAGGATTTAAAAATGCTATTAAAAAATAATAAAAAGAATATTAGAGTTTATATATTGATATATGAGTTGACATGAGGAACCCAAGAACTCGGATCTTCAGCTGCCCTGTTTGACGAGTATCCAAAGCTTACAATCAAGCAAGTTAAGCATGGAAGAAGACTACAGTACCTTGCAACGCCTTTGCTACTCTCTTCTTCTTCCATGCTTTGTGTTTCTTGCTCTTTCAACCAAGTTCTTGCTCCAGAAAAGAAAGCAAGGCAAGATCAGTAATCTCCCACCAAGCCCTTTTGCTCTTCCAATTGTAGGCCATCTCCATCTCCTCAAACAACCTATCCAGCGAACACTCCACTCCCTCTCAGAAAAACACGGTCCCATATTTTCTCTCAAACTCGGATCCCGCCTTGCCGTTGTCATATCTTCACCATCGGCTGTGGAAGAATGTTTCACAAAGAACGATATTGTGTTGGCCAACCGTCCTCCCTTTTTGATCACCAAGTACTTAAACTACAACAACAACACCATGGGCACAGTCGAATACGGCGACCATTGGCGCAACCTTCGCCGCATAAGCGCTCTTGAAATCTTCTCCCCTGCTCGCCTCACCTCGTTATTTAGCATCCGAAGAGATGAAGTCATGGGCTTACTGCGTAGACTTCACAGTGTTTCCAAGCATGGTAACTATGCTAAGGTAGAGTTGAGATCCATGCTCTTGGACCTAACAAGTAATATTATAATGAGAATGGTTGCAGGGAAGAGGTATTATGGCGTAGATGTTAAGGAAATTGAAGAGGCCAGGATTTTTAGGGAGATCTTGGAAGAGTTTTTTGCATATATTGCTATGATAAATGTGGGGGATCTGATTCCAATGTTGCAGTGGGTTGATATTACAGGCCACTTGAAGAAGTTGGATAGACTAAGTAAGAAGATGGATGTGTTCTTACAAGGACTGGTTGATGAGCATCGAGA
>Ga0307513_10005567_pt1 | contig 16611 bp, 12 predicted proteins | sample 15_EM_MG_FD_202174 | JGI IMG/M metagenome (GOLD analysis project Ga0307513, IMG submission 202174) | Populus trichocarpa ectomycorrhiza microbial communities from riparian zone in the Pacific Northwest, United States - 15_EM | ecosystem: Host-associated > Plants > Roots > Unclassified | place... | reverse complement strand
AGCAGATGATTCAGGAGCGGCGCGCCCCACTTCATCGCCTGCGCCTCGAACACGCGCCCGACGTAGCCGTCGGCCTCTTCCCGCTTGATGCCTTCAATTCTCGCCATCGTCTTCGCCGCCTTTCGTCAGAAGCGTGTGGAAAATGTAGCTAACCTTTTAAGACACTCGCCGCAGACCTCTAAGACGCTCGCCGCAGAGACGCGGAGCACAGCCGCAGAGTGTCACCGAGAACTGCTGAGAACAATGTTCGACCCTCTCTGTTTCTTTGCGGTTCTCTGCGTGGCCTCCGCGTCTCTGCGGCGAGCGTCTTGCATCAGACTCAATCCAGCCTGCGCTCCTCGTTCGCTTCTCTGAGCGCATGAACGTCGCCCGCGCGCACGATCTTGATCTCGCCCGTCGCTGTTTCTACACGCAACGCACCGTCCGGCTCAAGGCCGCGCGTCGTGCCGTCGAAAATTTCCGTCGCGGCGCGGACGCGCACGCGCTTGCCCACGGCGTAAGAAGAGTTGGCCGACCACGAGCGAATGATTTCCGTCTCGCCTCCGGACGCATGGAGTTGTGCGTAGCGGCTCGCGAGGCGGCGGACCAGCGCGGCGAGGACGTGTTCCGGATCGACGCGCGTATGCGTCGCGGCTTCGACCGACGTGGCGTGCGCGCGCAGGTCCGCGGGGTAGGCGCGCTCGCTCAGGTTGACGCCGATGCCGAGGATGCACGCGCGCCCCGGCTTAGTCTCGACGGTTTCGGCGAGGATGCCGCAGAGTTTTCGTCCTTGAAAGAGGATGTCGTTCGGCCACTTGATGTCAGTCTCAAGCGCACACGCCTCCGTAAGCGCGTCTCGCACGGCGAGTGCGGCCATGAGCGTCACGAGCGGCCACGCCTCTAATGGCAGGCGCGGTCTGAGGACGATGCTGAAATAGAGTCCCGCATCCGGCGGCGACACCCACACGCGCTCCTGCCGCCCGCGCCCGCGCGTCTGCTCGCGCGCCACGACGCACAACCCTTCGGGCGCACCGCGCGCCGCCTGACTCGCCGCCTCCGTGTTGGTCGAAGGCAACGCGTCGTAGCGCAGGATCGTCGGCTGGAATAAGTCGGGCACGTCAGTCTCAAACTCATCTTATGCGAGCGAGCATTGACGGACAACGCGCGGGCGTGAAAAAGTGTCGCGCCTTCCGCAGCAAGAAAACTTTACCGAAAATTTCGCGCATCAAGCGACGACCCCGAACGTTCTGTGCGCGAGTAACAAATTCGGGCGGCGCGCGTTGGCGGAGAAGTTGACGGTCGCCGCCTCGTCGCTCGCGCCTGACGGCGACGCAAAAGGAGTTTGACATGAACGCATGGCTCAAACGTCTGGAACTGCCCATCACCGCCGCGCTCATCTTTGCGGGCGCGGCCTTCCTGCTCAAGATGTGTTACCTGCCGCTCGTCACTTGCACGCTCGTCGGCGGCGCGTGGCTCGCGGCGGTCTACTGGTACGTGCGTGCGCGCTACAAGATCGTGATGCCGCCCGCGCTGTTGCTGCTCGTCTTCGCCGCGTTGGAGGTGGACGCGCTCGGCAACTTCTTCTCGATGTATGGCCGCGCCGTCTTTGGCTCCGTGATGTACGACGAGTTCGCGCATCTGGCGGTGCAGGCTTTGACGATGCCGCTCGTCGTGTGGCTCCTGTCGGAGGGCTTGCGGCGTTTCGGTCAACAGCTTCCGCTCGGCCTCTCGATCTTCTTCGCCGCCGCCGTCTTCTTCAGCCTCTCGGCCTTCTACGAGATCATCGAACTCTGGGACGAACTCTACTTCGGCGGCCAGCGCATCTGGAGCAAACACGACGCGCCCAACGACCTCCAATGGGACTTCGCCGGAATCCTCATCGGCGCGCTCCTCGCCTACCTGATTCTGCGTCGCGGCAGACAAGCAGAAACGGCGATGGCAACTTGAGGCGCGTGTTGCATGAAGCATTCACCACCGCAGACACGGAGAGCACAGAGCGGACACAGAGAGTAAAGCAAGAGCCGATCTCAAATTGACGATCTCAAATTTGAGATTTGAAATTTGCGCCTGTCTGTCTCTGTGCCGCTCCGTGTCATCTGTGTCTGCGGTGGTGAATGCTTGTCTTAATCCTTAACCTTGTCACAATTCAAATTTCCCACACCACGCGAAACCCGCCGTGCGCTTTTACGTATTAACTTGCCGCAGACGCTTGCAGTTCCGTCCCGACTTTAAACCGAAAGAATGGAGAACCCGATCCATGAAAATGGGATTCATCTCGAAGTGTGTGGTGCTGGTCATGTTGGCGTATGCCGCCGCGCTCTCTTTGTCTCAACTGACCGGCGCGCAGACGGCGTACACTCCGGCGACAACGAGCGCGCAGGCAGGCGAGGCCGCGTTGCTCGTGCTCAACAAGGCGGACAACACGCTCGCCATCGTTGACCCGGCGGCCTTGAAGGTGCTGGCGCGTGTGCCTGTGGGCGAAGGGCCGCACGAGGTCGTCGCGTCGGCTGACGGGCGCACGGCTTACGTCGGCAACTACGGCACGCAGCAGGTCGTCGGTAGTTCGCTCTCGATCATAGACATCGCGGCGCGCAAAGAGACGAAGCGCGTTGACCTCGGCGCGCTCCGACGCCCGCACGGCATGGTCGAGGCGGGCGGCAAAATCTATTTCACGGCGGAGGCCAACCGCGCCGTCGCGCGCTACGATCCGGCGACCGACAAAGTTGATTGGCTGATGGGCACGGGCGAGAGCGTTTCTCACATGCTCGTCATCACGCCCGACGCGAAGAAGATTTACACCGCCAACATGCTCTCGAACACCGTCACGGCGCTCAACGTCGGCGGAGGACCGACGCCGCCGAACATCACGCAGATCACCGTCGGCAAGACGCCCGAAGGCATCGGCATCTCGCCCGACGGGCGCGAGGTGTGGGCGGCCAACCGCGCCGACGGCACTGTCTCCGTTATCGACACGGCGACGAACAAAGTCGTTGAGACGCTCGCGAAGTTTTCGCAACTTCCCTTCCGCGTCGCCTTCACGCCCGACGGCAAGCGCGTGCTCATCCCCGACCCGGTGGGCGGCGAACTCATCATCTTCGACGCGGCGACGCGCAAAGAGATCAAGCGCATCAAGATCGAAGGCGGAACGGTCGGCGTCACGGTGGCGGCTGACAGCAAACGCGCTTACGTCGCGTTGCAGGACACGGGCAGCGTGGCCGCCGTTGACCTCGAAAAAATGGAAGTGGTGGGAAAGGTCGAGACGGGCAAAGGACCGGACGGCATCGCGTGGGCGCAGGGGCGGGCGAAGAGTTAAGAACAGCCTTCACCGCAGCGACGCGGAACACAGCCGCAAAGAATCGCAGAGAAAAAGCCCCGAAAGGGCGGCGACATTAGTCCCGAAAGGACGGTGACAGTAGCCGCGAAGCGGCGGCAGTTAATAGCCCCGCCCGTGAGGGCGGGGATCAAGTTGGGTAAAAAGTTTGAAGCCCCGCAAGGGGCGACACATTTTGACGTTCGATGTGTCGCCCCTTCCGGGGCTTCATTGATTATGATTCTTCCGGCTGATCCCCGCGCTTACGCACGGGGCTACTAACTGCCGCCGCTTCGCGGCTAAAGGTTATTAACTGTCGCCGCTCCGCACGGCTATTCAATACTCTCGCGCCTACCGCCTTCAGCCAAGCACACCGCGAAACTTCGACGCGTGGGACGCGTAACCGGGGAAGACTTTTTTCAGGTCGGCGTTGCCGAGATGCTTCTGTGCGACTTCGCCGAACACGTCGCGGAAGTCTGTGGTCAAAGCGAGGTCGCGCCCGTCGTGGAGTTTGTCGGCGTCGAGTCCCGGCCACTGGCCGTAAACTCGTCCGCCGCGCGTCGCGCCGCCGATGAGGAACATGGCGTTGGCGTGGCCGTGATCCGTGCCGCGATTGCCGTTCTCGCGCACGGTGCGCCCGAACTCCGACATCGTGAGGATCAACACGTCGTCCATACGGCGCGCGCCGAGGTCTGTGTAGAGCGCGGTGATGCCGTTGGCGAACTCCGTCAGGCGCAGCGCGAGTTGGCCGCGCGCGCCGCCTTCGTTGACGTGCGTGTCCCAACCGCCCATGTCCGTGAAGGCGACTTCGAGGCCGACGCCCGCCTTGACGAGTTGCGCGATCTGCAACAGCGAGTTGCCGAATTGCGTGCGCGGATACTGCGCGCCGCTCTCCGGTCTGTACTGCGCCGGGTTGACCTGCTTCAAAAATGCGATGGCCTCGAACGTCTCCCTGCCCGTGCCGCCGAGGGCGTCGCCCGCCGCCTGTTCGTAGATGTCCTCGAAACCGCCCTGCACCGTCTGCGAAGACTGCCCGGCGCGGATCGAGAAGTCGGCGAGGTTGGAGATGGCGAGCGCGGGCGCGCGTCCCTGCATCGCGCGCGGCAGGTTCTGCGTCATTGCAACGCCGCGAAACGGCGACTGCTTAGGATCGAGACGCGCCTGCAAGTAACGATTGAGCCAGCCGTCGGGCGTAGACTTGACGCCGGGCGTGCCCGCTTCCATGTAGTCCTGTGCGTCGAAGTGCGAGCGCGTGTTGTCGGGCGACCCGGCGGCGTGGACGATGGCGAGACGCTTCGCCTCCCACATCGGCTTGAACCCGGCGAGCGCGGGATGCAGGCCGAAGAAGCCGTCGAGGTCTATCACCGACTCGCCCGCCGCGCCCTTGCCCGGCGGCGCGACGGCGATTGAGGGGCGCAACGCGTAATAATTTTTCTCGCCGTGCGGCGCTACCATGTTGAGGCCGTCAACCGCGCCGCGCTGGAAGATGGCGATCAGGGTCTTGCGCCGCCCGCCCGCGTTTGCCATCAACCCTTGAGCCGCCACGACCCGCTGCAAAAATGACGGCGACGCGCCGGCCAACCCGACACTCGCCAGCGCGATGCCTCCCGACTTCAAAAAGAACCTGCGATTCATCTTCATACCTCTCAATTCGTAAATCGTGAAGAGAGAAAACCTGTCTTAAGTCTATTTACGATTTACGATTCACGGCTTTTCACTGTCTTTGAAACTCGGGCGAGCCGAGGATCAGCGCGGCGATGCGTGCGGCTTCCGGGATCGGTGCGTTGACGGCCAGCATCTCGCGCCGCCCGCCTCCGCGACGACCACCGCCACCGCCGCGCGGCATCATTGCGTCGTCGTTGTCTGTCGCACGCGTCATCGCCGTTGTGGAGTTCGCGGCGTTCGCCGGTGCGTTCGTGGCCGTCGTCGTCGCTGCTTCGTTCAACTGTTTCAACAAGGCCGCTTTCGTCCGCTCGGACATGTTGCCCTGCAAGATGGCGGCGGCGAATTGCTCGACGAGGCGCGACTTGTCTGCGCCCGTGCTGCCCGCACCGCTGAAGCGCGAGAGATTGACGCGCGTGCCGTTGATGCGACCCGCGACGAGGGCGAGCGCAAAGTTCATGCGTTCGAGCAGCGCGCCCGTGTTGACCCAGTGCTCCGCCGTGTCGGGGTAGCCGGTCGGGGCTTGATATTGATAGAGCGGCTCGCCCATGCGCGCGATCCATTGATGCAGTGCGGGCGCGCCCGTCGTCTCGCCGCCGAGCGAACGCACCGCGCTCACGGCGAGTTCAAACGGCGTCTTGATCTTCGCGCGATAGTTCTCCGGCGCGTTGAATTCGGGAGAGGCGAAGATCGCGCGCAAGACCGTGCGGATGTCGCCGTCGGACTTCGCGTAGACGGAGGCGATGCGTTCGACCAATGCCGGTGGTGGGTTGTCGGAGACGAAGCGGCGCGCGAGTTTCGTCGCGATGAACTTCGCCGTCGAAGGATGCTTCGAGAGGATGTCGAGCGCCGACAGGCCGTCGTTGACACCGCCGCCCGCCGGAATCTTGTGGCCGAGCAAGAGCTTCTCGCCGTCGTCGTGCAGGCGCGGGTTGAAGAAGAACGTCCCGGCGCGTTCGGGGTTCGTCAAACCCGCCGCGCCGCCTGCCCCGCGCGGGTCGAAGATCGTCCAGCCGGTGAAGCAGCGCGCCAATTCCTGCACGTCCTTCTGCGTGTAGCCGCCCTCGACGCCGAGCGTGTGGAGTTCCATCAACTCGCGCGCGTAGTTTTCGTTGATGCCGCGACGCATGCGTCCCGGTTGCTGCGGCGCGGGCTGCGTCTGCGCTTGCGCGGCGGGCATCTGTGCCTGCTCTGCGGCGGGCATCTCCGGCGCGCCCTGAGCGTTAGCCTGCTCGCGCATCAACCGTCGCCTGCGATTCAGACGGCCACGTCGCGGCTGCGCGTCCTGCCCCGCGCCTGCGTCGCCGTCCGCCTGCGGCGGGTTGGTCAACGTCTCGAAGAAACGCTTGACGCGCGGGCGCATGCGAGCCGCGCCCCGTCCCGCCAACGGGCTGACGCTCTGAAAGTTGTCGAGGTAAAAAAGCATAGCGGGGCTTTGCGCCGTCGCCAGTAATAAATCTTTAAACTTGCCGAGCGTGTGCGGGCGAATGGTGTCGCGGTCGTAGGCAACCAAGAGCCAACGGTCCGCGCCTTTGTTCGCGTAGATGTTGAAGTGGTTCGTCCAGAAATCGACCAAGACTTCCTGCAACTGCCGCTCGCTGTAGACCGCGCGCAGGACCCGCGACGATTGCAACTCCGCCGTGATGCGCGCCGGTTGCAGCAGATTATTCTCCCTGTAATATTCCTGTATGGCCTGTCGATAATCCTTGCGCGCGTCCGTTTGCGCCGCGCCCGTCCCGTCCGTTTTCATCGCCGCCGCATCATCCGGCATCGCGCCTCCGGCATCCGGTTTCGCGCCCGCCGCGTCAGCAGGCTTCGACGCTTCGTTGCCGCCCTTCGTGCGGTTCTCACGCGCCGTTGCGAGTTCTGCGGGCAGACGCCCCTGACGCTCCAGCGCGCGCAACAGTTGACCCGGCTGCGGGTATTTACGGTAAAGCTCGGCGGTCGTCATCCAGTAAGACGAAAGATGGCGCAGACGGGCTTCCGCCGCCGTGTCGTCAATCTTGTCGGGAGCGAGTTGCTGCTCGATGTAATTTTCGAGGCCGATCCGGCGGACGCGTTCCACGTCGCCGGGACGCGCGCCGAAACCGAGGCGATTGAGCACGTGCAGAATGCGTTGCTCGTCGCTGAGACGCGCCGCCGTCGCCGTCTTCTGCTGCGCTAACGCTGCGCCGGGGTGGAACGCCGTGAGCGAACCGGCGACGAGCGCGAACGCGAGCGAAAACGCCGTCGCGCGGCGCAAGAGGATCGGGGCGACTTGATGGAGCGACCTGTTCGTAAAAATTTTCATGGCCTTATCTTGCGAGAATTCAATATTCGCGTAAATACTTTCGGATCGTAACGGTTTTTCCGAGTTTGAGATAACCCGCCAAGATTAGACGCGCCGCCGCGATAAAAGGTTGAATAAAATGTAGAGATCGGAAGCACTTACCACCGCAGACACAGAGGACACGGAGCGGCACAGAGAAGAAGAGGGCGGAGGGATGAACAAGAAACCGCTCAACGAAGCGAGTGTTTTTCCTATTCATCCCTCCGCCCTCCTCCCTTCCTTAAAGTGTCTTGATTTCCTAATTGCGCATCGGGCGCGGGACGCTGACGGGGCTGCGGTTGCCCTGCCTGTCTACGGCGCGCACGCCGAAGAAGTAGTTGTCTTTCGACATCCCCTCGACGGTGTAAGTCGTGACGTTGCCCACCGGGCGCGCGTGCGTCCAGACGGGCGAAGTCGTGTCGCGCCAGACGATCTCGTAGCCCGCGAGGTCTTCTTCGGTGTTGGCAGTCCATTGGAGGTCTGTGTCGTTCGTCAGGCGGCGCGTGAGCAGGCCGACGCCTTTCGGGCGCGCGGGGGCGCGTGCGAGCGTGGCGAGCGCGGCGGCGTTGACGCGCGCGACCTGCGCGATATAGCCGTAGTCAACGAACTCCGGGAGGTCGCCGTAGACGACGCCGTTTTCGGTGCGCACGTCCTGATGCTGGTGCTTGTACTCCTCGTTCGGCTCTGTGAAACGCACCGCCGCGAAGCCGCGTTCGAGAAACGGGATGTGGTCGCCGCCGCGCAGGTAACGGTCGCGCCGGTAGATCAACTGCACGTTGAAACGTGGCAGGTAAGTTGCGCCGACCTCTTTGATGAAGCGCGCGAGTTGGCGCGAAGCGGAATCGTTTTCGCCGCCCGTGCCGCGCCGCGTGTTCGCCTCTTCTGGCGTCTCGCTCGACGGCACGCCTTCGGAAAAGACGCGCAGAGTGTTGCGGTCGCGCACGCCGTTTCCGCCGAGCGTGTTGCCCACGATGTCGTTCGTGAACATCGCCTCGATGTTCAGACTGTTGCGCTTCGCCTGCTCCGCATAGTAGGTCGAGCCGAGCAGACCCTGTTCCTCGCCCGCGACGGCCATGAACACAATCGTCGCGTCGAACTCAAGACGCGACATCACGCGCGCCATCTCGACGATGGCGGCGACGCCCGATGCGTCGTCGTTCGCGCCCGGCGCGTCGCAGGTGGCGTTGGTCGGGCTAGTACACATCGAATCGTAGTGGCCGCTCACAACGTACATGCGCGCGACGGAAGAGGCTTGCGTGCCCCTGAGCGTTGCCACGACGTTCGAGATCACGGTCGGTTGCAGGACGCGCCCGCGCGGCGGCGGGTTCGCTTCCTGTGTGTACGACTGCAACTCGACCGTGAGCCGCCCGCCCGCGCTCCGTGCGATCTGCTCGAACTCGCTCTTGAGCCAGTCGCGCGCCGCGCCGATGCCGCGTGTGGGGTTGTCCTGTGCCGAGAGCGTGTTGCGCGTGCCGAAAGAGACGAGCTTGCGCACCGTGCGCTCGATGTTGCGCGGATCGATCCCGGTGAGCATGCGCGCGACATCGGGGTCGCGGCGCGGCGCGGCGGCGGTTGATGTGACGTTTGCGTTGCGGCGTCGCGCGTCGCCTCTACGCTGCGCGCGTGCGTCGGGCGCGAGGGCGAAGGCCGCGCAGAGAACGACTGCGGCTATGATTGAAGCGCACGCGCGACGCGCGCGGTTTGAGAGTTTCGACATTGGTTGGTCCCCGGTGCGTGTGTGTCGTGTGTTCGAGATTGGAGTTTGTTTCAAAAACAACCCGGCGTCTTCCCTTTGCGCCTTCGCGCCTGTGCGTGAGGTTATTCTTTAGCAGCCATCAATCTCACGCACAGACGCGAAGGCGCAAAGATGGAACGCAAAGGCGAGAGTTTAAGGCGTAATGTTACTTCGCGCGTTCGCGATCGACGAGCAGGCGGCGCAGGATTTTGCCGGACGCCGACTTGGGAACCTGCTCGATGAATTCCAGCCTGCGTATCTTCTTGTAGGGCGCGACGCGCCCGGCGACGAAGGCCATCAACTCTTCCGCGCCGACCTCCTCCGCACCCGCCTTACGAACGACGAACGCCTTCGGCAGTTCGCCCGCCGTCTCATCCGGAACGGGCACGACCGCTGCGTCCGCGACCGACGGGTGCGTCAGCAGCAACGCTTCGAGTTCAGCCGGGGCTACCTGCATGCCTTTATATTTGATCAACTCCTTCAAGCGATCCACGATGAAGAAATGGCCGCTCTCGTCGCAGTAGCCGATGTCGCCGGTGTGCAGCCAGCCGTCGGCGTCAATCGTCGCGGCGGTGGCTTCGGGGCGGTTGAGATAGCCCTTCATCATCTGCGGTCCGCGCATGCAAATCTCGCCCTCGCGCCCGCACCCTAAAAGCTCGCCCGTCTCCACGTCAACGATCTTGCATTCCGTGTTTGGCACGCACTGCCCGATTGAGCCGCACTTCGTCCAATCGAATTCTACGGGCGTGAGGTGGATGGCCGGACTTGTCTCCGTCATGCCGTAGCCCTGCCGGATAGCGCAGCCGAGCCGCTCGCTGCATGCACGCGCGAGTTGTTCGCTCAAGGGAGCCGCGCCGGAAAAGAGCGTCTTGAGTTTCGAGAGATCGTAGTTGTCAACGGACGGGTGCTGCGCGAGTGCGAGCATGATCGGCGGCACGACGTGGGCGAGCGTCACGCCGTAGTCCTGCACGATCTTGAGGAACGTTTCGAGATCGAAGCGCGGCATGACGACGATGCTCGCGCCTTCGTAGAGGCCGACGTTCATGATGACGACCATCCCGTAGATGTGAAACAGCGGCAGCACGCAGACGAGCGTGTCCGACTCGTCGATCAACTCGCACGAATGCACTTGCAGCGTGTTCGCGATCAAGTTGTGGTGCGTGAGCATGACGCCCTTCGGCATTCCCGTCGTCCCGCTCGAATACGGGAGCACGACTACATCCTCGCCGGGGTCGATTTCAACTCGCGGCACTTCCAGCCCTTCGCCCGCATCCCCGTTCACGTAGAGCGCGGCGAACGGCGTCGTGCCCTCGCATTCGCCGAAGACGAAAACCTCTTCGACTCCGGCGTGCGCGGCGGCCTCTTTCGCCTTGTCGAGCAACGCAGGCGCGGTGAGCAAATATTTCGCGCGCGCATCCTTGAGTTGGTGCGCGGCTTCCTCCACGGTGTAGAGCGGGTTGAGCGTCGTCAGCGTCCCGCCGACGAGCGAGACGGCGTGGAAGGCGATGGCATACTCGGGGATGTTCGGGCTGTAGATGGCGAACACGTCGCCTTTGCTAAACCCGCGCGCGGAGAGTCCGGCGGCGACGCGTCGCACGGCCTCTTCGAGTTGCCTGTAAGTGATCGTGCGCCCGCTCACGGCGTCGATCAGCGCGGGCTTGTCGCCGCGTTCGCGCGCACGCGCCAGCACGAAGGGCGTCAGCGGCGTAGGGGGAAGCTCAATCTCCTTGTAGGGGCTGCGGAAGATCATGGAAGACCTCCATGCGTGGCTGTGAAAGGCGGGAGGATAGTAAACCGTAAATCGTGAATCGACAAAGACCGTCAATCGTGACCCGTTAAAAGCCGTCAAACGTGAATCGTCAATCGTGAAGAGAGAAGACCGGTTCTTTCTCTTCACGATTGACGATTCACGTTTGACGGCTTCTTATCTGATGCGGTAGGCGCGGCCTTTCCAGACGACTGTGACTTCGCCGCCGAGCGCGTCGGCGATGCGACGCAGTTGCGGTTCGTCGGCGACGAGCGCGCGGAACTGTTCGGAGTTACGCCTGACGACCGTGTAAGACTGCCCCGCGCTGTAGGACGTGTCGAACCACGCGTTGCCTTGTCGGCGGAATTTTCTCCCGGCGACGGTGCGCGTCTCAGTGGCCGACCCTGCGCGCCCGACCACGCTCCTCTCGGAATCTTGCGCCGGACGGTTCTCATCCTTGCCTCGATCCGCCTCGGACTGGCGCGTGCGTTTTGCGGCTGGCGGCGGGGGCGCAGTGGCGGCGAGGTTGCCGTCTTTTTTATCGGAGCGGTTGCGTGAGTCGTCCATGTCGGCGGTGCGCGCGTTCCGCGCCTGTTCGTTGCGACGCGGACCGCTGATCTGCTCGCGCTGTTGGTTCTCATACTGGCGGTTGTCAAATCCGCCCGGCTTCTGTTCGAGCTTCGGCAACTCGGGGGCGGGTTCGCCGCTTTTGTTTTTCGCTTCCTGTGCAGACGTGACCGTCAAATCGTCAACGGTGTACGCGGGCGTCGGCGCGGGCGTCGGAAACTCCGAGACGGAGCGCGCGAGCGCACCGCTGCCCGTCGAAGGCGCGGGCGGAGGCGGCGCGGCGGCATCGTTGAGAGGCGCGCCCGCCAACGGTTGCGCGATCTCCCCCGGCGGGCTGTTCGCGGCGACCTGTTCTTTCGCCAGAGGCGCGTTCTGGTTCGGCACGGACGTATTCGCGTCCGGCGCGACGACGCCGCTCTCGACGGCGGGCGCGGTCGCAGTCGCGGCGTTGTCGTTCTGCGGCGCGTGATGCGCTTCCGGCTGCGTCGCCTGCGGCCTCTGCGACTCCGACGTGTTGCGCTGCGCGATGGAAGCTTCTCTCTCTGTCCTGCGCGTCAACACGATGAGCGAGACTGCGCCGACGAGCAGCAACGCTAACGCGGGCACGGCGTAACGCCACGCGCGCGGCGCAAACAACGCGCCGAGGCGTTCGCGCAAGGTAATGTTCGGCGAGACGGTCTGCCCCGTCGCACTCTCGCGCGGCTCCAACTGCGCAGGCATCCCTGCGGCGAGCGCGAGCCGCGTCACGTTGCGGCGGCAATCGTCGCAGTCCGCGAGATGCGCGGTGTAATGCGCGCGCGCCGACGCGGGCAGCGCGTTCTCGGCGTACGCGCTCTGTTCGTCGGCGTCGAGGTGCGCGGCTGCCAACGCGCCGCCGCCGGCACGCACGCCCGGTTCGCCGGATGCGGCACGCCCGCGTCGCGCGCTCTCACGCAACAGCGAATCTATCTCTTTGTCGAACTCTGCTTTCATTAAACTTTCGGTCTAACTCTATCCAACTTCCGGCCATTTACAGAACGCGCCGCGCGCCCTGATCTTGCGTCCAGCTTGTGTCCAGCTTGTGTCCGTTGCGACGCGCGCTTGATCCGCGCGCTTCATTCGTAAAGCTCCTCGCGCCTCTCGCTCGTCGCGGGAGTTTCCGCCCCGGCGAGCATGCGTCGGAGGTCTGTGTCGAGATGCGTCGCGGCTTCGGCGAGCGTGCGCGTGGCCTCCTGTTTCGTCCAGCCGTGTTCGGCGACGAGAAACGCTTCGACGCGCTTTCTGACCTCCGTGTGCAGGCGCGTCAGGCGGCGACTCGCTGTCGCCTCGTGTACGCCGAGCACCGCGCCCGCTTCGCGCAACCGCAGGTCGTCGAAATAGTAGAGTTTAATCAGGAGACGATCTTCCGCGTCGAGTCCGGCGAGCGCGTGTGCGAGTGCGCGTTCGAGCGCGTCGGATGTCTCGCGACCGGCGAGCGCGCGTTCGGGGTCGGGCGACGCAGCGACGGTGAAGTGATCCGTCTCTTCGTGTTGTTCCTGCGCGAGGCGGTCGAAGTCCGTCGCCTCTTCCGTCTGCACGAGCCGCGCCGACTTGCGATGCCGGTCAACGGCGAGTTGGCCGACGACGGCGCGCAGCCAACCGCCGAGCGAACCGCAGCCGGAATAATAAGCCAGCTTGCCCGACACGCTCCCGTCCGCGCGCGCGCGCAACCCGTACAGGTCAGCCCACACAGACTGCGCCAACTCCTCCGCCGTGTCCTCGTTCGCAGACGCGCCGCGCGCCGCCGACAACACGGTCGCCCGAAACTGTTCCATCAGATCAGACCACGCCGCATCGTCGCCGCGCTCGCACGCCACGACGAGACACAAATCGTCGGCGCGCAACGCGTCGAGAAAACCGTCGATCTCCTTAGCCGACGCCTCCGGCTTGTGGCGCAACAAATACTTCTCCAACACGCCGCTCACGCGCGGCATGAGCGCCGCCACGTCGAGCGCACGCGCCTCCGCCGCACGCCCCAACAGGCGCGCCGTGCCCTCGCGCAAAAGTCGCTCCGTGGTTGCCGTTGCTGTCGCCTTCCGGCTCATCGCCTGAGTTTGATGCTCACCCTACCAACCGCGTATGCTAACACAAGGATATTAAGAACTGTCCGTTGTTCTTTGCCCGTTGTCCGTTGTTTGTCCCCACCGCGGGAGTTGCTATAAATTGAGATGCACAACCGACCGCAGACAAAGAACAACTGACCACAGACAACTGACTACGGACTAAAAACACGGACAGCTTTTCGATGCTTCGCGTCACAGAAATTTTTCTTTCGATTCAAGGCGAGTCAACGCACGCCGGACGACCGTGCGCGTTCGTGCGCCTGACGGGCTGCCCGATGCGCTGCGTCTGGTGCGACAGCGAATACACGTTCACGGGCGGCGAGCGCATGTCGCTCGGAGACGTGCTCGCGCAGGTGCGGGCGATGAACTGCCAACTCGTCGAAGTGACGGGCGGCGAACCGCTCGCGCAGCGCGAAGCCTTCACGCTCATCACACGCCTCTGCGACGAGGGTTTCGAGGTGCTCATCGAAACGGGCGGCTACGTCTCGACCGAACGCGTTGACCCGCGCGCCAAACTCGTCCTCGACGTAAAATGCCCCGCGTCGGGCGAAGCCGAACGCAACCACTGGCCGAACCTCGAACGCTTGCGCGCCGACCGCGACGAGATCAAATTCGTCGTCGTGGATCGCGCCGACTGGGACTACGCCCGCGACGTGATCGCGCTCTACGATCTCGAAGGCCGCGCGCACGCCATCCTCGTCTCGCCCGTCTGGGGTCAAACCGACTTGCAGGCGTTGGCCGGGTGGATCGCCTCAAGCGGCCTCCGCAAAGTTCGCATGCAAATGCAACTACACAAAATGATCTGGGGCGCAGACGTTCACGGAGTCTGAAAGCAAACGATGAAGTAGGAACGATGAACTAATAGCACTCGCTCCTCTCTATACAGTTCATCGTTCGTCGTTCCTACTTCATCATTATTTAAATTATGGGTGGATACGACGAAAAAGCGTTGACGGAAGTGGCGGACGAGCCGGAGGAGTTTGAGGCGGGCGCGGAGTTGGCCGTGTGTCTGGTGTCGGGCGGGATAGATTCGTGCGTGACGGCGGCCATCGCGGGGACGGAGCATGCGGAGTTAGCGTTCCTGCACGTCTCCTACGGGCAGCGGACGCAGGCGCGCGAGCAACGCGCGTTTCAGGAACTTGCGGATCACTACGGCGTCACGCACCGGCTCGTCGCCTCGATTGATTACCTCGCGCGCATCGGCGGGTCGTCTCTGACGGACGCGCGGATCCCCGTCTCGTCAGCCGACTTGAACACGCACGCGATACCGACGAGCTATGTGCCTTTTCGCAACGCGCACCTGCTCGCAATCGCGACGAGTTGGGCGGAAGTGTTGGGCGCGCGCGCCATCTACATCGGCGCGGTCGAGGAGGATTCGTCCGGCTACCCCGATTGCCGCCCGGAGTTTTACGCGGCCTATCAACGCGCCATCGACAACGGGACGCGCCCCGACACGCGTGTGGAGATCAGGACGCCCGTCATCCACCTGCGCAAGTCGGAGATCATCCAGCGCGGCCTCGAACTCGGCGCGCCGCTCGCGCTCACGTGGTCGTGTTATCAGGCGGAGGATAGAGCCTGCGGGCGTTGCGATTCGTGCGCCCTGCGCCTGCGCGCCTTTCGCGAGGCGGGCGTGGTCGATCCCATTCCTTATGCTTGATTTAGCAGCCCTCGATCCGATATTAGCGGGACGGAAACGACAACCGGACGACCGCCTCGCGCATCTTAAATTGTGGCTGAAGACTTGATTGAATCCCCCGTTTAAAATTAAACTCCCCGCAGAATCATTTACAGGAGAAGCCCAAAATGCGTATCCCGAAATTCACACACTTCTTCGCGGCCACGTTGCTGCTCGCGGCCTTCGCCGTCACCGCTGCGGCACAGACGAGCACGGCCACCGGCAAAGTTACGCTCAAACAAGCCGACGGCACGGAAGTACCCGTCGCAGGCGCGACGGTGGAGATTCACCGCACCGATATTAAACAAACCTTAAAAACGAAAACGGATAAGAAGGGCCAGTACGTCTACGCCGGACTCGATCTCGTCGGTACGTTCACGATCATCGTCAGCGCGCCGGGCGCGACCCCTTCCTACATGGCGGGCATTCGCATCAGCCAACGTCCGAACAACGACTTCTCGCTCCAGCCCGGCGACGGCAAAACTCTGACGCTCGCCGAAGTTAAAGCAGCGAGCGCCGGTGGTGCATCGACAGGAGGCACGGCGAGCACAACGAGCACGGCTGGAAGCACTGCCGGAGGGAGCACGGCGGGAACTACTGCGGGAACCACGCCTAAAGCCAGCGGCGAAGCGCCGCTGACGCCTGAAGAAGCCAAGAAGAAACAGGCGGAGTACGACAAGCAGGTCGCCGAGGTCACGGCCAAGAACGCGAAGATCGAAGAGCGCAACGCCAAGTTGCCCGTCGTCTTCAAAGCCGCCAACGAGGCGTTCAATGCCAAGAAATACGACGAGGCGATCACGCTCTACGATCAGGCCATCGGGATTGACCCGAGCGAGGCCGTCGTCTATCGCAACAAGGCCATTGTCCTGCGCACGCGCGCCGTGGACAGGTACAACGTCGCCGCCAAGGCAAAGGATTTGGCCGGTAAAGACGCCGCACGCGCCGACTTGAAACTCGCCACCGAGACAGCCGAGAAAGCCGTCGCGACCTACCGCACCCCGCAGGCGGATCGCGTCGCCGCCACGCCCGACGCGACGAAGAATGAGGATTTAGACTACCTGTTCCAGCGCGCGGAGTCTTATCGCGTCGCGCTGCAAACCAACGCGCAGGTTGACACGGAAGCGGGCATCAAGGCGTTTCAGGAGTACATTTCCGCCGAAACCGACGCGGCGAAAAAGACCAAAGCGGAGGCCGCTCTCGGCGACGCCCTCTTTCAGGGCGGGCGCGTGGACGAGTCCATCACCGCCTACAAGGCGATTCTTGCCAACAGCCCGAACAACTTAGACGCCATTTACGGTCTTGGCCTTGCGCTGGCTTCCGACCCGACCGGCGCGAAGACAGCCGAGGGACGCGACATGCTCGAACAGTTCGCCAGCAAAGCTCCCGCGACCGACCCGCGCAAGCAGATGGCCGAAGAGGCCGTCGCCGGACTCAACGAAGCTCTCAAGCCCAAACCGGCTGACAAGACGACCACGACCACCAAACGACGCAAGACCTAGAGTCGTTTCAACTACCAAACATGAAGAGGCGACGCTCAAACGGGCGTC
>Ga0307513_10005566_pt1 | contig 16611 bp, 20 predicted proteins | sample 15_EM_MG_FD_202174 | JGI IMG/M metagenome (GOLD analysis project Ga0307513, IMG submission 202174) | Populus trichocarpa ectomycorrhiza microbial communities from riparian zone in the Pacific Northwest, United States - 15_EM | ecosystem: Host-associated > Plants > Roots > Unclassified | place... | reverse complement strand
CCCAATATTATTTATCTAAGCGGGTTTTAGGTTTTCGATCAGAACCAACTCAAGTACTCCAAGTATCAGGAGATGACCGAAAAGCTCCTTCGAGGAGAGCGCTTGCCGCCCAGCTACAACCTGCTTGACAGGTGGGATTTCGCCTGGGGCCTCGAACCTGCTTTCTGACTTCGACTGTAGAACGGCCAATCGACCTGATCCGGTCACTCAAGCGGATCTCAAAGGCCTTGTTCCGAACCAGCAGCAATTGAAAAGCGCCTGGGCGAAAACTCTCTTCAACGGGCGCGAAGATTGGCCGAGGTGGTTCAAGACGTTCAGTCTGGAGCTAATGCGCCAGTCGACGTCCCCTGGGATCCGAGCTTGCGCGCCGCTTAGTGACATCTATCCGCCCCTCGCAAAGTCACTTCTGAACGCAGCGTTCTACTCGTGCTGGACAGAATTGAGTGAGAGAAATCAGGTATGCTGCCATCGTGCGGAGTGACGCCCCATGTGCTTAACCACGATGCAGGAAAGTGTTGTGGCCGCCATCACCGTGGCCCTTACGCAAAGCAAGAATCAGGACCTAACGCTGACGCTCCTCAGTCTCATTGAATTCATGGAGCACGAAGATAAAGAGCTGCCTATCGACACGACCGTCCTTGGTGACGCAGCTGTCGAAGTCAATGCCTTCGCCAAAGCGCTTCATTACAAAGAACTCGAGTATCACACGAGTCCAACCGATGAAGTCACTGAGCATCTCATCGGGACGTATGCCAAGCTTCAAAGGCATGACGCTGCCTTTGGACTTCTCGTCATCAATGAGAAGGGAGACAGAGATCGTGCCCGATATCTGAGGGACACCTCACAACGTCTCGAAAAGCCTCAAACTACCTTCTGGTATGAGAAGCTTGGCAAGTGGGATGATGCTCTCAGTCAATACGAGCTGCAGCTACTGAACCAACCTACATCGGAGAGCGCTGCGTATGGCCGGATGCGGTGCTGGTACGCTCTTGGGCAATGGGACGCGTTGCAAGGCGCGATCGAACAAGAGATGAGTCAAGTCAGCGAAGATCAGTTCCAAGAGCTGGCGCCGATGGCGGCGACTTGCGCATGGGTACTCGGTCATTGGACGCGGATGGAGGATTATGTCACCCATATGGCCCAGTCTCCGGACACCGCGTTCTATCAGGCCATCCTTCATGTTCACCACAATCAGTTCAACTCTGCCCAACTCCGAATCCAAATCGCAAGGGACTCGCTGGAACGTGAATTTCACGCAGAAGAGGAATATAGTCGTTCGTACCAGTATGTGGATTCTGTCCTTAGGGAGCGTGCGCTGATTATTACCCCAGGACTCTCGTTCGTGTTCAGCTATTATCTGAATTGGAGGAGATCATCGCGTACAAGGAACACTCTGACCAACCTGAATGGCAAGTGGCAATGAGGAAAACATGGAATAAGAGGTAGGTGCACACCCGTTCTGATCGATCCCCTTCTCACAGTGCCGCTCCTAGGCTGCTCGGGTGCCAGCGCGATCCCGAAGTCTGGCAGAAGGTGCTCCAACTCCGAACCTTGGTGCTGCAGCCCCGAGAAGACATAGAGTCTTGGATCAAGTACGCAGATTTATGTAGAAAGGCCGGACGACTGCAGGCTGCGCAAAATATCATGGGTGTCCTGTTCAAAGAGGACTCGGAAGCGGATGCTGTAAGCGACTATTCGCGAATAGTTACTCCCTTTTTTTCTTTATTGACCCAAAGCGTCTAGCAACATTCTCCAGCATTGGCTTACGCTCATTTGAAGCTCCTGTGGGAAATGGGGGAAGAACCACGCGAGAAGACACTTCAACACCTCGTTACTTTCTGCATCGATTTTGCTCGTGGTGTCGGATTTGCGGACCCCAATGAGATTATCCAAGGTAATCGGGACCTCATCGAGAAGTCACGTCACTTGCTCGCCAAAGCGTATATGAAGCAGGGCGATTGGAGGAAAGAATTGACTGGTGAATGGACTCCGGTGCGTTCGTCATCTCTTATGCGTTATTTCAGTTACTGAATCTAGCATAGGTTTTAATTGCAGACGTCACCACCTTATATCGGATGGGAACCACGCTCAGTCCCCGGTCTTATCGAGCCTGGCATACCTGGGCGATGTGCAACTTGGACATCATCAATCACCTGGAGCGGGAAGGGGAGATCCACAGTGATGAGCACGAGCAAGCCAGAGTTCTCATCGATCACATCGTGGCTGCCATGGAAGGTATGGAGCTATCCTATCTGTATACTCTTTCCCTAATTACTTTGTGCAGGGTTCTTCCGATCTATTGCTCTACAACCGGAGAATACATTGCAGGACTCTTTACGACTCTTGACGCTCTGGTTCAAGTTTGGTGGCGCAGGTCAAGTCAGTGGGATTGTGCGAGAAGGACTGACCACCGTACCCGTGGATACCTGGCTGCAAGTAATTCCACAGGTGCGCTGTAAAGTTGTTTGGTGATCGACAAAAATTATTAACGGGGGTTTTTTTTAGCTCATCGCTCGAATCCAAACCCCTTCACCGAATATCCAAAACACGATCAATCTCCTCCTGACTGAAGTCGGAAAAGCTCACCCCCAAGCGCTCATCTATCCCTTGACTGTCGCCTCCAAGTCCACAAATATCATTCGTCAACGCGCAGCTGGTAGTGTTATGTCCATTCTCCGTCAGCACAGTCCACACCTCGTTGAACAGGTGACTTGTCCCCAATCCGTTATGTACATGATGACTAACATTCGTCCTCAAGGCATTGATGGTTAGCGAGGAATTGATTCGAGTTGCTATCCTCTGGCACGAGATGTGGCACGAGTACTTGGAAGAAGCATCACGTTTGTACTTCAACGACAAGAATCCCGAGGCGATGATCGACTATCTCGCCCCGCTTCATGCTGCATTGGAGAGGGTACGTTGGCTATGGATTTTACCCAGCTGGTTCTAAATAGCATCTCGTAGGGCCCAGAAACTCAGCGTGAAGCGTCCTTTGCTCAGGCCCATGGAAAAGATCTTCAAGAGGCTAAGCAAGCCTGCGAACGATGGAGAATCAACCATGAGGTCAGCGAGATGGATAAGGCATGGGATATCTACTATAACGTAAGAGTGTTCTTGAGGGTAAAATTTAGAGTTGAACCTGTTTGCAGGTCTTCCGCAAGATAGAGAAACGACTGCCTCAACTGACCACGCTTGATCTTCAATACGTCTCACCTCGTTTGCTACACGCTGAAGATCTTGAACTGGCCGTACCGGGTACTTATCGCAGTGGAAATCCCGTCATTCCAATTTCTAAGTTTGGCGCTAAGCTTAGCGTCATTGCGTCCAAGCAAAGGCCTCGCCGTTTGTCCGTCATCGGTGGTGATGGCAAGGAGTATCAGTATTGCTTGAAAGGTCACGAGGACCTTCGCCAGGACGAACGCGTCATGCAGGTGTTTGGTTTGGTCAATACCCTTCTAGCCGCAAGCGAAGAAAGTTTCATGCGCCAACTGCACATCCAAGGCTTTGCCGTCATCCCTCTTGCTCCAAACGTTGGTCTCCTACAATGGGTACTCAACAGCGATACACTTCATGTTCTTGTCCAAGAATATCGCAACGCTAGGAAAATCCATCTCCAGATCGAGTACCGTCTTATGCTTCAGGTTGGTATCGACATTGATCCTTGTGCCCCTAATTGACCTTTCCTTTCAGATGGCTCCCGACTATGTCAACCTCACGGTGCTCCAGAAGCTCGAGGTCTTCCAATACGCTCTGGATAATACAACCGGACAAGACCTCTACCGTGTACTTTGGCTCACCAGCGCAAACTCAGAGGCCTGGCTCGAGCGTCGAACGACCTACACGCGTTCGCTCGCTGTGAGCAGTATGGTGGGGCACATCATGGGTCTAGGCGACCGTCACCCAGCCAACCTGCTCGTGGACCGCATAACGGGCCAGGTCGTGCACATCGACTTTGGCGACTGCTTTGAGATTGCGATGCACCGCGAAAAGTTCCCCGAGCGGATACCATTCAGGCTCACAAGAATGTTAACGCAAGCGATGGAGGTTAGCGGGATCGAGGGGAGCTTCAGGACTACGTCAGAGATTACCATGAAGGTCATGCGGGAGAACAAGGAGAGTCTCATGGCTGTCCTCGAGGCATTCGTCTACGATCCGCTTGTTACGTGGCGGTTAACGCAGACACAAGAGCAGCAACACCGTGGAAGAGGTACGTATCTATTCATCTCCCCCCTTCCCCGTTCTCCTTTTAGGGCTACACATGTGTTAACCTTTCACCAAAACCATAAACAGACGGTGGAGAACAGACGACCCGCTTCGGAACCTTTGCAGTGGGAGCGAACCGAGCGAAACTAAAAACAAACGAGAACGAAATCTTCGAAGAGGTCGGCGACGAAACTGCCAAAATCCTGGACCAACGGAACGAACGCGCTGTCCAGGCGTACACACGCGTGCAGCAAAAGTTGACGGGCAAGGACTTTAAACCCGATACTGAGCTCAGTGTGCCTGATCAAGTGGATAGACTCATCCAACAGGCTACCGCGGTGGAGAACTTATGCCAGTGCTTCCCTGGTTGGTGTCCGTTTTGGTGACCTTTTGGTCAAAAAATTTTGCCGCTTTATTTCTTAGGCTGGATGGGGTAATGTCCGTGTAATTTGCACCATGATTTAATTTGCGCCGTGCATGTCTCGTGATGTCCTTCGCATTTTCATTTTGTATCACTATTTGGGACCTTGGCTATCTCATCTCTGATTTTTTCATACATCGAACACAAGTTGGGAACGAGCCTCTTTCACTATGCTATGTAGAAACGAATCATGACCAAACGAGAACGGGGTGGGGAGAGCGACACCCTCTAAAAACAGGCGTCGAACGTGGCGAAGAGAATATCTGCGTATGTTTCCGTGTTCGTGGGGTTGTGTGGAACCGCCACTCCTATTCCTCCCGCTCCCGCCCCGTAGGGCCTTAGTGGTCGATGATAGAGACGTTACCAGAAACCAGTTCTGTACGACCAATTAGTATCTTAGTAGAGACCAAAGAACCAGGTCGGGGCGACTGACTATTTTCCAAAATGCTCCCATCGGGCAAATCAATCCTGCTCCCTTCATTAGCGACGATAATGACCGTCCCACGAAGGGTGATATTCCGGCCGAACCACACGTCACCAGCGACGGTGAGGTGGTCGAGCTCAAGGATGATGGGAACGGTGCGGAAGCGCTTTTGGAAGTTTCCAATCTTCTTGAACGTGTCGCCGAGCTTGACTACAGGCGTTTGGTTGAACATCCTGTTCGGGTTCATGACAAGCTTGCCATGTTGCAGGCTGTAGAGATCCGAGGTGATCAAGAGGAGGTCGGATGTGGACTTAACCTATGTGAGGTGAGGTTTTTAATGTCAGCTGATGATTGGCGAAACAAGTAGGGTCAACGTCGAGGGAGGGCTTACGGGCAAGAAGCGCGAACGGGGCACATTGACACCATGTGCGCCTTTGAAATGCTTGATGGCCGCACCAACAGCCGTCTCAAGCTGAATAACGGGCGTTCCATCGTCTGCTGTCTTATTGTTGACGATGATATCGAGCTCCATGCCCTCGGTCTCGATGACGCGCTTGATGGCGGGGAGGGAGATGTACACAGAGTTGGTGTTGAAGTACTTGAACTTTCGCACGCTCTTGAAGTCCTCGACGTGCTCGCTTGGCACCTGGGCAATTTCGAGCAAGCGCACCTGGCCCTCGTACTCGATGATCGTACCACCCTTGACGTCCGCCTTGGTTTTATCCGTGAGCTCCATGAGGAACTCGGCCTGCGAGTTGACGAGATGGGCAAGGATCCTGAGATCCACATCGGCGCCCAAGTTGTCGACGTTGGAGACAAAGATGTATTCCTTTCCCGCAGCGATGAGCTTATCCAGTAGACCCGAGTTGCTGAGCGCGTCGAAGATGTCACCGTGCCCCGGTGGGTACCACTGCGACTTGTCCGAGGTCGCACTCCGCGGTACGGGGAGGAGCGATTCCTTGTTGATGCGCGGGTGCCGGGATTGGTTAAAGGTGAGGATCTGGATGTTATGGTTTGCGTACTTCTGGATGATGCGCTGCGTGTCTTCGTCTGTATTGAACGAGTTCATGAGGATGAACGGCACGTTGACACTGTACTCTTGGTTAAGGTGCTGAGATGGCGCCGATTAGTTTACTAACCCCGCGACCATGAAACCTAATCGCTCACCTCAATCTGTCGGACGGACAAGTCGAGGAAAGTCATGCCTTCACGGACTTCCAAGGCCGATTTTGGCACACCACCCATACCCATGGTTGTACCGAGACCACCGTTGAGCTTAAGTACGACAACTTTTTCAAGGATTGAGCGGTCAAAGCTCTCAGGGAGCTTGGAGTACGGCACAACAAGCTCTTCGGTCGGCGAGTGAACCTTGTCCCAAACACTGTATACAGGTTAGAGTAAGTTATATAACGGCAATTGACGTACATCTTCTCTCCCTTGGCGCGTTCGGCGAGATAGCGGTTGAAGAGTGAAAAGAACGATTGCATTTCGAGATCAAAGACCTGTGGTATGGATTAATATCCACTAGCGTACATATAGGACCCATTTTTGAGCCATCTGCTCTTGGGCGCTTCAGGATCTGCTCTGCTACTGCAGGGAAGGGTAGCGGTGACCGTACTGCTCCGTTGACAGTACCCCAAGCACTGTGGGATATCTGGAGTCTCTCTTGAGTTCATGGAACTGCTATAACCCCTCAAGGGGGACCGTCTCCTGACGGTCACGAAAACACGACCAACGTCGCGAATTCGCGCCGAGTCTCGGTGCCTGCACTGCAGAATTGAGCAATTGACTAGAGTCACCTCGTAGCGGGCCGATTCGAAACAGATGATGTGAAATAGGCCCGATAAGAGAAGCGCTCGTAGCTCATGATTGCGCTCGCTGAGGACTACGGCAGAGAGGCGGACATACCTTTCTGTGCATGGAGTCCTTTACATCGGTGGCCATCTTGTTGAGCTCGTTGCGCATGGTCTTGGCCGCGACGCCGGTCTAGTCGATGGGCGAGGGAATCGATCAACGCGTCAGTAAACGAGGAGAGCCCAGATGATCATTAACTGGCGCATATGTACCGTTGCACTCTTAAAGTCCTGTATAACGCGTGTCACAGTGAGCGCTATGGCGAGGATTCTGGTGGGCGTACCATCGCGGAGTGGCCGCGCTGCCTGGTGGACTTGATGCCCGGATCTGTAGGAGCTGAGAGGGTGGCCATTATCGCTAGTATTGCAGAGAGAGAGGGGGCGACGGGAAAGGGAGAGTCCAAGGAGGATCGATGGGCTGGATTCTTCGACAAACGTTGACCCGTCCGGAATAAATGGGGCAGGCGTCGGGACCTTCTGAGTGCCTTCGTTGCCGAGCTCGGATATGGCCCGGGTTCTGTAGAATGTTCTCACTCTTCTCGATCAGTAAAGTGCCAATCCGCTCCTCGTCCGGTCGTCTGTGGAACCCTGTGCACATACCTCGACTCCGGTCTGAACGAGGGTTCGAATATTCAAATATTACCCAATTAGCCATAACACCGTTGACCCTATGCCATATGGGGAATCCTGCTCATCCCATAAATGGATTTTTGGCAAGCAATTCATTCGCCTTCATTGGACGCTCCCTTGCCTACCTTTTCGTGTCAAAGATACCTCCTGTTGTTCTCTATCGTGCTATACGAGGCTCTGCTTCGTATCAGGTCATTGTGTGAGTGTCGCCCCAACCCAGGCGGCATTGCACCCCATTTCAACTTCCTGCTACCTGCAAAACGTTCCCCGGCCTCGATTATCTCTGATCCCCAACGTAGGCTCTTCCTGACCCGGTACACCGCAGGATCAATAGACAAGACGCTTTCTATATATATGGCAGCCACTGGCAACCTGAACAGGACGGATGTGCGTGAAATGGGCCTTTCGTCGCGACCTATTTGGAAGGCCACGCATAATGCTACACTGGTAAAAATATAGAAACTATTTTCTGGTGTGACGTGACAACCGGCCCGAAGAAAAGGAAAAGTTCGCCTTGTGGTGAGTTGGGTTGGTTTGAGGCTGGTTTAAACATTTGGGGAACCGGCTGTGCATAGACTTCGTCACTCTCTCAGTTCATATTACATACAACCACTGGTCAATGAAGACAATACCAAAACACTATCTTCCTCATCACACAGTGCAACAGAACATTGCAGTGCCATTTCCTCTGAGTACCAGGCCAGCGATGAGGGTTGTAATGGCCAATCTCCTAATCATCGTCAGATGGCTTCTAAGTAGGTCTGACGCAGAGGAGGGGGGCGAGATACACCCAATCCAAAAGCCACCTCGAATAGAGAACCAAATCAGATGGCCTATTCTTCATTCTAGATGTTGTGTACTGACTCCCTTGTCCCCTATGTAGTATTAGTGCTGCTGTAGAAGAGCTGTGCCAATTACTTACAATCACCGGCAAGTGAATGGCTGATCAAGCGTTCCAATCAAGGAATGGCTCTCTGTGATGAACCGGAAATGAACCAGGAATGTTTAAAGGGTCTAATACGATAATTTTAAGTGACAAAAAATAAGGACTACCACGTGAAAACCATTGACCAAAACGTGATGTGGCTTTTCATCCTCAAGGAAAGCGTGACGTGACAACCTTTCAGAGCCGAAATGGTCTATGTTGTCAGGATTTGGAACAGGCGTGACCTCCCGGTGTTCACTCGCGGAGGGCGCAGCGCAGGTTCTGGACAGAGCGGAAAGTAGAAGTGGGAACGGTTTGACTATGCTGCCAGTTGCTAGCACATGCGATACCGTATAGTTTTCCGTCGGGTGGGCCGTCCCACGACTGGAAGGCGTACCAATCCTTGGAGATGTCGGCGACCCGGGCGGCGGCATCCCGCGAGGTGAAGGTCTTCCCGTCCCAGTCACCGATGAAGTACCATACAGCAGATCCACCGATGGGAGCGCCGGGATTGATGCATGTGAATGTTATAATATGTAATAAGACTCGGGCTAGTGGACGCTAACCAACACTATATTGTATACCTGTTATAATATGTAATAAAACTACAGGTATACGTGAGTGTGCGATACATAAAATGAAGAGCTACTTTACCTCGGGCTAGTGGACGCTAACCAACGAGACCGCCTTCGATGGGAACTTGCGCGAGACCGGGGCACTCGTACTGGTAGCTAAGAAAACCACCCGTCTTGAACCTGCAGGTCTCAGTCCACTCCTTGAGGTTACGCGAACGGTAGAAAACCATGGTGGGTGGGCAACGCTCATGATCCATTGACGCCTAATTTCGTCCCAGAAGACCTTATAGTCACGGGGCTGCGTCGAATTGATGGCAAGTGCTGAGTCGGGGTACTTGGTGAAGGTGACGGTCCGTCGAGTGGGCGATGTGCTGGTCCTCCGTTGCAGTGAAGCGGTTCTCAGGATCGATGCTGTCATCAAATAAACCGGTGGTGTTGTTCCAGTCAAGGACCGCACTACTGCTGAATATTCCATCACCAGGTTTGCTGGAGCGATGGCGATAGGCAGGTTCCTCCAGGTGTAGAGACCGCTGGGTGTAGTAAATATGAATGAAAGTCAGAAATGGTGCGTCACACGTAGACTTACATTGCAATGGCATGGCCCCAATGCTGATTACCGGCAACGCTCTGGGTGGGGTTATATTGATAGAATAGGTGTCATATCCCATTGCTGTAAACCAATACATTCGGATCGTTCATGAAGTTGATCGGAGGAGAGAAGTGAAATTGCGACCTGAAGGGCTCAGAGTACGGAGTCGCAACGGTCTGGACGAAGACGGCCGATAGGGCGGCGATTGTCGATACATTCATATTGTGTATCATACCCTAGGGGATGAGTATGGAGGAGAGTATTCGGATTTGGTGGTGGTGTGGAGTAAGGTCCGAGCAATGAGATAGTCCGAACGCGGAGGTCGTGAAGTATGTGTGCCCTAAACGCTCCTTATGACAAGAGGATGTACCCGTGACCCTGTCCCTTCGAAAAGAGGCTGAAAACTGCTTACCGAACCGGTGCCGCACCTCGCGCACATCGCCAAGGACGGCCTTGACCGACTTTCGGATCTCAAACGATTAAAAGGCGGCTTTCTCATGTCATCCATTGAGTGGGACAGCGTCCAACTCCTCGGTTCGCCGGCTGCTACTTCTTCAAATGGGGCCACGGGTTGCAACCGCCGAGAAATTGAGTGGCAGACCCGACATCACCCACAAGAGTACGTGAAGTGAATGAGGGCTTGTAGGTGTTTTTTGGCGTCGGAGCGTCGCAGAGCGACTGGGAGCTTGATCTGGACCGTATGAGTTGCGCTTCTCTCCGTTTTTATTGCGCCCAATCACTTAAAATTCTCCACATAGCCTCGGTGGAGTCCTGGTAGCCCCGGGGGAGTCTGAAGATGGGGACTCCGCAGCGGAGGTCGGAAAAGCTCAAACATCTAATGGCTTGGGGTCGAGTAAGCGATGGTCTCCGCGTATTGCTCGAGGTGTACACTGCTCCCGCTGTGGTGGTGATGGTGGTGATGGTCTCCGTTGTGTTCCGGTAAGCTCTATGAGTACGGTGTTCAGTGTGCGTCCCTTTGATGTGCAAATTAGAAGTGAGAGGGTCGGAGGTGTGTGAGAGTAAGAAATGATAGAGTGCTTCGCCTATAGACGTTTACGATGGTAAAGGTGGCTTGGTTGTATGCAGGAACAAACCGTCTTCGTTCAAATGTGGATCATACGAGAAGACGTGGCCGTCTCTAGTCGTAAATCTCTTGGCTTTATAGAGCATAAACTCAGGAAGCTTCTTGTTGGGTTATGATAGTTGGGTTATGACCCATCTTCTCTATGCCTGTAGTTTGTTGGGCGCCGCGTCATCCCGATTGGCTTGTTTGGCTTTCCCAATTCCCCACAACTCTGTCTGACGGTCCCCACCCGGTCTCCATACACACCTCAAGCCTACTACACATTCACATATTACGTCGCTAGGCACGTATGTGCGGGAGGAGAGGTAGGAAGAGCTTCACCGTTCTTCCTCCCTCTGATCTGCACTAGTCGTTCGACAGTTCTCTTCTCCATAATGTGGATAAACCATTTCGCTGCCGATCAAGGAAGGGCCGGCTTCCTGAAAGGGTGGCGGGGCAGATTCGAAGGAAGTGACGTATAAGGATTATCGAACTTGGACATTAGGGGTTGAAGTTAGAATGTAGAGTAATAAGTTTCAGTTTCGGCTGGGTTTGGTGAAGTCCAAATTGATCGCTCGGTAGATATGTTTTGGCCCCTTCTCTATCTGGTCGTCTGCAAATAAGCGACTGCACCAGATTCCCAACTCGCCACCCTACTCGGCACTAAAGAGAGCACACAAGCCCTGGCCGAGTTTGTGAGGGCCCCCACGAGAACTACCCAACATGCTACGCTCAGACTCGAGGGCTCAAGCTACTCGAGAATGATGCAATGGCCAGCTGTATGATTTCCCTTCTCACCCTTTCTCTTCATAGGTTTTACCCATTGTACACCCCAGCATTAGACACATATACTCCAACCTCAATCGCATCGGGGGGCAGTAGCGTATTGAGGTGGTTACAGACAAGGCGACGCGTCCTACAGAGCTGAGGGGTGCTCAGCGTATAGGAGGTGAAGGGGAAACGACAGGCTTGTATAAAGAGTACGAGGTTGAGTGAGGAACAGTCCCTCCAGAGTGACCTGCATATATTCTGGAAAGGTCTGGGACAGACGGAAGGTTCGAGAAACTGACAGACCTATCTACCCGAGTCGATGGAAAATGTTATATGTTACGGACAACCAAACGAGGCTGTTCGATGACCGGTGAACCCGGGACAGATCGAGGGGAAGCGGGGGCATTCGATGCAGGATTAGCGGGGGCGGGAGCTCTCTCTCTGGTGGCTGCTCAGAAAACTCGGTGCTACCTTATGACCCGTTGATATCGCTATTAAAATTGGATAGTACGTGGCTAGATGATCGTTTACCAGCAGCCAGCTCACGAACTGTTGAATCGACACAACAAGACAGAAATGGAACGGCGAATCAGACTCACTTGAAACTGACGAGAAGTGTGTTGGCAGAGTCGTGAAGGCGGCCTGCGAGGCTCATGTGCAATGGCATCGGGTACGGTCGAATAACCCAGGGGTAGTCGTATAGGTGACAGTGCTGCAATTACCGTGGCTCGATCGAGGCTGTTGGACGATATCGAATGTTGGCTACGAATCGAAAATCGGCCACAATTAGAGCGGTCGGAGGATTACGCGGGATGGTTTCACTGACCGTGATCTTTCCTACCGTATTTCACACCTCTAGGTGGGTTAGAGGAAAAGAACATTAGGGTGGCAAAACTAGCCGTGCCAAGAGTCGATTGGTCGCGCGGGGTGCTGGCTCCGTGAAGCCATGAGAAGCTCCGGGAACGGTATGGATAAGCCACATAGATGGATCCCTGCCGAAGAAGTGAGTTGACTGTGGACTCGTAGTCATGGTCGAAAGCGGGTTGTTCGAGTTATTCGTGTGTCTGCCATATTCCTTTTCACGCGTTTGCCTCGAGCCAAACGCGTGCCCAGTTAATGCAAGAATACATTTTCTGACGCACCTTGCGCGCTTCATCTGGGCTCTTTAATGGACTTGGCGCATTCCACCATACTGCAGGGATTTCTATCGGCTGAAGGGTTCACCATTGGCTCCCCTGCGGAAGGCTAGACACCCATATTATCTAGTTACTCACTGCCACAACGCGACCTCCCTTTGTTTTAGTCTCCCCCGCAAGAGTTATCAGTCCTTCACGCCGGGAGGAGCATATAAAACCCTTGACGGAATAGTGTGGAGATCAAATTTTCATTTCACCGGTACCGTGTAAGAGGCGACAACCGCGAGCAGGTGAGGGAAGAGCGGTGACGAGCGGACAAGAAATGTGGGAATTGAGAATTTCAATAACTGTTTCAATAACTGCAGCCAATATTTGAAGTGAGCTTGGTGTCAATAGGTTTCTGTCAGAGGTGTCAATACACATGGCAGGCCCGCGTCTCTCCACTTGGACCTCGCGATATTCTTCTCAAAGTGACCAAACATGGCGACCCAACGACCCAGGACGGACAATCTGTGAGTGACGGCTGTACCGCGCGGCATTATTGTGGCTAATGATCAATCTAAGCCTCTACCTAGACAGTGCGGCGCCTACTTCATTTTGACCCATACCGCTGACGTCGGATAACATACAGATATTACACTCCCAGGCGTCCTAAATAGGGACTATACGCTTAGGTTGTTTTTAGAAAATGAGGCGCTAGAGTTGCAGACAAAAGACAGCCGAACCTGGACACCAGCCAAGCGCCCGTATGTCCCTTGTTTCCACACTACGCACACTCTCTGATGGCTGTGCATATGTAGAGGTATTTCTTCGACATCCGAGATGCGCGCAGAGTTACAAATGAGGAGGCGTCATTTACTTTGGGGCAGAAACAGACTGGGGAGCGAGGTGGTCGACCTTCAACCACTTTTCAATGATTATTGGAACTCGAGCAAGCACGAGTTCACTGTACTGAGTCAGTCATGACCAGCGATGAGTCCGCTTGTATCTGAGGGCGAAACGCAGGGGACGTTGTTGTCGTTGGAAGGCACCACCATTATCGCTGGTCTCTAGAATTACAATTCTCCGCGAGCACTACTGTTCGTCTCTTTGCAACCGCCCATCCCAGCCAGCTAATAAGCATTGCATAGACGGACTCTCTGCGCTCGTCGCTCCGTCAACTCGAAGATTTGTTAAAGGAATACTCCCCACTGATGAGAAAATCTACCGAGAGGGCTGTGGGGACAGCTATTAAATATGGGGCTGTATTCGCAGAAGTCTGTTTTTCGACGTGGAGACTAACAGGACATTGACCACCTTGCAGTTGAATCCAATCGCAAAGGCTGTCTTTGGTGTTGCCAACGTTACGTTTGAGGTTCGTGCTCGCCACTGGCGTGTCAGCAGCGGAGGTAACTCTGGACCGTTAGCTCCTGAAGGTACAAAACGAGTACGAACAGATACCATCGGGTCTTCTGGACCGGTTGAAGCGCATTTTGCCTTTCGCGGACATGGTAGCGGAACAAATCGTCTGTGAAGAGACGGATCTCTTGGAGGAGATCATCCCACGAATGTTTGAAGTAATGCACAGGGTCGCTCAAGTGTCGTGCGACTACGTCAAACATGGTGGGTGGCCAGGTTCTGGATTGGCAAGCGCTGATGATCACAGCGAGGACGGTGGGCGGGCCAGCGTACCTGAAGACGATGGAAGAAACAGACGGAGAGTTGACCAAGGTTGTGAAAGACTTCATGCGTGCAGTGGATGTCGAAACCCTCCGCTTAGCCAAAAGGAGTGGTAAGCACTCATTGTCTCAACCTGGCCACAGCGCATTCTTAGTGACTTCGTAGAGGATCAAGAACTTTTGATTCAGCGGCTTAAACCCGTGGAGACTGGCTATCACCAAGACCTCCGCTGTATGGAAGGCACCCGCAGAGTCGCCCTTAAGGAAATCACGGATTGGGTGGTCAGTGTATCAGGGCAGGGGGGCGTCCTCCATAGCAACACATACTGGATCTACGGCTCACCTGGCATTGGCAAAACGTCGTTGGCTCATTCGATCTGCGCAAGCCTTCACGAACACGGACAGCTGGCTGGAGCGTTTTTCTGCCGGAGGGATGACCCAAATTTGAGCGAGCCCAGAAACATCCTTCCGACTCTCATCCACCACCTCGCGACAGTCCTCCCTCCTTTTCGACGCCTTGTCGCAGAGTGTCTTCGTAAAGACCCAAACTTGACGCGAGATTCCATGAAACATATTCTATTCCTTGACCTCATCCGCAAGCTTTCTCGCCTCCCAAAACGAACTCTCACCCTTGTCATTGACGCACTTGATGAGTGTGGTAGCACTCAGAGTCGTCGAGACATCCTGAATGCCCTGACCGACGCCGCCGCACACGTTCCATGGCTCAAGATTATCATCACCAGTAGACCCGAAGTCGATATCCAACGTTTCTTTGATGGCACCACCCAATTGTCACATTTACGATATGATTTGACCGCAGATAAAGAGACCACCTCCGACCTACGAGTCTTTGCTGAAGACAAATTCCGTGGGGTGGCTCAAACTCGGTGCCTCCAAGCTCCTTGGCCAGAACCATTGCTCTTCGATAGAGTGGTCTCCCGAGCAGCGGGTCTATTCATCTTCATCGAGACTCTTGCACTTGCCCTTGAGCGTTGCTATGACCCCACTGAGCTGTTGGGGGCTACCTTGCAAGACACAGCCGGACCCGGCTTGACGTCCCTATACGGACTTTACTCCAGCATCGTCGGCGCACGGAAAGTGGATTTCAATGCCGAATTTCGGCGGATGATTGGAGTACTTCTTATAACGGGGCCCTACCGTCCACTGTGCGATGAGACGATTGCAGAGCTGGCGGGAGTGAGAGCCGATCTGGTGAAAATGTGGGTGGAAGAGCTCGGCTCTCTGCTATATCGAGACGAAGGGGCTAATGGTGGGATTCGTGTCCGCCATTTGTCCATTTCGGAATTCTTTGTCAGCCGGGACTGTCACAGCGACTATCAGGTCAACCCACGAGACGCAAATGTACAACTAGGTATCACTTGCCTTAAGAAGATGATCGAACAGCTCCGTTTCAATATTTGCAAGCTCGAAGATTCCCGGATCGCCAATGGTGATGTAAAAGACCTCCCAAAGCGAATCAAAGAGAACATTTCGGACGCTTTGCAGTATTGTTCTCTGCATTGGTCAAATCATCTTTGCTTTACTCCCGACACTGGCGACCGGCATGTGTGGGAAAACCTGAGGAGATTCTTTGAGGGACCGTATGCATTATTTTGGATTGAAGTGTTGAGCCTTCTGGGAATGTTGGGAATTGGGGTTCCAAGCCTTCAGAAAGTGACATCGACCTTGGTCAAGGTGAGTACGGCCCCAAATTGGCATCCAAAGGTGATTCTAACTTGCTGTAGGGCGGAGATTTGAGCCTTTTGGAAAGAATTCAGGATGTTCGTCGCTTCATGATCGTCTTCCGCACTCCCATCACTATCAGCGCTCCACACACCTATATTTCAACGCGACCATTCCTGCCCTCAGAGTCACCTTTATCTATCATCTTCAGCACCCAGTTCATTAAAGGGATCAAGGCGCAAAGAGGGAAATTGTTGTCATGGCCGGCGCCACCATTGGAATGGATTGGACACAACGACGCTGTCCGTTGTACGAGTTATTCTCCCAATGGGTGCTACATTGTCACTGGATCCGAAGACAACACAATTCGGATCTGGGATGCCGAGACTGGCGATGCGGTCGGCAAGCCTCTCGAGGGGCACGATGACTATGTGACATCAGTTGCTTACTCTCCCGATGGGCGGCATATCGTCTCTGGATCCCATGATAACATGATTCGAATCTGGAATGCCGATACTGGCGATGCAGTCGGTCAGCCTCTCGAGGGCACTGACCCGGTGGAGTCAGTTGCTTACTCTCCCGACGGACGGCACATCGTCTCTGGATCCGCTGGCAACACAATTCGAATCTGGAATGCCGAGACTGGAGATGCAGTCGGCGAGCCTCTCGAAGGGCACACC
>Ga0307513_10005565_pt1 | contig 16613 bp, 12 predicted proteins | sample 15_EM_MG_FD_202174 | JGI IMG/M metagenome (GOLD analysis project Ga0307513, IMG submission 202174) | Populus trichocarpa ectomycorrhiza microbial communities from riparian zone in the Pacific Northwest, United States - 15_EM | ecosystem: Host-associated > Plants > Roots > Unclassified | place... | reverse complement strand
ATCCCGTAAGGAGTATCAAAGAACCAAAAAAGTAAGGTAACCGCCAATCCGAGTAATTCCACTACCCCCTGCTTGTCCCAATACGGTATTCCCTCACCCCAGTATCTCAAAAGCTCGACACATTTTTTTCTTCTTTCACCAAAAATGAGCATCGATGGGCTATCCGGCGGCACAATTTGCTTTTCACACGTAATTTCGACCAATCAGACCACTCTTCCACAGACTTTTGCGCACCCTTTAGGCACTATCAATGTGTTTTCAGACAGCAAACTGGCAATCGGCCCGGTCGTTCTACAAGTACATGTCCTAGGCTCCGAAGGCCACGTACCGGTAGACGAAAACAGATCTACTCGTAATTCTCTGATGCTTATGAACACGACTAATACTGCATACAACTAAAATCCTGCGGCTCTGGCCTATTTTTTGCTTGGACGCGGTGCGGCTGTGTTCGCGAACGCCCGAAAGTTACGAGTGGGGGCCAATCTGCGAGACATACTCGCATTGGCGAAAGCACCATAGATCGCCCTTCTGGCAAATAAGGTAGTGTAGCCCATCGTATAATGTTCGCTAAGGTCTCCTTCCCATTCACAATAGGGGTACCCGCCCCCGGGGTTGAAAAAAGCGTCTTGCGAGTGCTAATTTTCTATATATATCATTTGTTTGATTTGTATGCAAACTTTAGACACACCAAGGTTTTCGACTCGAAAAACCTGCATTGCCATCTCCCAACCCCAGAGCTAAACCCCGCCAACAATAGGGGAGCTGCATGAGAAGGGACAGCGGTCATGGTGAATGTGGGCAGGCTAACACTGTTCCGGGTATGATACACCAGCTAGAGGCCGCACTGTCATGGGCCGATATGCCTGACTTCGTTGTGAAAGTGTGACGCGTCGTTCATGAGATGTGCAGATCATCCACAAACGGGAGATTTTTTATAGAGGCGTGTATTTCTTTTGATACTACGGGAGTGGATGGACGAATAATGGCATGCGGGGGAAGATAGAGATAGGTGTGGTGAAAGTCAAATTTCATATGCTTCCTGCAAGGTGCCTGAGTTTCAGGGGAATTCTTTAAGTTTATTAAATTTACCTACTTCCGTGCGACATCAGCAAAATGTACTCGTGTCTCTGCGCCAAGATTGGGCACCTCTTTAGGAATAGCCTCTCTTAACTCATAAAAAGTATTAGTGTTCGAGCTGCTTAAATGGGAGTGAACAGTGCCAGTAGGTGAAGGCCAGATACAAGAATGACCTCACTATTCAAGCAACCTGGATCTGGCAGGAAATGCTATCGACTGGTCTCCGCTGTTCATGGAAGATAAGAATTCAGTATCTACATAATTCTGGAGTCCGCAAGTTGATAGCATAGGAAACAGCAGCGCGGAAGGAAGAATCCTTTCAGGTGCTACCAGAGGGACCACCGTCGCTCTTTACAAGTGTAATTGGATGTCTTTCGTGCAAGTTGGATGGGCTTTCCCACCATGGAGCTTCTAGAGTAATTAGAGGAAAGCAGGGTGCACACTATGCTTTTTATGGGTTCGGGGAGGCTATTCCAAAAGAGGTGCCCAATCTTGGCGAGGAGACAAGAGTACCCTGCATCTAATGCATTGGTGTTGCGTCCCGATGCAGGTGATGTCAGTTTTGCGCCCTGGGTGTGGCTACCGATACCATAGTAAGGGTATTCAAAGTTAAAAACAAGAATTTTGAGTGAAATTTAGCGCAGGATCTTGCATTAGGGCACTTCACACAATTAGCCAATGGTGTTGGGGGAAACTGAGTAACATATTTGAGGGGCTCGGAAAAGAAAGAAGCCTTCAGTACTGTATTAATCTGGTGGCAAGAATAAGTCCTCTGAGCATGGGAGCAACCACCATGCCCCAACTATCGTGAGAATCATAATAGTGGTACAATTGCAGCCACAACTATAGACTAGGAGGGGGACAACGAACACGGGGGGCTCAATGAACATACCAAGCAAAATCACTGTTGGCCAATGCACTTTGAGTGCATTGTTCATTGAGTCCCCGGGCCAGTGTTCGTTAACCTCTCTCCTAATCTAATGACTATTGATTCTGAGCCCTGTATATTCTGACCCTCTCTCTCTTCAGAAGCATGAAGTCTGACCTTTGATTTTGCCTGTTGTCTTGATTTGAGTCATTGCGCCTGTAGTATTGCAATGGTTGAGTGCGGGGAATTGTTGTTGTGCCTGTTATCCTCAGGTCCCCCTTAGCTTACACCACCTACACCTTTTACTCTTACATGTTACCGACCTCCAGACATCGGTAACTGGAGTATTGTATCGTAAAGTAAAGTAATGGTAAACTAGCTTTTTCTGAGTGTGCCAAGCTTACATGAAACAAGAAAGTAAGCTAAAGAATTTCAACGATTTTAACTTTGAATACCCTTAGTGTATCCACGGGGGTCAGAATTACGCGACTGAGGGTGGGTACCCGGCATCGCATATACCTCGACTCTAGACAGTACGAAATGATAATAACAAATATGGATATAAAAATAATAATAAAATTGATAGAAGTAAATAAGTGGGGCACCACTCACAAGTGTTTTTCCTCTCAGGCATGCTCCGGACTAGACTGCAGAAGAAATCAAAGCTCAATAGCCTAGACTATTAATGTAGTGAGAGTTTTGGCAGTGATGAACTAGTTATGTGGGGTTGCTCGAGTCCATCGGTTGCAACGCTAGCTATCTACGAGGTATCCTTGCGCAAACTAGCCACTGTGGGGGACGGAAGGGACGGAAAGGAGGGGTAGCGCATTGACTGGTCAAATATGACCCTCCACAAGTGACCGCTAATCTGTGTCAGATTAGGGTATGATATTCCACACCATAGAGAGGTCCGAACATAGCTAGCGATCTGAAAGTTTAGGCAATGTGATTGGCTGAACCTCAGTCCGAATCCCAAATAGTGGCTAGTAGACAAGATAAGGCAACAACGAACGAGGGGGGACAACGAATGTGTAACAGGTTTATTCCTGTCTAACGAAAATACAATAGGACCGGCGATAGACCTGCTAGCGCTGGAGCTAAGGGAGGCTTCAAGGGACCGGTAGCTAGAAGGATAATAGTTGAAGGACAAGTTGAACTCAGGGACTCAGGGATTGCCGTTCAACCAAGTGTATTCTTAGACTGAAGGTCTGTCGAAGTCTGCTGTCTCCTGCTAGCCAGGAGACTGGTTTAAATACAAAACCCAAGAGCAATAGCCTTCCTGCAATCACGATCATTACCAGTAGCTGCGCACATACCGGAATCCTATAATCCTGCAAGACCAAAGAAAGAAACAAACAAACAGTGCTCAGCCTTCGCCAGTGTTACAGGACCATTCCATACCCGGAATCCTAAATATAAACTTCCAACAAAGCAAACTAAACATAGCAATACGATAACATAGCCTATCTGACTCAGAGACAGTGGCGGAGCTGGAATCAAATCAAATAAACCAAATATAAATCAACTAAATATAGGAGATCCTGCACTGCCCGCTCCTGTGTACCGTTACCGGAACATGTACACATGTTACAGAATGCCAAGCACGAATCTAACTGCACTCGAGTACTGACAAGGCAGATTTCCTTCTAAGGCATTCAGGTAGGGCTATTGAGACATCAAGAGAAAGTTATGCTTTTCAGACCATTCATACTTAGCGTTCGTTCAACTTCGTTGCCTCCCCCGTTCGTTGTCTCCTCATCTTTTCTATCTGGGTGGAGGACTCGCTATGCCGGGCGCTCTTTAGGGTTCGTCTATGTGCACGATTTTAGTGGATCGGGCTTAACTAACTCGAGTACGAGTATGAGTATAGGCCATATGCGCATGCCGTGGTGTATATGTTCAAAGAGGCCAAATTCTGTGAATGCTTTAAAGATGATAATAGTTGGCGAATTTGGTTTTCCAGGCTGCTAACTGGCTAAGCTCGAGTATTTGATTATGGAGCTTGTTGCCAATCACTAGACTGCCCTAGTGTCTGTTTTTGTGTTTTGCTAGTAGACGCCGGATAGATTTAACTAGGGTAAATATATCTTGTATCTGATTCGCTGGAGTTGCGTCCAGATGAAGGTGATACCAGTTTTGCGCGCTAGGTGTTTGATCCATTCCTATGGCTACCGGTACTGTACCGGTAGTGTACTCATACGGTAAGAACTTGCTTCACTCAGTAAGTTCTAGCGTTCACTCCGTTTCTTTTTTTGTTACGACGGGTGGATTTTAGTAGGTTTTGTTTCTCTCCTCTTTTCTAGAGGGGGAGGAATTTTTGGAGGATAGACGGAGCGTGTGTGAAATTGTTCGAGTTCCCACGGTATAATATTCGGAGAGGCCCAGTGCTCCAACCTGGTCCAAATGAGACACAACAGCTCAGGTGAGACTGCCTATAGACGAAATAGCAGCAAGGGCTACAGAGGTCACTGGCATCCCAACAGGCCCGATACCAATACGACCAACAAGACTGCTACGGGTAACACCAGAGGATGACGAGGGGCATTTTAAGGGTAAGGAGGCCATGTGGAAAAACATACAGGAAAACTGGCTGGACGAACTGTACCCACCATAATATGAATATAGGCCACCATACAGGGAATGCTGGAATTTCATGACCCTCCCCAAATTTGCAGCCAGAAGAATACACCAAGTGAGGGCCAACAAAAGCTACCTCAAAGCCCAAACCGACTGGTCCAACCAGGACCAAGACCAGAAGTGCCAACGGTGCGAGGAGGAGTCAGAAACTATGTCCCATATCATTAAATGCCCTGCTTTAGAGGGTGCTCAAATGAATATAAACTTGAAGGCTCTGAACATTCCCCCAGAGTCACCACTATGGAAAAGCAACATGAAGGGGATGGATCTGATATGGCGGTTTTCTTCTTATGTGATGAAAAATAGGATAAAGTTTCCAGCTAAAATGGAGGTTTTTCCTTTTACTTGAAATGCTAGTTTAGTGTCATGAATTATGGTTGTTTTCAATTATATTATTTTGAGTGGTTTTGATATTAGTATCAGTTATTTGTTTGTTGAGGGAGAGTTTTCTTTTGTAAAAAAGGGTTTTTAGGCCATAACTTGGGTTGCTTGCCATGGATTTTCCCATAGTTAGTTACAAATAAACCGCGGATTTAACAAAAGAAATAAAAATACCGGTGCTCCAACCACCTGGGGCTTGGTATTCTGATGGCGCCATATCCCCTGCATTTCCGCCGCATTGAAGGACTTTACCGTATTCAACATATTACTGTACTTGCAGGAATCCCGGCGGGTAATCCATATAAAATCTCGGTATCCTTGCCCAGACCAGCCACTATAGGGACTGTGGGGGACGGGTAGCGCATTGACTGGTCAAATTCGACCCCCCACGGGTGGCCGCTAATCTGTGTCAGATTAGTAGTTCCTGATCCGATCATATTCGCGATAGGTAGGGGTAAAGCTTGGAACAAACTACTGGGCGGGTCAAGATAGCTAGCGCAATTCTTTTCCTTCATTGAGATCCCAAGTTGTCTAAAGAGGAAGATAAGTGTTGCTCATCGTGGAATAGGCTGGTTAGGCTGGCATGCCCCGGGATTGTACTGCCATGAGCTGCAATGCCGATATCGGCACGCATCTCTTACCCTTAAGATAATAAAATGATGGAACTTCGCCCGGACATTTGCCCCTCTACTTTTTCCAATACTTTACCCCGTAAAACTTTTCAATATGTACTTCATGCTACAGGTACTGTAGATACAGGCTTGGGTTTAAGCATGAATGCAAAAGAATAGGGGTCGAAATGAGGAGAGGCGGGAAATAACACATCAAACTGCGGAAGCCTCTACAATATCAATACGAACACCGAAATCATCTGCTTCCTCCGATTCCCAACCTTTCTCCTCTCTTGTGACTGCCGAAACCCTATCCGAACCAATTCTCGCCCAGGCGCCATCCTTATTCTGGGCGATTTGCCCCTAGCGGGTGGGCTGAATTTGACCAGTAAATATGGTGGTATGAGGCATTTCCCTGAAAGGGAGTGGGGCCTGAATCCTTTGGGGTGAGTTGAATGGCAGGTTTCGAGTAGTACCGGACAGGGCGACACGATGCTACCCACCGCAGTCCACCTTCGGGGCTGACGAACTGCCCCGCTGCGAAGACTACTACTCAGCCCGAAACTCCCCAAACCCCACCGCCCAGACAGTTAAAGTCACCCATGTTGCCGGCATGGAGAATGCCATGATCTAAGAATTCATTGTCAGCCTGGGGTGCTGATGAAAGTTTCAAAACATGGAGACCAACCCCCCAGCTCCGCCCCCCGCTCCCTTGCAAATCCATTACTCCCGCAATACCCCAATACATGAATATAGCTGCAATATACATTGTTATAGCTACCACAAGCAAATAGGAGGGCAGCGAGAGCTTTAATACGGTCTGATAGGAGGGCTTGGGCCCTCCCCCGTCTTCCCCCTCCTCTGCCGTTCCCACCACCGACCTTAGGACCCCTGTTGGGACTGGTGGGGGCTGTAGAGAGGGAGGGCCGGGGGGTGGAGAGGGGCAATGTGTAAATGTGGTGCAGCTTCTTGCAGATCCCCACCTGGTTAACGAATAATGCAATATGAAGGAATAGTGAACGCAGAGCAACCCGATGGTGAGGCTGGTGGTAAATAGTGCCGGGACGATCCAGTGTATTGTCGGCACATATTCCAACTGGAGGGAGGAGCCGGCTACCTGGGCTACTAGTGCTCCAGCGAGACCTGTCATGGTGCACAGCTCCATCTGAGCGGTGCGGTAGTCAAGAACATCTTTGTCTTCTTTATTCAGGAGGATATTAGATTCAACGGCCTCCAGCGTTTCTGTGATAGGCGTGAGGAAGAGCAAAAGGAGGACGAATAAGTTAAGTTTGTATGGTTCAAGATACTAATTTGAGTGTGGTTAGTTAGTTTTTCAACTCAGTAACTTAGTGAAAGAGAAGGTAGGTACTTTGACATGACTCTTCCACTTAGCATCCAGCCCTCTTCCCCCCTCGGGTTTCCACTCCGAAAGGATATGCCCAAGTCTAAAAGGCAGCAACACTACTGTAATAAACCATCTGAGGTAGACTCTTGCTTGTACCATTATAGTTGAAAGGTGTCGGATGGATTCCTCTCATCTCAGGGGACCTTGCAGAGATATTTGGATGACAACGGGCCTGTAGTTATAATTTTTCGTTTGGGGTACCCCGCGAAATTAATCATGTTGCTAAGTGGACAAGATACGAGAGCGAAGCCAAAACTCAAACAAAACATGTGTAACCCTCCGATGGGCCCCAGCGCCTTCTCGACCACTCAGAGTACGATATATACTCCAGCCAGCGCCTCAAAAGCTCGACACTTTTTCTCTTCACCAAAATTAGCATCGATGTGCTATCCAGCCGCACAATTTGCATTTCACACGTAATTTCGACCAATCAGAACACTCTTCCACAGACTTTTGCGCCCTTTAGGCGCTATCAGTGTGTTTTCCAAACTGGCAATGGGCCCGGTCATTCTACGGTCCTAGGCTTCGAAGGCCGCGTACCGGTACCGGTAGACGAAAACAGATCTACTCGTAATTTTCTGATGTTTATGAACACGACTAATACTGCGCACAACCGGGATCCTGCCGCTCTGGCCTATTTTTTGCCTAGGTGCGGTGCGGCTGGGTTCGCAAGGGCCAGAAAACTTCGAGTGGGAGCCAATCAGCGAACCATACTCGCATTGGCGAGAGCACCATAGATCGCCCTTCGGGCAAATGCCGTAGACAATTGTATGGTGTTCATTAAGACCTTCTCTTTCACAATAGGGGCACCCACCCCCGGGGTTGAAAAAAGTGTCTTGCGAGTGCTAATTTTCTACATCATCTGTTAGATTTGTATGCAAAAAGGCTTTAGACACACCAAAGGTTTTCGACTCGAAAAACCTGCATTGCCATATGCCAACCCAAGAGCCAAACCCCGCCAAACAATAGGGTAGCCGCATGAGAAAAAACAGCAGTCATGGTGAATGTGGGCAGGCTAACACTGTTCCGGGTACACCAGCTAGAGACGGCACTATCATGGGCCGGCCATGTTGGGCCGATATGCTTGACTTTGTTGTGAAAGTGTGACGCATCGTTCACGAAATGTGCAGAGAATCCACATACGGGAGATTTTTTTAACAATGGATTATAGAGACGTGTATTTCCTTTGATATTACGGGAGTGTATGGAGGACATGTGGGGGAAGATGGAGATAGGTGTGGTGAAAGTTAAATCTCATATGCTTCCTGCAAGGGGTCTGGGTTCCAGAGAATTCTCTGAGTTTATTATCTACTTCCGTGTGCCACATCAACAAAAATATATCCTGCATCTGATGCATTAGTGTTGCGTCTAGATGCAGGTGATGCCAGTTTTGCGCCCTGGGTATTTGGCCTGTTCCTAGAGCTACCGGTACCATAGTGTACTCATACCGTAAGAACTCGAACATTGAACCTTGTGCTAGGTCTTTGGAGTCGCTTCACTTGCCGGTAGTAAGTTCATTCCCTTTTTTTTTGTCGCGGCAGGTAGATTTTAGTATGTTTTGTTTCTCTCCTCTTTTCCAGAGGAGGAGGAATTTCGGAGGCAAGACGGGGCGCGTGTCAAATTGTTCGAGTTCTTATGGTATAATATTTGGAGAGGTCTAGTGCTCCAATCACCAGGGACTTGGTATCTTGATGGTGCCATATCCCCCGCATTTCAGCCACATTGAAGCACTTTATCCCAAATATTACCTGCAGGAGAATCCCGGCATGTAATCCAATATAAAATATAGGTATCCTTGCGCAAACTAGCCACTGTGGGGGACTGTGGGGACCGGCAGGGACTGGTAGCGCATTGACTGGTCAAATCCGACCTCCCCACAAGTGACCGCTAATCTGCGTCAGATTAGTAGTTCCTGATCTGATCATACCCGCGGTCGGTAGGGGGAAAGCATTGGAAAAAACTAGGATCAAGATGGCTAACGCAAAAAAATTTCCCTTCATTCGGGTCCAAAGTTGTCCAAAGGGGAAAATAACTGCTCTATTTTTCTGTTCCTCGAGGAATAGGCTGACTAAGCTGGCGTACCCCGGGATTTTACTGCCGTGAGTTGCAATGCCGGTATCGGAACACATCTCTTACACTTAAGAAAAGAAAATGATAGAACCTCGCACAGACATTTGCCCCACTATTCGTTCCAATACTTTACTTCGTAAAATTGTTCAATATGTACCTCAGGCTAAAGATACTCTAGATACAAGCTCAAGTTTAACTTGAGTGAAAAAGAATAGGGGTTGAAATGAGCAGAGATGGGAAACAACACATCAAGCTGCGGAAGCATCTACAATATCAATACGAACATCGAAACCATCTGCTCCCTCCGGTTCCCAAGCTTTCTCTTCTCTTGTGGCTGCCTGCGGCCTATCCAAGCTAATTCTCACCCGGACACCATCCTTATTCTACTCTAGTTGCCCCTGGCAGGAGGTCGAATTTCACCGGTAAATGCTATAGTATGAGAAATTTCCCCATTGGGGAAGTGGGGCCTTAGTCCTTGGGGGTGAGTTGCAGGGCTGGGTTCCGGCTAGGACCAACGGAAAACCACAGTGTCATCCACCACGGTTCACCCCCGGGACAGACGAACTGCCCCGCTGTGGGAACCGCCAATCTGCTATTCCCGAAAAGACCACAAGCCATTGATATCCAGCCACCATCATTACCGACAAGGCTATAGCTAAGACCTAGAGATTTATTGTCAGCCCGAGATACTAAAGGTTTCAAAGCATGGAAACCAACATTGGAGCTCTCCTCCCGCCTCCCTTCCAAATCCATAAGTGATGCAACCAACCAGTACAAGTATATATTTACAAGATACAATAATAAAGCTAGCTTCAGCAAATAGAGGGGTAACCAAAGTATTAGTATGGCCTTATAGGAAGCGAGCAGTCTCCCCCCCCCTTCTGACAGCCTTTTCTCTCCTCCATCTGCGACCCTTCTCTCCCCCCCTTCTTCTATCGGCCCTGGGATTCCCTCCTCCAACCGCCTATCCCTCGCCCCCGCCTCCTCTCCTCCCTCGTCACCCCCCCCTCTCTCTTGATTAACTTCTTCTTCCCCGTCTCTCACCACGCACTCTTCTCTCGCCTCTTCACTCCCCGATCCTCCATCTCCACTCCCCGGTTCTCCTTCTTCACTCCCCGGTTCCTCCTCCCCACCCCCCGGCTCTATTTCCCCACCCCCCGGCCCTCCTTCTTCACTGCCCCCCTCAGTCCCAACAGGGGCCCTCTGTGTAAATGCGGTGATCAAGTCCTTTACGCATGTACACTTGGCGAACAAATAATGCATTCGGAAGGAATAGTACACGCAGAGTAATGCGATAACGAGGCTGCTGGTACATAGTGCCGGGACGATTGGGTGTATTGTCTTCATATATTCCAGCTGGAGGGAGGAGCTGGCTATCTGGGCTACTAGTGCTCCAGCGACACCTGTCATGCTGCACTGTTCCATTTGAGTGGAGCGGTAGTCCAGAGCAGCCTTCTCATCATAAGCGTGGATGACCTTAGATTCAACCGTCTCTAGGAGTTCTGGTATCTTCGTAAAGAAGAGTGAAAATCGAACTATTGGGTGGAGGTTGTATGGTTCAAGTTGCTGATTTTTATTTTGGTCAGTTTGTGTTGCGGCTGAGCAGCGAAAGAGTGGGTAGATACTTTGACATGACAATTCCACTCATCCCTAAGCTTGCGACGCTTGCGTTTTCCCTCCATGTACAGTGTCTGAACGGTAGATCCGGTTAAAAAAGGCTGCGATACAAGTATTATTATTCCGATAAACGATCTGACGCGGGCTTGTACTTGTGCCATCATAACTGGAAGATGTAGATTTGGTTTCTAACCACTATCTCGAAAGACCTTGGGGGGATTTCGTGATGGTGATATCTGGTCTGTAGTTGTAATTTTTCGCCAGAGGCACCCACGAAATGGGGGATGCCGCTGAGTGGACAAAATACGAGGGCGAGCCCAAAACTCAAACAAAAAATGTGCAACCTTCCGATTGGCCCCAGTGCCTTCTCGACCACTCGGAGTACGATATATGCTCCAGCCAGCACCTCAAAAGCTCGACCCACTTTTTCTTCACCAAAAATTAGCATTGATGGGCTATCCAGCCGCATAATTTTGCGTTTCACAAGTAATAACGACATATCAGACCACTCTTCCACAGACTTTTGCGCACTCCTTAGGTGCTATCAATGTGTTTTCCGACACCAAACTGGTGATCGACCCGGTCGTTCTACGTGCCCTAGGTTTCGAGGGCCATGTGCCGGTAGACGAAAACAGATCTGCTCGTAATTTTCTGATGTTTATGAACACGGCTAATATTGCATACAACCGAAATCCTGAGGCCCGTTTTTTGCCTATATGCAATGCAGCTTTGTTCACAAATTCCAGAAAATTTCGAGTAGGAGCCAATCAACGACCATACTAGCATTGGCAAAAAGCACAATAAATCGGCCTTCTGGTAAATGCTGTAGCCCATCGTATAGTGTTCACTAAGGCCTTCTCTTTTACAATAGGGGCACCCACCCCCGGGGTTGAAAAAAGTGTCTTGCGAGTGCTAATTTTCTACATCATCTGTTAGATTTGTAATGCAAAAAGGCTTTAGACACACCAAAGGTTTTCGGCCCGAGAAACCTGCATTGCCATCTTCCAACCCCAGAGCCAAACCCCGCCAAACAATAGGGTAGCTGCATGAGAAGAGACAGCAGCCATGGCGAGTATGGACAGGGTAGCACTGCTCCGGGTACACCAGCTAGAGACGGCACTATCATGGGCCGGCCATGTTGGGCCGATATGCTTGACTTTGTTGTGAAAGTGTGACGCATCGTTCACGAGATGTGCAGAGAATCCACATACGGGAGATTTTTTGACAATGGATTATTAAGACGTGTATTTCCTTTGATATTACGAGAGTGTATGGAGGACATGTGGGGAAAGATGGAGATAGGTGTGGTTAAAGTTAAATCTCATATGCTTCCTGTAAGGGGTCTGGGTTCCAGGGAATTCTCTAAGTTTATTATCTACTGTACTTCCGTGTGCCACATCAACAAAAATGTATCCTGCATCTGATGCATTAGTGTTGCGTCTAGATGCAGGTGATGCCAGTTTTGCGCCCTGGGTATTTGGCCTGTTCCTAGAGCTACCGGTACCATAGTGTACTCATACCGTAAGAACTCGAACAATCGAACCTTGTGCTAGGGCTTTGGAGTTGCTTCACTTAGTAATTTCTAGCGTTCATTCCCTTTTTTTGTCACGGCAGGTAGACTTTTAGTGTGTTTTGTTTTTCTCCTTGTTGGAAACTGTGGTTGCGGTTGTGCTCTCATTTTCTCTGTTGCTGGGGTCACGAGTGACACCTCGTGACTGCAAGCGTCACCCCCTGTCCCCTCTCAATATCTGCGCCCCTCTTTCTTCCCCCTCTTCTCTTTTTCCTTTTCTCTCTTAATTTTCCTCTCGTTGTTCAACTAGTAATACAAGTTGTTCGCTTACTCTGGAGGCTGCTCTGCTTTTGAACTAGTGATACCGCTCGCTTCCACTTATACACTCCCGATACTTCTCAACACTCCTCTTTTCCCCAGGAGGGATTTCGGAGGACCGACGGAGCGCGTGTCAAATTGTTCGAGTTCTTATGGTATAATATTTTGAGAGGCCTAGTGCTCCAATCACCTGAGACTTGGTATTCTGATGGCGCAATATCCCCTTCATTTCGGCCACATTGTAGGACTTTATTCAACATATTGCCTACAGGAGAATCCCGGCATGTAATCCAATATAAAATATAGGTATCCTTGCTAAAACTAGCCACTGTGGGGGCCGGCAGGGACGGGTAGCGCATTGACTAGTCAAATTCGACCTCCCACAAGTGACCTCTAATCTGTGTTAGATTAGTAGTTCCTGATCTAATCATCGGATATGCACCATACTGTACGTCGTATCTAACAATTTTCTATCTCAAAATACTATCTAATCTATACCACAATGTTTACTTGCTTGCTGGGAGCGAACCCGCCTGGTAGAAATGAGGCATCCCTAGAAACCCGGGCGGAATGCAAGCAAGGGAAAAAGAAAAGAAAAAGAAAAAGAAAGAAAAAAAAAAGAAAAAAGAAAAAACCTCCACAAAACACTAGAACGAGCAGAAGACTATAGTGAGATAACACACATGGGAGTAAGAAACACCTTTGAAATCTACCAGCAACTCGGGAAGAGACACACTGCCCACCCATTAAAAACCCAAAATCGGGCTCCCAGTAGGATAAATATTAGTTCCCAAGTTGACATTTCATGAAATACCTAGCTGGCGCAGTGGTTAATACTCCTGTTGCAATTAGCGGGAGCCCAGGAGTTCAATAATCCGTGCTGACAGTCAGTTATTGTTGAACGATCCGTCATGTAAGGCAGGATAATTAAATAAATCCTGCCCTATGGGGACTGGGAGATTGGAGAACTTAGCCTTCATCAATAGGGCTGTGGGGTTTATCAATCCTGCTACGGGAAGGTAGAATCTCTAGACCTTAAAGGTTGGCGATCGGCGGGTAGCAGAAGCGAATGGGAGGGGGGTTGACAAAGAAAGAAATAACATTATGAAAAAATAAAAATAAAAATATAAAAATAAAAATAAAATAAGGATAAAATAAATATTATTATTATTATTATTATTATTATATAATATTATTATATATAAAAGTAAGGATAGGAAATAAAAAAATAAAAAAAATAACTTTTTTTACCTTGGGAAGGCAGCTGTTGCTCCCCTCCCTATTTATTGCCTTGTATATCATACATAGCTTTTTTTCTTAGTAAAGTGAGGTAAGTCCTAGTATTTAAGTACTTCGTATCATAAAAGATTTTCATATGTACTTCAGGCTGCAAATAGATACACTCTCAGGTTTAAGCATACATGAATGAAAAAGAATAGGGGCTGAGATGAAGAAAGAGAGACGGGAAACAACACATCAAACTGTGGAAGCCTCTACAATATCAATACGAACATCGAAATTATCTGCTTCCTCCAATTCCCAATATTTCTCTTCTCTCGTGACCACCCGAACCCTATTCAATCCAATTCCCGCCTAGGAATCATCCTTATTTTGAGCTAGTTGCCCCTAGTAGTAGATCGACTTTGACCAGTTAATGCAGTGGTATGAGACATTTCCCCATGGATGGGATGGGGCCTTAGTCTTTGGGTGTGAGTTTCAGAGTGGGTTTCGGCTAGGACCTGACGGGACGACGCAATATTATCCAGCCCAGTCCCCCTTCAGGTCAGATGAACTGCCCCGCTGTGAAGACTGCTCAAACCCGTAATTCCCCCAATTCCCCCATTCCCACACCCCATTGATATGCAACCACGCATAATGCCAGTGCGGTGAATGCTAGGACCTAGAAATCCATTGTCAGACTGAAATTCTAAAGATGTCCAAACCTGGAAACCAACCTTCCTGCTCCGCTCCCAGCTCCCTTGCAAATCCGTGGCCGCCGCAACCCACCAGTATAAGAATAAAGTTGCAAGATACAATGATATAGCTAGCATAAGCAAATAGAAGGGCAACCAAAGTATTAATGTAGCCTGATAGGATGGGAGCCTTCTCCCCCCTCCTTCTTCCACTCGCTCTGCGATTCCCTCTTCCAACTGCGTACCTCCCACCCCCGCGCCCTCTCCTCCCTCGCCACCCCCCCCTCTCTCCCTGCGCTCTTCTCCCTCGTCCCCACCACCCCCACCACCCCTAGCAGTCCCGGCAGTCCCAACAGTCCCAATAGGGGCCCTCTGTGCAAATGCGGTGCGCAAGTCCCTTGCACATGCATACTTGGCTAACGAATAATGAAGTAAGAAAGAATAGTACACACAGAGCAATCCGATAACGAGACTGCCGGTGCATAGTGCCGGGACGATCCAGTGTATTGTCGGCATATATTGCAGCTGGAGGGAAGAGCTGGCTACCTGGGCTACTAGTGCTGCAGCAACACCCGTCATGCTGCACTGTGCCATCTGAGCGGAGCGGTAGTCCAGAGTAGTCGTGTCACTAGCGAGGAGGATATTTGATTCAACCGCCCTCAAGAGTTCTGCCATACGCGTGAGGAAGAGCGTAAGGAGAACGAATCGGTTGAGGTTGTATGGTTCAAATTGCTGATTTTTATTCTGGTTAATTAATGTTGCGGCTCAGCAGCGAAAGAGAGGGTAGATACTTGGACATGGCGCTTCCATGAAGCCCGGAGCCTGTTCTCTCTCTTCACGCTCCATTTCCGAATGGTAGATCCTGTTGCAAATGACTGAGATATTATTCTGATGAAAAAAGATTTGAAGCTGCCTCCTACTTGTGCCATCATAGCTGAAATATGTAGCATGGATTTCTAACCACGATCTCAAAAGACCTTATAGAGATATCTGGGTGATAACGAGCTTGTGGTTATAATTTTTCTCTAGAGGCGCCCGACGAAATAAATAACGCCGCTAAGTGAACAAGAAGTGAGGGCGAGGCGAAATATCAAACAAATATGTCGTGAATGTGTACCGGGGGTTAAAAGGAAGTGAGGCTAGACCCCTCTGATTGCTCTTCGGCCAATCAGCCAATCAAAGTTCGAATATCGTCAACCCATCGAGCTCAAGTCTGCCTAACTTTTTTCTACCGAGGAAAATGGAACCAAGGTTGTCTTTGGCTGTCCATATAGTTACACACATGTAATTTTGGCTTGTAAAACTCGAGTCCGCCTCACTAATCCTCACACCTACTACTATATATCCCGAGAGTTGGTGTAGTGACAGCTTACATCAGATTCTGATTGTGTGGTGTCACACCAGCTACATCCCAGGCATCCAGGCTCTTCAGAACACCAGCGCGCATCCAGATTCACCATTCACCGCACCTGTCTCGTGATACTCTGTTATCAGGATTACTCGCCAAATGCAAAAGTGCCCAGAAAAGGAGCCAACTTTAGCCCTTGGTTTCTTAATAGCTTTTGGGTGTTACATTCTTGCAACCAAAGAGCATGTCCGTGCGCAATGTCGCCTCCGGATACTTTTGCATTTTGCGAGTATCTTGATGTTCACAATGACACCCAAACACTTCATTTCACCATCATGGCCGGTCACCCGTCCTCTTGGCATATTGAGCATACCTCGTGCCAGTGTGCCAAGTCCCCAATCCTGATGGTGGATTTATCGAGAGTTTACCGTACCGGTAGTTGCCCTCGGGGGACTTTAGTTTGTGGGGGTACCGATTCCCGACGCCTCCTGAAGGGGATGGGACCCAGTGACGCAAGAAACACAAGTGCTCCCAGTCCGGCCCGTCGTCAACTCTATCTCACCCCGCAGCTAACCACCATCTCCCTCGCTGTTTGTCTCCAAAATGTAGCTACCATAGCAGCGGATATGCAGAGTGGGATGCCAACCCTTTATGTGTGCTGCTAGGCTCCCCTACTGTGTGCTGCTGGGCTCCCCTCCTGTGTTACCATACCGTAAAAACTGGAATAATCGAGTCGTGTGCTTTGTAGTCAGAGTTGCTCCCTCTGGTAAGGTCTGATGTTTTTTTGTTTTTCTATGTCTCTCAGAGGGGCTGAGCCGCTCTTCTTTTGCTGTGTTTTTCGCCCCTTTTCTAAAGTAG
>Ga0307513_10005564_pt1 | contig 16614 bp, 17 predicted proteins | sample 15_EM_MG_FD_202174 | JGI IMG/M metagenome (GOLD analysis project Ga0307513, IMG submission 202174) | Populus trichocarpa ectomycorrhiza microbial communities from riparian zone in the Pacific Northwest, United States - 15_EM | ecosystem: Host-associated > Plants > Roots > Unclassified | place... | reverse complement strand
ACGAAGATCCCGGCGGCCGAGGCGGGCGTGCCGACGAGGAACAGGACGGAAAGGCCCAGAGCGAGTGCCGCCACCGCGGCGGGGACGGATCGGTGCATGAACTCCCCCTGACTGCCGCCCGGGCATGAACGGCGCGTGAGGGTGATTTTCGCACCTCCGGGCCCATTCCGCGTAGATCCCTTAGGCGGGATACCCGGGGTTGCGACCCGACCGTCCGGCAGGTCCCGCCCTCCGCTACCGTGATTGAGTTCGGATAATCGGGAACTCAGGCGCCTGGGGGCGTTCAGGTTGTCAGTTTTGAGCACCTTCCTCGTCTTCGTGTGCATTCCTCTCGGCATCATCGCCGTGGTCGCCACGCTTGTGCTCTCGCGCGGTGACAAGGGACGCCCGTCCCGCCGCTACCGCCCGGGCCGGCCCTACGACTTCCAGCCGATCTGGTTCCTGGCCTCGCCCGAGCACGTGCGAGCCGTGCAGAACGGCCACGCGCAGCCGGCCCTCGAAGCGGCCGTGGTCGAGAACTCCGCGGGCGAGCGCGTGCTCCCCGGTTCCACAGGAGGCGCAAGTGACCGTTGGTGAGCACACTTCGGCCGCACTGGAGCACGTCGGCGGCCCGACCGCGCCGGCCGAGCCCGAGCCCGACATCTCGGCCGTGCTCGACGGCCCCTTCACGACCCGCCAGTTGCTCCGTCTCGACGACGCGCTGCGGGTGGCCGACCAGCAGACCGGCCTGACCTTCAGCGTCTACCTCGGCGAGCTGGCCGAGCCGGCCCGCGAGTCGGCCGAGCAGCTGCACAAGCAGGTCGAGCACGCGGCCACGGCGGTGCTGATCGCGGTCTCGCCCAACCAGCGGGTGCTGGAGATCGTGACCGGGCCCGACGCGCGCAAGCGGATCTCCGACCGGGACGCCAAGCTGGCGGCGCTGTCCATGGCGGCGGCGTTCGCGGGCGGCGACCTGGCGGGCGGCGTCCTCGCCGGCCTCGACCAGCTGGCCAGCCACGCCGGCCGGCACTGACCCGGCGACCTGGCCCGGGGCCGGGCTGGCCGGGCTCAGAGCCAAGTGGACGGTGCCACCCGGATCGGGTACGGCGTGTCCAGCTTGACCAACTCGGCGCCCAGCACCACGCGATCCAGCTCATACGCCCCGCCGGTGCCGCGCCGATAGACGGTGAGCCGGGGCTCGGCCGGGTCGATCCGCCAGTACCCGGCGATGCCGGCCTCGGCGTAGAGGGTCGGTTTGAGCAGGCGGTCGTAGCGGGCCGACGCCGGCGTCTCCACCTCCACGACCAGCGCCACGTCGGCCGGGTCGCTCCAGCTCGCCCCCGACGAGCGCGGCCGCAGCACGGTCACGTCCGGCACCAGATTGCTGGCGCCGAACTCGATGCCCAGCCGCGGGCAGACCCACCAGCCGCCGGGCGCCGCGCCGCGCAGCGTGGTCACCACCGCGGTGACGACCGCCTCGTGCCGCTCATCGGGCGGCGGCGTGACGTGCAGGCTGCCGTCCACGATCTCGTAGCGGTGCCCGTCCTGCGGGAACAGGTGCAGGTCGGGCTCCGTCCACGGGCCGTCGGGTGCGCTCCACCGCAGCAATGAGCTGTGTCCCAGCACCAACGCGACCACCCCACCTCGCAAAACCGATGCGAAGTGCCAGCGTACTCAGCCAAAGTTGTTTCCGGCAGGTAAAAACGGGGATTGTCAGCTCGCCGCCGCGACGTCCTTGGCTCGCGCCTTCAACGCCCGCAGCACGCCGTCGCGGCCCTCGGCCACCAGCCGGCGCAGCGACTGGTTCTGCCCGTCGCGGGCCAGCCACTCGTCGGTCAGCGCGACCGTCTCGTCGCTGACCTGATATGCCGGGTATGCGAGCATCACGAACTCCTGGGCCGGCTCGCTGTCCGAGCGGGCCCACACGCCGCCGACCACATCGAAGAACTTGGCGGCGTACGGCGCCGTCAGCGCGACCTGGCTGGACGCCTGGAAGCCCTGCAGCAGCGAGCGGTGCAGCCAGTTCGGCAGCTCCTCGTCGCCGGTCAGCTGGGCCCACACCCGGGCCTTGTTGTCGGCCGTCGGCAGCAGCGCCCGGGCCAGCGCGGCCTCCCGCTCGCCGCTCGCGGTCCGGTCGCCGTTCAGCTCGTCCTCGATCTCCTCCTCGGTGGCCGCGCCCAGCGCCGCCAGCGACTCGAGCAGCGACCAGCGCAGCTCGGTGTCGACCGTCAGCCCCTCGGGCACGCCGGTGCCCTCCAGCCAGCCGCGCAGGATCGCGAGGTCGTCGCTGCCGCGTGCGGCGGAGACGAAGGCCCGCGCCCAGGCCAGCTGGAAGCCGCTGCCCGGCTCGGCGGCGGCGATCGCGGCCCGCGCGGTGTCGGCCAGCACGGCCCAGCCGGTCGGCGCCCACTGCGGGTCGGCGTACATCGTGATCGCGCTACGGGCCTGCGCCAGGGTGGCCGTGGTCAGGTTGATGTCGCGCTCGGCCGGCAGACCGCTCGCGATCAGCGCCACGTAGTCGCGGGCGGCCAGCTCGGCGTCCCGGACCATGTCCCAGGCCGCCGCCCAGCACAACGCCCGGGCCAGCGACGAGTCGAAGCCGGCGATGTGCTGCACGACGGTGGCCATCGAGCGCTCATCGAGGCGCAGCTTCGCGTACGTCAGGTCGTCGTCGTTGAGCACCAGCACGTCCGCCGCGGGCACCCCGACCAGCGCGGGGATCGCGGTCTGCTCGCCCGACACGTCGATCTCGAGCAGGTCGCGCCGGACCAGCCGGTCGTCGCGCAGGTCGTAGAGGCCCACGCCGATCCGGTGGGTGCGCAGCGTCGGATAGGCCGCGGGCGCTTCCTGCCGCACAACCACCTGCGCGTACGTGCCGTCCGGGTCGATCTCGAGGACCGGGCGCAGCGTGTTTACCTGCGCGGTCTCCAGCCACTGCGCGGCGAACTTGCGCAGCTCCCGGCCCGACGCGGTCTCCAGCTCGGTGAGCAGGTCGTCGAAGGTCGCGTTGCCCCAGGCGTGCCGCTGGAAGTACGCCCGCAGCCCGGCCAGGAACGAGTCCAGCCCCACGTACGCCACCAACTGCTTGATGACGCTGGCGCCCTTCGCGTACGTGATGCCGTCGAAGTTGACCTCGACCGCCTCGAGGTCGGGCATCTCGCAGTAGACGGGGTGGGTCGAGGAGAGCTGGTCCTGGCGGTAGCCCCAGTTCTTCCGGACCGACAGGAACGTGGTCCACGCGTCGGTGAACCGGGTGGCGTGCGTGTTGCACCAGTGGCTGGCCCACTCCGCGAACGACTCGTTCAGCCACAAGTCGTTCCACCAGCGCATGGTGACCAGGTCGCCGAACCACATGTGCGCCAGCTCGTGCAGGATCGTGTTGGCGCGCTGCTCGTACTCGAAGTCGGTGACCTGCGAGCGGAAGATGTAGTGCGCCTCGGCGTGCGTGACGCAGCCGAAGTTCTCCATCGCGCCGGCGTTGAAGTCGGGCACCCAGAGCTGGTCGTACTTCGGCAGCGGATAGCGCACGCCGAACTGCTCGTGGAAGAAGTCGAAGCCCTGCTTGGTGATCAGGAACAGGTCGTCGGTGTCCAGGTAGCGCGCCATCGAGGCCCGGCAGTACGCACCCAGCGAGATGCCGTCGTGCTCGTCGCGGACCTCGTGATAGGGCCCCGCGCAGATCGCCGTGATGTAGGTGCTCATCCGCGCCGACGTGGTGAAGTGCACCGTCTTGACGCCCGGCCCGGCCGGCACCTGGCTGTCGGTCGGCATGTTCGAGATGACCTTCCAGTGCGTGGGCACCGTGGCGTGCCAGGTGAACACGCTCTTGAGGTCGGGCTGGTCGAAGCACGCGTACACCCGCTGCGCGTCGGCCGTCTCGAACTGGCTGTACAGATAGATCTCCTTGTCGACCGGGTCCAGGCTGCGCTGCAGCCCCTGCCCGCTCGCCGAATACGCGAAGTCGGCGTCGACGACCAGCGTGTTCTCGGTCGCGAGGCCGGTCAGGGTGAGCCCGGCCTCGGCCGACCACTCGGAGAGGTCGACCGGCTCGCCGTTCAGCAGCGCGGAGCGCACGCCCGTCGCGGCGACCTCGATGAAGGTCTGCGCGTCCGGCTCGGTGGACCGGAAAGTAATCGTCGTCGTCGACCGGAACGTGGCCTCGCCTGGATTGCCGGATCCATCGGTCAGATCCAATGCGATGTCGTACCCGGTCACCTCGAGCAGGCGGGCCCGCTCGGCAGCCTCGACCTGGGTCAGGTTACGAACTCCGGCCACGACTTGTCCTCCAAGCTGTTGCGGTGGAAGGCTCGCGGCCCCCGCTCCGAGTTTTCCACGCCAGCCTATGCGTAAGGGGCGTGGCAGACGTCACCCGGATCGTGCAGTTGCGAGTGCAAGGATCGATCCATGACTGAACGCGCTGCGGTCGACATGTGGTTCGACCCGATCTGTCCCTGGGCGTGGATGACCTCCCGCTGGCTGCTCGAGGTGGAGAAGGTCCGCCCCGTCGATGTCCGGTTCAACGTGATGAGCCTCTCCGTGCTCAATTCCGGCCGTGACCTGCCAGAGCAGTATCAGAGCTTGATGGCCAAGGGCTGGGGCCCGGTGCGGGTCTGCATCGCCGCCGCCGACGCGGCCGGCCCCGCGGTCCTGCGAGACCTCTACACCGCCCTGGGCACCCGGATCCACCTGCACAAGTACGAGCTGGACGAAAAGCTGTTCACCGAGTCGCTGGCGGAGGTCGGGCTCGACCCGGCGCTCGCCGCCGCGGCCACCAGCGAGGCCTGGGACGAGGCGCTGACCGCCAGCCACAACGCGGGCATGAAGCCGGTCGGCACCGACGTCGGCACGCCGGTGATCCACGCGCCCGGCCCGGTCGCGGGCGAGACGGTGGCCTTCTTCGGCCCGGTCGTCACCCCGGCTCCGAAGGGCGACGCGGCCGGCAAGCTCTGGGACGGCGTCCTGCTGGTCGCCGGCACGCCGGGCTTCTACGAGCTCAAGCGCTCCCGCGAGGTGGGCCCCATCTTCGACTGAGTTTATTCGCCCAAGCGGCGGACCCCGGGGCCCGATCGGTCGTTGGATGGGTGAGTTGCCCCCACCCAACGATGGAGGCCGTGATGGCCGATGCGGACTGCCCCGGGACGACGATCGCCGTGCACCGGGGGGTCTGGTCCGACCTGCCACCCGAGTGTGCCGCGATGCTCGCCCCACCGATAACAGTCTCGAGCCTGCCGGTGCCGTGGATGGCCCGACCGGACGACCGGCGGCGCGCACAGAGAGCCAGGTCACGTGCGAACATGCCGGCCGGTAGGCACCGCAGGTGGACCAGCTAAATTGCCTGCCATGACGGTCGTGCACCCGATCAGCCGGGCCTGGATCACCACCGGTGGCACCGGCGCCCAAAACTACGACGAGTTCGCCGACGAGGCCGAGATCACCGCGATCATCGCGGCGAATCCGCGCAGCTCCCTCGCCATCGAGATGCCGCACCGCGCCCCCGACTCCATCGGAAAGGCGTTCCTCGATGCGTTGCCCGACGCGGCCAGCCGCCTGGCCCGGGAGCGCTCCGACGGCAGCTACACCCCGGCCGAGCAGGTCGTGGTGCTTTACCGGATCTCCGCGCCCGGCCGGTCCACCGCGTACGGGCTGTGGGCGATGGTCGACACCGATCAGATCTCCGCCAGCGCCGACGAGCCGGGACTGGTGATCCGCAACGAGGAGGTCTTCCTCGCCAAGGTGCTCGAGCGGGTCGCGCTCGCCGAGGCGATGCAGACGCTGCTCTCGCCCGTGCTGCTGCTGCAGACCGCCCGCGGCGAGGAGTTGCACGCCGCGCTCAAGAGGGCCAGCGAGGCGGCCGGGGCGCCGGACTCGACCGACCTGGACCAGACCGGCCGCACGCACGCCATCTGGGTGATTCCCGCCGGGCCGCTGCAGGATGAGCTGACCGCGCTGGCCGGCGGCGGCGAGCTGGTCGTCGCGGACGGCAACCACCGCAGCCTGGCCGCGCAGACCGGCGGCCTGCCGCGCTTCCTGGCGGTCGTGACCACCCCGGCGTCGGTCGCCATCCAGCCCTACAACCGCCTGGTCAGCAACCTGCCGGTGCACGACTTCGTGCCGCTGCTGATCGCGGCGGGGGCGCAGGTCGAGCAGCTGCCGCGCCCGGCGGTCGTGCCGGCCAAGGGCTCGATCGAGCTGTACGCGCACGGCGACACCTATTCGGTGGTCCTGCCGAGCCACGGCCCCGGCATGGTGGAAAACCTGGACCACGCGCTGGTCGAGCGGGTCCTGCTCGGCGAGGTGTTCGGCCTCGACCCGAGCGACAAGCGGATCGCGTACGTGGGCGGCGACTACCCGGTCGAGTGGCTCCGCGGCGAGGTCGACGCGGGCCGGGCCGAGCTGGCCGTGCTGATTCCCCCGGTGACGGTCGACGACTTCGTGGCGGTCAATCTGGCCCGGCTCGAGCTGCCTCGCAAGAGCACCTGGTTCACTCCGAAGGCCCGCGGCGGCCTCGTTCTGGCCCAGCTGGACTGATGCTGCACCCGCAGGTGTCGGCCGCCGCGGCGATCCGCCGCCGGCCGCCGGCCGACGTGCTGGCCGCGGATCCCTATCGGCAGCTGCTCTTCACCCGCACAGCGATGGAGGAGTCGAACGAGGCCGAGACAGGCCCCGAGCTGCCGCTGCCGGTCGTCGTCGACCTGGACGCCGACGGCGTGCCCTGCCGGCTGTACGCGAAGGCGGTCAACGCGCCCGTCTTCGTCTACCTGCACGGCGGCGGCTGGGCGTACGGGAGCATCGAGACCGTCGACCGGCTGTGCCGGCGGATCGCCGACCGCTCGGGCTGCGCGGTGCTGTCGGTGGGCTACCGGCTGGCGCCCGAGCATGTCTTCCCGGCCGCCCTCGACGACGTCGAGACGGTCCTCGGCTACGTTCGCCGGGCGGGCGCCGAGCTCGGCGTCGACCCGTCCCGGCTGGCCATCGGCGGGGACAGCGCGGGCGGCCAGCTGGCCACCGTGGCGGCCCGGCGCCAGCGCGACGCGGCCACCCCGCTCGACCACCAGGTGCTGATCTACCCGTTGATCGACCCGATGACGGCGTCGGAGTCGTTCGCGGAGCTGGGCGAGTACGGCCTCGACCGGGCGTCGGTCAAGCTGGCGTGGGAGACGTTCGTCCCCGATCCGGCCCTGCGGTTCAGCCCGGACGTGGCCCCGCTCGCCGCCGAGCTGGCCGGCCTGCCGTCCACCCTGATCATCACGGCCGAGTACGACGTGCTGCGCGACGAGGGCGCGGATTACGCCGACGCGCTGATCGCCGCGGGCGTGCCGGTCGTGCACGTCCGGTACGCGGGGATGAACCACGGCTTCGCCCGCAAGCTCGTGCTGTTCGAGGCCGCCCGGGCCGCGGCGGACCAGATCGCAGCCTCCCTGCGCGCGGCTCTGACCTTCTGACAGACTTTCGACCATGCGTGTCTACCTGGGTTCCGACCACGCCGGCTTCGAGCTGAAGATGCACCTCGTCGACCACCTGGCCAAGCAGGGGTACGACGTCGTCGACGTGGGCCCGCACGTCTACGACCCCGAGGACGACTATCCCGCCTTCTGCCTGCACACCGGCGCGAAGGTGGTGGCCGACCCGGGCAGCCTCGGCATCGTCGTCGGCGGCTCCGGCAACGGCGAGCAGATCGCGGCGAACAAGATCGAGGGGGTCCGGTCGGCGCTCGCCTGGCGGGTGGAGATCGCCCAGCTGGCCCGCCAGCACAACGACTCGAACGTGTTGAGCATCGGCGCCCGCGAGCACACCCTGGACGAGGCCACGTCGTTCGCCGAGGCCTTCCTGACCACGCCGTTCTCGGGCAGCGAACGGCACGCCCGGCGGATCGCGATCCTCGCCGAGTTCGAGAGCAGCCGCAAACTGCCGCCGCTGCCCGCCAGCTGACGGGCCGGGTCAGCGGTTCCGGGGCAGGTCCTCGCGGGGCGTCCAGTTGCGGCGCACGATCGGGAGGTCCTGCTCCGCCTCGGCGAGCTGCGCGTCGGTGGGCCGGGCGGCATCCCGGGCGCGCAGCGCGGCACCGACGCTGACCTGCGACGACCCCGATCCGACCAGGCCGCGCAGGCCGCGCTCGACCTCGCGGTCGTCGCCCGCGGCCGGCCGCGGCCGCCCGGCGAAGCCACTCCGAGCCCGCCGCGGCTCCACCGGCGAATCGTCGACAGTCACGGTCTCGCCGGACGGATCCTCGATGGCCGCGGTCCCGACCGACGCGGCAACGCCCGGCACGGCTGTCACTGACGCGGCTCCCGAGTCGATTCCGGCGCCCTCCGAGCCCGTCCCGGTAGCGCCGCTTGGGCCTGCCGGCCTAGCAATGCCACCCGGGGCCGTCCCAGTGGCGATCCCAGACCCGGCGACGGCGGCGATCCCAAGGCCGGCCTTGGAGCCAGCCCCAGCGCCGATCACGGAGCCACCTCCCCCGGGGGCGCCCCCGGAACCGGCCCCAGCGGCGGTCTCAGCGGCCGCCAGGGGCCCCGGCGACCCGGCTGCCGGCGTGCCCGACGACGTGCCGCCCGGCGGGCCTGGCAACGCGCCCGGCAACGCGCCTGCCGGCGGGCCTGGCAACGCGCCTGCCGGCGGGCTTGGCGACGCAGCTGCCGGTGAGCCGGGCGACCCCGCCGGCGGCGGTCCAGGCGACCCGGCTGGCGGCGCGCCCGGTGACCCGGCGGCCCGCGGGCCGGCCGGCGATCTCGTCACATCGGCCTCGTCGGCGGTCGCAGCACCCTCGGCCGCCGCGGCGCCCGAAGCGGATACCCCGGCCGAATCCGGCGAGGGGTGTGCGGGACGCAGCCGGCGGCGTCGACGTTCGGGTTCGCCCATAGCCGCGAACCTACCGCTGCCGGCCGCATCTCAGAACGCGTCTCGACCGGGTTGGGTAGCCGATGCCACCCGAATGCCATCGACGCCGCGTTGAGCGCGCCCGGGGTCAACTCCCGCACCAGCCCGGCCGCGGCCAGCGACGCCAGCGACGGACCGCCCAGATACGCCGTGCCCAGCTCGAGCACCGTGCAGGCCAGGTCGGCCGGGTCATCCGTACGGGTGCAACTCGCCGTTTGCGGATCGCCGGTAAGCCGCCAGCGCCCGGAATTTCGCGGCAGCAGCGGGTCGGTGACATCGAACACCACGTCGATCGGGCACCGGTACCGGCGGGCCGCGAGCGCGCCCGGCACGTCGACCACCCGGATCCAGAGCCCGTCCGAGACCCGCGTGCCCAGCCGGCGCGGCTCGTCGACCAGGTGCAGCAGCGGCTCGTCCAGCGCCAGGTAGCTGGCCTTGGCCGTGCGGGCCAGGTCGATGGTCAGCAGGAACCGCCAGAGCGCCGCATAAGCCTGCGGGTCGGCGGCTGTCACCTCGCGGATCAGGATCTCGGCATTGGGCCCGTACTCCTCCCAGCGGCCGAGCGTGCGCCAGATCGCGTAACCCGTCGGGCCGTGCGGAGTGTCGTGCACCACACCGTGCAGCACGGTGGCGCCCTCACGGTGCGACTCCGGGTCGTCCAGGACGAACTTCCACCACCGCTCGTCGCGGCTCGACCAGCCCGTCCGGTCGGGGCGCAGCTGCTCGTACACCTTGGCGAACTCGCCGATCGCGTCGACCGGGGTGACCAGGCGCAACCGGCCGTCGTACCCGTCCGCCGGGAGCTCGGGCGGCCGGATCTCCCGGGTCATCGCCTGCAACCTCATCTGCTGGGCGGCGTGGCCGTACCCGTACCGCGGATAGATTTTGGTCTCGCTCGCCCAGAGCGACGCGACCGGCTCGCGCCCGGCCTCGGCGATCTCGCCGAGCTGCCTTTTCATCATCCGGGTCAACAGACCGCGGCGGCGGTGCGTCGGCGCGACGCCGACGAGCGTGACATGCGCGGCCGGCACTATCCCGCCGGGCACGGTCAGATCGCGGGTGTACGCCCCCGCGTGCCCGACGATCGCCTCGCCGTCGACGGCGACGATGGACCGCTCGGGCTCGAACACCGACCCCTCGCTGGCCCGCAGCTCCGCCGTCTGCGTCTCGTGGAACAAATAACCCATCAGGTCGGAGATCGCGTCCCAGTCCTCCGCGGCCCCGGCCCTGAGCCGAATCTCGGACTCGTCCATGCCCATCTGTGTAACGGAACGCGTGCGTTGCGGCGACTGATTTGTTTGCTCGCTACCCTCGAAGCCAGGGCGGCGACTGTTGGCCTAAGGGAGGGGCACGATGCCAGAGCAACCGCGATGGTCTGAACGTACGCTCGACATGCCGCCGCAGGACCCCTGGGCCGACCCACCGACAACCCCGCAGCGGCCGACGGTGGCGCCCCCACAGGTGCCCGAGGCGCCCTTCTCGCGGGGCCGCGCGCAGGTCAATCCGCATCCCCGCACGCAGCCTTTCGCGGCCGACCACGAGCCCACCGGCACCGGCTGGCCGGAGGTCGCCGCGCCGGAGCAGCCGCGGCCCGCGGGTTGGCGGATGCGCGAGTTGCGCCGGGGCGGCGAGTGGAGCAGCGCGGCGTTGCTCTTCGCCTTCGTCTGCTGGGGCATCTGGGCGATCTCCACGACCGGCGATCTGACCTCGGCGGCGATCATCTTCGTGGTCAGCGTCGTGGTGGCGGGCGGCATCTTCGTCCTGGCCCGGCTGGTCGGCCGCGTGGTGCTGGAAAAGCAGTTCCACCGCGTCCGGCGCACCGCCCGCGGCTCGCATCTGATCACGGCCGTGTTCCTGGTCGGCGTCGGCCTGGCCCACCTGCAGCAGACGGCCTGGGTGATGAGCGCCGTGCACTGGGTGCTGGATCTGGTCAACTGAGCCCGCTGCCGCCGGCGCCCCGTGGACGCCGGCGGCAGAGCAAGGCCTACTCGGCGAGAGTCTTGTCGGTCTCGAGCAGCGTCTTGAGGTCGCTGAGGATCCAGGCCCAGCCGCCACCGGCGCCACCGTCGTCGGTGCCCGCGACCATCGCGGCCGTGGCCGGCGCCCCGGTCAGCTCGTGGGTGACCGTCAGCTTGCAGACCCCGGGCTGGGTCTTCGCGTCCTCGATCAGAAATGTCAGCGTCGTGAACGGTTCGACCGCGGTCGTCGGGTCCATCAGCATCCGCCAGGTCTGCACGAGCCGTCGCGGCGGCTCCGACTCGAGCACCTCGCCGTCGAGGATCACCTCGGGCATCTCGAAGCCGTTCGCGGCGGCGAAGTCCTTCATCCCCTGGTTGGCTTTCGAGGTGAACGCGCCGCCCTTGGTCAGGTCGTAGTAGCTCGGCGCCGCATAGCCGTAGCGCCCGTTCCACTCCGGGTCGGTGATCGCGGCCCAGATCTTCTCCGGGCTCGCCTTGATCCAGACCCGGTAGACCTGGGTGGTCAGGGCGTCGGTTTCAGTGGTCATGGCTCTTCCTCCAGCGCGTTCTTGAGATCGATCAACGCAGTCACGTGGTGCTCGGTGTATTTGTCGATCCACCGGTCGTGGATCAGCCGGATCGGCACGGGATTGAGAAAGTGCAGCTTCTCCCGGCCCGACCGGCGCACGACGACAAGATCCGCATCCTCGAGCACCTTGAGATGCTTCGCGACGCCGAACCGTGTCATCTCCAGTTCGGACTCGAGCTCCGTAAGCGTGCGGCCGTCACGCTGAAAGAGCAGGTCAAGCAGGAACCGACGAGTCGGGTCGGCGAGCGCCTTGAACACCCGATCGTCGTCCGTCATGACTGAACGTTATGAGACCAGATGGTCACATGTCAAGGATCAGCGGCGGAAGATCGTGATGGAGTGGCCCACCTCGTCGATCGGGGTGCTCGTGGCGATCAGGGCCTTGAGCGGGGCGTCGGCCTTGTCGATCGCGTCGTCCGAGATCGCCAGCACGCCGTGCACTTGGGCCGCCGGCACAGTGCGCGGATCCCCGGCGACGATCCCGTAGTAGTCCGGGTCGCCGTTGCCCTTGTAGACCAGCCAGATGGTCTCGCCGCGGTAGTCCTCGCGCAGCCGCGTGGCGAGCCGGCCCAGGTCCTGCCCCCAGTCGACGTTCGAGTCGTGCAGCCGCAGATAGGTCTTGGCCGGCCCGCCGAAGGCCTCGTTCGAGTACGGCAGGTAATACGGAAACGTGCGCACCGAACTGACCGCGACGAAGGCCAGCACTCCCACCGTCACCAGTTGCGCCCGGCGCGGGCGGAGCACGACCACGGTGGCGGCCGCCACCGGCAGCAGCATCGGCAGGATGACCACGTAGCGGACGCCGAAGTCGCGTGCGCCGGGCAACGCCGCCAGCAGCAGCACGAGCGCCGGGAGCAGGACGTACGGGGCGGCCGGGCGCAGCCGCCGGACGGACAGCATCGTGGCCGCGCCGGACAGCCAGAGCGCGAGCGCGCCCAGCGGGGTCTTCACCAGCAGTGCGGCCGGCAGGTAGTACCAGCGGCTGCCCTGATACTGCCGGCCGAAGAGAAAACCGGCGAAGGTGTCGTCCTCGAAGCCGAACTGGATCCGCATCCCGTCCCGGTACGGCCGCGGAAAGGGAAGCAAGTCGACGGCCAGCGCGCGCAGCCCGTGCAGCGCCGGAACGTCCGGCGGCGTGACCCAGGCCAGCCGCGGGTCGACGGCGAGATAGCTGGCCCAGACCACGCCGACGGCGATCACCCCGACGCCGAACGCGGCGAGCATCGACCGCGCGGCACGGTCCCGGGTGCGGCGCGATTGGTCCGCGTGCCAGACCGCCAGCACCACGGCCAGCAGCAGCACCGGCACGGCTGGCAGGACGCTCATCCGGGTTGCGAGCGCGGCGCCGAGCGCGAGCCCGGCCAACGGGAGATAACGCCCCGGCCGGCGCCGGGCCCGCCACGCCAACCACAAGGCGGTGACCAGGAAGCCGGCCGCGGGAACGTCGAGCGTGGCAAGGGAGCCGTTCGCGATGACATCGGGGGAGAAGGCGTACAGCGACAGGGCGACCAGCCCACCGGCGGAACCGGTGAGATCGCGCGCGAAGGCGAACACGACCAGCCCGAACAGCAGCGTCAGCACGATCATGGGAAGCCGGGCCAGCAGCATCAGCTGTCCCGGATCGTTGCCCGACTCGTAGAGAACCCGCTGCCCGAGGGCCCAGTGGTCGCCGACGAAATCCGGGTCGAGCCGGGGACGGGCGAACGCCAGCCCGGCCTCGATGATCAGCTTGCCGAGCGGCGGATGCTCGGCGTTGTAGCGCAGGCTGTGCTGCTGCAGATAGACAACGGCGGTCCCGACGTACACCGGCTCATCGGTCGTCGGGGTCTGCTGCACGGCGGTGGTGACCATGGCAAACGCCATCCAGCCCAGAAGCGCGACAACCACCGGAAAGACCAGCCGACCGAAACGAGCTGCCGTGCCCGGGCGCGCCTCGTCGCGGTCGGCCTGAACGGATTCCTGCGTCATCGCCTGCCCGGTGAGCGTCCCGCACAGAGCCCACGCTCTGCCTGCCGCTTCGAATGATGCCAGCGCCGCCGCCGATCACCGCGAGATGCGCCGCGGGACTATCTTGTCCGCTGACACGCCAGTGCTGCCGTATCGCCGAAACAGGGGGAGCCGATCGATGATTGCCTTGCGGGAAGTGCGAGACGAGGATCTCGACGCGCTGTTCGAGCAGATGCGCGATCCGGAGTCGGTGCGGATGGCCGCCTTCACGGCCGACGACCCCGACGACCGGGTCGCGTTCGACACCCACATGGCCCGGATTCTGAACGATCCCGAGACCACCAACCGGGCGATCACCGAGGACGGGCGGCTGGTCGGCAGCATCGCGTGCTTCGTGTTCGCCGGGGACACCGAGATCACCTACTGGCTGGACCGGGCCGTGTGGGGCCGGGGCGTAGCCAGCCAGGCGGTGGCCCTCTTCCTCGATCTGGTGCCGACGCGCCCGCTGCACGCACGGGCGGCAAGCGACAACATCGGCTCCCTCAAGGTGCTGCAACGCGCCGGATTCAAAATCATCGGCACCGAGACCTCGTACGCCCCGGCCCGAGCCACCGAAATCGAAGAAACAATCCTCGTACTCGCCTGAGGCGTTGCCTCGCCCGGTCAGGCTCGGGGCTCGGAGACGTGGGCCGTGATGATGCGCCAGCCCTCGGGTAGCCGCACCCACGTCTGCGACTGCCGGCCCAGCACGTCGGATCCCGGGTATCCGAACAGCGTCGTGACCACGGCCACGTCCCGCCCGTACGAAAGAATGGTGGTGTCCTTGAGCCGGCGGCCCGGCGGCAATGCGCCCTGCGCGCGCCGCCAGCGGGCCTGCTCCTCGAGGCCGGTCTGCTGGTCGGCGATGCCGAAGCGAACCGCCTCGGCCGTGAAGAAGCCCAGGATCCGGTCGACGTCGTTGTCGGCCAGAGCGCGCTCGTAGGCGGCGAACTCCGCCGCGACCTCGTCGACGACCTCGGAACTGTTGATTTCCACGAGCACCTCCGGTGGGCAGAGCAAAGCCGGCGGCCCGGAACGTGCCGGGCCGCCGGTTGTGTGCTCAGGCGACTGCGGTTGTCTCCTTCTTCGGCTCCGGGACGCCACCCTCCGGCGCCTCGGTGAATTCGTTGCCGGCGACTGCCTCGCCGCCGTGCAAGCGCTCCAGCTCCAGTTCGTCGGCGTCCGGGACGCGCGGGGCCGGCTTGGTCAGCGCGAACAGCACGCAGACCACGGTCAGGAACAGGTAGCCCAGGGTGACCTGGCCGTCCGCGTTCCACTGGACCTTCTCGGCGTGGATCAGGCCCACGAAGGTCAGCACCGCGCCCGCCCCGGAGAAGATCGCCGCGTTCCAGAAGCGCTTGTCGATGATGAACGCCACGATCGCGCCGAACACCAGGCCCGCCAGGATCGCGCCGGAGCCCAGGGTCTTCAGGCCGTCGTAGACGACGCCCGCGCCGGCCAGCGTGCCGATGCCGACGTCCGCCGCCGTAGTGCCCGCCGCCGACAGGACGTTGTCCATCTGGCCCGTGGCCCACGATGCGATGTTCGGGATCAGGGCCGCGACCACCGCCGCCGCATGTGCGCGTGGGGTCGCCTGGAACGCCTGGGCGCCGATCAGCAGGCCGATGTAGAGCAGGATCGGAACGATCGCCGCGGTCGGGAAGATCGTGCCCAGCAGGCCGAACATCCCGAAGAAGCAGAGCAGGGCGATCACCACGCCGGTGGCCATCGAGTAGCCCGCGGCCTTCCAGCCGGGGTGCCCGACGTAGACGGCCGGCGGGAACGGCGAGCCGAGGCAGCTGCCGATGACCGCGCCCGCGCCGTCGGCGAGCAGGACGCTGCGCAGGTTGAACCGGTCGCCCGCGCTCGCCGCGCTCTCCACGTTGGTCATCGCCTCGGTGAAGTTGTAGACGCCCAACGGGATCGCGGTGGCGAGCAGGGGCGCCATGTCCTTCAGCCCGTCGATCAGCAGGTCGATCTTGACGTGCGGGAAGGCGAACGCGATGTCCTTGGCCGCCGCCGACACGTCCGGCACCGACATCGCGCCGCCGATCCAGCCGATCGCCGAGCCGATCAGCAGCGCGGCCAGGCCGATCGGGATGTTGAACGGCAGCTTCACGTCGGTGAGCAGGCCGATCAGCAGCAGGCCGAAGACCGGCAGGGCGATCCACGCGGCCTTCCACATGTTGCCGGCCGGCGTCATCGAGATGAACGTGATGGAGATGCCGGCCAGCGTGCCCAGCAGTGCCGCGCGCGGGGCGTATTTGCGGATGTACGGACCCACGAACGCGCCGATCAGCACGATCACGCCGATGATGAACGCCCACGCGATGCCGGCCGTCCAGGCCTGGATCGGGTCCTTCGTCTTCAGATAGATCGGCAGCATGATGACGAAGATGACGATGAACATGTGCGGCACGCTCGGGCCGTACGGCATGGCCGTGACGTTGCTGCGGTTCTCCTTGGCGGCCAGCCGGCGGGCCAGGAACGTGTAGTAGACGTTGCCCAGCACCAGGGCGATGCCGAGGGCGGGCAGGATCACGCCGAAGACGTCACTGGCCGGCATCTTGATGACGCCGATGCAGAGTCCGGTCAGGGTGAGCACGTTGACGAGGACGTTGACGCCGAAGCCGAAGAAGGCGTTGGTGTCACCGCGTACCCAATAGGGCAGTTTGGCTGGGGCTTCAGTAGTGGTCATGGCAGCAACTCCTCAACAGGGACAGCAGTGGAGTCCGCGACCCAGCCGAAGATGGCGCCCTGGGCGGCGATCATCTCGAGGCCGACGCGCTGGAATTCGGGGAAGTAGGAGCCGACGCAGTCGGCCAGGACCAGGCACTCGTAGCCGCGGTCGTTGGCCTCCCGGACCGTCGTGTGCACGCACACCTCGGTCGTGACGCCGGCGACGAGCAGGCTCTTGATGCCGTCCTTCTCGAGCAGTTCCTGCAGCTCGGTGGCGTAGAAGGCGCCTTTGCCGGGCTTGTCGACGACCGCCTCGCCCTCGATGGGCTGCAACTCGTCGATGATGTCGTGGCCGTATTCGCCGCGGATCAGGATGCGGCCGTTGGGGGTGGGGTCGCCGATCCGCATGCTCGGCGCGCCGCGCATGAGCTTGGCCGGCGGGCAGTCGGAGAGATCGGGCAGGTGACCTTCGCGGGTGTGGATGATCGGCAGTCCGGCCGCGCGCCACTTCGCCATGAAGGCGGCCAGCGGGGCGATGGTCCGGCG
>Ga0307513_10005563_pt1 | contig 16616 bp, 13 predicted proteins | sample 15_EM_MG_FD_202174 | JGI IMG/M metagenome (GOLD analysis project Ga0307513, IMG submission 202174) | Populus trichocarpa ectomycorrhiza microbial communities from riparian zone in the Pacific Northwest, United States - 15_EM | ecosystem: Host-associated > Plants > Roots > Unclassified | place... | reverse complement strand
CCATCTTTGAACTTTCTAGTTAAGGCCCTAGCACCCCCCTTCACCTTCACTTTTTTAATTCTCTTGTAATGTAGAATTGAGAACCTGTTCCTGATTCTATATTCCAGCTGACAACTTTCTGAAGGAATAGCCACAGCCATTCATTTACCTATCGTCTTTGTACAGCCGTACTATCTCTGCGTTTGGATACCAGATAGCAGCTCCCAGTTGATCTCTTTCTGGAAAGTAATTCATTGTTAATGGACCATATAATTTAGCCAGGTGATAATGGATTTCTTGAATATTTAAGATAAGCACATATGATATTACCATGTGACACAAAAGAAGGCTCTTTTTTGCCGACAGAAGCTAAACACAGCAAAAAAATTCAGAATATAGAAATTTGATGAGTGAAAGTGACTGGAATGTGAAACTTAAATTCACAACTTTATTCCTTCTAAAAATTTCTAAAATTAATGTTGATAAAGTCTGTTTCTTTAACAGGATTACAAAACTTTAATTGAACCATAAACTCTACCTTAACTAGAAAATAAAATGAAAATTTAAAAATACAAAGTATATAATCATGAAATCCGAAACAAAGCATAAAACAAGAAAAATAACAAAATTGGCCTAACCAAGATCCCGGGATGAGATTCTCGATATCTCAAGATTTGATGGTGCGCATAGCGCTGAAAGCATTACTATATAGAAAACAGTTTCTGGAAACTCCTGTAAAAAATTAAGTAATATTCAATATAAGCTTTTTAGATCATCATGCTGGTTTAGAACAACCAAATCTCTTCTTAGATCTAAATTAGCCCCACTAATTTATAAATATATTTATTAGGTCATTCATATAATCCAAACGAGGTAAACCTTATCTAATTATATTTGACTGTTCAAAATTTATTTCAAGTCGAACCACACCACTTTCTTATTTTGTTTTCCCACGAGGGCTAGTCCAATCAAAAATGGCATGATGTTCCTTTTTCTTTTTCACTTTAGTGTACGAAGCTTCTCTTATTATTAAGTATCATTAAGATAGAAAAAATAAATATGAAAATGTGTTTAGTTGAAAAAATAAAAAATAAAAAATAAAATAAAATTTATTTAGTGATAGTTTTAGAGTGAAATTATATATTTTTAAAATAAGAAGATATGTCTTCTCTTTCTCTACTATTTATGTTTTTTCTATTATGAGAAAATAACTAAACGCTAAAAATTTCTTAAAGATTTAATATATTTTTATTTTTATATTTTCTTTTGTGAGATTACTTAGCAGTCCACCTAAAACACATGAAGATAAACTGCCAACGTGGATGATGATTTAGACCATAAACTAACCGATACCTTATGTCCTTTCCTAAGGGAGCAAGAGACAGGAATGAAACAGTAGTCACTTTGGAGTGCTACAGGATTCCCCTTTTAGACTCTATCCTCAATAGTAAAATGGCGTTCAATTAACCTCGTCAGGCTCGCGCGGTCTCTGTCACGTCCCTGCATCGGGACAAAAATGCTATGTCAAAAACAAAGAAACATTTCAAGCTAGCATCTGTGTTACCAAGTCCAAATGAAGTAACAAGATGTTATTTTATTGTCTTAAATCGGATCTTTTGGCTTTTGATTGCAGGGCCATTATAGCTGTCCCTATCATACTGCTTAGTAACATGGACTAAATCATCTGCTAGAGTATACTAATATATCCTCCAGATTCCGGATATTGCTGTCGTTTCGACGATGATCACAAGGAAGCAATCATCTTACATTTCGAGGCTTCATACAGTGTGTAATGGAACTTTTTTTATTTTATTTTATGGACTTAAATTCTAACAGTAGACATTATCTGAATCTTCGCATCTCATGCTAGATCAATACATTATCGTAATCTTCGCATGCTATACTAGATCAATAATTTACTGCGGATATGTAAGCCAGTTCTGGATGTTGTTGTTAGGGATTCAAACTTCAGGATATGAACTGTTATTCCATTGATGTCCATCTTCCTGCTAGCCTTAATTACCATTTCTTGCACATGATTCCTGTTCCTTTCAAAAATAAGAAAGAAATGGAAAGTTGATTTTTATTGCTTGAGCCATGACGACGTAAAACTTGAGTGCTTAAGCTGCAGGAGCAGAATTTCCAGTCTGATAGGATTGCTTTTCAGAAATATAAAACTAACTGTTTGACAATTGGCAGCATTCAGAGGGAATTTCTTCCTTTTCGTGATTAAAGAAATAGAAGGAATTACTTCACAGCTGAGGCAATACAATTCCTCCAATGAACAAAAGATTGTGAAACATACTTTGCATACTAGATTTAAGTACAAATTACAGATATTGATCACTCCCTGGAAAAAAACAATTCTTGAACTTGCAAGCCCTATATATAGGTGGGAGTTTATGGTGCACATGTAAAAGAATGATTAGCTGGTAACTGTAGTTGGTAGGGATAAATTGCAGTAACAATGGAGGAAATGCAAGATCATCCAATGTCACCCTAACGCTGAGGAATGAGGATACAAGAGAAAGGGATCCCAAGTGCTATTACCACCAGTCCAGCCACTATTATCACAGTGCAGGAATTGTTGCTCAGTGGACCAAATACCTTGTTCATCAATTTGCGATGTTGGCATGTTTGTTGTAATCATTCGACTAATCTTGTTCATAGGCATCTCAACGGTGCACGGATTTGAATACATCAAATCAACACATGGTTGAGCTGTCGCAGAAAGTGGCCATGCAGAAGTAGTAATTGAAGTACTACTGGTAAACATAGCGGCCTGATCAGAAATATGGTTCATCTGCGTGGCCCAGGCGACTTCACTTGGTGCTGGTTCACTGGGCCATTCCAAGTTTGTTGTTGCTGTAGTACTATGGCATAGTTGATTCCACAGGCCAGCCGCAACATGACCTGCCATCATGTCACCATGATCATGATCTAAGACAAGGTCAATCTTACGAGATCCTGAAGTACAAGGATCCTGAATAGCATTAAGAGTTCCAGCTCCGGGAGAAATAGAGGCTGTCGATGCCAGATCTCTCTTAGAATTGTTTTTGTGAGAAGTATTCGCAACCAAGTTAGGCTGCACACTTGAAGAACAAGCAGCAGACGGAAGCACCTGCAATCCCTTGCCATCAAGCAGCTTGGCTTTGAGTGCACCAAGAATCCCTCCCGCTTCACTTCCCGTCCCGCAAACTTCCTCAAATGAGAAAGGCTCAACTTCTATAAGACTACCACGGCCAGCACCGGAATTTGGTGCAGGCTGAGGCAATTCAAAGTTTGTACGCGCATTAGCACCGCGTAACGCCCTAGCCGCATCATCATATGCTCTTGCAGCATCCTCAGCAGTATCAAAAGTTCCAAGCCAGAGTCTAACCTTTTGCAACGAGTCCTTAATCTCTGCCACCCATCTCCCTGATGGCCTTTGCCTAACCCCAACAAACCTGTGGTGTCCCCTTGATGATGACTTCCTTCTGCCTCGCAAACCACCACCTGTTGGTGCTCCCATATGTCCTTCTCCTGCCACAGAATTAACCCTCTACTTTATGGAACCGTGCCTGGGTCTAAGGAGCTGGTTTTTATAATGCTAAAACCATGCAGGTATCTGCTGACATCCATGTATGGACAAGTGAGAAAATGTTAAGCTCGGCTAGATTGAATATTGCAGGCCATGTTGTTTATATCGAAACAAGAATAATATATTTGCAACATTACAGTATTCCTTGCTTTTAACAGCTAGAACTATTCCTGTGATGATCCATTATCCAGAATGGTAGAACAATGAAGGGATCCACACACCAATTGGGTAGTCAAGCTAGTTGTGTACCTTCAATTTTCTTCAAAATATTTGGAGTTCTAGCCGGTTCATGGAACAAAAATTAAGATGATCCAGGCTCAATAATTCCAAAAATAAATTTAATTAGCCATCATTTCGACCACTGATTGATTAATGAGAATTATAAATATCTTTATAAGTTTTTATTTCTAATTTTATTTTGCATTTATTTTCCTCTAAAATCATCAAGGCTGATTGGAATGTTATTGTCTATTGTGTCATATCAAATAATTAAATATTACTATTTGATAAAGTATATATAATTTTTTATCAAGATGACATAATTGCAGGTCCCTATGCTCTTCTCTTCTTTTCTATTATTTAGACCCTATGTTTTTTATCTACTATTTTAAGAATATATAATTGCAAACCAATCCCTCAACTTCTATTTTATCCAGTTTTTGAATTTTCTAAAATTGCTACTCGGCCAGCAAACTATAATCAATTTGGATATCTACAGCATTAGTTAACAGACTATAATTTAGACTTTTCTCAACAAAAAAAATAATAAAAATAACCCTGTAATTGAAACAATCAAAGTGTCAATTTCATTATCAAAATACCACAAACTACTCAATTTAGTTCTTCTTTCCCTTTATATTTATATATATAAGCATATTAAATATAATTATATTAGTTTTTCTATAGGTTCTTCATTCTTAATTATACAACCTTTGACTTAACAACAAAATAAGTTATTGCAAGAAGAATTCCCTTCTCAAAGTTCACCTTTTGAACATGAACATGGTTATTAACTCTGTAATATATATTAATTTATAGATTTAGAATCTATCTTTAATTAAATTTTATTTTAATTAGATTAAAAGTTGATGATGTAAACTCGAGATAACTTGATTAAACTCGGCTGACTCATCCAACCAAGTTAATTCTAAGATTTTTATTTTTTGTTTTTTGTTTAAATGATGATAGTTTTAGGTTTTTTTTTTTTGTTAAAAATAATATCATTTTAAGGTTAATCAAAAAACCTACAACTTGGACCGTTTTGGAAGATAAGGGATTGTAGAATATAAAGACTGGAGTTGGGACATGCATGTAGTTTATTAATAAGAAAGACCAACCTTCTGATCAATAATTCAAGTTAGGAAAGGAAAATTAACCGCTTTAACTTTACCATTATTAAGCTTTTCATACATATAGCAAAAGGTAGACGTATTAATTTTTATTTTTATTTTTTTAGTTTAACGTAAGTGTCCAGGCCAGCTTGCGCTCACCTCGAGTAATCCCACGGACCCTGAAGTTAACGACCATGTAAGCCTCCAGTGGTCATCATATGAGCAACCATAAGGCTCAAACCTGAAACCACAGAGGGAGCAAACCTCTTGGTCCCAAACTCTTACCACTGGACCACCACCTAGATGGTTAAAAAATTTTATTTTTAACTTTAATAGAAGGAAGTTACGTTGATTTTCGTTCTTTTTACTGGACTGTTTGTTTTTATATTTCAAAAATATTTTAGAATAAAATTAAAAAAATTTTATTTTTTTTCTTTACTTCAAATTAATTTTTTTATGTTTTCAAATTGTTTTAATATATATCTTAATGTCAAAAATATTTTTTTAAAAAAAAATTATTTCTATGCATTTATAAATAAAAAAACACTTTGAAAAACAATCACTACCACAAACTTACCACACTAAACATACTTAAGGCAAAATATATATATATATATATATATATAGAAATACAATTGCATGTCACTATCGTTAAAGAATTATAAACACTACTAGAACTAAGTCTTGTATAAGATTGATTTAACTCATGTCTACTCAGGAACCTTTTTATACTAAAAAATTCTCTTAATTTTTGTTCAACTAATCTATGAACTCTTCTTCCTCTAAGGTTCCAGCAAGCTTAGATATTTTGATGTGAAACTCGAAATCCCAAGATCTAACCTTTTCCTATCATGAAGTTGTCTCTTCTGATCATGCCTTTAGTTTTTAGTACTAGCCAAAAACCTATGGTTACTCTCGTAGGTTTGTTCTCGTTGCTATTTATCTTCTAGCTTATAAGTTAATTCTGTGATCTGTCTTTACATGTCCTCTATGATGATCTCCTAGATGTTCTCTCCTGAAAATGAGCCTCCTTATCCTATCATTGGACATGCTCCACCACTTCTTCCTACCATGATTATTAGCCGCACACATCAAGCAAACAATTATCCATAAAATTACAGCACACATCAAGCAATATAAAACCTAGGATTGTTGGGCTCTAATACCATCTAATGCATGTAGAAGCTAAATAGAACAACAATGGCATAGAAAAAACAAGAATTTAATGAGTGAAAAGGATTGTAGATATGAACCCTAAATCCATAAATTTATTTTCTAAAATTTAAGTATATGGTAGCTATCTTTACAAGACCTTTAAATAGGCTAGTAAAACCGACCTCTACTAGAAAACCACCTAAAGTTTTTTTTAAAAAAAAAAACATTAAGGAAATTTAAAAAATCCATAATAAATTAAAAAATATGAAACACCATAGGAAATTAACAAAATTTTCCCAAACAACATCAGGGTCTGCAATCTGATTTTGAAAGATTTAACGGTCTGATAAGTAATGTAATGGCTTGTTAAAAACAAACTATCTCTGGAATCACCTAGAAAAATTTAAACCTGATCCAACAATTGGATCTCCTGTTATCTCGGTTTTAAAGTGTTAACTTAGTTTAATGCGACTAAACCTCTTCTTAGGCTTAGACATATCTTATTAGTCTATAAATATATCTATTAGATCATCCACATAATCTGTTTGGGTTGGATCCATATCTGGTAATATTAGATCCTCACTTGATTGCTTAGAACTTTATATTTCTACTAGCTTGGTTGCATCACTATACGTAGAAAAACTATAGTTGAAATTTTAGTAAAAAATATAGAATTGAAAACTAATTATTTTTGGATGATTTTTGTCCACAACCTAATCAATTTAGCTCCAAGGCTAATTTATAAAAACACTAACACTACTTATATTTATTGCCACGATATCTACAAACAACCTTTCATCCCTTTATTTTCTTTTCTTAGCCAAAAGTCAATACAAATAACTAAAAACAATGTATGTCTGTTTGATAGTATGGTGAAATATGATTAAAATTATGTTTTATTTATCTCAATCATAATTTTGAAATTATTTAATTAATCAATAAATACCATATTTTTGTATATGTCATACTAAAAACTCTCTCTTGAAATATTAGTTGAAAAAGTTAATCATAATTTCTATTTTTAAAAAATAAAAATTTACTTTAAAACTATTATAAGAATATTTAATTTTATACTTTGAATTTTTCTTTTTATTAAAATGCTTTTTTATATATTTATTATTTATATTACGAGAAACTAACTAAACTCAACTTGTGGTTGTATATCCCAATGTTTTCACAAAAATTCATCACCGTTTCCTTTTCTTTAGGAAATGAAATTCTACATTAAGGAAAAAAAAAACAAAAAACAAAACTCAAACCGCCACGTTTGGCTCCCAGGTTTCACGCTACTCTCCATCAAAATTACAAACAACACCCTCGTACTGACTTGAAAACAACGCTACTCGCTTCTTCCTCTTAACTCCTATAAAAGTCCTTTCACCCCTCAATATTCTTTTCTAAATTTTTATTTCTCAGTCTAGAAAAAAGAAGGGGAAAAAAAAAGAAAAGAAAAGAAAGCCAAACAACTCTCTATTTCTTAGACACTCAAACGTTTCTCTCTTTCAGATACAAATTAATCCTCTAATTTCCATCACCACTTCAAGGTAACTCTAATCATTAAACCCTAACTAATTTAAATTTAGTTTTTTAAATTTTTTTCGATTCGTAATTTTGAATTTCTGTTGCAATCGTTTATTATTCGTAATTAGTGATAATTACTTTTGATTTTGTTTAAATGCAGGAGGTAGAAGATTGATTGATAAAAGGAACGATGTTTGGAGCAGAGGATTGATCAGTAAAAGGAAGGATGTTTGGTGCTAGCAATCGTAAGTTATCTTTTCTATTTTTTAATGATTTTTATTTTTATTTTTTTCTATAATTTTTGGTTTTTTTTGTTTATATGAAATGCTATTGTTTGGCGATAAATTTATTTTTTTTAAGATATCAATTTTCGAGTAGTTTTTTTTTTGTATTAGAGTAAGAAGGTGAAAAATAATGAATGAATACGGAATTGATATGGAGTGTAAATGATCATAAAGTTGATTGTAATTACAGTAACACCATTGCATTTTTTCTCGATTTTTTTTGCGTTGTGGATTTTGTTGGATAGATGATTATTGGCGTACTATGTTCTGTTTTGTGGTGGTTGTGGGTAATGTGATCAGTGGTTGTTTGATGGTGTGATTTTTTGTATGTGTAATGTGTGTACTAATGAGTTAAAAGTTGTGTTTCATGACAGCTTTTGGGCAGTCTTCTAATAGTCCGTTTGGGACGACACAGCCGGTTTTTGGTCAGGCTAGTAATGTAAGTAGTGGTCCTTTTGCTCTGAAACCCTTTGGTAGTCCAACAACTCCTTTCGGTGCACAAACAGGGAGTTCCATATTTGGGGGCACTTCTACTGGTATGTTTGGTGCACCCCAAACTTCTTCATTCTCTGCCACAAATGCTTTTGGTAGCTCAACGCCTGCTTTTGGAGCATCTACTACCCCTGCATTTGGTAGTTCGTCATCATCAGCATTTGGTGGTAAGTGTTTATTTTTATTCCAATAACTGGTTGTCCTTTTTCACTCTTTATCTATTCGTGGGTTATGATTTTGCTCTATAGAAGTGAGATGATGTTTTTGTATTGGAAATATATATGGATTGTTGATCTAACTCAAGAGTTGTGGTAAAAAATTGTCTTGGAAGCCTTATACAAGATCATGTTTTTTCATTTCTCAGAAAAGCAAATGTGCTAGGAGTGATATAGTTGCACTGTATATTGCTTATCCTTCTTAGCTCTGAACACTTGTAGTTTTTCCCTAGTCTTTATGCTCATTGTTTCATCTTGTTTTCTTCATTGAAACTGGTAGATGATGAGATTTGATTATGATACGATATCTTTGATATTTCATCTTTTGCATGTGCATGTTTGTTTTGACTACTCGTCATTGTCTCTAGCAGACCTATACTTGCTTGTTTATTCTTTGTAACCTGGTTCTCTTGCCTTTTCAGTGGCTATCTTCATCTGTCTTCCCTCCTAGCATCTGTATATCTAGACAAACACATGCATGTATACACACACAATTGCTCGCGCGCACACTTTAAGTTCGTATTAGTATACTTCATCTGATTCTGTTATTTTCTGGTTTTATGAATGGACAATGCTTTCTCATTCTAACTATTTATTCTTTTAGCAGGTTCTTCTGTTTTTGGTCAGAAGCCCTTCGGAGGCTTTGGGTCTACCACTCAAACAAGTCCATTTGGAAACACAAATCAACAGCCACAGCCAGGCTTTGGGTCTACCACTCAAACGAGTCCTTTTGGAAACACAAATCAGCAGCCACAGCCAGGCTTTGGAAACACAAATCAGCAGCCACAGCCAGGCTTTGGGTCTACCACTCAAACAAGTCCGTTTGGAAACACAAATCAGCAGCCACAGCCAGGCTTTGGAAACACAAATCAGCAGCCACAGCCAGGCTTTGGAAACAATAGTTTATTTGGTTCAACACCTTTTGGTGCGCCATCTCAGTCTGCATTTGGTGCTGCTAGTACTCCAGCCTTTGGTACGACGACTGCCCCAGCCTTTGGTGCCACAAGCACCACTCCAGCCTTTGGTTCCACAAGCACCACTCCAGCCTTTGGCGCCCCAAGCACCACTCCAGCCTTTGGCTCAACAGCAACTCCAGGTTTTGGTAGTGCAGGAGCTTCATATACCAGTTCGCCACTGTTTGGAGCTGGTGGAGCTTTTGGAACTTCCACTTCAGTTTTTGGATCTTCAGCTACTACACCTGCTTTTGGGGGTTTGACTGGTTCTGGCTTTGGCACTCCAACCACTTCTGCCTTTGGGGCTACAACTACTTCTGCCTTTGGGGCTACATCTTCCCCATCCTTTACGTTTTCATCAAGTCCAGGTTTTGGCCAATCAACTTCTACTTTTGGGAGCAGCCCATTTGGAAGTACTACATCTACTTTTCCTGCCCAGCCTTCTCCCTTTGGTGAGCCATATTTAAGTCTATTGTTTTGCAATTTGCAGCAAGGTCTATCTTAATAATGAGATTTTTTTATCTAGAGTAAAAGGAACTTGAGTGGCTTATACTTTTTTATTTATTCATTGCATAACTATTTTTTTTATGATATGGTATGCAGGAGCTCAGCCTACAACATCAGCATTTGGAAACACTGGCTTTGCCCAGCCAGGGTTTGGGGGGCACCGTCCTGGAACTAGAGCAGCACCTTATGCAGAAACTGCTGAGGCAGAAGGTGGTGCACAGGCTGGAAAATTAGTGTCAATATCAGCCATGCCTGCCTACAAAGATAAAAGCCATGAAGAGCTAAGGTGGGAGGACTATCAATTGGGAGACAAAGGTAATTTGTTTGTGATTACATTGAAAATTTCTGGACATTTTTATTCTCATTGCTAATAACAATGACACACACACATGCATATGTTCTCCGATAACTAATGCAGTAATATTGAATTACAGGTGGACCGCTTCCTCCTGGTCAATCTCCTGGTGGGGCTGGATATAGCATGTCTACCCCACAGGCGAATCCTTTTGCTCCTTCAACTGGACTTGGTCAAACATCTACAAATATGTTTTCTTCAACAGCCACAAACCTGTTTGCTCCAAAAACTCAAACATCTACACCTTCATTCACCACCGCCTCCCCTTTTGGCCCTTCAACGTCATCCAACCTCTTTCAGCCATCAACACCTGCATTCTCAGTTGGTTCATCTCCATCTCTTTTTGGATCAACAAGCATGCCTAATTTTAGTACAACACCATCCTTGTTTAGTTCTACTACAGGCCAAGGAAATGCTTCACCATTTGGTTCCAATATGTTTAATAACACTCAATCATCTCTCTCATTCCCATCTACCACACCTTCAATGGGGCAGACAACTGCATTTCCACAGTCCAATCCATTTGGACCAAGTACCACCAGTTCCTTGTTCAATAGCCCTGCTACTGGCGGCCTTTTCTCAAGCACTCAATCTCAGATAACTCCAAACCTTGGGGGGTTTAATCAAATGACTGTGAGTAACAAATTAAATTACTGATTCCTTTATCATCATATTTAATTTCTTCATTTTATTAGCAGAAATAATGGTATTGAGGATAATCAGATTTCATTCCTTCCCAAGCAACTTGAATTTTCCGTTCTGTCCCTCATATTTATTTCAAAGCCTTTCTGCTTGTGTACATCAGTGAAAGTGGAATAAAAAAATTAAAAAACAAGACATCCAAATCGGAAATTCATTTTTGCAATTTATGTTGCTTGTTATGATTTGTTTGCAGCATGTGTGTATTTGTGTGTGATTTAAGTTCCAGTATCAGCACATTTGGTAAATTTTTATCTCTAACAATCATTTTATATGTAGCCATCTCAACCAGCTCAGAATGCAGGTATTTTTTCCTTGAACTTCAGTCAGACACAAGCAGGTATTTTTTTCATTATTTAATTCTTAAGCATTTAGTTTATGGTGCTGACATTAGTTGTCTGCTATTTTGCAGCTGGTAACAGTGGCTTTGCTGGTGTATCAAGTAATTTTGGACAACCGTATGTCTTTGCTTCACTGCCTATAGTTAGTGCTTCTGTATCCATGTTTTCATGGGTGTCCATATCATGTATGCCAAATGGATAGGAGACATTTGCTCCTTTCTGCTCTGTATTGCTTATGTTGCTTCATCTAGACAGGCTTCTTGTTTGTTCTTAACATATGCACTCAGGATACAGTGTTCTGTTACCCATCTTTTTCATGATAGGAGACATTTGCTCCTTTCTGCTCTGTATTGCTTATGTTGCTTCATCTAGACAGGCTTCTTGTTTGTTCTTAACATATGCACTCAGTATGCAGTGCTCTGTTACCCATCTTTTTCATGATACACTCAAGAATGCTTTTCTGTTTAACAGGTTTACCACACAAAATGCTGTTGCTGTACAACCAGTGCCTATTACAAATCCATTTGGAACACTTCCTGCAATGCCTCAAGTGTCCTTTGGTCGAGCTGGAACTACACCTTCAGTTCAATATGGAATCTCCACTATGCCTGTAACTATAAACTGTCCTGAATTTGTATACTCTAGGGTGTCGTTGATTTTTTACTTTTTTGTTTTCTTAATGCAAATAAGATTTGCCACTTCTTTATTATGCTTCTGTGTTATTCCCTGTCATTCTTGTGTCTACAAAATTTAATTGGAGAAATAACAGTGATTCTGGTTCTTTGTTTTCTGTCAGGTTGTTGAGAAACCCTCTCCCATTAGAATATCATCTTTATTGACTTCTAGGCACTTGTCACAGAGGAGGATCAGGTTGCCCATGAGGAAATATTATCCTAAGCATGATGGACCAAAGGTGATGAGATTTACTAAATTTGTTTTTTAAAATGGCTATTTTGATTGCCTTACCTATAACTGGATTTACAGGGACAGGAGGTTGCATATTGACTTATTTCTTTGCCCAACTATTGCATTCAGGTTCCATTTTTCAGTGATGAAGAAGAAACACCCAGCACACCGAAGGCAGATGCTCTTTTCATTCCAAGGGAAAACCCAAGAGCTCTAGTCATTCGTCCTATGGACCAGTGGCCTTCAAGGGAAAGTGCAGAGAAAGCATCTCCATTGAATGCATCAGCACCTGTACACGAGAACGGTAAATTTCCAAGTGAATAATGCTACCATCATTCTCTTGCTGTATATGTGTGTGTGTTGGCATTGGTTGGGCTACTGTGATTGACTCGGTTATTCCAGTGCATGAGACTTTATTTTCTTTCCATTTCTATTTATCATATTGCATTATTGTTACTTTAAAAATGAATTTTTTTTTTTTTTTTTGTATTGTTACAATCCAAATTTAGCCTAGTACCTTCTTTTATCCAGGAAAATTTTCAGTATCAGAAGATGCTTGTCCCTCAAATGGTTCCACTGCTGGTGATAAAAATAGTAAGATATTGTTTCTTTTATAATGTGCACCCTTCATTTGTGCTGGTATATGTTGCTGGTATATGTTGAAGGGTTGCATCTTGACTACTTAATAAGATCTTTTGGGAGGTAGCTGGTATATTCAAACTTCTACTTGAACTTCATGTGACAACCAATTTGAGAACTTCCATCTGAGGAAGTCTACTGAAAGTTGAAGTACTCAGCTTCTAATGCCATTTTCTCCAACAGGCACACTTTTCCATGGAAACGTAGCTTTTCTCCATTTATTGCATGTTTAATTTTACCTCATAGCAGACATCTTGTGCATTATTAACCTCTCAGACAAATAGAATGCCGGAATTTGTTAATTTAATCAATTTCTTAATTTAACCGAAAGGAAGAAAGTTGCTTTGGGCAATGGGTTCTGTAGTCCCTTTATGGATTTATTTTTATTTGCTTGTGCTCATGCCTACTTATTGTGCAGAAAATTCAGCTGAGAATGGTGTAATCAAGGAGCAAGTTAAAGTCAACCAGAAACCTAATGGAGTCCATGAGGATCATGCGACTCAGAAAGAGGAGTCCTACATGACACTTAGTGGTCACAGAGCTGGTGAGGCTGCAATTGTGTATGAGCATGGAGCGGATATTGAGGCACTAATGCCAAAACTCCGACGTTCTGACTATTTCACCGAGCCTCGTATCCAGGAACTGGCAGCCAAGGAGAGGGCTAGACCGGGATTCTGCCGACATGTTAAGGATTTTGTGGTTGGAAGGCATGGCTATGGAAGCATCAAGTTCCTGGTTGAAACAGATGTTCGAAGGCTTGATCTTGAGTCCCTTGTTCAGTTTAATAACCGTGAAGTTATCGTGTACATGGATGATAGCAAGAAACCGCCTGTCGGACAGGGTCTCAACAAGCCTGCTGAGGTAACACTTCTCAACATAAAATGCATCGACAAAAAGACTGGACGGCAGTTCACAGAAGGACCAAAAATCGAGAGATACAAGGAGATGCTCAAAAGAAAAGCTGAAGACCAAGGCGCCGAATTTGTTTCTTATGACCCTGTTAAAGGAGAGTGGAAGTTCAAGGTCAACCATTTCAGCAAGTACATGCTGGAGGATGAAGAGGAGGAGGATTGGGATGTTGTGCAAGCTACCTGTAATAAAGTTGATGACTGCTTGGTACTGAAGGAGTGATGCAAGGGTTTTTCTTTTCTTTTCTTTTCTTTTCTTTGTCACGGAGGAGGGCTGTGCTTGTACAGTATTGACCTAAATTGTGATATATTTAGTGTGATTAATGTGGCTGTGTATCACTGGCTTTTCTTTCTTTCTTTTTTCTTCAAGTAGTTGATTTTTATTTATTTTTTTAGTGAAATTGATATCTTTTATTGTATTTGAAATTCCTATGCTAGTTTTTATTCTTTGTGCATTACTTTTAAATATTACATTGTATTATTCACATTATCATCCGTATAACCAAATAAATTAAAAAATATATATTAACAAACTTGAAAATGAAATCTTAAATCCTAGATTCAAATGAAAAGCTTTTCAGTTGACATTTAATTTATTCCTTTTGAGAATAATTTAATATTTAATACCTATTCAGTAAACCAGCATATTTTAAGCAAGAGCTAGAACAATTGTATTTGATATTTTGGGTAATAAAACATGGAATATTTCTATCACTCCAAGGCCTTTGTTACTTTGTTTCATGGCTATATACATACATGGATGCAGATCTAGTAATTGTCATTGCCAACGCAAAGAATACTGTGCCATCAGAGATGCCAATATTGAAAGAACAGTCAGTCCTCTAGCAAGCACAGGCTTTCCTAACTTACTGAGGAGTAATGCACACAAAAGCATAATCAGGAGCAAGTTGCTAAATCTTTCAACTTTATTACAACTGTTCTAGAGAATCAAGAAACATGGAAATATAAAATTTCTTCCGACAAGGGGTGAAGGTCCGATACGTTAAACAAAATGATGAAGAACAATCACAACAGATGCAAGGCATTAAGAACAATCCATCCAAATGGAGCATCAAATCACAAAAAGAGATTGGGCGTCGCGAGTTCCAATATGCATTCCTCAATTTAGCAATGGTCCCTGCCGGTGCTACTTGTGTTGCTTTTTCCTCTTTATTGAAGTCTTCTTCTTGGAAGGCTTCCTCTTGGTCTGCAGATTCAGTTCTGGTGCACTATTTGATTGTTCAGTTCGTGGTTCTTCTGGTAAACTGCAGTGCAGAAACTTCTTGCTGTTAGGGTTGCAGAACAGCTTCAGCATCTTCCTCCCCCTCATCCATTTAAGCATTATCTTCATGTGTGTTTTGCTATTTAATCCACTAATATTTGCTTCCTGTTATACAACAGCAAGTAAAATGTGAAGCCCACAAATGGACAAAAAAATGTAATTTAAATCGAACTATTTCTTTAGTGACTTTTCCTAAATGTAACTAACGATGTACTATTACAAAAACATAATAATAGATTTGGGTACAAGGTGAATTTTAATGCAAAAAGAACATAATGTCATCAGCAGCCAGATAAGTTCATCATTTGGTTAAACCTAAATTTGCAACCACGGCACGGATAAGACATTGAAAAGCCAAGTGGTGTAGGTCAAAGAAGTAACATTTAAGATCTCTTTGTCTAGATAAGTTGGAGAACATGTGTACTCTTCTTCAATTGTGATTGCAGTAGGAAGTGTGCAGTTTCAGCTAAAAGTAGGAGCGAAAAGGCCATTCACTGCCACATTTTTTTCTCGCTAAAAATCCAAAATTGATGCTGAAATGTTCATCGCGATTCATAATTGGCAATGATATTTCAAAAAGGATGTTCAATTCTATGTCAACAAGCGGATGTTCTCAGCTCTATGAAACATCACATGAACGAACAAAAACATCTGTTGTAACCAGATAGATTACAAATCCATTAACCATAAACTCACTAGATAAATTCTACAATTGCATATGCATAAGAACCAAAACATCCTATAAGACATTCAAGTAATCAAACTCATTGCAGAAACCTAAAACTCAAACCCATCAAGCCTCCATAATCCATATCTACCCAAGGACACAAAAGCAATGCTCTTGAATTATAACACAATAATTACAATCACATTCCCTGAAATGAAGCACCCAACTTCTGCAAGAATCTGAAATCATAACCAACCAAGTTTGCATCTTTTGAACCATTCCAAGTCAACTATTCTCCCATTTCACAGAAAACCCATCAAGAATATCAACAAACCAATCAAGAGAACACTAAGAATCATTCAAAACAAGAACAGACACGCACATTTATAACAAATCCTAACACTAATACATTAAAAGAGAGAGAAAGAAGTGACCTTGGCTTGATTCCAGGTATTGGAAACAGTGAGAGGACCATGTTCTTTGATGACTTGATAAAGAGACTGAGCAATAGAAGCAGCTTCAGAAAATGGAACCTTAGGGTTTATCCTCTTCACATCCACTGCTCTTGCTCTTGAGAAATGCCTCACTATTTGATTTTTTACAATTGACCCAATATTACTACCACCACCACCACCACCACCACCTAGTCCTCCACGAAACCACATCTTATTGAACCCCCAACTTGGCCTGAATGATTTTGATATCTCCTCTGTTTTGGCAGCGCTGAAGGTATTTGTAGCAGGGTTTTACACTAGACTGGCAATTATGATCACGTGAGACTCGCGTGGAGGATTTGCTATAT
>Ga0307513_10005562_pt1 | contig 16619 bp, 17 predicted proteins | sample 15_EM_MG_FD_202174 | JGI IMG/M metagenome (GOLD analysis project Ga0307513, IMG submission 202174) | Populus trichocarpa ectomycorrhiza microbial communities from riparian zone in the Pacific Northwest, United States - 15_EM | ecosystem: Host-associated > Plants > Roots > Unclassified | place... | reverse complement strand
ACTCGTAATTTTCTGACGTTTGTAAACACGACTGCTATTGCATACGGGCAAAAAAACGACCAGAGCCTCAGGATTTTGGTGGCATGCAATAGCAGTCGTGTTTACAAACGTCAGAAAATTACGAGTAGTGCTGTGCCGGGCACATCGATTTGAAGGGTTGTGCCAACAACGCTAGATCATATCCCCCGTTTGAGAGGCAGGATCACGCACCCCCAACACTAGCCTTAGTCACATATTATTGCATCCTGAAACTCCACGAACGTAGGCCGGAGGTCATAGACCGAGCCATATGTTGTGAAGGCACGGATCCTTCACTCTTATGGAAAGTTTGTCGGGGAACTCGTTAAAACATAATTTAAATCTTCCATGCATTTGTCATGAAGTCAGGCACGAAATCGGCCCCGGCCTCGATTGCAACCAAGGTGCGCGGCCGCTCAGAGAGGGAGAGAGGATGCGGCACAAAGCAGGCATCATCATCATCATCATCATATGCCCACTTCACTTAGAGCCGCTATACAAGAATCTCCACCACCCCTCCCTGATAAACAACCTATCATCATGGAACTTCCTTTCTCATCCCAAGTCCAACCTCATTCTCATCACTTCACACTTACTCACAAACAATCACTCACTCACCGCCAAGCAGAAACCCAATGCACCCCTGTTCCTGATAAATTGCTCGAACATTACCAGTGAACACGAAGCCCCCACTGCGCATAGCCACATCATGCATCAATACGAGCACAACAAGCGTCGTGCTGTTCAATAAAGGGTCCAAACACGCTTCAAAGCACTCCAACACAATCGATCCTATCAGAAGGGCCTCCTCATCAAAACCTTGGAAATGACATCCGAGCAAATGGAGAAAATGGGGAAATCCCGTGCGGGCACAAGGGCGGTCGGTTACCGGGTGTAACATTTGTCACGGCATTTCCCCCTCCCCCCGCGAATTGGCTATGAATTGACTCATGGACCACCCGCGTTCCTTCTGCCGTTGTTATTCCTACTTAACCGTGTCACTCCTCCCCAGCAGAAGGAGGGGAAGAAGGAGAAGAAAGAAAGCGACGGAAGGACGGAAGGGAGGAGAGAAGAAGATAACGCGAAAATGCCACCAATTCGACGAGAAAAGACCAATTCCGCCACCAGGGCATTCCAGAAACATCTAGAATCCTTCGCCTTCACGTCCGTTTCAAGTCGCACACGGTCAGCGAATCGCAGGTCGGGCTCGAAATCAAATACCCCGCCAGCCGCGGATCAACAACAACTAGTAATAGGAGAACCCTCCTCCTCCACAAACCCCGATTCCACGACGTCCAAAACGACGACAACAATAACAAAGACAAGAGTCAGCGTCGTAAAAAAGTCGGCAACAACAACAACAACAACAACGAAACCAAAACCATCCAAACCCCCGCGCCGCGGGAAAAATAAATCCACCTATGCCCCACCCGAAAAATACGCTCACCTGGGCGGCGTGCAAGACGCCTTCGCCCCGAATCTCCTGAGCGTCTTTATCGGTCTGAATCCGGGCATCGCAACAGCCACGGTCGGACACGCATACTCCGCGCCCTCGAATCACTTCTGGAAGCTCCTGCACAGCAGTGGGCTAACGCCGGACCGCATCTGCCCCTCGACCGAGGATATACACTTACCGCGGAAGTACTCCCTCGGCAACACCAACCTCGTCGCGCGCGCAACCCTGAACCAGGCTGAGCTGTCGAGGGATGAGATGGATGACAGGGTAGAGCTTACAGAGGACAAGATTAGAAGGTGGAAGCCGGAGAGCGTGTGCATCGTGGGAAAGGGGATCTGGGAGAGCATCTACCGTGCCAAGAACAACGGCGCCAAGATTCCCAAGGGGAAGTTTGACTGGGGATGGCAGAGCGACGAGGATAGGTTTGGGGCGGATGTTGAGGAGGAGGGATATGCCGGCGCCAGGGTCTTTGTCGTGCCGAGCACCAGCGGACTGGTGGCGGGGTATTCCATGCAGTTTAAGAAGGATATATGGGGAGTTCTCGGCGACTGGGTGCAGATGAGGAGGAAGGAGAGGGGGGAGACAGCGCCGAGGACGGATAATTTGGCGGAGGGGCCAAGTTCAAGTGCGGTGGATATCGAGGTTTGAGCACGGGAGTGGTGGAGCGATGTCAAATAGTTTCTTCTTTTTTTTTTTTGGTCAAAAAAGCATTATTATTATTATTATTATTATCCTTTTAAAAACTTATGGTATTTTTATTCCCCAAACGAGGACAAGAATTCATTTTGGCAACCTGAAGGCAAAACCCGACACAATCCATCTATATGCGGGAAATCCAAACCGAACCAGACATACGACATACTCCAATATCATCAGCAAGTCTAGATCCGTACGTTATGGTATACAGTATCATACCTAAATACTAAACACCCTCACACTGCTACTCTATCTCACCAGAAAAAAGATAACCACCACCACATATTATCAAGCCCAAACATACCCCCGCCACACATCTACTCTACAACACTCCGAGAGCTTTGTGTTCATCCATCCATCCAAGGGCCTCCTCCCGTCACCATCTTGTTTAACCAAAAGCCCCTCCCTCCCTCCCTCCATTCCCCAACCCAGGGGGCCAACAGTGATGGAAGGAAGGAAACGCACCGGGTCGAGCGAAGCCCAGAACGAGTGATGCGCTATGAGACCAGGTTATCCGGTGGGCGTGGTGGGGGGAAATGGTTGTGGTGGTGGCGGTGGTGGAGGAGATTGTGTTGGGTTGGGTTGTGTTGTAGTAGTCTATATGGTTAGAGTACGGTGCGGTACACTTTGGGTGCGGTACTGCGGCAGTTCACAAAGTCCGGTTATGGTATCCTAGAATCTTGGCTGAGTGGGACAAGTGATGTAGTGTAATAGATGTATTATGATATAAGAAAAAGGCTAAGCTGGTTTATGACCCCCCTTCCTAACCAAACGTCGAAAACTCAAACATAGGTAAAGTAGGAAAAACGCCATCACCACAACACCTCACACAAGAAAACTTAACATAGCTTACTATAAAGCCTAGGTACGTAGTACCTATCGTATCATATCATATCATATCATACTATGGATATTCAAAGAGAAAAAAAGAGAACGCCGTGAATCCCCCCACCCGCCCACCCAGCACCAAGACAAGACAAGACAGGAAAGGAAAAGAAAAGACAAAAGAAAGTGTCCCACTCTAAAGATAGAAACGACATCCCGTCCATTCCATCAACCAATCAATGGCGAATCTGTAGCAAGTAAGCCAACCCAGCCCAACTCCGAATAATGTTTCTCGCGTGTATGAAGTGTTGTATAAGTTAGTAGAAATCCGGGTTTTACGGGAAACGAAAAATGGAAAATGGAAAATGGAAAAGAAAAGGAAAAGTTAAGTTAAGATATGAAAAGGGATGTATAACATGACAAATGGAAAATGAAGGGGAAAGGAAAGAGAAAGAGAAAAAAGGGAGGATTAGTAAATAATATTATAATTTTTTCACAAATTTTTGGCTCCCCGCCTTTTCCTTATCTTCATTTTGTAGAAATTTTTCTTAGCGACTTTCGATTCCCTATACATAGCTAATTAGTCATCGCTCCATACACACCGCGTACTTTATTATTTGGGAGGCTACTCACGAAAAGGAATCCAAGATCCTTAGGGCTAAGCCTTCCAATGCCTTGAGACGCCTTCTCGTCAAGCGCGCCTTCAATCAACTTCCTCTTCTCCTCCTGGAGCGCGAGAACTCTATTTTCGACCGTGCCTTCCACGATGAGCTTGTGAACAGTCACTCTGCGCTGTTGTCCGATCCGGTGGGCACGATCAATAGCTTGATTCTCGATGAAGGGGTTGTAGAACGGGTCAAGAATAATGACCTGGGAGGCAGCGACAAGATTAAGACCAGAGTTGCCCGCCTTGAGACTAACAAGAATGATGTTCACTCTCGGGTCATCAGTAAACTGCGTAAGTGCTTCGTTGCGTGCGGTAGAAGTCATGCCTCCGTCATAGCGGCAGTATGTCCAGCCCTTTTGGTGGATCGGGATCTCGACCAGGTCTAGAAGGGAGGTGAACTGAGAAAAGACAATTGTCTTCTCGGTCCTATCATTATCGCGGACGGTCTGGAGGATTTCCATGCACTTGTCGACTTTGGCACTGCTAATCCAGCGTTTTTGAAGATACTTCATGTCTATACACCCAACCACATTAGTCGCGTTCTATCACTAACAAGCATAAGATGGGAGGAAACATACATTGCCTCTTGCTCTTACCATTGCGCATAGCATCCTTGCGCACTTCGGCCAAAGTCCTCGGACGTCTTTTCTCCTTTGCCTTCCCCTTTCCTTTAAGGTCCTTCTTTTTCTTTGGTGCAGCAGCCCTTTGCGCGGGTGCTTGACTCCCATCCCCGGAGGCACTTGCAACCGCGCTACTACTCTCGCCCTGCTGCTCCTCGCTGTCCTCCTCCTCCTCCTCCTCCTCCTCCTCCTCCTCATCCTTGACAACAAAGTCCTCCAAATCACTCCCAGTATCGTCATCATCATTGCTATCCTCAGAAGAAGAATCAGTGTCGTAAATGAGATCTTCGTACTCCTCCTTGGGTTCCTCGGGTGCAGCTTCTTCCTCCTCAGAAGAACCGTGGACTTTCTTGAAGGTTCTGAGATCAATAACCTTGTTCACTTGGAAAGCTCCACGACATCCAGGGCACCTAGCCCCACTTTCTTCATTCCCAGAAGCGATAGCGGCCTCAGCATGCTGATTATGTAACTGTAATAGACATTCAGAACAGAACTGGTGACCGCAAGGAATGACGATAGACGGATTATCCGCGGCATCCAAGCAAATAGGACACTCGAAAGCATCAGGATTCTTAAGTCGGGTAACAGCCTCGGGCGAAAGGCTCTTGGCCAGCTCAATCATCTGATCATCAAACGGCTTCTTGGAATCTGCATCCTCGATGTCCCGAATAAGATGTGGATGGCAACATGCTTGCCTTAGGCGAAGCAAGAGGACTAAGATATTGCTATAATTCCTCCCAACAGTACCTGCCCTGAGGTACTTGTTATACAGAATTTTGGACTTGTCCTGTAGAGCCTGATAGAACTGCTGCTCGTCGGGCGACAAAACGGCATAGACCATCTCAATGCTCTTATCGGGGAGGGTAAGTATAGGTTTCCCATCAATAGTCGAATCCTTGGTCCGTCGTAGCAGCACGGCCTTCATAAGAGCCTGAAGCTTAAGCAGTGCACTGCTAACCGAACGTTCGCTCTTACTTTTGAGTGGACGAGAGAAAGTCTACAATCAGTCAGCAAAAGATAGACACAACCACTGGAAGGCAACGAAAAAAACATACATTTGAGAACTCGGGCCAGGAATTATAAGGCTCGATTCTCAAAAACCGCAAGAGCGAAAACATCCTAAAACGCATCCTCTCGTCAGTCGCAACACCCCAGGACGCAACAACCAGAGCGTACTCACTCATCACAGCTATTCTGCATAGGCGTGCCCGACAAACAAAGCCTGAACTTGGCCTTTAGTGCGCAGCAACCCTTAGCAGACTGAGTATCCTTATTCTTAATACACTGTGCTTCATCAATGATAACCCTATACCATTCACACTGGTCCCCCACGAAGAAGAAATTAGCCTTGTCGATGGCCTCTAAATCCCCATTATCTATCAAAGCCTGCTTCTTTTTGTACTCGGTACCGATAGTCCCAAATGTAGTAAGAACAACTAACCACGCAACAAAGTCAGCCGGGTCAACCAATCAACCAACCTTCCCGAGCCCTTCCCGAAACTTCCAACCAAACAAAGCAAACACAAGAGGTCGTACCATCATAATCCTTAAAGGCCGCAAAATTCTTACACCTCTTCTGATTGCCATGGTGGATGATGACCTTCAGACGGTGCTGTGGCTTGAGTTTCTTTTCAATCTCCCGTTCCCACTGCTTTAGAAGAGCAATCGGCGCAACGATAAGGGTGGTCTTCCTGTCTGGGTCCTTCGACTTCCTCGAGACAATGAGTGCGAGAGCCTGAATAGTCTTTCCTAGACCCATATCATCCGCAAGAATGCCCCCCTTGTTGGACCCATCCTCCATGCCCTTCAACCACGCCAAACCCAACTTCTGATGCTCCATGAGCGGGTACGTCATATCGTCCGGGGTCCCCTCCCTATCCTCCGGGGGAATCTCCATATCCGGCCGAATGTTCTCCATCAAGGTCTTCAATTGATCTAAAGTCTTGGTGGGGTCGTTACGGATGTGGTCGATGTAACTGCCAATCTCGGGGCGATAGGTGGTGGGCCAGCCACCGTTGAGCGGATTGCCATCCCGGTCGACGATACCACCGTAAGCGCTAGAATCAGATTCCTGGGACGCTTGGTTGTTGTTGCTGCCCGAAGCGGCCGGGGGGTCAGGCGTCTGTGGCGTTTGATTGCTACTGTCGTTTGGAAGAATTATGGGTTCATCAAAGCCGTTATTATTATTATTATCATCGTTCCATCCGTTGGCCCTGGCCAGGTTGTCGTAGTTTGAAAAGTCGAATGGTGGTACAGAGTCGGCACGGGAATCCTGGGCCGGTAGCATCGAGCCTAGGCTTGATTGACTAACGGCGGCCTCAGATTCCTCATCAGAGTCCAGGAGCTCGATAACTTCATTCGTAGTAGGGGGATGAAACCGCAGGGGAGCTAAAGTATGGCGCGCATTTGGGGAGATGGGATCATACTGGGGTAAGTGTGTTTGTAAGGAAAATATACTTGCCGGAGGCTTTGGTAAACCTCCGATCAACGCAGGACCCAAAGACGACATATTATTATCGAAATATCCTGAATCCGAATAGGTATACCCATTGTCATATTCGCTGGGATAACTACTACTAGCACCGTTGCTGGACCCAGCGTGTTGAAGCGCTGCTCTAGGCATATACCCCTCGTGACGCCTATTACCAATCACGTTAGTAATACGGACACACATATAATCCGAAAAAACTCACCTGGGGTGTGAATTTCTACCAGGATAATTCGCATCAGAATTACTTTGGCGCATTCCCGGAAGTCCGGAGTTTATACTGGGCAGACCCTGATCCGAGCCTCCAGCAGCATTATTGAAGCTCATACCATTACTGATCCTAGGACTGTTCAATTCAGCATGCAAACTACGAGCCAGCTCTTCGTCGCTATTTTAATGTCAGAATCATGCTTCGTGTAGCACAATGGAAGCAGACGGGAGAAGGAGAAAAAGCAAAAATTTGCTAGAAAGTTCGCATAATGAGGAAAGGGATATTAATAGACAAGGCTACAAAGAGGAACATGAAGGTTTCCCCCCCCCCCCCACCGCCAACCTTCCAGAAGCACCTCCAAATCGAGGAGGAAAAAAAATGAAAGAAAAAAAATCTCAAAGCTGGGGAAATAGTTGTTTTCACAAAATAAAAACGGCGGAGGGAGGGGATGAACAGCAGAGATTATAAAAATTAAAGAAGTGACAAACCTTATCCCGGTATGCCGACTCAAAGGGCTAGTACGTCCGACACCCACATAGCTCGGGGTTGGCAGCGCCGCCGGAGCTATAGGACTGGGAGTCGTGCGTTGAGACTTTGTCTCTGGAAACTCTGGGTGGAAATGATCGGAATACTCTTCCTCTCTATTGCGCTTCATCCCGACGTTACTGCTGCCGTTGATAATGACACCGCCACTGTTACTGCTATCACTGTCAAACAGAGGTCCGAGTGTAGTGAAAGGCCAACGAGGGACTGCCAACGGCATGTGAGGATTATTACTACTATTGGCTGGAATAGAGTTGTGGTTTCCCTGATGCTGCCGGAAGAGTGTCTGCGATATTTGGATCTCGGTAGCGGTGATCTGGTTCTCAAGCTCGTTGCGTTCGTTCTGGTCAAACGGCGAAGTGCCCACCCCTCGGAGAAGATCCTTTAGTACTTGTACGTGCTCTTGGAGAGCTCCCACGGGGATCTCGTTGGGCTCCATATACCCCAAAGTATAAGTATATGCGGCCCCCGAGATGGGAGAAAGAGAACTAGATGCGGGTGTAGGAAAGCGTAAGGCTGCGGGTTTCGTGATGTGGCAATGCGAAGGGGATGCTTGTCTAAAGGATTAGGTTGAGTGGGTGGATTAGAAAGGGAAAGGGAAAGGGAAGAAAAGAAAAAAAAGATCGATTGAATGAAGTGTAAGAGAGAGAAGAGAGAGAGAGAGAGGGAAAGAGAAAGAGAAAGGCTGCGCAGAAAAACGAAACCGAAGACACTGGGCTGAAGTGTGCGTGGACCAACCAAAATTGGAAGTGTGTTGAAGGTGGAGATTGTTGGGTAGAAGAATGTTTACTGATGCAGGTTGTGAAAGGGCAGGTTGGTTAGCTTAGCTGGCCGACTGGCTTGGTTGGCGGTGGAGGACAGCAGGGCGGGCGTCGACAGTTATTTGTGCGAAGTGGATATACTAAGCAAGGGAGGCAGGAAGCAGGCCAGGAAGGACCAGCTAGTGTCTAGTGTCTTCCCAGGGTAAAGGGCAATAGAAGAGGAGGAAAAAGCGATCAGGGTAGAGATGTAGAGAGGCGAGAGTTGACGCGGACTGGTTCCAGAAGGAGAAGAAGAGTTAGCAAATTTGACCTCGGACAAAATGACAAGCAGACTGAGTAAGGAGAAGAATAAGAGAGTGTGAGAGAAGAAAAGTGGAAAGGTAAGACGCGAAGGGGAATGCAAAGAGAAGATACACTTTTTTTTTTTTTTTTTCCTTTCCCGTTTTTCCTTTTTCCTCTGTTCCTCTTTCCTTTTTCCCTCTGGGGCACAGAGAGAGCGGAAACACAGAAGATGAATGGTAGGAGGAGGGGAAGGAGGGGGAAAGGCAGTACAGTAGGGTGCGATACAGAAGTTAAGAGGAAGTGAACGAAACAATTCGTACTCTAAGACACAGAAGGTAAAACACAAGAGAGAACGAATAAGGGCACTGTAAACGGCAAAGAAGAAGAAGAGGAAGAAGAAGACCAAATTCTCCAAAATAGAACGCTACACTTTCAACAAATCAATCAATCAGGCGATGCGTATAATGTGTAAAAGATCACAGTATGTTATTAAGTAGCTGAAACAACGACGATGGCAAGATGAGAACTGTCTTGGAGATGAGCGAGAAAAGTTCGAGATCAACTAATAATAAATGAAAACTAGAAACGGTAAGTTAATAGTAGTAGCAGTAGTTGTAGCAGCAGTAGTAACGGCGACGGCGGTGTTGGTGGTGGTGGTGGTGGTGCGGGTACTGTACCAGTTAAGTTAGTTAGTATGCGAGCAACAATACAATGAAGCCAATACTAAAGTAAAAATAAAATAGCAAAAGCTCAGTGCTAAAAATTAACGGTGAAATAATGAAAAAATCTGGGTGACGCGAAGGACCAAAAGCTCGAGCCTCCCTTGTGTGTGTTATGGGGATAGGGGAGAGGAAGGAAAGAAGAGGCATGCATATATGCATAAGTGAAGTAAAGTGAGGCTGCCAATGAGCAAAAGCTCAGGGAGGCAACGGCAATAGCCTACCAACCGCACGCAGTGAACGAGTATGTGTGTCTGTGTGTGCAGTGGGGGAAGGGAATGAATGAATGAATGAGAAAAAAAAAGTGCAGGGAGGGGGTGGTGGTGTCTGAGTATGGGGCACCAGAGGTACAAAACCACACATTCGTCAATAATAATCACAGGAAGGGGGAACACACTCTCTCTACCCACCGAACTTGGTATGATATGATACTGTAACATCTGTGATGATGCCGCCCGCCCCAATCCCTTCCTCGGAAACTTCCCTCCTCCTTCTCTTTCCCAGGGCTTGCCCCCCCATCCATCCCCACCTCTTCCTTCCATCTTCCTTCCAAACCCCAACAACGCAACAGGGCAAAGCCTTGTTCCTGTCCTCGCCTCGAAAACGCCCGGAACAAAAAAAATTATAAAAGCACACTCTCTGGATGCAGTAAACTGAAAGGGAAAAAAAAGAAAGGAAAAAAAAAAGAAAAAGAAAATATAATCTCACCTTCAATCAATCACCCAAATCCAGCCCCATCCGCTCCCATTCACACACACTTCACACTGTTCGCGTTCCTCGGATCGAGCTAAAGTCAGGTCGTCGATTTGAGCCTCAAGGAGAAGCCAGAGCAACAACAACAACAACACACACAACAAAAACGTAACGCAAGGCACTCTTTCTCTCCCACTCACTCACTCACTCAAACTTAAAAGCGAAGCAAGCAAGCAAGGGCTTCTTATAGTAGTACGGTAGGTAGTGCAACAGCCTGCGCCCCGGGCAACGCCTGCAATCCAGCCTAAACCATTCTGTACGGTACCCGGGTAGCTATCATACCGTAGGCGAACCGCCTTAGCTAAGTACAGTATCATGACTCATCTCACGATGATTCTAATACCATCTTGCCCGTTTGTACGCTCCGTACACACATACACGCGTGAATCATGACACCCACACACATAGAACGCACAGACTTATGACTCACGCCTCACCGTCCCAGGCTGCAATCCGTACCTTACAGATTTATGAAATCGCTTGGTTTCGTGGTCGGGTGTTCTGTTTTGGGAACTGAGCGGCGGTTATGTTTCTATAACATGGGTATCATATATATCATACCTATCATACAACGCCCCTAACTGGTGATAGTGTTGCCCGTACCCTAATGCCCCCAAACAACAACTTCACACGCAACCCTACCGGTATTGTATGATATTCGTGGGTACGGTCGTACCGCACTCGTATAGTACTTTACATACACAACACGCCCGCCACCGGGCGGGCGGATACTTACTTACTTGCACCGCCGTACGATACAATACGAAACGAAACGAAATGAATAGGGTAAACATTCACGACTGTGACTCGAACTGCTCAGCACATGATCGATGGAGCACTGCCGGTGTCGGTACTGTAATCAAAAGCCGAATCGAATTCTTCACTTTTGGATTTGAAGGGGGGGCCTAGGAGTTGTGTATTTCCTTGGTTATAAATACTCATTTGGACGGGTATCATAGAAAGGTGAGGAATCGTGAAGATTTCAAAGCTGAGTCTTGTCTTGCCATGGTTTGCGATATGGGGGGTTTGTGCAGTAATTGGGGAGCGTGAGTGCATTCTCGGCTGAGCTCCCTATCGGCTCCATGAAGCGGAGCGACCTTCACAGGCGACGGACGAAAACTGTGCGGTAGCGTGCCTGCCATATCTCACCCAGACAACGACACCAAATCCATAGAACCACCGTGTAATGCTTTACCGTAGGCCCCCCTTTCGAACACGACATCCGGATCATCATACCCGTCCCCTACCGACCCCGAAAAAGAAGAAGGAAAAAAAGAAAAAACAGCAACCACAAAACGTAATAAAATGTAGTTGAATTTATTTCCTCCTTCCTCTCTCATCCGCCCATCCACTATAGCCACAGCAGTTCAAATATACAGCCCAATCCCACACACAAGCCCCAATCTCAACCCCACGAGACGAGAAATGAAAAGCGCACAAATAGAACTACCGGTAATCAAGTACAGACGAAATAAATAAATAAATTGGTGAACAAAACGTTACCATATCCAGCCGGGGCCTTGCCCGTCTGTAGGATCAAGAGTAAAGGGTTGAATGCTCAAGGTGTACGTTTTCCGAGAATAGACATATGAGAAAGGGAACAGAAAAGGAAAAAGAGAGAAGGATATGGAAAGAAGAGTGTAATTAAAGAATGGTAGTAAGAACCCAAGAAGCGAATAGAAGGAAAGGGAAAAAAAGAAAAAAAAGGGACGGAAAGGAAATAGGGTGAGAAACGGTTGCGCTCGGGTGTGATAGCGTAAACCAAAGTAGTTGTTGGTATCGACAAAAAGTAAGAGGAAATAGGAGACAAAGCAGGGGAAAGCGACATGAAAAAGGCACTGTGAAAAGCGGATAGAATATCCATACCATCCTCCTTCCTTCCTTCCCACACACTACACTCTACTGAGTAATAATCCCTATGTCCCCCACCAAATTCAGCAATTCCTTCCGCTCCCTCTCCTCCTCCGTTTCCCTAGGCACAATCTCAACCTTGACACTCTCCCGGCCACTCTTCAAGCTATCCTCCCTCTCCCTCTCATCTCCACCATCATGACCGCTCTCGACCTCACCATTTCCTGCAGTTTCTACACTCCCGTCACGGCCATCCTCAACATCAGCCTCCTCGCCTCCATCACCGATATCTATTCCCGTAATGGCAAGGCCAGAGGCTGAACTTTCCGGACGATTATGATCGAGGCTGAAGTCCATGCCGTTACCATCATCTCGTATCGCTAGCCCTGGTGGCCGGGACTTGAGCTGGCGTGCTTTAGCCAGAGATATAGTCTTTGCGTTGTAACTGCTGACAATGGGCTTTGACTCGTCGCGGTCGATAGTGGCTTTCATTATTGCACCCATCCACTTCTTGCCTTCTTCTCTATTGTCGGTGGCGAAGTAGTGCAATCTCGGGGGCGTAAATGTCACGCCCTTGGATGCACCGGGAGCCGGGGGGACAAGTTTGAAGGTGAACCAACCTCTCTCTTTGTCTTCCTTCTCTTTGCCCTTGTCCTTGTCAGCACCCTTTTCCTTCTTATCTGGCTGTGCGGGGTTCGGGGACGTTGGTGACTTTTCCCCGTTGAGCGATGTGACGCATTGCATTGTCGGGGAAGCACTGGATGGGGGATGCGGGCTGGCGCTGGGGCTCGTAACGGCGGCAAATTGAGCGTGCAGGCTAACAAATCTGTCATCTGTAGCTGAGAGGACCTTGTGGGATGTGATGTCAATCAATCCACGCTCCTTCGTATCGGTGTCTGCATAAAAATATGCTAACCGACGACCCTGAAGTACAAAAAACCGAGGTTTCCAAACACCAAGCCCACTTGAACCACGTTTCTTCATCCATCCACTGAAATCAGCTGTTTCGGCAGCCTCCTGTGGCGTAATCTCACGTAATCCTTTCTCCCACGCGCTTGTATGCTTCTTCGATCTCTGGCGGAGCGCCGTCCCGGAGGAAACGCCACGGATACGACGGCCCTGAGTTGATTGGGTTCGGTCTGCCTTCGGAGGTCTCTCGGGGGGCCCCAACACCGTATCCGACTCGAGGGTTGCAGTGAGCGAAGGGGTGGACCCATCGCCGGAACCTAATCCGGAATCCGCCTTCTTGAGGCATTCCGACACAGAACGGGTAGGAACAACAGGGGTAGGGATATTCATGTTCGCAACAGGGTCATCTGTTGTCTTGCAAGGGGGTACCTTTCCTGACGAGGACGGGGAGACAGCTGGCGAATCATAGGGGAATCCTTCCGGAGGCCCACCAATGGAAGTGCTTTTCCGTTTATTTTGTTTTTCCTTGCTGTTGCCACGAATGTGATAGGCATGAGCCGCTGTAAACACGGGCGAGGGTTTTCCGGGAGTTTCCGCGCTGCCGATCCTAGACTGTCTAGCATGAGCTGTAGCACTTCTCAGCCTTTGTTCTTCAGTGTAGCTAGCTTTTCCGGCATGATTACCCCCATTCTTTTTGTGCAATACTTTGCGTTCTCTAGGGGTTGATTCTCCGCTGGAAAAGTAGCTACGCTCCGTCACTCTTGGGGTTTGGGGTTGTGATCCCGAGAACCCACTGTCACCTGTAAAACCTGTATCCCCTGTTCCAACACTCGCACTCGTCTTGTGCCCAAATTCTCCAATCTCATCCCCTGCGGAAGGTGGCATATGAGTGAATGCAGAACTAGACCAATTCCGATCAAAAGATGAAACTCGTTGGTGTCCTTTTCCATCTATCCCGGCCGTAAGAATTGCCGCCGAAGCCGATAAAGCAACGTTTAAAGCTGTTGGTGAAAGTTCGTGTGCAGAAAGTCGCCTCCCGGAAACAGTGCGACGATGAGTCGAGGTAGTATCCGATCGTCGTGGCGAGATCGGTGGTGAGCGGGGTGCCTCAAAGACACCGGGCGGGGTGCTGGGAGGTATAGTGGTTGCTATCATTGGGGTATGGAGAGGCGCGTAACTATGATTTCTAGGGTCTAGCATATTCGCTTCGTGAGTATTGATATGATGCTGTTTTGAGACTGGCCGGCTATGATGACTAGGAATCATGGGTAGCACCGGCCCCCCTCCAATTGTGCTACTTCTTTGACGAGGACTTGTCTGAGATATACCCACCGCGGATAACCGTGCATCACTCCCGCTTCTCGGTTTTGTCTTTGGAGGCGGCCTCTTAGACTTCTTCACCAAGTTCTCAATCACTTTCCAAACCTCGAACCTCTTTCCAAAACTTCCAAGATCTAATTCCTTAAGATGCGACATCTCCAGTTGTAGCAAAATTGACCCGCTAACTTCCTGTTCCTCGAACTTTTGACATGAGACCAGGGGAATGTTGCAACTTTCCAGGTACTTAGCGACCTCCGTGGGTGTCCAAGCCTTGATCTGTTCTTCCGTATAGAACACTTCTCCGCTGTTCGGCAAATTAGTGCTTTGTGGGTCATCATCCTCAATTTCAGAGCCGGATTCGTTATCATGCTTTGAATACTCCGAGGACGAATCCTGAGCAACCTGTTCCATAGGTGTGAATGACGGGCGGGTATTCGATACATTGCTGTGACGTCGATTGTGATCCTTCATCACTTGGCTCGTTCTACTTTCTCTAGAATTGGAAATCTCGGTTATAGCTTCGTCGATGTCGCTTAGGGTGTCCTCAACCACAGGGCTACGCACACCCGGCGGATAATTCGCGCTTGATCCATCCTTTGCCTGAGCCACTGTTTTCATAGCATTTGGAGAGGCCACTTTGGGTGTTGCTGTAGGTGATGAAACCTTATCAACAGCAAGTGGTGGCATGGGATCGTGATCATCTGTTTCCTCAATTGTTGAATGCGAGGACGATATTTGAGAATTGACAGGCGATGCCTGAGATGGATCCGGGCCTGGGGTTCCTGTCTTGGTTGGTGTCTGTGGGGAAGCAACGGGGGTAGTGGCCGTCGCGGGTGGGACTACCGTTGCTGCTAAACTAGGTTCCATACCCATGCCAGACAAGGGAGCAGGTGTTGAGGGCGTAAACACCGCAGGCGATCCAACCACAGTACTCGTACTGACGTTTTCCGGGCTTGTGTAGACTTTCCGAACCCAAGGAATATTACCGCTTAGCCATTGCTTGTTGAAAGGTAAATATGTCCCAAACAACATGTCACAAAAATTTCGTGAGCTCCCCCCGTACGAAGGAACGGAAGTCTGGCACGCTGAGAGAAGCACGAAGCACCAGTAGGGGTTGAGGGTGTAGGATGTATGCAGAATGGGAAGAAGAAAAATAAGAAAACTCACCTTGAGGGAAAAGACCAGCTTCGTTGGTGGTAAGAGAGCGTCCCTGCGTAATCCCTCGCAAGATTAGCGAATTACTCCCCTGAGACTCAAGGCCTGGTTCACGAAAAGGAATAGAATGTGAAAACGCGTGCTGTTGCCGCCGCCACCACCACCGGCCGCTCCTGTGTAGCGGGGAAAGACCAAAAAAAAGGCCAACAGAATGTCCAACACAGTACCGAAGCGGCGCAATGCATATGTAGATGTGCACACAGTGCTGGCCACAGGGAAAGATATATTCGTTGCTTTTTTTCTCATTCTCTCTCCTCCGTTCATCTCTTCCTTCCCCCTTCCTCTGCTTTCTGTCCGAAGGGGAAAATGGAGGGAAAAACATGGTGAGGCACAGGAGGCAGAAGAATATGTGGTAACAAAGCAACAACAATAATATCTTCCAAACACTAAACGCAAAAGGGGGAGGAATAATTGAAATGGAATGAACGATTAAACTCACCATATACCATCCGTCATTGAAATCGTCTTTGTTGCAATGGTCAGCGCTGAAAGAGCTTTATGTACAAGAGACGCGGAGGAGCCATCAATTCCTACCATCCTTTTCCAGCAGCTCTACATGCTCCCCCTTGCGTAATGTAAGTTCATCAGGAGAACGAGCACTGAAGTCATGAATCACACGTAGTAAAGTCGCGCCCGTGGGAATAGTGAGCGGCGGCCGAGTGTTCGCCGGAGTCACTCGACCGCCTGAGTTGTTTGCCGTAGAAGAAACCCCATCATCCGCCATCCTCGCTCTCACTCACTCTCACCCTCTTCACACACACACACGGTCCGAACCGTATCCCGCGCTTCGCGCCGCAGAAACAATATCTTCAAGCGGTGCTGAGAAGGGGAGAAAGTATTCAGAGCGGTTCGATCGACGAGGGTGGCGGATGAGAGGCGGGGGGAAAGGCTCGCTATTCAAGAAAAGAGAACCCTTTGTGAAAACCAATCCTATGGGGAAAAAAAAATCGGTCCTGTCTGTAGAATATGCCTAACCCCTCCCTCAATTCAACCGTTGCAGTGTCCCCTAAAGTACTGGTGTCGGATATCAAAAGGGAGGCAAAGGTGTTTGCGTGTGTTTATCTTTCTTCCACCGGAGAAGCCGAACGAGTGAAGGGTGGAAGAAGAAAACGGCACCAGGCAACCTAGCGGGACCTGCTGTATAGGGTTGGGAAGGGGTTGTCCTGGTCTCGGTCGGGGTAGAGGGATGGTGATATGAAGGGCCGCAAGAAGCACCCGGGCAGAAAGGAGCGGGGGGGGGGGGGGGGGGGGGGTGTGGGAAATAAAAAAAAAGCGAAAAAAAGTT
>Ga0307513_10005561_pt1 | contig 16620 bp, 22 predicted proteins | sample 15_EM_MG_FD_202174 | JGI IMG/M metagenome (GOLD analysis project Ga0307513, IMG submission 202174) | Populus trichocarpa ectomycorrhiza microbial communities from riparian zone in the Pacific Northwest, United States - 15_EM | ecosystem: Host-associated > Plants > Roots > Unclassified | place... | reverse complement strand
ACCATAAAACCATCACGTTCTCCAAGATCGGAGGTGTCTGCGTCATCGAAAAGACTGGTCAGCATTTCCCTAACTTGAAGCAACGTCCTAGAGACGTAATTCTCAAGGTATGTACAGCCACTACACTCACTCTGCAGCCAATGGTGACTTACCTGTTTATCGTCGCGGACGCAAGTCGAGTATGTTGGTGTCGACTTCATTAACACCTACTTCAAGAGTGGACCTTACCCCGCCCAACTTCCCGCGATTCAATGTCGGATTAGAAGCTCCTGGAATGATTGTCGTCCTCCCTACGGACCCGGCCGTATTGAATCACGCGGAGTACCATGGAAAATGCTATGCAACCGGGCTAAGGACATCATTGTACGCATCGCACAACGGTTGCATTTCCCAGTTTTGGTCCAATTATCTTACCCTGTCCTCTCAGTGTTTTCCAGGCACAGACGCGAAGTACATCGCCATCCCCCCGAATTTCGGAATGACACCCGAATTGCTGCTTTTGGTTTCGTACAAGCAACGACAGTCGCCACGTTCATGAGCTAAACATACGAAGTCAAGAAGGGCGACGCGGCTCTCATCCATATCACTGCTGGAGGATTCGGTCGAATTGCCGCGCAGTCTGCTAGGGCGACACTGTCGTTGGCACGACGTAGATGGATGCCAAGGCGGCGAGCTCGCGAAGCGCCATGGTGGGGATCGCATCATTTTGTACATCAAGGAGAAGACCGTCGCGTCAGAGTCGAGGCACGTAGATCTGTTATTAAACCATCTACCGCGCAAGACGAACGGAGTGGTCACCCGGCGTTCCCACCTCGTCACGTTTGTCCCTCACACCTCAAACCGCTCTTCTTAGTTGCTCTCCTTCATACTCCAGCAAAGTCACCACCAATGTGTCATAGGTTTCACCGCATTCGGTCCCCTCTTTTACCCCCCTCCTACTACCACTCTGTCCTACAATTTACCTGTCTCCCTCGTCCTCCACTTCTCGATTCGTGTCGGCAGCGGATACAAGATGTACACTGAGCGATCTAGAAGCGGTTGGGACGCACGAGAGCAGATCCCGGCGGTCTCTGGTCTGGGCAGGTGGCAAGGTCGATGGGAACAGCTCCAACGATCGCATCGAGTTGACCATATCTGACCAGCCGTCCCCGCTCCACAACAAGAACACCGGTCGGGACAACATTCGAATTGTCTCCCGGATGTTCGAGATGTCCATGACCATGGAGGTCATTCCGGTCATTGCGGGGTTCAACCCGGGATCATCTCGTATGCCGCATCCAGGCGGTTTTGGTTGGAAGGCTCTGCAACACCGTACTTGAATGCTTTGATAGTTCATCTGGAAGTCCTGTGGCAATTCTAAAATCTAGGGATGTGTCAGAGCTCTCCCCTCGCTTCGCCACCCGGCGCAGATGTATCGTTTTCAAGTCGGACGTGAAATCCATTCTCGATATCGCCAACTGCGTCTTTTGTAATTCCGGACACATGCTGTCCCCGGCAATGCGCCACCCCGCGGACACCCCGGCGGTTCTGGCCAAGCAACTCCTGTCCGCCAGTATCCTCCCAGCGCATTCTCCTACCTGTTCGCATTCAGACAGTACTGGTCGCGACCAGTTGGAACTATAGTATCCGAATGCTCCCATTTCCACCAGCAATTCACCCGCCCACATGATACACCCGCCCTCAATGTTCCCTGCCAGCCTGCGACACGCATCTGTGCCAGTCGTGCACCACGCTCGACCCCCCCCCCCACCCGACACAGCTTCCACCAAAACGCAACCACACCCGCTCCAAGGTCTTGCAAGTCCATGGGGGACACATCACTACGAACCCTCGATCAAACATCACGTCCGTTGACCTCGAATCCAACGTCGGTGTGGAACCCCGGACACTGGCGGATGTTTTATGATTGACGCTCTTTCTCCTCTCACCAACCTCATTTCCGACGCATCGAACACCCCAAACGTCCTCTCATCTCGGTATGATCCTCCGACACCACATACACCTCATCAATAATAGATCTCATGCTCTTGTCCTCTTCCTCCGCGTCGGCTTCGACCGTGGTCGCGGTTACCCCGGAGATGCCGCTCGGGACCATGACATTTACCTATATAACCTCCCTATGTTCTCAGTAGCCTATGCCATGTCATGTTCGCAGCCCGTTTGATATTCCCAGCTGTCTGGGTTTTAGCTTGGAAGATGGTCTACGTCTTTCGTACGGACACCTTTTCGTGTCATTTGTGCGAGGTCGAGGAACACCCAGAGCCGAAACAGCGACGAGTTAGGCTACAGATCGCAGGGGTACAGTTGTAGGCAATTGCCCTGAGCGCTCGGCCATAAAACTTTGATATATTTCGTGCATGTAAAGTACTGATGTGGAGAACTGGCACGAGAGCTTGAGCGGAAAGAAACGCGGTTGCGCCCACGCTGAGCGCCAATCATCCACTATCACACCACCATCTGCCACCTACGCTGATCCAGCATCAACATGGTCGACCTACGGGGCTCGCTCTCCAAAATGAAGAAGAAAGCCAAGCACCTACTGACAGGGAAAAAACGCAAACCGGACGGAACGGCGACCAACCCCGGTTCGGAGGGGGCAGACTCATCAAGTTTGCTTCCGCAGCCAGAACCTCACGTCGTAGTGGACAAAAGTTACGATGGAGAAGGGGATAAAGCCGGCGTAGCTGGAGAGTCAGGTTTTTCGACGGATCAACCCCCCCAGCCGGATGGACCGGGATCCGTGCTAGCGTGTGGAAGCGGTGACCGCCAACAAGGGGGAGAGGCAGACGTCGATGGAGGGGAAGCCAGCCAGATGCACTCGCGCACACACCCAGACGTCGAGATTGATATGGGGGGTGGATACGGTGGGGAACCTGAGGGTGCCCATCCCTCCCCATCCGCTCCATCGATCCCGCACAACGAGAAGCCTGACAGTACGTGAACGTGGTCGTTTTGATCGCCGCCTCTCATCATTCCTTCTGACATAGCAGACACCTCTGTTCTTCCCGACTATGGACCAGGGGTTGTTCGTCCCGGGGAGACCCTCGAACCGAACGCCGCCGCAGATGAGAAGAAATCGAACCGCGCCACGTCCGAATTGCTTCGTGGGGTGAGAGACTCCGCAGGTGCCCCCGGTCCACTCAAATCCGTCGCGGGATACCTCTGTTTTATTCTCAACAATTGCCAGGTATGGCCACGGTCTCCTTCCTGCACATCCAATTCGTAATTCTTATGGTCATTCTAGCAAACGGAGGTGAATGAACACGCCGTAGAATCGTTGGCACTCAGGGTCAAAGCGGTTTCTCAGTTGCTCTCCGGACCTATCTTTCCGGGCGACATCAAGGAGGAGGAGAGGACAGGCAAGCTGGGACGGTGAGCCCACATTCTCAATGATCGAGAGTCAGGCCTGACTCATGCCGTGGATCACCAGGAAACTGGAAGAGATTGGACAGGCTATTGGCTTGGTGGCAACCCAGGAGGATCTCGCGCTTTTCCTCGGAATCCCCGAGAACGTACTGAAGGTCAACAGTCTGGTGGAGGATGTTCGCGATGCCTTGATGAACTACCAGGTTTGGTCTCCCAAAAGTCTTCTCTCACCGTAGCTGACATATACTCAGACTTCGTTGCGACGAGACATCTACAACGAGGGCTGTCAGTCAATCGTGAGTCATACCCCCTTCTGGTCCCACGTTTTATAGTAACTTGTAAATAGGAAGATGTGGACCGCCGTCTTCTGGAAAACATGCGTCACACCGATGAGGCCGGGTACAGTTCCAGGGATGGGCAGGGGTGTCTGAGGGGAACTAGGGCGGATGTCCTTCTGCAACTCGAATATTGGCTGAAGGACAAACAGGACCACCGGGTGTTCTGGCTGAATGGTCTTGTGGGGACCGGGAAGTCGACCATCGCCCAAACATTTGCTGAGACCGGCTTCGCGGACGGAAAGCTTGGGGCGAGCTTCTTTTGTTCAAGAGACTTCGAGGATAGAAGCAATCTCAAAACGATCTTCCCAACTCTCGCTTTTCAGCTTGCCTATCGGTACCCTACATTTCGAGAGGAGCTGCTCCGAGTCTTGAGGGCCAATCCTGGTGTTGCACGGGAATCTCTTTGTTCCCAGATCGAGAAGATCATTGTTGGCCCATTAAAAGCCACCCGCGTCCAGACACTTATCATTATTGATGCCCTTGACGAATGCAAGGATGAAGAACCTGCCTCGGCCCTTCTTTCCGTGCTCTCCCGTTATGTGGATGAAATCCCCAATGTCAAGTTCTTTATCACTGGTCGTCCAGAGCCTCGGATCCGGTCTGGGTTTCGTCTTGAGTCACTCCGGCCCATCACAGAAGTGCTCAGGCTACATGACATCAAACGATCCTCAGTGGATAGTGATATTAGGCTGTTCTTCAAAACCCACTTGACCAAGGTTGCCAAAACTCGGAGTGATTGCAACCTCCCACAAGATTGGCCAAACCCATCAGACATCAATGTTCTCTGTGAAAAGGCAGCAGGATTCTTCATCTATGCTTCAACAGTTGTAAAATTAGTTGGATTCAAGAACCGTACACCCAACACACAGCTGGATCGGATCATCTCTCTCCCACAAAATACCACTCTTGAAGGAAGGTCTGGGATTGACCTCCTTTACACCCAGGTCCTGGAGCAAGCAATTGATGACATGGACACAGATGCTGAGGAAATCTACTCCCATTTCAGGACCACAGTTGGGGCAGTGTTACTTGTACTTAACCCCCTTTCAATGACAGCATTTTCAGAGCTACTGAAATTGTCCAGCATCTCCACCACCCTCCGCTCCCTCCATTCTCTCCTCCTTGTCCCTGAAAGCACAGAAGGCCCCATCCGAGCATTCCACAAGTCATTCCCTGACTTCCTCACAGATCCAGTCCGGTGCAAAGATGTTAGGTTCTTTGTGGAGCCTGCAGTTCATCATGCAGAGGTTTTCCTTTCATGCCTAAATCTAATGGGGGAAAGGCTGAAGAGGAACATTTGCAACCTGGATGACTATGCTGCTCTCAGTGAGGTCACAGACCTTTCTGCTTCTAAGAAGGTCCACATTGGAGAAGCTTTGGAATATGCATGTATATTCTGGTCAAAACACCTCTTGATGGTCCCTAGCAGTAGCTCTCATTTTGGAGAAGTGCAGACAGCAATTGAGGAGTTCTTCACAAGACATCTACTGTATTGGATTGAGGTTCTTGCTCTCACAGAGAATCTTGGTGTTGGGGTTTATGCCATGAATGATGTTGAGCAGTGGTATGCTTTGGTGAGTCCTGTATAGACTGTTTGCTAAGGTGTGTACTCATATTCCCTGCTCAGGCAGGTGTTTCATGCATGTGGATAAATGACAGCCAGCGATTCCTTCTGGAACATTTTGATACAATCTGTCACTCTCCTTCCCAATTGTACCATTCTGCCCTTCCATTTTGCCCATCCTCATCTTGGCTTTGTGAGTGTTACAGTCAGGAGCTCTCACAAGAGGCTACAGTGGTCAAGGGTCTCTTAGCAGAATGGGGGATGTGTTCCCGTACAGCTCTTCTGAATCATCGTCCATGGTCCCTCTCATTCTGGAGTAACACTATTGTGGTTGGGTCTACAAAAGGGGACATCTTTATGCTTGATGCAATCACAGGAAGCCAGACAGCTGTCCTCCCTGGGCACACAGATGCAGTAGCATCTGTCACCTTCTCATCAGATGGGATATTACTTGTATCTGGGAGTCATGACAAGACTGTCAAACTCTGGGATGTGCAGACTGGTGGTGTTGTCAGGACATTTTATGGCCACACTAGAGAGGTTTTGTCTGTTTCGATCTCAGCAGACCACACCATAATTGCATCAGGATCTAAAGACAAGACACTTCGTTTGTGGGACATTCAGAAGGAGGAGTGTTATCAGATCATAGAGCAACAGGAATGGGTGTCCCATGTTAGGTTCTCCCCCACAGACCCTCAGTGCCTCATGTCTGTGTCTACCAAAACCATTCAGCAGTGGGACATTGATGGTCACAAAGTTGGACCCACATATAGTGGCCAGCAAGTTGTTTTCTCTCCAGATGGCACCCAGTTTATTTCATGTAGAAGTGAAGATGTCACAGTTCACAACATCAATTCTGGACTTGTTGTGGCACACTTTCATATGACTATTGGCAACCATAGACATTTATGTTTCTCCCCTGATCACAAGCTTATGGCTGCTGTTACTGGTAATGATGATATCTATGTTTGGGACATCACTGGCTCAGACCCTCACCTCATTAAGACCTTTAATGGCGATTATTTTCATGTTTTATCCCTTGCATTTTTCTCCCCCTCTACCCTTATTTCAACATCTCAGAACAACTCAGTCAAGTTTTGGCAGATTGGTGCCTCACCAACAGGCCCACCTGTGACCAATCCAAAGTCCACATCCCTCACTTTAGCCCCAACCAAGTCTGCTACTCTGAAACCAAAAAATGAGCTCATCATCCCAAGTGGTTTACCAGTAAGGAAGACCTGGGGTATCTTGGCTGCCCCCCACAAGAAACTCTCCCAAATCCCAGCTGAAGGTTCCCACCAGAACAACATCCGGATGATTGACAACAAATTGGTCTTTGTTTGGTATGCAGATGAGAAGATCAACATCTGTAATGCTGAGAAAGGAGGACTCCTCCAGACAATCAATGTGCCTGGAGGTAATGTTCATGGCCTCAGGATATCAGGGGATGGGACCAAGGTTTTCTGTAAGTATGAGGAATCCATTCAAGCATGGGATATCTGGACAGGAGAGGCTGTGGGCAAGGTGAGCGCCCAGGATGTGAATATCCAGACAAAGGATGGGATGGTGGCTGGTAAGGAAGTGGGTCCCTATCGAATAGATGGCTCAAAAGTTTGGGTTCGTTTTTCTGCAAAGTTAGGGCAGAGCCACACTGAAGGGTGGGATTTTGGGATTCCAGGCTCAGCCCCTGCTCAGTTTTCCTCATGTGAGGACCTCCCAGACAGGATCCACCTTGGTGACAACAAGGTGTGGGAATTCAGTACATCCAGGATGAAGGATATAGTCACTGGAAAGGCAGTTTTTCAGCTACCTGCAAGATTTATGGGGGTAACACACGCACAGTGGGACAGCCATTATCTTGTTATTCTCCCATGGTTAGGAGAGGTAGTGATTCTCAACTTCAGCCATATGTCTCTCTAGTAGATTCATAGAACATATATATTCTTTTCTTATGTCTCAAGTTCTCTGTACTAAATATTTTATTACTTGCCAAGCACACCATTCAAACCCATAGTATACAACTAGCTGATAGATTCAGGAAAGTTGTCCATAAAATATATACATGTGACAAGCAAAGTATGTGATCACTGAGGTAAAGCCCCATAAAGGAGGATCTCCATTCATGGTAACATGTTTAGAGCAGGAAGACATTGGGCAAAAACAGAAACAGAAAAAAAGATGAAACTACATAGACCACAAAGTGACAAACAGGGGTGACACAATAACACATGTGTGAGGAGAGACAGATGAGATAGTGATAAACCCCTCTTGAGAGTGACTAACAAGACCCTGACCTGCTGAAGGTTATTGATATTTGTCCTCATAGCCAGGGCAGCCAGGTCAGTAGACCACATGTTGTATTGTGACAATGTGTCCTCAGCCCTCCTCAACTCAGAGTCCATCACCAACAGGTATATTGTGATCAATAGTGGATCCATGCACCTTGACTTGAGCACAACAATTGAGCCATTGCTTTCCCTAATATGGTGATGAACGCAGTGAGGGGAGCAGCCAAGCTGGTATAGGGGATGAGTTGCACATGGATGACAGTGGGATTGGGGCCAGCCCATTGAGGGATAGTGGTGTTTTCAGCAGCTGGGACATCCCCTAGTGAGACACTGGCCATAATTGTAGGAAGCTTGAAAGTGGGTGTAATAGTGGAGAAAATAATGGACTATTCCCCAAGAAAAGCAAAGTCAACACTGTGATTGAGGGGAATGCAAGAGAAAGAAAAGAATGCTCACAAAGACTGAGGTGGTGTTCAAGTCTCCATTGTATTTCTTCATAAATTTGTTCTCATAAGCTTCTTGCTGGAACATATTGTAGAACTCAACACAGGCCATGTGAGATGGACAGGAACAAAGAGCCTCACCTTGAATAAACAACCTCTGAAAGGCTCTTCTGTGGCAATAGCCTCAAACCCAGTTGCCTCTGAGTCCTGGCTTGATGAAATACCATTGGCCTGTGCAGGGGTGAGCATTTAGTCCATTGAAGCACCACCACAAGACATCTTCTCCAGATCAACATGCGGTACAGGAGAGATGCTCGCAAGTGAGACACTTTCTCCTCTCACTCATCATCACTGAACTTTATGAAAGTGGATTGTCTAATAATTGTGTCTGTTGGGTGTACACAGCAGTTAGGCATTGTGAAGAAATACATGCGGTGATTCCACCCACAATGACAGGAAGGAAGGTCAGAGGCAGAAGGTGAGAATCTCGAACATCAAAGCTAATCTGAGCAAGCTGGGTCTTAATAAATCCAAACACGGCTGTTTAAAGCCACCGCTTCACTGTCTCAGAATCCCCACTACACTCGCATTCAACCATCTCCCCAGACCCCCACACCTGTTCGCGGGAAAAGCCTTGAATCCAACGAGCCCAACCACCCTACCGACTTCACCCAGCGCCATTCCAGATGAGACCCATAATAGGGGGCAAATTTTATCCGATGATGCCAGGTTGAGGAAGAGTGGACGTGTTAGGACGGTATTGGTCACTGAGGTATTGATGAAAAACGTGACGGCAGGGACCACTCGGGGGGTGTGCGTTCGAGCGAAATCTCCCTCTCCCAGGTGGAACGCGGCCGAGGGTCGTGGGATGGCGTCTGGGGCAATACCGGTCTGAACGTTGATGTTGAGGCCTGAGGACGTCGATTGTTGGTGAAACAAGTTGATAAAGGGATGTAACAGGCGTAGGTTCACCTTGTGTTGTTTGAGAACAGGAATGGGATCTGGACGTGAGGTTGATCGGCGCGAACGCTCGTCTGTTGTCGTGCATCGAGTCTTAACGAGGGAAATCAACCTGAGGGCAGACAGGTGATGAGAAAACGAACCGAGTTGCGAAATCTCCGAAACCGACCTAGGCGACCCCCTCCAGCCTCTGTAACCTGTCAACGCAACATATGTCATCTCAATCCGTTGGGTGCCTTCCTAGCTATCCGGAATCCAGCGGAGAAAGTAAGATGGGTCTTCTGCACGAGGGGTCTCGACGCCTTCTCCTATGGCTTGTACGTAGTGACGGCGGCAGGGATATCCAGGGTCGTGGCATCCCTCGAGAAACGCAGCACATCTTAACTCAATATTGAGGGATCTGCCGAAGGCGTTCGAAATCCAGTCCGGTGGCGAGATCAAAGGAGAAAGTCGTCTGGGTTGTTGGTCGTCCGAAGAGAAAGGGTGGATCGGCTTTGATCCGCAAGTCCAGAGGTCTTTCTCCCCCACTTTCCACCACGCTCCCAGGGTCTCGTCGTGGGAGCGGTTCCGCATGATTTGCTTTCTTTCCACTGTTGCCCGCATCTGACGATTCTCCATGGTGTCGAAATCTCAGATGCTGACCTTGGGCTTGCTACGGACGGTGCTTTGGCCGAAGCATGCCATCGTTTTCCAGTGTTAATCACGGAGTGAACAGTGTCAGCTCTCCCCTCCTTCGTCCCCAGTCGTCCAGTGCAATTCCCTCGTCAACCGCAGATACGATACAAGCGCCATCACGGATGCGATTGTCAACCACTCAAGGTCTTCCGGGTTCGTTAGCCCTATCGTCACTCTGAGGCGAGGGCGATTACGACATCACCGACTTCCTACTCTCAATAAAAAATCTAGGCGGTATGTCATTCTATGCAGTCCGTAAATCGAGGGCAGTCTGAACAGTGCTGATGTAGATGAGGATACACGCTTTAACCGTCGCAACTCATACTCACGTCATTAGCTTGCGAGCACGAGAAGGACCCTCTCACCAGTTCATCCGGCCCGCGCGGCTCATGCAACACATACAACATGGATTTGACGAGGGAAAATCCACCTTGTATCTTCCTCCGCTGCGGTATCTTCTCCGAACTATATTCACCTTGCTCATCTGGTTCTTCATCCGTCCCCGTCCACTACGCCTTTATACTCTGCAACTCGTGGGGCCAAGGCAGACAGATGCGTCGTGTAACTCGTTGTGATGTCCGCCCCATGGGATTGCGATTTTCCTTGACGGGGCCGTCAACAGATAGGAGTTGGAGGATGTTTGTAGTTAGATACCATCTGTCGAACACAGGGTGGCGGAGGTTTGAACAAGTGTACACGCGTTGTGTGGTGATCGCAGGCGAGCCCGTGAACAACCCCTCTGACGAACTACGAGATTGGGTGAACCAGTGAATGGGGGTATTACGATTGAGCCGGACTGTCTGATCCACTGGAGAAGTTGATGATCCTGTTGTCTCGTGCCTGTGGCTGCGTCCAAATTCAACCAAGCGGCTTGATTAGACCTACTTCAGGAGTGGACTTTATCCAACTCCCCGCGGCCGTCGGACCAGAAGCCGCCGGAATGATCGTCGCGCTCCCTGCAGACCCGGCCGCATTGAATCACCCAGAGCACCGAACAAGGTGCTACGTCACCGGGGCCAATGTTGTCGCTGTACACATCGCATAACGGTCGCGCTTTCAAGTTCTGGACCGATTACCGTACCCTGTCTCCTCAGCATTTGCAGAGTACATCGCCCTCCCCCCAGAATTCCGGATCGACACCCAAATCGCTGCTGTTGGTTTCGTACAAGCAACAACCGTCCCGATGTTCATGAGCTAAGCGTACGAAGTCAAGAGGGGCGACACGACTCTCATCTACACCATTGCTAGAGGATTCGGTCGAACCGCCGCCCAGTATGCTAAGGAGTTAAGGCATCACTGCCGTTAGCACGACGTAGACGGATGCCAAGGCAGAGTTCGCGAAGACCCATGGTGGAGGTCACATTTTTACACACAAAGGAGGATACCGTCAAATGGATGTTGGAGGTCACGAATGGTGTTGGTGCTGATGCTGTATTTGCAGGCGTCGGAAAGGGTACGTACGTTTCTTTTCACGGAGTCATTCTGTGGATGGTTTACTGACCTTCCTGTCCAGATTGGACAATAACTTCAAACTCTCGAGGGGGGGAAACACTCATTTCCTTCCCAAATCCCCCTGGCGCTGTCCCGCCGCTCTCGCCCTCAGGTTTGCAGGGAAGAACATTAAGCTTCTGCGTCCGGGAGCGGCGAACTACACGACCACTCCCGAGGGCACTCACCACTACAAACCCCCCCCCCCCCCCGCACCGATTCGCCCTGCCAGAAATCGACGGGCAAGGCGATCGTCAAGGCCGGCGGTTAAACGTATGTAAACGTATGGGGACATAGAAAGCACGCACGGAACGGCTTATGTATGTTCCAATGTATTGATCAGTGGGTCGGTAAAGTGAAGCGCGTACTGCCTTTTATCTAGAACCCCTTTCGACCGCCAGAGAAAAGTGGTGTTGTCTGTTCAGTCCCGTCCAGGCGGGGGGTCAATTTCCAGCCTGGTCACGGCATGCTGGCATACCGGCTGTTCAACTTCCTCCATGATCTCGCGCCCCCACATTTCTCCTCCACTAGGTGTATTAGCACAACCGCAACCCCCCTCGACAAAATACGGGAACTATGTTGTTAGAGCAGCGTAGTACCATACATACTTCCCGGGATTTGCCGTAATCGTAGATCCGTTTACTTCGGGAATTTTCTCCTGTTCTCCGGTTGATTCTTTCTAGCGACTGAGTTCGGTATGTTTCTTTTGGAAGACCGGTTTCGCAGCGAAATCGCGCCCCGGCATGATCCTGATGAACCACCAAAACGTATTCCTCGGGGGGTTGCACCGCACGATTCGTAACATTACATATTAAGCTCGAGCATCCCGTCAGACCTGGAAAAGAATACCCCCCCCCCCTCTCTCTCTTGTTTCGTGCGACGTTCGGATGGATACCGCAGGCCCATACTCCCTCGCCCAGATCCAGGGCACGACCACCGATGCCTTGCGCATTCAGGCTGCCACCGTGAGTTTCCGTCTCCCGCTGCACTCTCGTCATCCCGATATCCAGCGTCATTTCACAACGCTTACCAAAACCCCTTCAAATTCTACAGTCCTTTCAGTGTAAGTCCCCAGCCTACTGTCTATTGCTCGAAGCCCTCACAGTTTCTTCGACGGTCCCCGTTCATCAAGTCGCAACGCTAACACTCCTCGTAAGCCCCTTGCACTCGTGGTGTCGGACCCGGTCCTCCAACCACTCACAGTCCTTTCATCTCGGGAAATTCCCGATCATCAGGTATACGACTGGCTGACGGTCCTCGATCGTGAAGTCGAACACATCTGGCGAAGAAAATGGAGTATACCCAAGGCACTCTTCATCATATCCCGCTATGGACCCTTCGTTGACATACCAGTCTTTACCACCAGTGAGTCTGACTTTATGCATCGCTGGAATACATGGGACGCCGACCGAGATTCTACTGATCCGTAGTAATCACCGCTCCGTATGGCATGATAGATCATAATGTAAGTGGAAGTTACGCGAGGCTATCTGCGGGCTGACCAACCGAAACGCTTTAGACGTGTATCATTTTCTCTCAAATCATCCTATGTGAGAGAAAACTCTATTTCCAGACCTCGTTCACATTCAGCTGTTTATTGGTTGGTCACAGGGTCGGCATTCTTCGGAATTTTCATCTCAGAATGTCAGACATCAGAACTATGCTTTGTATTCTCGGTACTGATTCCCAATCGTTTCCAGCCATCCTCTTGATGAGAACCATCGCGATATACACTGGGTCGAGACGCGTTGCCATCCCTTTATCAATCCTTTACGCGGTCCGTCCCGGGACGAAAGCCTGGGAGTATGTGGCTCATTGCATACGCAGGCATCCATAGTGACCGGAATCGCAATCAATTGCTATTTTCTCCGCGCGCGCCCCCGTGAGTAATTTTCAAGTTTGCATGGCTGATATGCCTGACCAACACTATCCGATCAGCTCCCGGGGGCTATGGCGAAACCGACCCCAACACCATGTTCAATGAGTGTTACGACGTGCGGATTGGTGGGAAGACCTTCTTCGTCTTCGACCTTTTGGTTCTCCTATCTTTTGAACTCGGTGATCACTTCGCGATTCTCGCTGCCACCCGTCAGCTAATCCCGACTGCAGTCGTTGTCGTTTTGACCGTCGCGAGTGCGTTCCGTTGTTGTATACCCATAGCATCCCTCAGTCGATCACGATACACAATCTCTGCGCTGGTCTCTCCGGGCGCTTCATTGAGAAGAGTGATATACCGGGACGGTAAGCCACTCACAAACTCCCTCCCCCCACCAAAACTAACAGAACATGTGTCAGGTGTCGGGTTCTTTCTTGTGTTATTCAGTAAGGAACTGCTCGATTCATAGATCCAGTGCTAAGCAGAGGGATCCAGTTTTATCTCTGTCTACAGTTACTTTTTGGACGCTGGACGTGGTGAGCAGGATTCCCACAACCTTCTGACCCAGAATTTGATAACCGTTCACCTTTCGTGCAGTACATGCTTAGTGGCCTTATGGTCGCCTTCTCTCGAGTCATGCACAGCATCGTATGTTGTCGAATCTTGTTGAACATCAGACAAGCTGCGACGCCGAGAGGTCCTTCAACGGTCCTGGAGTCAATCAGCCTCCAGTTCGCAATTGCTCCTGAGGAGACGAACCAGGTCGAAGCGATTCAGCCCGAGACACGCGGTGCGCGGGATGATGATGAAATTTCTCGTCAACAGGCGGACGAGAATCTCGTAGAGGAGCACGGTTGATCGATGATCGTTTTGCTTCTCTTTTTGTTCCCGTACTTATTTATCTAGTGTGGGGACCGGCAACCCTCTGCCAAGATTTGATCCCGCCCGGATTTTTCCACACACTCAAATCTTCCCGCATTTTTACGAAGTCTTTGACACCAGACTACCACGTACTACAAACGATTTAGAATCATATACTACAAGGAGCCATATCAGACTTTAATGCCCTAACATGGTTCCTGGGAGAAATTACGCCGAACGGTGGAAATCCGTGTTTTCTTCGGAATGTTCCCGAGGCGAGTGGAGAAACTCCCCAGAGAGGGGCGTCCAGACAAGACATAAAGGACGAAAAAACGTCTACCTCGAGTTTTGTGCGTGATTCTCCGGCGGTCTTGGGGAAGGTGTTGGGTGGGATGCTCGACGGCCTGGAGTATGATGTAATTCGACATCTACAACGTCCAGGCCGCTGAGAAACGGCATATGTTTCGAAACATCCGGGGTAAGTGTTGTACGCGGAATTTTGCCTTCCTGAAAAAATCACGTTGAGAATGGACGCAATCCCGCGCCGCGCGCCATTCCCGCGCATCCAATCCGATGTTCCTACTCTGGGATGCGGATTGAAAGAGTTGAGAAGAGCACACGATCGCCCCCGCTGTGAGGCAATTCGAAATGGTCACGGCTACCCAAGGTGTGTTGCTGGTCCCCATTTAGTGGGGCCAGGCCCTCAGGTAGGCATTATGGCAGTTCGGGACTCGTGGGTCTACGATTCCTGGAGTCGCGTTTACTACCGCCGCCCCCCCCGGACTCCCACGCGAAGCTGGCCCGAGTTCCCGCTGGTCCGTAAGACTTCAGGTGCCGTCCTCTGCGGACGCGAGATAGAGTCTTCGACTGTAACCAAAAGAGTTGAGATGAAGATCCTGTCCGAGCCTTCAGTCCGAGACTGCACACTCCCACCGATCGAAGCACGAGGGGTAACCATCTGCGTTCGTAACCAGCATTCCATGTCCGGACATATCTTCCGTGGCGAATATGAGTAAGTATGATCGATACAGCGAGGGAGAGCATTCACTTCGACGTGAGGGTGTTCAATCTTTCGTCATTACACCTCTGGGGTCAGTCTCCTGAGCGATCTCGTTCGCTTGAACCATCTGACCCTCGAGACAGCCATCCGTGAACTTGTCGGGTAGTTCGCCAACCCACCTTGTCGGAGAATGCTTAATCTAAGTTCACCAGACAACGCCGCCCGGCGTTGTGCCCAGGATCGTCCAACTGTCATCACCCAGGGGGTGGATTCGGCGCTGCTCTCGGTCCGAATCTCGACGCTCCGGCCGATGGGGGTGCTGGACGTCTAGGGCGTGGAAGTTTCTGGTGATGTTGGGGCAGGAGTCGGAGTTCGGAGAGCGTGAGACGGATCGACGGAGATCAACAGGGTTCGGTCCGAGCAGCTTCGGTTGGTTAGGTTCGTACCAAACCATGTGATTTGCAATCACCCTCTCCTCGTTTGGCAGCCTCCGGCCTCTTGTGCCGAGACTATCGGTTGGTATGCTTTCTTCACTCTTATGTGGCCCTTAAAACCTTTCGTCCAAGGATCCCTATTCTCAACACGTCCACGTCCCAGTTCCCAATCACCAGAAAAGCTACCACGTTCTCCAAGATCGGAGACGTCGGCGTCATCTAAAAGGCTGATTTGTCGTTTTTTGATTTGCTTCCGTCCTGCAAAAATCGTAAAGTTTGTCGCAGTCACGTGTAATGTTCCCACAGTTGTCACGTGTTGCACTTTTCGTCTTCCCTCGTCTCTTCCCCCGTCTCCCAACCTAGGCTTTCCACCTCTGCAATGCCTCATTAAAAGCCGACCATGTTCACAGCCACGTTTATCAGCCTTGTCACTTGTGTTTCTCCAACTCTCACATCGGCGATCACCCTCTCCACGGTTTACCGGCTCCAGCTTTCCGTGTATTTGTTTGCTTTGGACTTCACACTCGCAACACTATTATCTCGCCTGAGCAGCAACGGCTCCCGTACCTCCAAGCTCTCTCCTGGATGCTCTCATTTGTATCAGGGCGACATTATTCTTGGTTATTATTGGACATCAACATATCCCGCCGTACTGGTGCCGGACTGGCAGATCCACTCCATCCCACCATCGTTTCACTGCCACCCGACCACGATTGGAGCTGAAGCGAAAGTGAGATCTCAGTCTCCCCCAACGCGACCACTCGCTGCCCAAATTGGGGTGACAGCGAGGTGACGGCAGAATCCCTCGTTCAGTACGAGTCCGAGACTACCAACTCAAACCTGCCTCCCAACCCTCCACTCGCCGTCAAGTCTTTTCTTCCTGTTCAATAATGTAGAGGGTTTCCACTTTCTGTAGCAGTTCACGGTTTTCATGTACTGTTTAGTTTTATTTTTGAATTTAGCTGTGTCCCCTGGGTCACTCAACGACCCTCAGTCCCGGGCTCTGCCGCTTGTCGGCCCTATGCCTTGTCCCTAACTTGAAGCAAAGTCCTAGAGACGTGGTTCTCACGGCGGCCGGATCCGGTCTTGTGCCGAGACTACCTAAAGGCTTAAATACCGGAGCCGATCACGTCCTGCCGCAATCATCTCTTTCTTCAAACCCCTTAAGGTGACTGCCCCCTCTCCCCGTGGTACCACCCTCGACGGCTGAAACCTTTTAGATGATACTCGTTGGTGGTTATCTGCTCAGCTATGCCGACACCCGTGCCATCATGGGCAGATTGGGTGTCCCTGACAAACGCGTCGACGACATCGCGCTCGAGTACCC
>Ga0307513_10005560_pt1 | contig 16623 bp, 10 predicted proteins | sample 15_EM_MG_FD_202174 | JGI IMG/M metagenome (GOLD analysis project Ga0307513, IMG submission 202174) | Populus trichocarpa ectomycorrhiza microbial communities from riparian zone in the Pacific Northwest, United States - 15_EM | ecosystem: Host-associated > Plants > Roots > Unclassified | place... | reverse complement strand
CCGAAGCCAAGCCTTTCTGCACCGCTTCGCAGATGGTCACGTCCTCGATCTGCACTTCGTCGCTGAAGGTCTGGTCGGCGGCGATGCGCGACATGGCTTTGTCGTCCTGCGCGTAGTAATAGTCGAACTCCACGCGGCAGCGTCCCGGCCCCAGCGGAAGGATGCGGTTGGTCTGCAAACGTCCCGGCATGATGTTGAGCATCACATTGGGATAGACGTGGTAGTAGAACGCCTCGCCTTCGCCATAGAATTCGCCGCCATCGCGCAGCGGCGAGGATTGCAGCGAATACCACGGAAAGATCTCGGTGTCGTAGGCGCGGTAGTCCAGCACTTTGGACAAGCCCGGGTGCACGTGCGGCAAGTGGTAGCCTTCCAGGAAGTTATCGATGTAGACCTTCCAGTTGCAGTCTATGTCGTAGGAATCCCGGCGCAGGTAGCGCATCGCCGACAGGTCGATCGGGGCGATCCGTTCGACGATGCCGCCGTAGACTTCATCGAAGGCCGGCACGTCGTCGCTCAAGGCCACGAACACCAGGCCCTGCCATTCGTGTACGCGCAACGGCGGCAGGCGGATGTCGGCCACGTCGAAGTCGGCGGCGGCCTGCATTTCCGGCGCGCTGCGCAACTGCCCTTCCAGCGTGTAGGTCCAGCCGTGGTATTTGCAATGCAAGGCGCGCGCGCCCTTGCCGTTGCACAGCGCCAGCGGGCCGGCGCGATGGCGGCACACGTTGGGGAAGGCGCGCAGCACGCCATCCGGTCCGCGCACCAGCAGCACTGGGGCGCCACCCACCTGTTCGACCACATGGTCGCCGGCTTCCGCCAACTGGCTGTGGTGCGCGACCAGCTGCCAGCTGCGTGCGAACACCGCCCGCTGTTCCATCGCCAGCATGTCGTCGCCGAAGTAGTAACGGGCGGGCAACGCGCTCGCCAGTTCGAGTTGCTTCACAGCATCAATCGTCTGCATCGCAGTTCCCGTGTGGTCGTAAGTCGCCGGTCGAACCGGTCTTCGGTATCAAGCGTCCGCGTTCCATTATCCCTTTGCCGTCGCATTGTGCGCGTTCCGCCCGTGCGCGCGATATGGGCGCTCCCTTCGGAAGGGGTAATGCGCGATTCGTTTTATCGCATCCTGAAAGCAACGTCGGCATTCAGGGCTTCAGGAACCGGTCGTACCACGCCAGATTCCGCTCCAGCCGGTCACGCAGATAGCTGGGCACGGTCAGTCCGTGGTTCTCGCCCGGATAGATCACCAGCTGTGTTGGAACTTCCAGCGAGCGCAGCGCCTGGTACATCTGTTCGGCGCCCAGGCAGGGCACGTTGAAATCCTTTTCCGCGCACTGGAACAACGTCGGCGTTTTGATCCTGTCCGCATGCAGGAACGGATAACTGGCTTGATCGTACAGCTCGCGGTTGTTCCAGGGCGCGCCCAGCTCAAGCTCGTACTCGCGGATGTACTGGTCATGGCCGTACATGGCGTACATATTGGAGGCGCCCGCGCCGCTGACCGCCGCTTTGAAGCGGTTGTCGCGCGCGATCACTGCGTTGGTCAGGATGGAACCGTAGCTCCAGCCGCCGATACCCAGGCGCTGCGGATCGGCGATACCCATCTTGATCACGTGGTCCACGCCGGCCAGCACGTCCTGCACATCCTTATTGCCCCAGTCGGCATAGATCTCTTTCGCGAAATCGAAGCCCTTGCCGGAACTGCCGCGTGGGTTTAGCGCGACGATGGCGTAGCCACGGGCGGCGTAGGCTTGCCAGTCGGCCATGAATTCGTGGCTGTACTCGTACACCGGACCGCCGTGAAGGCGCAACAAGGTGGGATAGCGCTTGCCGCTCTGGTAACCGACAGGCTTGACCAGCAGACCTTCGATCGTGTCGCCGTCCGCATTCTTGAAGCCGATCTTCTCCACATCGGCCAGCTGCTTCTGCGCCAGCCATTCGTTGTGCTTTCCCAGCGCGCGAAGGTGGCCGCCGTCCACTGCCGAGATCTCATAGGGATGATGATCGTCGCCGCCGAGCACCACGATGCGGTCGTTGGCGGAAACATCGAGGTCGTAGTCGAAGCGGTCGCCATGGGTCAGTTCGGTGACCTTTCCGTCGGCCAGTTCGATGCGCGAGAGATGGGTGACCAAGTTCTGCTCGATCAACGCATAGATGTTCTTTCCGTCCTTAGACCAGCGCGGCTTGTAGAAGCAGCGATCGATCGGCGCCGGAATCGTGGCTTGGCCGGTGGCTACGTCCACCACCGCCAGTTGCCAGGGCGCGTAATAAATCCAATTGTCCTCCCCACTCTGCAGGTAGGCGATGCGTGTGCTGTCCGGACTCCACGCCGGCCGGGTTTCCCAGTAGGGATCGAGATCGGAACCCGGGAATGTGGTGATCTGGCGCTCGCTGGCCCCAACCCTGGGTTCGATGACGTAGAGGTCGAAGTTGAGGTGACGGTCGGGATCCTTTCCGCGCTTGGTGGCGTAGGCGATCAGTTTGCCGTCAGGCGACCACGCGGGAAGCTGCTCGTCGTGCGCGCCGGAAGTCAGTTGCTGGACCTGGCCGCTGGCGATGTCCAACAGGTACAGATGCTTGCGCCGCGAACCTAGGTAACCGGCGCCGTCTTCCTTGAACTGATAGCGCTCGGTGACGATCGGCGGCGGGTTCTTCGGCTTGGAGGTGCCGGCCGGAAATTCCGGATCGAGCGCGATCACCGCAAGTTGTTTGCCGTCGGGCGACCAGATGAAATCTTCCACGCCGTCGGCGAAGGAAGTGAGTCTGCGCGCTCTGCCGCCCTGCGCAAGGATCGTCCAGACCTGCGTGGTCCCATCTTCCGCATCCTCTTTCTCTTTCTCTTTCTCTTTTTCTTTTTTGAGCTTTTGATCGGAGAGGAAGGCGATCTGCCGTCCGTCCGCCGACCATTGCGGACGCGATTCGCTGCTGTCGCGGGTATGGGTCAATTGTGTCCGCTGACTACCATCGAACCGTACGCGCCAAAGATCGGACTGGCTCTTGTCTTCGGTCAGATTGGCCGTGCCGACGGTATAGACCAGTGTTTCGCCGTCGGGCGCGAACTTCGGCTCGGCCACCTCGGCCAGCCGCGCCAGGTCGGAGGGCAGGAAACGGCGGTCAGGTTCAGGCGATTGGGCGGCGCTGGCGAACGGCAATCCTAAGACCAACAACAAGGAAAATCTGATCATGCGGTCAACGCTCGCCCGACAATGCTTCATCCATGCTGGTCCGAAGCAGCGCGATGGCTTCGTCCACTTCTTTCACACTCACGTTCAACGGCGGCATGAACCGCACCGTGCTCACGCCGCAGGAAAGCAGCAGCAGACCGTTGTGAAAGGCGCGGGTGACGATGTCGTCGCAGAGCTTGCGTGCGGGAGTCCTAGCACTATCGTCCTCGATCAGTTCCATGCCGATCATCAGTCCTTGGCCGCGTACTTCGCCGATACAGGGATACAGGCGCGCCAATTCGCGCAACCTGGCCATGAAGTGCGCACCGACGTTCGCCGCATTGTCCACCAGTCCGCCATGGACCAGATCCAGCGTCGCATTGGCGGCGGCGCAGGCCAGCGGATTGCCGCCGTAGGTATTGCCGTGAGCGCCCCGCTTCCATTGCGACATCAGCGATTTCCGCGCCACCACCGCACCAATCGGAAGACCGGAGCCCAGGCCTTTGGCCAGGGTCATGATGTCGGGCGCTACGCCCGCGTGTTCGCAGGCGAACATCTTGCCGGTGCGTCCGATGCCCGATTGCACTTCATCGAAGATCAGCAGGATGCCGTGTTCGTCGCACAACGCGCGCAGACCGGCCAGGAATCCGTCCGGCGGAACTAGATAGCCACCTTCGCCCTGCAGCGGTTCCACCAGGATGGCCGCGACTTCGGCCGCGGGCACGTTGCGCTCGAACAGCATGCGCAAGTAGTCGAGCACGGCCTTGCCCTGGTCGTCGCCGGCGAACAGCGGGCGGTAAGGATTGGGGTAGGGCACGTGGGTCACACCCGGCATAGTCGGCGCGAAGCCGAGTTGCTGGGTGTATTTGCTGGAAGTGAAAGACAGCGAACCCATGGTGCGGCCATGGAAGCCGCCCAGAAAGCCGATGAAACGCGGACGCCGGGTCACGTAGCGCGCCAGTTTCAATGCACCTTCCACCGCTTCGGTGCCGGACTGGCACAGGAAGCTCATCGCAGGTTCGTCGGCAATCGTTCGCATGGGCGCGATGGCGGCCAGGCGTTCGCCCAGGGCGGTCATGCCCTCGTGCCAGTAGTCGCTGGAGATATGCAGGAAATCGTCCGCCGCCGCTTTCACCGCGCTCACCACCTGCGGATGCACGTGTCCGGTGGCGCAGACCGCGATGCCCGCGGCGAAATCGAGAAAGCGGTTGCCATCCACGTCCCAGACCTGGGTGCCGCGTCCATGCGACATCACGAACGGATAGTCGCGCGGATAGGAAGGGGAAATGACTTCCGCGTCGCGCGCGATCATGGCTTTGGCCTTGGGGCCGGGAAGCGCGGTCTTGATATGCGGATGGCTCATGGAAGGTCTCTGGATCGGTTCGGGGATTGCATTCGGAAGCGCGCGCTCGGGCTACAGGGGAAGCGCGACGGGTTGCGCGTGTGCGGCACGTGTCCGTGCGTGCAGGTCGCGCAGGATCTCCAGTTCCCTTGCCTCGGGCGCATCGATGATGCCTACATGGTCGGCCAGCGTCAGCGGCCAGCCCACGGCGGCGCGGGCTTCCTCCACATGCACTCCGCAGAACAACGCGCACAACTGCAATTCCTGCGTCTGCGGGTGCGGTGCCAGCATGCCGAAGTCGGTGATCACCGAACACGGCCCGCGTCCCAGAGCGCCGCTCCGCGCCCGCGCGCCTGAGCCTTGCAGATAGCCGGCGGTGGTGCGGAAATCCAGACTGGTGACGAAGCTGCGCGGCGAAGCTTTCAGCATGACGAAGGTTTGCCTGGCGTGGGCGGCTATTTCCGGCGCGCCGCCAGCGCCAGGCAGGCGCGCGTGCGGCGCGTCATAGGAACCGATCACGGTGCTGTTGAGATTGCCGTAACGATCGATCTGCGCCGCGCCCAGGAAACCTACGTCCACGCGTCCGGCCTGCAGGTAGTAACTGAAGATCTCCGGCAGTGGGACCACGCAGGCGGCGGTGCGGGCAAGTTCGCCGTCGCCGATGGACAACGGCAGCACGTCGGGATGCGTGCCGAGAGTGCCCGACTCGTAGATCAGCACGATCTCCGGCGCATGGGTGAGGCGGGCCAGGTTGCAGGCGGCGCTGGGCAAGCCGATGCCGACGAAGCAGACGCAGCCATCCCACAACAATCGCGAGGCCGCGATCGTCATCCATTCTTCGCGCGTGCAGGCGGTCATGCCGCGTCTTCCAGCAGGCCGCCGAGGAAATCACGGTGGTCGACGCTGCGCAGCACATGTGCGTCCATCCAGGCCAGGAAGCTTGCGCGGTCGCGTGCGATAGCGTCCCAATGCAGATAAAAAGCGTTGTCGCGTTCGTAATGGCCCTGCGCATAGGACGGATAGGCGCCGCCTGGGCAGTGGGCGACCGCGCTTACGATCCAATGAGGGAGCAGGATGGCGTTCATGGCGGGTGCGAGGTTCTCGACCAGTTCCTCCACCGTGACCACCAGCGTCTTGGCCGCCAGCGCCGCTTCGCGTGCCGCACCGACGATGCCGTGCAGAGCGACGTTGCCCTGACGATCGGCGCATTGCGCGTGCAGGATGGTCACGTCCGGGTTGATCGCCGGTACCGCCGCCAGCGTTTCTCCGGTGTACGGACACTGCACGCTGCGGATGCCGGGGTTGTGTGCCGGCAGGTCGGTATCCAGATAGCCTCGCAGCACGCCGAACGGCAATCGTGCTGCACCGGCGCAGTAGGCGGCCGCCATGCCGGCGTGGCTATGTTCGTCCAGTTGCAACGGCGCGGGCCAACGCTGCTCCACCGCATCGCGCAGGCGGTGCAGGGAGCCGACGCCGGGATTACCGCCCCAGGAGAAAGTCAGCTTGCGCGCGCAACCCATGCCGATCATCTGGTCGTAGATGAGATCCGGCGTCATCCGCACCAGGTGCAGATCATGGCGACGCTGGCGGATGATCTCGTGGCCGGCCGCAAAAGGAATGAGGTGGGTGAACCCTTCCAGCGCGACGCAGGCGCCGTCGTGCACGTGCTCGGCGATCGCATCGGCCAGGGTGAGGAAGCGCGCGCTCATTCCACCACCGTGCGCGATTGTTCCCGCAGGTACTGCGCCAGATAATAGAACGACGCGATGGCTTTGCCGGTGGAGCCGGAGCCCTTCCAGCCACCGAAGGGCTGGTAGCCCGGCCATGCGCCGGTGGTGGCGCCCTGCGGTCGGTTGGCGTAAGTGACACCGGCTTCTATATGTTCGAAAAAATATTCCAGGTCGTCGTCGTTGCCATAGCAGCCGGCGGTCAGACCCAGCGGAGAATCGTTGGCCAGCCGCAGCGCTTCCTCGCGATCCTTGACCCGGCACAGCATGACGATAGGCAGGAACATCTCTTCGCCGAACAAGGGGTGATCGGCCGGCGCTTCGACCAGGGTCGGCGCGACGAAATAGCCGTGGGCCAGATCGCCGTCGTCGAGGCGCCGCGCGCCGGCCAGCACCCGTCCGCCGTACTGTGCGAGCAGGGTCGAATAGCGCCCGTAGTTCGTCAGCGCGTTGGCGGTGGCGACCGGTCCTAACCAATTCTCTTTCAAGCTGGGGTCGCCGACGCGCAGCGCCTGAATTTTCACCAGCAGGTTCTCGATCAGCGCATCGGCGATCGCTTCGTCCGCATAGACGCGCGAGAGCGCCGAGCACTTCTGCCCGCCCATGCCGAACGCCGAACGCACGATGCCCGTCGCCGCACGTTCCAGGTCTGCGTTTGCGGTGACCACGCAGGCATTCTTGCCCCCCATCTCGGCGATGCACGGCCGTGGATATACGCCGGCGGCCATCGCGCGATAGATGCGCATGCCGACATCGAAAGAACCGGTGAAAGTAACGCCGGCGGTGCGCGGATGATCGACCAGTGTCTGCCCGATCTCGCTGCCATTGCCGTTGAGATAATTGAACGCCCCCGGCGGAAATCCGGCGTCGCGCAGACAGTCGGCCAGCAGGCGGCCGGACCAGGGCGTATCGCTGGCACTCTTGAACACCACGGTATTGCCGGTGACCAAAGCCGCGGCGACCGGACCGCCGGCCAGCGCGAACGGGAAATTGAACGGCGCGATCACCACCCAGACGCCATAAGGCCGCATCATGCTGCGGTTGCGCGAATGGAAACCCGGCAGGGGATCGTCCGGCAACACGTGGTCGTAGCCTTGCTGGCGTTCGAAATCCTCGGCGTAGTGGCGGAAGAAGTCCGCCGTCTCCTGCACTTCGCCCAAGGCTTCCATGCGGTTCTTGCCGACTTCCAGGGTCAGCGCGGCCGCGATGGAGTAAACGCGCTCCTCAACCAGCGCGGCGACACGCTTAAGCAGGCGTACGCGCTCGGCCAAGGATGTCGCGCGCCAGCCGGTGAAGGCGGCATGCGCCGCTTCCATCGCCAGATTGGCTTGTGCCACGTCCGCCAGGGCGAATTGACCCAGTACCCGCCGCTGGTCGATAGGACTGCGGCGTTGCTCCGAATCCGCACCCGCGCAATCCTTTCCTTCGATATGAAGTGCATGCGCTGCGCCCAGTCCCGCTTCGATCTCAGCCAACGCCGCATCGAAGCGGACATGCAGATCCGCCGGCGGATCGAACATCGTCGCGTAGGTCAGCTTGTAGCTCATGCGGGCACCGCCACCACATGGGTCATCGCGCCGATCAGGCGGTCCAGCAGGTTCAGCGCGTCGGTCAATTCGTCCTCCGCGATCACCAGCGGCGGCGCCAGGAGGATCAGATTGCCGCGCGCGGCGAAGGACACGCCTTGCTCCAGCGCTTCGTGCAGCAGCGCTTTCAACGGCGGCGCCATTTGCGGCCACGGGGCCAGCGGCGTACGGCTGGCGCGGTCGGAAACCAGTTCGATCACCGCGAACAAGCCGTGGCCGCCACGCACATCGCCGATCGCCGGATGGCGCGACTGCATGCGCCGCAACGACGCGAACATCTGCCCGCCGAGCGCGCGCGAGCGCTCGATCAGCTTCTCGTCCTCGTAGGCTTGCAGCGCCGCCACGCCCGCTGCGCAGGACAACGGGTGACCGCAGTAGGTCAGGCCGGTGTAGAGCATTTCGTGCTCCAGCAATGCTGCGATGCCCGCGGACACGACCACCGCACCGAGCGGCAGGTGCGCGCCGGTCAGGCCTTTTGCCAGGGTCATCAGATCCGGCCTGGCTTGATCGCCATGACGCTGCCAGGCGAACCATTCCCCGCAACGGCCGAAGCCGCTCATCACTTCGTCGGCGATCAGCGGGATGCCGCGTTCACGAGTCAGCTCCCACAGCCCCGGCCAATAGTTGTCGGGCGCGACGATGCCGTTGGTGCCTGCGTTGGGTTCCATCATCACCGCGGCGATGTTCTGCGCGCCGTGCTGGTCGATGGTTTCGGCAACCGCGGCAACGGCGCGCGCGCCGCATTGCTCGTCGCTGTCGCTGCCGAAGGGGCAGCGATAGGCGTACGGCGGTGGAACATGCAGTACATGGAAGGCTTCGGGATCGACCTGCAGTTGCGTGCGCGAATCGCCCGACAAGGCCATGCCCGCATAGCTGGCGCCATGATAGGAACGGTCGCGGGCGATTACCTTGCCGCGCGGCAGGCGGCGTGCCTGACGCGCGAACTTGACCGCATGCTCATTGGCGTCGGCGCCGCCTAGAGTAAAGAACACGCGGCCGCCGTCGAAGCCGGATTTCTCCAACAGCATCTCGGCCAGATCCGCGCGCGGCTGCGCACCCCAGGCCGAAGTCACGAAACACAGGTGTTCGGCCTGTGCGCGGATGGCCGCAACGACATGCGGATGTTGGTGACCCAGATTGCTGCATTCGGCCAGACTGCTCATGTCCAGGTATTCGCGCCCGGCCTCGTCACGCAGGCGCGCGCCCTGGCCGCCGACAATGGTCGGCGCCCGCCATTCCGACTGCACGCACCAACTGTGCAGCACGTTCTCGCGCTCACTCGTCACAATCCATCCCGGCCCGGAGTCTATGTAGTTGTGCGGTAATCGAACACTAATTCGTATTGCGAACCCATTGGAAACCTTCTACGCTCGGGCTGTCAATCCACACGCGGTCGCGCATGGCAGCGAATCCCTTCGAAGAAAGTCCGGACTATGTGCAATCGCTGGCGCGCAGCCTGCAGGTATTGCGCGCGTTCGGGCACGACTTGCCCAGTCCCAGCCTGTCCGAGATCGCGGTAAGCACCGGCCTGTCGCGCGCGGTGGTGCGGCGCATCCTGCTGACCTTGCAGCACCTGGGTTACGTGGGCGCGCGCGGGCGCAGCTTCTTCCTCACCCCGCGGGTGCTGGAGCTGGGCTACAGCTACCTGTCTTCGCTGGATCTCAACGAGCTGGCGCAGCAGACCATGGAGCAATTGGCGCAGAAAGTCGGCGAGTCGTGCTCGCTGGCGGTGCTGGACGGCAACGACATCGTTTATGTGCTGCGCGTTCCGGTGCGACGGGTGATGAGCATCGCGCTGGGCGTGGGCGCGCGGCTGCCCGCGTTCGCCGCCTCGATGGGACGGGTGATGCTGGCCGACTTGCCGGACGCCGAACTGGACGCCTGGATGCAGGGAAACAAATTCCAGGCCTATACGCCGAAGACGCTGCGCAACGCGCGCGCGCTGAAGAGCGAACTGCAGACGGTGCGCAAGCAGGGCTACGCGATGGTCTCGCAGGAACTGGAGCTGGGCCTGTGTTCCATTGCCGTGCCGATCCGCGCCGCCAACGGCTGCGTGGTCGCCGGCCTCAACGTGAGCATGCAATACACCGATAAGGCGCAAGGCCGCGCCTTGAAGGAAATCCTGCCCGCCTTGCGCGCGGCGCAACCCGAAATTGAGCAAGCGATCCGGCAGGGCGGCTGGGACCCGCACGTTTACAGGAGACAGGGCCTGTGACCTGCGCTTACCTCGTCGATGCGACGCGAACGCCATTCGGGCGTTACGGCGGCGCACTCGGCGGGGTGCGCTGCGACGACCTGGCCGCCCTGCCGCTGATCGCATTGATGAAACGCCATCCCACGCTGGACTGGACGGCATTGGACGAGGTGATCCTGGGGTGCGCCAATCAGGCCGGCGAGGACAACCGCAATGTCGCGCGCATGGCCACGCTGCTGTCGGGGTTGCCGGACAGCGTGCCTGCGGTAACGGTCAATCGATTGTGCGCGTCCGGCCTGGAAGCGATCGGGCAGGGTGCGCGTGCGATCGTCTGCGGCGAAGCGGAGCTGGTCATCGCCGGCGGCGTCGAGAGCATGACCCGGGCGCCCTATGTCATGGGCAAGGCCGGCGGAGCGCACGCGCGCGACCAGCAGCTGGCCGACACGACGCTGGGTTGGCGCTTCGTCAATCCGCGCATGCAGGCCGGCTACGGCGTCGATTCGATGGCCAGCACCGCGGAGAACCTGGCGCGCGAACACGGCGTCGCCCGTGCCGACCAGGACGCCTATGCGCTACGCAGTCAGCAGCGCGCCGCTGAGGCCAAGCGGCAGGGCTGGTTGGCGGAAGAGATCACTCCGGTCCGGACCGCGGAGGGGCGGCTTGCGCAGGAAGGGTTTGCGCAGGAAGGGTTTGCGCAGGAAGGCTTTGCAAAAAAACGGGAGCCGATCGATTTCTCCCAGGACGAACATCCGCGACCGGACGCCCGCCTCGATCGTCTCGCCGCATTGGAGCCTTTGCCGGGGATGGAAACCATCACCGCCGGCAACACCTGCGGTATGAACGATGGCGCTGCGGCCGTGCTGCTGGCCTCGCAAGCGGCGATCGAGAAACACGGATTGCAGCCGTTGGCACGGATCACCGGTATGGCCTCGGCAGGCGTCGCGCCGCGGGTCATGGGCGTGGGTCCGGTGCCCGCCATCCACAAACTGCGCGCGCGCATGGGTCTGGACCTTGCCGACTTCGACCGTATCGAAATCAACGAAGCCTTCGCCGCGCAGGTGCTGGCCTGCACCCGCGCGCTGGGATTGGCGGACGACGCCGAACACGTCAACGGCAACGGCGGTGCCATCGCCCTGGGCCATCCCCTAGGCGCCAGCGGCGTGCGTCTGGCCATGACTGCGGCCTACGCGATGCGCCGCCACCGACAGCGGCGCGCCTTGGTCAGCCTGTGCGTCGGGGTCGGCCAGGGATTGGCGCTTGCATTGGAAACTCCATGAGCACCCACTCCAGAAGCATCCGCTCCAGGAGCACTCGCTCGAAAGCACTGGCACAGGAGCAGCAATGAAGCACCAGGGTTCGAAGAGAATGCGTTTTTCGGCCGTTTCGGCCGTTTTGCTGTCGCTGCCTTTCGCAGCGCCGGCGGCCGAACAGGCGCCGGCCGCTCATCAGGCGCTCGGCCGCGAGCTGTTGCAAGAGCTGATCGACATCGACACCACGCCCGACCATGGCAGCACCACCGCGGCGGCGGAGGCCATGGCCAAGCGCTTCCTGGCCGCGGGCTTCGACCCGGCCGATGTGCAAGTGGTCGGCGACAATCCGCTGAAACGCAATCTGGTGGTGCGGCTGCGTGGTCGTGGGGAACGCGAACCGATCCTGCTACTCGCCCACCTGGACGTGGTGGAAGCCAAGCGCGAGGACTGGCATTTCGATCCTTACCGGTTGACCGAGGACGGCGGCTACTTCTACGGCCGCGGCACGTCGGATATCAAGGGTGGCGCGGCGGGTCTGGTCGCCGCGCTGTTGCGCCTGCGCCAGGAAGGCATCGTGCCGCGCGGGGACTACGTGCTGGCGCTGACCGCAGGCGAAGAGGATGGCGGCGACAACGGCGTGGAATGGCTGCTCGCGCATCGTCCCGAACTGATCAAAGCGCAATATTCCCTCAATGTCGATGGCGGTGGTCCGGAGATCCGCAACGGTAAGCCAGCGGTGCTGTCGGTGGAAACCGCGGAAAAGGTCTATCTCAGCTTCACCCTCACCGTGCGCAATCCGGGCGGCCACAGTTCCCTGCCCACGCCGGACAATGCCATCTACCGGCTGGCGCACGGGCTGACCAAACTGTCGGCGTTGCAATTCCCGCTGCACACCAACTCGGCCACGCGGGGTTACTACGCGGGTCTGGCCAAGCTGTACTCCGGAGACGCCGGCGCCGGAATGCTGGCCGCTTCGCGCGAACCGCAGGATCCAGCGGCGCTAGCGCGGTTGGCGGCGACTTCCGCCTACAACAACGCGCAGCTGCGCACGACCTGCATCCCCACCTTGCTGAAAGGCGGGCATGCCGAAAACGCTCTACCGCAGATGGCGCAGGCCACGGTGAATTGCCGCGTGTTGCCCGATGAAGACCTGGCCGGGGTCGATCTCGCCCTCAAGCAGACGCTCGCCGATCCGGGCATCGAGCTGGCCCGCGTGGCCGAACCCAAGCCCAGCCCGCCTTCGCCGGTCAATACGGAACTGTTCGCCCGTATCGCCGAAGCCGCGAAGGGCGTGTGGAGTGAAATCCCGATTTCACCTTATATGTCTGCGGGCGCCACCGACAGCGTATTCCTGCGCGCAGCCGGCATGCCGGTCTACGTATTCAACGGCATGCCCTACGATGTAGACGACGACCGCGCCCACGGTCAGGACGAACGCATTCTGGTGAAGTCCTACTATCAATCGCTGCAATTCAACTATAGATTGCTGAAAGCGCTGTAAGGCGAACTGCCCCATCGTCGGAGTGTTGCAGTGAAGCGCGAAACCAAGAAAACACGGAGAGGCGAAGCCATTCAGGCTGCTTCGCGCTGTGCGAATCCTGCAGGGCCGCCGGCTTGAATACGGCGGCCGGGCCCGTCGCGACACTGGAAACCGCGTTGGCCCACGCCTCGCGTTTGCTGGCGACGGATCCGGCACTGGCCGGCGAACAGGCGGCGGAAATCATCAAGGCCGTCGGCGACCATCCCATGGCCTTGCTGGTGCTGGGCGTTTCGCACCGCGCACGGGGCGACATCGACGGCGCGCTGGGCATCCTGCAACCGTTGGCGACCGCGCAACCGAATTCGGCCATGGCTCAGCTGGAACTGGGCATCGCATTGAGCCGTGCGCGACAGGGCGACGAGGCGATCGCGGCATTGCGCCGTGCAGTGAAGCTGAAGCCCGATCTGCCGCAGGCCTGGCTCGCGTTGGGCGACCACTTGATGGCGATGGACGATGCCGAGGGCGCCGACGCGGCTTACGCCAACCACTTGCGCTTTTCCACCCGCGATCCGCAGTTGCTGGCCGCCGCCAATGCCTTGCACGAACAGCGCATCCCCGAAGCGGAAGCGCTGCTGCGCGAACACCTGAAGCGCGCGCCCACCGATGTGGCCGCAATCCGCATGCTGGCCGAGGTGGCCATGCGCCTGGGCCGCAACGAGGATGCGGAAAACCTGCTGGCCCGCAGCCTGGAACTGTCGCCCAGTTTCCATACCGCGCGTCAGAACTATGCGCTGGTACTGCACCGTTCCAACAAGCCCGCCGAAGCGCTGGAACAGATCGACCGGCTGCTGGCGCACGAACCCGACAATCCGGGTTATCGAAACCTCAAGGCCGTGGTGCTATGCCGTATCGGTGACTACGAACCCGCCGTCGATCTCTATCAGCAGATCCTCAAGGTCTATCCCAAGCATCCGAGGATCTGGATGAGCTACGGCCATGCGCTCAAGACCGCCGGCCACCAGGACCGCGCGATCGAAGCCTACCGGCGCAGCCTGCAACTGGAGCCGGGCTCGGGCGAAGTTTGGTGGAGCCTGGCCAACCTGAAGACTTTCCGCTTTTCCGCCGGCGACCGATCGGTCATGCAGCGGGAACTGGCCAAGTCCGATCTGGCTTCCGAACACCGCCAGCACCTGGAGTTCGCCCTTGGCAAGGCGCTGGAAGACGACGGTGAATACGAGGCCTCGTTTCTGCACTACCAGCAGGGCAACGACCTGCGTCGCGCCACGCTGGCCTACAGCGCGAAGGACACCGCCGCGCGCGTGGCCCGCATCAAGCGCGGCTATACGCGCGAATTCTTCGAACAGCGTCGTGGTTACGGCGCGGTCGCTGCAGATCCCATCTTCATCGTCGGCCTGCCGCGCGCCGGGTCGACCTTGCTGGAACAGATCCTGTCCAGCCATTCGGCAGTCGAAGGCACCATGGAGTTGCCGGAGATCACTTCCATCACCCGCGAATTGCGCGGCCAGGGCAGTGCCGGCCAGGCCATGCCTTATCACGACGTGCTGGAGGCCATGGATGCCGACGAGCTGCGCGCGCTCGGCGAACGCTACCTGCAGCACACCCGCATCCAGCGCAAGACCGATGCGCCGTTCTTCATCGACAAGATGCCCAACAATTTCCTGCACATCGGCCTGATCCAGCTGATGCTGCCGAACGCGAAGATCGTCGATGCGCGCCGGCATCCTCTGGCCTGCTGTTTCTCGGGCTACAAACAGCACTTCGCGCGCGGGCAGAGTTTCACTTACAGCCTGGACGACATCGGCCGCTACTACGCGGACTACGTCGAATTGATGGCGCATTTCGATGAGGCGCTACCGGGTAGGGTGCATCGGGTCTTCTACGAGGACATGGTGGACGACACCGAAACCCAGGTGCGCCGCTTGCTCGAATACTGCGAGCTTCCGTTCGAAGACGGTTGCCTGCGTTTCTTCGAGAACAAGCGCGCCGTGCGTACGGCCAGCTCCGAACAGGTGCGCAAGCCGATCTATCGCGAGGGCGTGGACCATTGGCGAAATTACGATCCATGGCTGGGGCCTTTGAAAAGCGCGCTGGGCCCCGTCCTGGACAGTTATCCGGCAGTGCCGGAGTTTCCGTTGGCAAGGTAGTTATCCAAGCACCGACAATCATCACTGGAGAGAGTGACGCAGATGAGCAGATACGAAACGAAACGAAGCGAACGAAGAAAACCCCCGTCGTCTTTTGCCAGACTGCCGCTGGCAGCCGCCATCTATCTTGCGGTGGGATCGGCGGCCTTCGCGCAGGAAGCCGCGCCTGCGCCGACGCCTGCGGAAAAAGAAGCCGCCACCCTGGACACCATCACGGTGACTTCGCAAAGGCGCTCGGAAAACCTGCAGAAGGTGCCGATCAGCATCCAGGTGCTGGGCACCGAAAAGCTCGAAGAGCTCAACGTCGGCGATTTCGAGGATTACGTGAAATACCTGCCTAGCGTCTCCTACCAGACGTTCGGCCCCGGCTTCGCGCAGATCTATATGCGCGGCGTGTCCAGCGGCGGCGACGGCAACCATTCCGGTCCGCTGCCCAGCGTGGGCGTGTACCTGGACGAACAACCGGTCACCACCATTCAGGGTCCGCTGGACCTGCATATCTACGACATCGCGCGCGTCGAAGTGCTGTCCGGTCCGCAGGGCACGCTGTACGGCGCAAGCTCGCAGGCCGGCACCATCCGCATCATCACCAACAAACCCGACCCCAGTGGCTTCGAAGCGGGTTATAGCCTGGAAGCCAACAGCGTCAGCCATGGCGGCACCGGGCACGTAGCCGAAGGCTTCGTCAATATTCCGCTGTCCGAAAAGGCGGCGATCCGTTTGGTCGGCTGGAACCAGCACGATGCGGGTTATATCGACAACCGGGAGAACGACCGTCAGTTCCCGATCCGCGATCCTGCAGACCCCGACGCCATACCGAGCTGGGGCGGCGTGGTCAGCAACCGGGACTGCACTTCCACCGATCTGCTCTTGTGTACCGGGCGCGCCAAGGACAACTACAACGACGTCGATACCACCGGCGCCCGTTTGGCGTTGCGGCTGGACCTCAACGAAAACTGGACCATCAGTCCGACCGTGATGGGCCAGCGTGCGACCAGCAACGGCCTCTTCGCTTTCGACGACAGCGTCGGCGATCTGGCCGTGAACCACTACTATCCCGAGCGTACCGAGGACAAGTGGATGCAGGCGGCGTTGACCGTCGAGGGCAAGATCGGCAACTTCGACATCACCTATGCTTTCGCCCACCTCAAACGCGACGACGAGACCGATTCTGACTATAGCGATTACTCGTTCTGGTATGACACGCTGTACGCGTACGGCGGTTCCATCTACAACGACAACGGCGACTTCATCAACCCATCGCAGTACATCCAGGGCAAGGACGGCTACAAGAAGACCAGCCACGAACTGCGCATCTCCTCGCCGGCCGAAAACCGTTTCCGCTTCGTCGGCGGCCTGTTCTGGCAGAACCAGAGGCACGACATCCAGCAGGATTACCGCATCGACGGCCTAGCCACCGACCTCTCGGTGCCGGGCTGGCCGGGGACGCTGTGGCTGACCAAGCAGATACGAGAGGATCACGACGAGGCGGTATTCGGCGAGTTCTCCTACGACCTCACCGACAAGCTGACCGCCATGGTGGGTTTCCGCTCGTTCCGGGTGGACAACACGCTTAAAGGTTTCCACGGTTTCGCCAGTTACATCGAAGACGATCCGGACAATCCCACCGATGCCTTCTGCGCCGATCCCGCCACGCCGTTCATGAACGCGCCGTGCGTGAATATCGACAAGGAGTTGAAAGAGCACGACACCAT